>Ga0123334_1000665_pt1 | contig 46770 bp, 39 predicted proteins | sample BiotimSIPDNA_FD_89706 | JGI IMG/M metagenome (GOLD analysis project Ga0123334, IMG submission 89706) | Anaerobic biogas reactor microbial communites from Washington, USA - Biogas_R1 time_0 SIP DNA | ecosystem: Engineered > Bioreactor > Anaerobic > Unclassified | place: Washington, USA...
TGGCTGTTATTTCCGTATCGACGGTTTCCTGCACTGTCTGCAAAACGCAGTGCCCGCCTTCCGAGGCCTGTCCCCCGGTAGTCGGGACCGTCCCGTTGGAGGCCGGACATGTCCCGGCATCGGCAAGCGATGCGAAAACGCGGGAAAAACTCGATACGCCGGCAGCGGCCGCCATGCAGCCTCAGCTCCAGGAACGATCCAAATCGACAGCGGCTCCTCGGCCCGGCCCTGAACCGGAACGGGCTCAACTGCGCCTGGAGCAGGAGGTGAAGCGCCTGGCCGCGCTGGCGGGAGGAACCGTAGGAGTGAGCGCCCTCCACATTGAATCGGGACGATCGTTTTCCTTCAACGGGGGGGAGCGGTTTCCCATGGCGAGCGTTTACAAGATCCCCATAGCCGTTCAGCTGCTCCGCCGGGTGGATCGCGGTGAGGTCCGCCTGAATTCAACCGTCACCCTGCGCAGCGGCGATATTCACCCGGGCAGCGGCAGGCTCATCAAGACCTTTAAAAAAAAGGATGAGTCCTATTCGGTTCGGGAACTTCTGGAGCTGATGCTCCTGATCAGCGACAATACGGCGAGCGATGCCATACTGAAGCTCGCCGGCGGACCGGCAGCCGTCACCGCGGCCATGAAAAGCCTGGGCATACAGGAAATGGACGTCAGCCGCCCCACGCTCAATATGCTGGCCGACTGGCGCGGCATTTCGGATCTCCCCTCACCGGAGGCCTTCCAGCTTCAAAAATACAACAGGCTGCGGGACAGCGTCCCGGCGGATACGCTGAAAAGGGCGCAGAGCCGCTTCCACACCGACCGCCGGGACACGGCGTCCCCCGACGCCATGACGAGCCTCCTGGCCATGGTATACGATGGAACGGCCCTTCAGCCGGAAACCACCTCCGTGCTTCTGGGGATCATGGAACGCTGCCAGACGGGAAATTCCAGGATCAAGGACCTGATCCCTCCCGGAATGAAGGTGGCCAACAAGACCGGTACGATCGGCCCGTCCATGGTGAACGATGCGGCCATTCTGACCCTGCCCGGCGAAGCGGGCCATGTCGCCCTGGCCATCTTCATCAAAACATCCAATCGAAGCATCACCCAGCAGGAACAGGCCATGGCCCAGATAGCCCGCTATCTTTACGACTATTACTTTTTCCAGGGAACGGACCTTTTCGAGGCAGCTGCAAATGAAACATGCTCCCTTGAAGATCCCTCCTGCTCTCCATAGGAGTTGAAGGTCACCATGGAAGACGGCGCGAGACTTGAAACGGTGGATGGGCTGATCCTGGGCGGAACGATTCTCTGTCTGGACGAAGCCATGACCGTGATCGAGAACGGAGCGCTCGCCATTGTCGGAGACTCCATCACCGCCATTGGAACGGAGGAGGATTTCCGGCGGAAGTTCACCAGCCCCAACCTGATCGACGGAACGGATACCCTCATCATGCCGGGGTTGATCAACAGCCACACCCACGCCGCCATGACCTGTTTCCGGGGCATTGCCGACGACATGCACCTGATGGACTGGCTTACCAACTATATTTTTCCTGCCGAGTCCAGAAATGTGGATGAGGAACTGGCCTGGTGGGGTAGTCTGCTGGCCTGTGCGGAAATGATCAAGTCAGGAACGACTACGTTCTGTGATATGTACATTTTCGAAGAGGAGACGGCAAAGGCTGCGCGCACGGCTGGAATGCGCTGTCTTCTGGGAGAGGTCCTTTTTGACTTTCCCTCCCCGAATGCCAAAACGCCTTCGGAAGGCCTGGCCTACACACGGAAGCTCCTGGAGCGATGGTCCGGCGATCCGCTGATCCGGGTCGCCGTGGAGCCTCATTCCCTGTACACCTGCTCCCGGACGCTTCTCCTCCAGGCCAGGGACCTGGCCGAGGAGTTTCAGGTTCCCCTCGCCCTTCATCTTCTGGAGAATCTTTCCGAAAAGAAGCAGCTTCAAAAACAGCTCGGGCAGGAAGCCGTTTCGTACCTTGAGGAACTCGGCTGCCTCAACGAGCGGCTTATCGCCTTTCATTGCGTCTGTCTGGAGGAGAAGGAGATCCGGATCTTCAGAGACTCCGGGTGCAAAGTCGTCTATAATCCGGAAAGCAACATGAAGCTCGCTTCCGGATTTGCCCCCGTCGCCAGGATGATCCAGGAGGGCGTCTGTGTTGGGCTGGGTACCGATGGATGTGCCAGCAACAACAGCCTGGACATGTTCCAGGAGATGGATACGGCGGCCAAGCTCGAAAAGGTGCGTCACCTGGATCCGACCCTGATGCCCGCGGAAACCGTTGTGGCCATGGCCACCCGGCAGGGGGCGCGCGTTCTGGGAATGGGAGATGTCACAGGTTGCCTGAAAGCCGGGAAAAAAGCGGATCTTATTCTGATCGACCTGAACCGCCCACACCTGACCCCCATGTACAATCCCTATTCACATCTCGTTTATGCCGTCAACGGCTCCGATGTGAAGACCGTTTTCATTGCCGGGAACATGGTCATGAAAGACCGAAAGCTCCTGTCCCTGAATGAAGAGGAAATCATGCGGCAGGTTCACCGGATTGCGGAGCGGGTCCGGAAGTCCCTTAGAAAGCCGGCGTAATGGGAGCCGACGATTTTCGGCCGCCTTTGCAGGACAGCCCCTCCTGACTTCACCGTGGGTGCACGTTGCCATCCTTCCCACCCGGAGAAGGGTTCGTAAGGCCCCCCGCCAGCGAAACCCCTTTTCAACGCCTCCTGTAGCCGACCATGGGCAGACGGGAGACGATCTGAAACCCCACCTGCTTCTCGTCAATTTCCGCGTAATCAATCCGGATCGGCTTGGCCATTTCAAGGAGATCTTTCTCTATGGCAAAGGTGATCTCCTGCTCTGTAATGAATGCATCGCCCTCTGCAGGCTGGTCATAAAACATGCGAAGAAAGGGGCGTTTACTCCCCTCGTCCTGCAGAAGAATTCGGATCGTGCCGGGCCCTTTCTGGCTCTGTATAAATTCCTTGATTTTCTCAGCTGCCTTTTCCGTAACTTCGATCATAACCTGAACCTCTGTGAATAGAAATAGCCTCTGAAATCGACCCGCTGCCGAAACAAAAGACCCCTAACCAACCTTTTTGACGGGATCCCGCGCCCTTCCGGCTGTAATCAGCAGAGTCACCGGATCCATCTTCATTCGCCAGGACTTCAGACTGCCCGTGGCGTCTCTATGCGGATCGATCAGAATTTCCTGGCCACGATCTTCCATTTGCAGAATAATGTCAAACAATTCTTCCGATTTTTTCAAAAACGCCGGAAGGGGGTCGCCCGCTTCGGCATCATGGCGATGCACGTGAACCGACAACCAGACCTGGAGGTTGTGGGCCCGGGCGAAGGTTTTCAGCTCCAGAATCTCGGCTTCGCCGATGTGGTTCGTCTGCCACCCGTCGATGAGCAGAATCCGGGGGGAAAAAATTCCCTGGACGATCAGATCGTTCAGGCGTTCTTCCAGGTTCGGGATACTGAAGCGATCCACCCGGAAGGTCATGATGAACCGGTGGGGCAGAATCGTTTCCCAGAGCATCCGCGAACTCCGCGGCGGTTTCCGGATGAACTTCTTTTCAAAGAGTTCCCGGTACCAGAGGGTGACTTTGGAGATGGGTTCATGAAGACTGACATGGAGAACTCCTTCCCCACCCAGCATCGAACTGAGTGCCATCTGAACGAGAAAAGCGGTCTTCCCCATTCCCGCCCTTGCCAGAACGGCGCCGAATGCGCCCGCCGGAAGCCGGCTGCTGATTTCCTCTTCCCAGGCTTCCCGCCAGGACTCCGATTCCGATTTTATCACCCTCTCGCTCAAAAGAAGTTCCTTTCTCTTTTTCAAATCAATGACCATGAGTTCCGACCCTACGCCGCACTTTTCTTTCGCTTGGCCACCTCTTCCGCAATCTTCTCGGCAATGCTCTGAGGCACCTGCTTATAGGCGGAAAATTCCATGGTGAACTGGGCCTTGCCCTGGGTGGCGGAGCGTATGACCGTCGCAAAACCGAACATTTCCGCCAGCGGCGTCTGAGCCTCGATCACGCAGGACGATCCTTCATCCTGTGTGCCCACGATCATTCCCCTGCGCTGGTTCAAAAGCCCCATGACCGCGCCCTGGTATTCCGGAGGAGTTTCCACGACAACCTTCATGATCGGTTCGAGAACGACAGGCTTGGCCCGCAGATAGGCTTCCCGGAAAGCGCCTCTTGCGGCAGCCTGGAAGGCCATGTCGGAGGAATCCACGGCATGGAACGCGCCGTCATCGATCACCACCCTCACGCCCGTCACGGGAAATTCCATTTTCGGCCCCTTGCCCATGCTCATCCGGAAGCCCTTTTCGCAGGCGGGGATGAACTGAGTCGGGATTGCGCCACCGGTTATTTTGTTCTCAAAGAGGAATTCCTCTTCCGCCAGAGGTTCGATATACCCGGCTACCCGGCCATACTGACCGGATCCCCCCGTCTGCTTGCGGTGGGTGTAATTGAACGCCGCCTTCTGGGTGATGGTTTCCCGATAAGCCACCCTGGGATTGCCCGTGGTGACCTCCGCAGAGTATTCACGCCGGATTCTCTCCACATAGACCTCCAGGTGCAGCTCTCCCATCCCCTCGATGATCGTTTCAGAGGTCTCCGCGTCGAGATGGGTTCGAAAGGTCGGATCTTCCTTGGTAAACCGGTTCAAGGCCTTGGACATGTTCACCATGGACTTCTTGTCTTTGGGAACAATGGCCAGTGAAATGACCGGTTCGGGAACGAACATGGACGTCATGGCCCAATTCAGCCCCGGCGAGGCGAAGGTGTCCCCCGATTGGCACTCCAGACCGAAGAGGGCGCCGATATAACCGGCAGGGATGCACTCGATATCCTCCATCTGGTCGGCATGCATGCGAACCAGTCGGCCGATCCGAAGTTTTTTCCCGTCCCGGGCGTTGACGACCGTCTCGCCACGGGTCAGCGTTCCCTGATAGACGCGGATGTAGGTCAACTGGCCGTAGTGCCCGTCCTCCAGTTTGAAGGCCAGCGCCACCACGGGATCTTCAGGGTTGCTCGTCAGCCGGACCGGCGTTTCGCCGTTCGACAGATCCAGAGCCGTATTTTCGATTTCCTCCGGACAGGGCAGGTACTGGGTCACCGCATCCAGAAGAAGCTGCACCCCCTTGTTCTTATAGGCCGACCCCAAAAAGACCGGCGTGATTTTGCGATTCACCGTTCCCTGGCGCACGGCCTCCCGGATCATTTCCGGGGAGATGTCCCTCCCCTCCAGAACGGCTTCCGTCAGGACATCTGAAAACAGCGAAACGGTGTCAATAAGTTCTTCCCTCCTGGCCGTCGCCTCGGCCAGGATCGCATCGGGAACCGCTTCCTCTCGAACGATCTCACCACCGGGTCCGTCAAAATAATAAGCCTTCATGGAGACCAGGTCGACCACACCCTGGAAGTTGGCTTCCAAACCGAGAGGAAGCTGCATGAGGATGGCCGAGTGCCCGAGGCGTGTCCTCAATTGCTCCACGACGCGGGCCGGATTGGCGCCGCTCCGGTCGCATTTGTTAATGAAGGCCACACAGGGGACGTTATAGCGCTTCATCTGGGCATCGACGGTAATGGACTGGGACTGGACGCCGCCTACGGCACACAGGACCAGGATCGCCCCATCGAGGACACGCAGGGCCCGCTCCACCTCGATGGTGAAATCCACGTGCCCCGGAGTATCGATAATGTTGATTTCATGATTTTTCCAGGTGCAGAACGTTGCCGCGGAAGAGATGGTAATTCCCCGCTCCCGCTCCAGTTCCATGGAATCCATGGTGGCTCCCACGCCGTCCTTCCCCTTCACATCATGCATGGCATGAATGCGTTTCGTATAAAAGAGAATCCTCTCGGTCAGGGTTGTTTTTCCGGAATCGATGTGGGCGCTGATTCCGATGTTCCTTACTTGCCGGATGTCATGCTTCATTGTGAAAATCCTTCTTGATGCTTTCTATTGCTGTTTTTTTAACACGTGGGGACATATAAAAACAAAAAACCCCCTTATTTGAATTGTGCACGTTTCAAATAAGGGAGCCGTGAGATGCCCTGCTGATTTGAAAAAAACGACTTCTCCGTTTATCTTTTCAGAACTTACTTGTCAAGCATTTTTACCTTTCCTTGGTACGTTATGCTTGATAAAATGCCTCCTTGTGCCTGACCTTGTTTTTTTCAGATCAGTTCCACATTTACTGCGCTGGGCCCCTTCTGGCCCTGCTGAATTTCAAAACGGACCCGCTGGCTTTCGGTCAACGTCTTCCAGCCTCCTCCCTGGATTGCGCTGAAGTGGACGAATATGTCGCCCCCCTCATCATTTTCAATAAACCCAAACCCCTTCTTGTCATTGAACCATTTCACTTTTCCCTCTGCCAAAGCCGTACCCTCCTTTTTTTATTTCACTAATCATATTGAAGCAGACAAACAAAAAAACCACCTCCGCTTCCTGAGGACATCAGGAGTCAAAGGTGGTCTCTTTACCAAATCTGCAGCAATACGTTCTTATTCAACTCTGGCCTGCCCCGCCCGGATGAGTTAAACAAAACATTTGAGATTGCTTCATAAAAAAGCGGGTGTCAGTCGACTAACATTTAATGAAAATTTTTTCAAGACATTTCTTATTTCACGACCGCTCAAAGGAAAGGTCTCAGAGAAGAGGTGCCATGTCGCCGGGATTGCTGACACCGCTGATAACGCCCGAGTCGTCGATATCAATCGAATAGGCGGCGGGGTGTTTGGACAGGCCGGGCATTCGGAGAATTTCACCGGTGATGGGAATGAGGAATCCGGCCCCGGAGGAGATCTTGATCTCTCGCACCGTCACGATGAAGTCACGGGGAAGGCCCAGGAGATTCGGGTTGTCTGAGAGGGACTGCTGGGTTTTAGCGATGCAGACGGGAAGCTTATCGAAGCCGTACCGGTTGATCAGATCCAGGTTGCGCCGGGCCAGGGGCTGGTAATCGATCGAAACGGCGCCGTAGATCTCGCTGGCCACGGTGAAGATCTTGTCTTCCACGGGCAGGTTCCAGTTGTACAATGGACGATAGTGACCGGTGGAACCCGCCAGAAGGGCCACCGTCTTTTCCGCGAGTTCAACACCGCCCTCACCTCCCAGGCGAAAGATGTCGCAGGGTGCGATGTTCATCCCCTCGTCCTCCGCCGCTTTGAGAACCTTTCTGATTTCCTCGTCCGCATCGGTAGAAAAGCGGTTCAGGGCGATAATGCAGGGGACGTGAAACTTGTCAATGTTTTGATAATGCTTCCTGAGGTTCGCCATGCCCAGGACGGCCGCCCGCGGATTGGGCCGATCGAGGTCCTCTCTGGCGATGCCTGCGTGGTATTTCAAGGCCCGCACCGTTGCCACGAGAACGACGATGCGCGGATTTAATCCCCCGTAAGGGGCGACGATATCAAAAAACTTCTCCGCTCCCAGATCGAAGCCAAAGCCCGCCTCGGTCACGACATAATCGGCCAGGCGGAGCGCCAGGTCGGTTCCGATGATGCTGTTCGTCCCCTGGGCGATGTTGGCAAAAGGACCGCCATGAACGATGGCCGGGACATTCTCCGTTGTCTGGACCAGGTTCGGCAGGAGGGCATATTTCAGAAGCGCTGTAACGGCCCCCTCGACTTTCAGATCGGCGGTCATGACCGGCTGGTTGTCATAGGTGAATCCGACTAGGATCTTCCGGATTTTTTCCTTCAGTTCCGTATAGGAGCGTGAAAGACATAGAATCGCCATGATCTCACTGGAGGGGACGATGTCAAAGCCCGTTTCCCGTGGGACGCCGTTTATTGAACCGCCAAGGCCGACAACGATATCCCTGAGAAAGCGGTCGTTCATGTCGAGAACACGACGCCAGGTTATCTTCCGAGGATCGATGTTCAGGGGGTTGTCATGGTAGATGGAGTTGTCCACCAGGGCGGACAGCAGATTGTGTGCGCTCGCTACCGCATGAAAGTCATTGGTGAAATGGAGATTGATATCATCGTCTGGATGGATTCGGGAGAGCCCTCCACCCGTCGCTCCACCCTTCATGCCGAAAACGGGCCCCAGCGACGGTTCCCGGAGCGCGGCAATGGTCGATTTTCCAAGCCTGGCCAGCGCCTGGGCGAGCCCGATGGACACGGTCGTTTTCCCTTCGCCCGCCGGCGTCGGCGTCATGGCCGACACGAGAACAAGGGCTGATTCAGAACGCCGCGAAAAACGTGAAATCGCTTCCAGCCTTACTTTCGCCTTGTACCGCCCGTAGTATTCCAGGTCGTCTTCTTCAAGTCCGATAGAGGCGGCAACCTCCGCAATGGGTTTTTTTACATGCGCCGCCTTTTGAATGTTGTAACGGGTCATGGGTTTACCTGCAGATCAGCGCTTCGAACCGGATATCAATATTGGATTCATCGCCGATGCGGTTGAGGTCGTTCTTCAGATCCAGGATCTTCACGGCAGGCGGCAGGGAGAAGAAGCATACCATCTGAAAGACGTTGGCCCCCGTAACGGGGTTGTTGTCAACATTCGTTGAAATATCGTCAATATTGATTCCCCGACCTTGAAGGACTCTGCAGATCTGGTTGATGATCCCGGGCCGGTCCACGGAGGTGGCAATAAGCCTGTAGGGAATGAACGGGGTAACCTCCCGGTGGAGCGGTGCCTTGGTCTTCCGGACATGGATATCCAGATCCGTCTTCTCGCGCAGGCTGTCCAGGTCCTTGATAAGCCGCTCGATGGCATCGGTGCTGCCCGAGGTGAGGATGATCATGCCGAACTCCCCTCCCAGAACGCAGCCGCGGGACCTCTCGATATTGATCCCCCGAGCCGTGAAAAATTCCGCTATCTGCCGTGCCAGCCCCTGACGATCCGAGCCCATGAATGAAAAGACAACGTAGGATCTCATCGGTTACCTCCATAGGATTGCTCTGGTCCAGCATTTCCGAAACGGCTGCTGCGCCGAATTTCTGGAAAACGAGAGCTCAAAGGCCTTTTTAGCCGTCCTTCAGGGCCGTGTCAAGAAAAAGCTCATCCGATGCCGAACCACTGGTCCGTTCGATTCACCGATCAAAAAAGGCAGGGCCCTTTTGGACCCTGCCTTTTTTTCTTGTACAGCTCACGGTGAGAGGACTCAGAATTCCGTCCGCTCCTGCTCTTCCAGAATCTTCCGGATGCTCGTCATGACCTGAATTTTTACATTGGTCAGATGATTTTTGAGGACGGACTGCGCCCGCTCCAGGCTCCGCAGCGCCACGGCGTCATAAATTTCCTGGTGGGCCTGGTCGCTGGATGACAGCGAAGAGATAGGGAAGTAATTGCCGCCGTATTTCAGGAACAGCATATCAAAGACGTTTTGAAGGATGCGGACCTGGGTGGTTTTTCCGGAAAGATAGGCGAGAGTCATGTGAAACTCCCTGTTTTTAAAAAGCCTTTCCTTGAGATAGGATTCCCTTTCCGCAGCAAGATGGGCTTCGAGTGCCGCCTTCAGCTCGGCAAGTCCCTTCTTGTCGATCTGTTCAATGGCCGCAGAGACAAGGGACGGTTCGATCAATTCACGAATCTCGTAAAGTTCTTCAATCTCCTTAAGGCTGAAGGGCGCCATGGAATAGCCGCGATGGGGTTCATGCTGAACGAATCCCTGCAGCTCCAGCCACTTGAGAGCTTGAATGACAGGCGTCGGGCTCAGCTTCAGCTTTTCCGCAAGGTCACGGTACAGGATCCGCTGACCGGGGACGAGTTCCTTGGTGTACAACATATGCCTGATCCCCTGATAGGCGATCTGGGCACTGTCTTCCGATTGTTTTTTTCGCGTTATTTTCTTATCGGTGATCATGCGGCTTATTTAGCTTAATCAAATCAATTATGCAATCAAATTTTTATTTTTAATATGGATTAAAAATTAATTCAAAATTGTGATTTAAAGTGAAGTTATTTCGATTGACATATTGGCGCATCGATTTTATGTTTGCGCACTGCGAAAGGGAGAATCTCCTTCCGCAATCATTCATTTTCGTAAGGATGTAAACCGTTATGAGACTACATGAATACGAGGCTTTGGATATTTTTGAGCAGAACGGGATCCCCGTTCCCCGCCGCGGCGTTGCTTCCACGATGCACGAGGCGCTCCATGTGGCAGGCGAGATAGGATACCCCGTTATTTTGAAGGCCCAGGTTCTCGTTGGAGGCCGCGGTCTCGCAGGCGGCATCAGGACCGCCTCTTCGCCGGATGAACTCAAGGAGGTCGCCGAGTCCCTGCTTTCCTCCGATGTGAAGGGGCTGCCCGTCCTGAAACTTCTCGTCTGCGAGAAAGTGGAGATCGCCAGGGAACTCTATGTGGGCATTACCGTTGACGGGTATTCCGGCAAGCCGGTGATCGTGGCGAGCACGGAAGGCGGTGTGCGGATCGAAGAAACGGCGAGGTCCTCGCCGGACAAGATCGCCTCCTTTCATGTCGACTCCTCCCTGGAATTTTATCCCTATCAGGCCCGCACCCTCCTGTCGAGAATCGGGGTCAGCCAGCAGCTCCTCACCTCCTGGACGGACGTTATCGGGCAACTGTACCACATCGCCATGAGCCATGAGTCCCTGATCTGCGAGATCAATCCACTGGTTGTCCTCCCCAATGGCGGATTGATCGCCGTGGATGCGGTTCTGGAGATAGACGACTCGGCCCTGTCACGGGTGCGATTCCCCCTTCCCGACCGCATCGAACGGATCGAAAATCCCCTCGAACGCCGCGGCAGAGAAATCGGCGTCACCTATGTGGACCTGGACGGAGATATCGGACTGATTTCTTCCGGCGCCGGACTGGGAATGGCCTCCATGGACATCATCGGCGAAAGGATGAAGCCCGCCAATTTCCTGGAAACCGGCGGGGGCATTACGGCCGATCTACTCTATCGATGCATGGAACTCATCATGATGAAACCGGGCATCCGGGCCGTCTTCATCAACGTGTACGGCGGGATCAATCCGATCCACGAAGGCGCCAAAGGGGTCGTTCGCTATATCAATGAGCATAACGTCAAGATCCCCATTGTCGCCAAGGCGCTTGGCAACCGCCAGGAAGAAACCTGGGAGATCTTCCGCTCCGCAGGCATCCACGTGGTGACGGAGGCGGCAACTGAAAAAGCGATTGATCGCTTGTATGAACTGGTGGGGAGAGGTTGAAAATGAGCATACTGATCAACGATTCAACACGCGTTCTTGTGCAGGGCATTACCGGACGAATCGGCAAGGCACAGGCTCACTGGATGCTTGAATACGGAACAAAGGTTGTGGGCGGGGTTACTCCCGGCAAGGGCGGCACCATTGTAGAGGGGCTTCCCGTCTTCAACAGCGTGCAGGAGGCCGTCAAGGAGACCGGGGCCAACGCCTCCGTGTTTTTCGTCCCGGCCGCCTTTGTCCTGGACGCCTTCATGGAAACCATCGATGCCGGGATCAAACTCATCGTTATTGTCCCGGAACACATCCCTGTCCGGGATGTCATGAAAATGCGGAGCTATGCCCTCGACAGGGGCGTCTTCGCACTGGGTCCGACCACCCCGGGAATTCTCGTCCCCGGAAAGGGGAAAATGGGCATCATGCCGGCTTCCATGTTCGCACCGGGGAGGGTCGGCATTATATCGCGAAGCGGGACCCTTTCCTATGAGTTCGCCGGCATCCTCTCGGAGGGAAACGTGGGACAGAGCACCGTGGTCGGTATGGGTGCAGATCCCGTGGTTCTGAGAAACCTGGCCGATATCCTCGAACTCTTCGAGGAGGACGAAGGAACAGACGCCGTGATCGTGGTCGGCGAGGTCGGCGGAGAGCAGGAAGAGAAAGCGGCCGGTTTCATCGCGAGAAGGATGACCAAGCCCGTTGCAGCCTACATCGCCGGGCGGCAGTCGCCTCAGGGGAAGAGGATGGGGCACGCAGGCGCGATCGTCCGGGGAGCCTCGGGAACCGTTTCTGGAAAGCAGGGAGCGCTCAAGGCCGCGGGTGTGACAGTCCTGGACAGCCCCATTGATGTTCTCGCATGGGCGAAAGAACACAACCTGAGCTAGGCTCCGCCCAAACCATTTCAGGTGCGGGGGAAAAGCGGATGGCAACAACGCCGTGCGTCCAATCATCACAGATTCGAATTCCGCCGGCGCATCGGGAAAAGCAGGAGGGCTTATAGACCTTGATCTATAAGCCCTCCTGCTTTTCTATCCCCTCTTACAACCCGGGCCTGACACATTATTTGCTGAAAAATGCGCTCCGGAAAGAATTTATTTTGTTCAGTGGCATAATTATTGATTATTATTTGAAACTTGATTAACCAGGAGCCCGGGAATGAAACATACGAAACTAAGCTTCCGTGTCATACTCTATTTTGCGATTGCTGCGCTGACGTCCCTCCCTTCCTTATCGTTCGGCTCAGGCTTCGGCATCTTTACCCAGGGGGCGTCCGCTCTTGGACAGGGGGCCGCCGTTGTCGCCCACTCCGACTCTCCCGAAGCGATTTTCTACAATCCGGCACTCCTGAACGATCTTCCGGGAACACAGGTCGAGGTCGGAACGACCCTGATTTTTGCCGATCGGGAGTTCACAAGCGCCGCAACCGGGAAAAAATCCGAGACCCAGGACGATGTATTCTATCCGAGCACCTTCTATCTCTCGCACCGGTTCAATGAGACGTTCAGCGCCGGCGTCGGCGTTTTCAACCCTTTCGGCCTGGCCACGACATGGCCTGAAAGCTGGGAAGGCCGGTATGTAGCCACAAAATCCGAGCTTACCACGTTTAACATCAATCCCGTTGTATCCTGGCGGATCACACCCAAACTTTCGATCGCAGCCGGTTTGGATTTCGTCCTGCTGGATTCCACCCTTCAAAGCAGGAATATCGCTTTTGATGTCGACCAGAAATTTGAAGGGTCGGGAAACGGACTTGGATACAACCTGGGCCTCCTGCTGCATGCTACAGACACCCTTTCCATAGGCGTATCGTATCGCAGCAAGGTGACGATCGATGTTGACGGCACTCTTTCGATGAGCATTCTGCCGGAGGATATCAGTGGCGAAACCACGCTTACCCTTCCCCAGCAGGTAGCCGTCGGCATTGCCTATAAGCCCACGGACAGGCTGATCCTGGAAGTGGGTCTGCGCTGGGAGGACTGGTCATCCTTCGACCAATTGAAGATCGAAGGCGCAGGACAGACCCTTGCCGTCTCGCCGAGAAATTGGCGCAGCACCTTCGCCTTCAATGCAGGGGGAAAATACCGGATCAACAGCAGGTATGCCATCCATGCAGGCTATTTGTACGGTCAAAATCCCGTTCCCGACACGACCTTCGACCCGTCCATCCCGGATTCCGACGTTCATCTGTTCTGCCTGGGCGGCGAGGCCAGGTTCGGCAAGGTGGGTTTATCGATGGCTTATGCCTACCAGCTTCAGGAAGACAGGACCAAATCGACCAACCACTACGGAGCCTTTGCCAATGGCGAATATGATTCGGACATTCATCTGCTGGCCATGAGCCTTCGTTACTTGTTTTAATGTAACATGAAGGACCCCTTTTTTTCATTGAACACGATTGTTCCCCTCTCAACAGGGAGAGGATGCGCGGTCAGACATTGCCGTGTGGACTCGGAGGTGACAACATGAAGCACAAGCAGGCTTATCTCATGGAAAACGATGAAGAGGCCCATCGCCTGGAACTGAAAACCGACGCGAATGCGGTTCGGAAACAGGCCCTTTGGTGTGGTGTAAAAGCCGGCCTGCGGGTCCTGGATCTGGGATGCGGACCGGGAATCACCACGGAAATCCTGCACTCCATGGTCGCCCCGACCGGGAGCGTTGTCGGAGCGGATTTTTCGGCTGAACGGCTTGCCTACGCGCGGGAACATCACGCTGGTAAGCCGGGCATTGAATTCGTCCAATGCGATCTGACCGCCCCGATTGATGACCTGGGACAGTTCGATGTGATCTGGGTGAGGTTTGTCCTCGAGTATTTCCGCAAGGAAAGCCCGGAAATTGTCAAACGGCTTCGGAGTCTGCTCAAACCGGAAGGCTATCTCTGCCTGATCGACCTTGACTACAACTGCCTCGGCCATTATGAAATGCCCGAACCGATGAATGCCCTGTTGCCGAAACTCATGACCTACATGGACGACGAGTTCAATTTTGACACGTATGCCGGACGGAAACTCTATTCGTATCTTTATGATCAGAAATATCAGAATATCGAGGTTGAATTGATGGCCCATCATCTCATCTACGGTGAGGCCCGTCATGCGGATGTTTTTAACTGGCTGAAAAAGGTGGAAATCGGAACGGAAAAAATGCAGTGTTTCTTCAAGGACTATCCGGGAGGGGCAGAGGCCTTTATTGCCGATTTCAGAAAGTTTTTCCTGGATCCGCGCCGCTTCACATACACCCCGCTCATTTTATGCAAGGGGATGCGGCCTCATGAGGATGCCGCCGGCTGATCCAGAATGGAGCGGATTCTCCTGCTCAGGAAATCGATTTGATAGGGTTTTTGAATAAAATCCACCGCGCCCGCACGGAGGAGATCCTGCTGGCTCGTGCTTGCCGCAAAGCCGCTGGCGATTAGCACCTTCATAGCGGGGTCGATTTTCAGTATTTCAGAGAGGCATTTCTCGCCACCCATACCGGGCATCATGAGATCCAGGATGACAAGGGCGATGCCCCCTTTCTGCTCATGAATCACACTCAAGGCGCTTTCTCCGGAATTGGCGGTCAAAACGGAATAACCCAGCAGGGAAAGCAGTTCTTTTCCGATATCAAGAAGTGCCGGCTCGTCGTCCACCAGAAGGATCGTTTCCTGACCCTCGGACAGCGCCGTTGCTTTAACGGGTTCCCGCCTTTCCTCAAACACCTCCACACTGGCGGTGGCGGTGGTCTCAGGAAAATAAATCTCGTAAGTCGTCCCCAATCCAAGTTCGCTCGTGCAGAATATGAACCCGTTGTGGTTTTTAACGATGCCGTAAACAACGGACAGCCCGATTCCCGTCCCCTTTCCCGCCTCCTTGGTCGTAAAAAACGGCTCGAAGATGTGATCGAGGTTCTCCTTGGAAATTCCGCATCCCGTATCGGAAATCGAGAACAGGGCATATCGGCCGGGGTCAATCTTGACGCTGCTTCGATAGGTCGCCGTGGGAAATTCGATGTTTTTTGTTTTGATCCGTATCCTTCCACCGTCAGGCATGGCATCTTTTGCATTGACCGTGAGATTCATGATCACCTGGCCCAATTGAGCGGAATCCCCGTTTATGGTGTGAAGAGGCTCGTCCAGATCCAGCTCCACATCAATCTTTTTCGGCAGCGTGTTTATGAGAAGCTCGTAAAATTTTCGAATTTCCGCATTGATGTCGATCGGCTCCAGTTTGCTGTCGGCCTTCCTGCTGAAAATGAGAAGCTGCCCGACGAGGTCCGTTGCCCTCTTGATCAATTCCTTGATGTTGATCAGATACTTCAGCTCCGGATCGCCATCGCTTTTGCGCATGGTCAACCGTTCGTTGTATGCATTAATCGCCTGCAGGATATTGTTGAAGTCATGGGCGATGCCCCCTGTCAAGCGACCGATGGCGTTCATTCTCGAAGCATGGTGAAGCTGCTGTTCCAGCTTTCTCTGCTCGGTAATATCCTTCAAAATCCCCACGACGCCCATCATCTCTCCCATGGCGTTCAAGTTTGGGGCGCCGCTCATGTAAAACAGCCGCTCTTTTCCATTTTTGGCCAGAAGTTTGGCCTCCATGTTCTTGATCGTTTCTTTTCCCTGCCACACGCGGTCAAAAAACTGGTTGAAGGTCTTCCCACCGTCGGCCATGGCAAATTCCGAAAAAAAGCGCCCCATCATTTCCTGCGTCGCGTACCCCAGGATTTCTTCCGCCACCGGGTTAATATAGGTAATGAATCCGCCGTTGTCTGTAGTGTAGATGATGTCCGGAGAGTTTTCGCTGAGGTTTCGAAACCGCTCTTCACTTTCCTTGATCTTGCGGAGAGATTTGGCGTTGTTGATGCTGATCCCTATCTGCGGCGCGATGCCCATGAGAAGGTTCACTTCGCTTTGATTGTGAGGCCTGTGGGAACGGTAATTGTCAACAGCCAGGACGCCTTCCGATTTTCCCTCATAGATGATGGGAACGCAAATGAAGGAGTTGACGGCCAAGGCTTCAACAAAATCCCGGCTTCTCACTGAGATATCATTTTTAATGTCTTTGATATCATTTACGAAGATGGGGTGCTGCTCTCTGAACGCAACAACGAATGGGCCCCTGGAATCCGGCTTGTCCAGATGGAACTGAGTCTTCTGAAGCACGGCTTCAATTTCTGAGCTGTAACCGTATCCGCTTGCATAGATAAGCCTCGTCCTGTCCGGACTGGTAAGCATGATCATGCCGCGGTCGAACTTAAGCCTCTTCTGCAGCGTCTCCATGACAAACTTCAACAGGCTGTCGACATCCATGATGTTTGAGACGGCCTGGCCGATTTCCTGAACCAGAAGCGCATTGTTGTAACTGATGGTGATCTGATCGAGCAGGCGGTTTGCCGCATCACCCTGCCTTTCCGTCCTCTCATAGATGTCTTTTTTCTCAAGATACTGGGAATAGAAGGCGATGCCTACAATCACGGTTACCGCCGGCAGGGCGATGAAGGCGGCCAGTTTCAGGGAGGGGAAAAGGAACGAGCACCCTGCAATGGCGAGGATGGAAAGGATCATGAGATAATTCCGCCAGCGCCACCATTTCATGTACCTGGGTTCCTGCCAGGTTACGACGTAACGGCACTGCCCGCTTCCTCGATGCAGGCATTCCGTATGTTCAAGAATCGGCAGTTTGCCCGTAAAAATCTCAGCGACAGCTTCAAGGCTGCCCATGCGGTTTTCACACTGGTAAGGCCGTTCATGAACGCCTTCATTGATCGTCGTGATGATTTCTACGGTGTTCCGCCGGATCTTCCGGATATGAAAAGTGGTGCCGCGGTTGAGATAGGAGGCGATTTTGCCGAGCATGAAATAGGCCTGGATGGGTGAGAGAAAGGCCAGAATGAACTGACGGATCGCCTTGGCGGACTTGGAGGCCGACATGAAGCGCCCGGCTTCGCGAAAGATCGTCGCGTCCTGCGTCCTTTCCATGAGGGCGTCGTGGAATCCATCCACCTGCCTCTGCGTCAGCCAGTGCCCCTCATCCTCCAGTTCGTAAGAGGAGATCCCGGAATCCTTGAGAATGCCTTCGATGTCAATATCGGGACGCCTTTCCCGAAGATATTCGAGAAAGGTAATAATGACTCGACTGTTGTACAGGTTTGCGTCCATCGGTTTCTAGGTGATGATCATCCGGAATCTTTTCATGATATATTCGATAAATTCATTGGCATACTGTGCATTGAGGATCCACATGATGTAATCTTTCTCAGCATTCACGTCTTTGTCCTTTGTATAATCCGCCGGATAAATAAGCAAGGGATATGATTCCGCCGATTTCACCCTGGTAATGTTCTCAACGGCTGCGAGGATTGCATCCATCGGAGTCTCAGGGTCGATGACAAACACTTTGAAGCCGTTGAGAAGGTCCGACAGATTAATGGCCACATCGGACTCCTCCTTAATGATCACAGCCTTGAGCTCACCGGCATGATGCAATGCCATGGCCTGCCATTTTCGGTGCAAACCCTGCTGCGCATAGATGTTTTCGAGGGAATGCTGCTTGTGATTCTTCATGTCCAGCACATCGCAGAGCATTCCGCCGGAATGGTGCATGTAAAACTGCTCAAGTTCCCACAGATCGGACTTGCAGCATTCCCGCACGGACCAGCCCTCGGGCATCTGCAACGTCACATCGCCGACCGAATGAGTGATGTAGGAGAAAAGATCGAGGGAACAGACCCGCGGATTGAATTTTCCTTTTGCAAAACCCGTGTATATCCTATCGGTAAACTTATTTCCAGGGCGGAAATAACAGATGAAATAGTCGAGCATGGCCGACGGGTAGCGCCTCAGATCGTAAAGGTAGGAGATCATCTGCTTCAGAACGATCAGGCCCGTCGGGCTGCCGTCCATCGTCCTTGCGGCATGGTGGTGCACCATCCAGGCTTTTTCATAGGCCCTAAGCAGAGAGATATGGCTGTAGATCCGCCCATCCTTCTGATAGGTGAAATGCTTGGCGATGGCAGGACAGTCACTGTAGAGCTTTCTGTAAGTATCCTGAAAATTCTCTCGGAACGCCTGGATATGCTGGTATTTTGCCGGATAGATAAAATTGCTGTCAAACAGCAGATCCCAGAGCTGTTCCGTATCCACCTCGTTGATCATGTCTTCATCGTCTGTGGGGAAATTGTTCAACAGCTGATTCAATTTATTGTAGTCCTCAATCCCCATGTCCAGTATCGCTACCCCGAAACGGACCGATGATTCGTCCTTGCGGTAAATGACCTGCGCCTTGCAGTGAATCTTCAAAAGCCCGGCGTAACTGATCGTCATTTTCGGGATGATCAATCCCGGGATCAGAACGGCCGCATCGGACTTGTCGCTGATGGCGAAGCCCGAGGTGGAAATATCGATAATTTTGCGCTGGAAGGTTTTGCCCATGAAGGGATGCTCGAAGATGGCCGAAATCGATGGTAATTTCTGCGTGCGGTGATTCCGGATCACCCTCTCTTCATGCTGTTCATCTTCAACCTGGATGGGACTGACGACAATTTCAACACCGGCAACGCTTTGCTGCTGGTAGATATGGCGGCAGGTTGCCGAGTAGAAGACGCCGTGTTCGTTGAACAGTCTGATGCTGGCCGGCACATCGCTCTTGAACCAGTAAAACAGGGCCGACAGTCCCGTCTTGAGGCGGAGGCGAAAGGCATGGGCACTGAAATCAACCAGTTCTCCCGTGGCCTGAAAGCCGTTTTGCATCAATTCGACCTTGATCTGATGGCATTGAAAGCGCGGAACCTGCCGTTTGCTCGTGATGGGGCTGGAGTCGGGGAGCTGCATCGTTAATCCGCCATCATTGGTGGTAAGTTTCCTCGGTCTGGCAAGGATGATGGACTGATCATGGTTGATGACCAGATATTCAAAATGATATCTCTCCAGCCGGTATCCTTCGTATTCCGAATCCCAGCGGCATACCACTTCGTCACCGAGGCAGGGCTCGGGATGAACCTTGACCAGAATTTCTTCATTGTACTGGGGATGCTTCAGGAGCGCATAAAGGGGATCCCCTTTGAAGTGAATGTGGTTGATAATATTGGTCAGTTTCTGCTTTTTGATGTATTCTCCGGACATGACGTCCCGGATCAGGTTGTTATGTCTGAATAGCCAGGATGGTCCCATTTCTTCCACCTGCAAACGACTGTCACATAAGGCGTTATTATTACAGATACTTCTCTCCCGAACGCTTTCAGTCATATTCATGTGTCTCCGGCAAATTTTTAATGCGATTGTCATTAATATGTAAAAATGGTGATCGGAATAGTTGTGATTCCACGGAAGACTTGCAATAATAATTCCAGTATTTTTGGGGGGACGCCGATCCAGGACGGGCCTGAAAGGCGGATCGATGCGAAGCATCAATCCGCTCCATGCGGTACGAGAGGATCAAGGCAATTCAGGACGTTACGATTTGCGGGGTTTTACGCTTTGCGGGAGGTCGGATCCGTCCGGTGAAATGAAGCATTTCTCCGAATTCGCTATTTTTCATGTCCTTCGTGGTTCAGAAAGTCATCCAAAACAGCGATCAGCTTCGATTCGTCGCCAAAAAAGAAGTGGTCCGCGTCATGAATAAGCTCAAAGCGACAGTTTATCTGTCGCGCCATATCCCTCATCCGCTCATGGGCACAGAACGGGTCCCTCCCGCCACAGACCACAAGTCCTATCTTGCCGGCAAGGGAGGAAAAATCAAAATCCAGCAGATTGATGGGGGGTGCAATGAGCACGGCGGGGCGCACGCCGTCATGATTGGCCAGCCATTTCGCTCCGACCCAGGCGCCAAAGGAATATCCAGCAGGCAGAATATCGCCTTTCCCCTTGTTCCTCAGCCAGGATACGGCCCCCCCGATATCCTCCTGTTCGCCGATCCCGTTGCCGTAAGCCCCTTCGCTGCGGCCCACACCGCGGAAATTGAATCTCAGAGTCGAATACCCCTTGAAGAACAAGGCCGCAACCAGGGATTCCACAACATTGTTGTCCATTGAACCTCCCATCTGCGGGTGGGGATGACAAACCACGCCCCCCCTGTCTCCGGCATTTTCAGCATAGGAACCTTCCAGCTGCAAATTCCCTGAAGGGAAAAAAACGGTGTCCTCTTTCATAAAAAGCTCCTTCTTCCTCCTCATTGAACAGGGTGCTGTCCAATGTCTAAATGACAGGCCACAAAATGCCCGGGAAGCCGTTCACGCAGTTCCGGGTTCGAATCCTTGCAGGGGTCGATGCGTTCAGGGCATCTCGGATAAAAGGGGCAGCCCGCGGACGTTGTGAACCGGGCCGCTGGGTCCTCCCGAAGGATCCGCCGATGCGGCTTGCCCGGATACAGTCCCGGAATGGCGGCAAAAAGGACCCGTGTGTACGGATGGAGCGGACGGCTGTAAAGTTCCCGGTTTTCCGCCAGCTCGACGATTCGCCCCAGGTACATGACGGCAATCCTGTCGCTCATGTGCCGGACGACGGCGAGATCATGCGTGATGAAGAGATACGTCAAGCCAAAGGACTGCTGAAGTTCCTTCAGAAGGTTCAATATCTGGGCCTGCACGGATACATCAAGGGCTGACACGGGTTCGTCGGCGATGATCAACTCCGGCTGCAGGGCAAGGGCCCTGGCTATGCCGATCCGTTGACGCTGCCCCCCGCTGAATTCATGCGGATAGCGGTCTATGGAATCCTTCGCCAGCCCCACCGTTTCCAGCAGTACGGAAACCCGCTCCCGGATTTCCTCCCCGTGCATGACGCGGTGAATTATCAGCGGCTCCCCTATGGCGTCCCCGGCGGTTTTGCGTGGATTGAGCGAGGCCTGAGGGTCTTGAAAGATCAGCTGAACCCTTCGAAAATAACCCTTCAATTCCTGCCGTCCATAGGCGAGGATGTCCTGCCCGCCAAACAAGATCCGGCCCTCGGTCGGCTTTTCCAGATGCATGATCAGGCGTCCCAGGGTTGACTTGCCGCAGCCGCTTTCACCAACCAGCCCCAGCGTCTCCCCCTTGAAGAGCGTCAGGCTCACCCCGTTGAGGGCGTGGATCCTGATCGGTTCCCGGCTGAAAATCTCCCGCTGGACGGTAAAGATCTTCTTGGCCCCGATGACTTCAAGCAGCGCCTCCCCTTTATTCGAATGTCCAGACGGATTTCTGTTATCCATGATGATGGCCGTTCAGTCCTGCTTCGTATCCTCTCTCAGCCCTTCCCGGAGCTCCCGCCGGCTGGTCCGCCTGGGTTTCCGGATGATACAGCCAGCAGCGGACGGCATGGCCGTGGCTCACCTCCAGCAGGCTCGGTTCCCTCTGCCGGCAGAGCTTCATGACCCGCCCGCACCGATCCTGGAAGCGGCATCCCGGCGGAAGGAGGTAGAGATCGGGGACCCCCCCGGGAATGACGGGGAGTAAGGCGGATCGATCGTAATCCCTTTCCGGCCTGGGCAGGGAGCGCATCAGCCCTTTCGTGTAGGGATGCAGGGGAGAAGAAAACAGCTCCCTGACCGGCGCCTTTTCAACCACCCATCCCGCATACATGACAACAGCCTGCTGTGCCGTGTCGGCGACAATGCCCAGGTTATGGGTAATCAGAATAACGGACATTTCGTTTTCCGATTTCAGGCGTTCGATAAGATCAAGAATCTGGGCCTGAATCGTCACATCCAGGGCCGTTGTCGGCTCATCGGCGATCAGCAGCCGGGGATTGCAGGCCATGGCCATGGCAATCATGATCCTCTGCCGCATTCCCCCGCTCAATTGGTGAGGATAGTCCCGAACGCGCTTTTCCGGATCGGGAATGCCCACCAGGTGCAGCATTTCCACGGCGTGATCCCGTGACTCCCTTTTGCTCTCCTGACGGTGAAGGCGCGTAACTTCGGCAATCTGATCGCCAACCCGGAGGACGGGGTTCAGCGACGTCATCGGCTCCTGGAAAATCATGCTGATGTCCCGCCCACGGACCCGGCGCATTTCCTCGCTGCCAAGAAGCAGAAGGTCGCGCCCTGCAAAAAACACGGAACCGGAAACGATTCTTCCGGGAGGGGAAGGAAGAAGACGCATGATCGACAGAGCCAGGGCGCTCTTGCCGCATCCCGATTCTCCTACGATGCCGAGCGTTTCCCCTTTTTGAAGCTCCAGGTCCGCCCCATCGACCGCTCGAATGACCCCCTGGGAGGTTTCAAAGACTGCAGACAGATGTTCAACCTTTAAAAGCTGGGGCATGCCCTGTCTCCGCCGCTTCCTTTCCCGCACATCGTTAAAGGACCGTCCCCGAAGGGCGGTCTGTCTTCTCCGGAAGAAGGAGCATCAACGGGTTCCCTTCCGGTTCCTCAGCCATGAAATCAGAAGACGGACGCCGACGCCGGATGCCCCTTTCGGGACGTAGGGCCGGCCTTTGTCCAGCCAGGCGGGGCCGGCGATATCAAGATGCACCCAAGGGTAATCCCCGGCGAACCGGCTGAGGAACATGGCCGCGGTAATGGCGCCGCCATAGCGTCCGCCCGTATTTTTGTAATCGGCAATGTCGCTCTTGATCAGTTCAAGGTAGTCATCCCAAAGCGGCAATTCCCATACCCGCTCACCCGTGGCTTCTCCCGCAGCGGCCAGTTCCTTCTTCAGGGCGAAATCCGTCCCGAACATTCCGATGGCGACCTTTCCCAGGGCGACGACACAGGCTCCCGTCAGCGTAGCCAAATCCACGATCGCCCCGGGCTGATACCTTCCGGCGTAGGCAAGGGCATCGGCCAGGATCAAGCGCCCTTCCGCATCGGTGGAGATCACCTCTATCGTTTTTCCCGAAAGGGATGTCAGGACATCACCGGGCCGGTAGGCCCGCCCGCCGGGAAGATTCTCGGTGGCGGGGATGAGAGCGACGATATGAACCGGCAATTCCAGATCCGCCGCCGCCCGGACGGCAGCGATCACTGCGGCGGCTCCAGCCATGTCCGATTTCATCTCACCCATATTTTCAGCGGGTTTCAGGCTGATGCCGCCGCTGTCAAAGGTGATTCCCTTGCCGACCAGGACGATCGTTTCCTTCAGACCCTCCACCCCTTTATACGTGAGGATGATGAAGCGGGGCGGCTCATGACTGCCCCTGGCAACGGCAAGATGCGCATGCATTCCCGCTTCCTCCATCTGCCGTTCGTCAAGGACCTCCGCCTTGATCCTGGGACGGGACATGGCCATTTCAACGGCTTTGTCAGCCAGGATTCCCGGCGTCATCTCGTTTGCCGGAGCGGAAACCAGATCGCGGGCAAAGGAGACAGCCCCGGCAATCCTTTCGGCTTGTCGGGCCGCTTTCCGTACGGCGGGAAGGTTCTTCTTCTGCTCTTCTACGAGCGTGAACGCTTCGAATTCCTTGATCTTATCCCGCTCCAGGGTCTTGAAAGGCGTAAACTGATACAGGCCCAGAAGAACTCCTTCAACAATGGCCTCGGTAAGCTCTTCAAAAGAGAAACGTTCACCGGACCATTTTTTAAAATCGACAAAGGACGTCATCGTTTTTATATTGATGCCGCGGAGATACTGGGCCGCCTTGGCAAAGGCCCCGCGCAGTCTTTCCAGATCAAAGGCCTTTTTCTCCCCCAACCCCAGAAGAAGGATTCTCCGGATCGGCGGTTCCCCGCCTGGATACAGCAGGGAAACCTGATGGAGACGCCCCTGGAAATCTCCTTCCCGGATCATGCGATCGATCCTGCCGGCGTACATCTCATCGAGATGTTTTGCCGCTCCGCTCAGCCCTTCCTCGCCGTCAAAAAAAGTCAGCACGAATACTTCGCTCCCCGTCTCGGATATTTTGCCCGATTTGACCACAATCTCCATTGTCTGCTCCTTTCCCCCGGGACAAACCGAATTCCTGCATGCCTGTCACAGGCCATCTAATTACTTTCTCTTTTCGAGATTGTCAAACGGCATTGTCTCTCCTTGATGAATGGCTCCCGGACTTTCCGGTCCGCCCGGCGGCAGTGCCGGAAATTCTAAGGCCGCGGATCCTCTCGGAGCCCTGCAGGGCGGATGCTTCCCCCTGGGAACGGTTGAACGGTACCGATGGATTTCGGGAACGTGAAACCGGGCTCAGGACAATCGTGGGAAGTTGACGAAGAGGGGACGACCTGGAGGGCTTCATGGAAATCCCCGTCATCTGGAATGGAAGGCGTTCTTAAGAAAATAAAAAGGCGTGTGAAAACACACGCCCGATTTTCCCTTAAAATGGAGGCGGCATCCGGATTTGAACCGGAGTATAACGGTTTTGCAGACCGCTGCCTTACCACTTGGCTATGCCGCCGTAAAAAAATGGAGCGGGCGAACGGATTCGAACCGTCGACGTCCACCTTGGCAAGGTGGCACTCTACCGCTGAGTTACGCCCGCTTCCTCAATCCCAGCAATGGTGGCCTGAATATAATAGATGGCCTGTTTTGTCAATAGAAATCTTACCGGCACCCCTATTCCCTGCCCATGAGGGTACTGTGATAGAACTTGATAAAGTAATCCAAGCCGGAATATACCGTAAAGAAAAGGGCAATATAGAGGATTACCATGCCCACGGCATGGGCGTCGATTCCCAGAAATGGATAGTGAATAATCAAAGCGGTTACGGCCACGGTCTGGCAGAGGGTCTTTTTCTTTCCCAGGGAGCTGGCGTCAATCACAAGTCCCTCCCCGGAGGCTATGCTGCGCATGCCGTCTACGGCAATATCCCGAATGATCGTAATCGCTACAGCCCACGCAGGGATGCGGCCGATGGGAATCATGAGAATCATGGCCGTATTCACGATGAGCTTGTCTGCAATAGGATCCAGGAACTGGCCCATTTTTGTGACAATTTCATACTTTCTCGCCAGATAGCCATCCAGGAGGTCCGTCAGCGCCGCGGCAACAAAACAGAATGCAATCACCAGGCTCCACGTCAAACCCGGGTCCATCAGAAGGAAAAAGAGGACCGGAATAAAACCGATCCTCCCCATGGTGATGATGTTGGGCAGATTGAAGATTTTCTCCCCCGATGAAATCAGTGGATGTCGATTCATTTTTTTCTGCGAGATAGTCATCTAATGCTCTGGCAAAACGGGGCTTTCCTATTTTTCAAGTTTAACAACCTTTTTCCAATCCGCGAGAAACAATTCGATGCCCTTGTCCGTCAAGGGATGCTTTGCAAGCTGTTCGATGACCTTGAATGGTATGGTCGCAATATCGGCTCCCATAAGCGCCCCTTCAAGAACATGGCGGGGATGGCGGATGCTGGCCACAATGACTTCCGTATCAAACCCGTAGCAATCATAGATGGCTAGAATCTGTTCTACAATATCCATGCCGTTATGGGCTGCATCATCGAGCCTGCCCACAAAGGGGCTGACATAGGAGGCGCCGGCCTTGGCCGCCATCAAGGCCTGAACCGGCGAGAAGACGAGGGTCTGGTTTACGGAGATCCCCTCTGACGACAGGATCTTGGTTGCCTTCAACCCCTCCGTGGTCATAGGAACTTTGATCACCACCTGTTCACCCAGCTTGACCAGCTTTTTCCCCTCTTCAACCATCTCCTCCGCTTTCAGCCCCACAACTTCGAGGCTGACCGGTCCACTGACCCTCTCCAGAATTTCTGCGACGACGTTTTTGAAAGGCTTTTTCTCCCTGGCGATCAGGGATGGATTGGTGGTTACGCCATCCACCATTCCCAGGCTCAGGCCTTCCTCAATTTCACGGATGTTCGCCGTATCGATAAAAAATTTCATGGCATTTCCTTTCAGGATTCTTTCTTCTGAATCCTTTCATATTTTTTGAAACAGGCTTCACTGCAAAAATTCAAGGTGACCCCGTTGAGAGTCCCTTTATAGGCATCCTTTTCGGGGATGTACGTTTTACAGTAAGGGTCCTGAACGAGATCCCCCCCTTGAATGATTCGTCCGTCGAGAGAGTGGCTTACCTGAGGCTTCTTTCTGGATGCAGTGCCCAGCAGGCCCTTTGTGAGCCGGTAAAGAAGATAAGCGACAACGACAAAAAAAAGAAAACGAAAAATCATGCTGTCAATTCAACCCTGTACGATACGTTCCACTCTGCTTTCGTCCTGAAGCCTCTTCATCAATCCCCGGATGGACACCCCGAAGCCCGGATGGATGACATAGGATGCCAGTTCGTTGAGAGGAACAAGAACAAACCGTCTTCGATGAAGTTCCGGGTGGGGAATGACGAGATCGCTTTCCTGAATGACCTCCTGTCCGTAAAGAAGAAGGTCCAGATCAATGATCCGTGGTCCCCAGCGGGCCGTTCGAATTCTCCCCATGTCGGCCTCGATCTTCGAGAGGGCGTTGAGAAGCTCCCTGGCGCTCAGGACGCTCCTCACCTCGACAACGGCGTTGACGTAATCATCCTGGTCTTTCAATCCGACGGGTTCGGTCCTGTACAGCGATGAGCAGCGCAAATATTTAACGCCGCTCACGTCACCAATGCGCCTGACGGCCTCCAGGCACTGCCCCACAGGCCCTTCCCGGTTTGAGCCGATCCCGATATAACAGATGACCCCCGAGGTCTCTTCCAAAAGAATCTCTTCCGCCTGCCCCACGGTTACGCTACTTAGTTCGTTTTCCCGGATTTTCTACGTCCTGAGCCCGAGGACATCCTGCATGTCATAGAGCCCGGGTTTCTGCTCAACCACCCACTTCGCCGCCCGAATGGCCCCCTTGGCAAAGTTGTCCCTGCTGTGGGCGCGATGGATCAATTCCAGCCTCTCACCGACGGCGCCGAAAAGGACCGTGTGTTCACCCACGATGTCTCCGGCCCTCAGGGTCTGGATCCCGATTTCCCTCCGCGGACGCTCTCCGATGAGCCCTTTTCGCTCATAGATCCCCACTTCGTCCAGATCGCGGCCCAACGCCTCTGCAATGATGTGGGCCATTTTCATGGCTGTCCCGCTGGGCGCATCTTTCTTCAAGTGGTGATGGGCCTCCAGGATTTCCACATCATAGTCGTCACCGAGTATTTCCGCCACCGTCCTGATCACCTTGAACAGGACATTGACGCCCACACTCATGTTGGGGGCAAGGACACAGGGGACGTTCCCGGTTAAATCCCGGATTTCCTCCATCTCCTCCGGGGAAAAACCCGTGCTGCCTATGACCATGGGCTTCCCATGCTGTACGGCGATTCGGAGATTCTGCAGCGAGGCCGCGTGGCTCGTAAAGTCGATGGCGACATCCCCCCGGGATACGCAGTCGGAAAAATCGCTCTCGATAGCCACCCCCCGCTTTCCCAGCCCCAGGATTTCACTCACATCCCGCCCGATTGCAGGATGATCCCCTCTTTCAACGGCGGCCGCCAGATCGATCCCCTCCTCGGCCTCCATTAAACTGATTATCCGGCCTCCCATTCGTCCACCGGCACCGGTCACAACGGCTTTCACCATGGATTCCACTCCCTGCCATGCCGATTCCCGTCACGGGACAGAAATCGCGAATTTCATTAACGTATCCAACGGCTTGTGCTGCTAGGCAATGAGGCGGTAATGGCGCATGGCCTGCCTCAGCCTTTCCAGATTCCCCTCCGACATCCGGCACAGAGGAAGACGGACGTCAGCCGACATTTTTCCCATCATTGCCAATGCCGCTTTGACCGGGACCGGATTGGTCTCAAGGAACAGGGCATCAATCAGGGAAACCATCCGGTCGTGCAGCTCCCGGGCTTTTTTCAGGTCTCCGGCTTCAAAGGCGTCCACGAGCCCTGCCATATCCGCCGGGGCGACATTGGAAATCACGGAGATGACGCCCTTTCCTCCCAGCGTCAACAGGGGAAGCGTAAAGAAATCGTCTCCCGATAGAACGGAAAAGGTGCTGTCGCAGAGCTGAATCACTTCATTCATCTGCTTCAGAGAGCCCGAGGCTTCCTTGACCCCCACGATGTTGTCGATTTTCGCCAGCCGGGCCACGGTTTCCGGAAGAATGTTCACTCCTGTGCGGCTGGGAATGTTATAGGGGACGATGGGCATGGGGACGCTCTCAGCCAGGGTCTTATAATGCTGATACAACCCTTCCTGGCTCGGCCGGTTATAGTATGGTGCCACCACCAGTGCGCCGTCGGCGCCGGCCTCGTGGGCGTGCCGGGTCAATCTCATGGCCTCCGCCGTGCTGTTGGAGCCCGTTCCCGCAATGACAGGAACCCGCTTTTTCACGGCGTCAATGGTGATCTCGATAACCCGGTCATGCTCGGCATGAGAAAGTGTCGCCGATTCCCCGGTAGTTCCGCAGGGGACGATACCATCCGTTCCCGATTCGATCTGGAACTCGATCAGCTCCCTCAACGCTTGCTCATCAACTTCGCCATTCTTGAACGGCGTCACAATCGCAACAATCGCTCCTTTGAACATATTCCTCCTGTCCGCCTCCCTTTTTTTTCAGGATTACCCTGGCTGTTTGATCAGAAACGGCGGGATTTCCTCATGGGATATCAAATCGGCATAAGTCTCCCGCTTACGAATGATATGATACCGATCCTCCCGGACCATGATCTCCGGAATTCTCGGCCGCGAATTGTAATTGGAAGCCATGGTGAAACCGTAGGCTCCGGCGCTGAAAACAGCCAGCAGGTCGCCTCTCTCGAAAGAGGCTATTTTTCTCGCCTTGGCAAGATAATCTCCGGATTCGCAGATGGGACCGACCACATCGGCCACAATTTCCTTCCTGTTGTCCAAGGCAACCGGCCGGATTGCATGAAACGAGTTGTAGAGGCTCGGTCGGACGAGATCGTTCATCCCTGCGTCCACGATGATGAAGTTTTTATTGTCCGTACTTTTCGTGTAGAGGACTTTCGTGACGAGAATTCCCGCATTGCCGACAATGACTCTTCCCGGTTCGAAGATGAAGGTGCAATCCAGGTCCCGGGCGGCCGACAAAACCGCTTCCGCGTATTCCGAAGGGTGAGGAGGCGTCTCCGAATCGTAGGTAATGCCAAGCCCTCCCCCCAGGTCAATATAGCGGATGTCGAAACCCTCCTCCTTGAGTTGGCGCACCAGACCGGAAAGACGATCCAGGGCTTCGACAAACGGGGACAGGCGGGTCACCTGGGAACCGATATGGCAGCTCACTCCCTTGATATCGACATGCTTCAGAGAGTTCGCCAGGCGGTACGTCTCCAGAGAGCGTTCGATGTCGATCCCGAACTTGTTTTCCTTGAGTCCCGTTGAGATATGGGGATGGGTCTTTGGATCCACATCCGGATTGACCCTCAAAGCAATGCCCGCTCTGAGCCCGAGGCCCTGCGCGCATTGGTTGATCACCTCCAGTTCCTGCCAGGATTCCACGTTGAACATCAGGATGTTCGAGCGCAGGGCGTATTCAATCTCATCCACGCGCTTCCCTACCCCCGAATACACGACTTTCCCCGGATCTACTCCAGCCGAGAGAGCACGGAACAATTCCCCCCCTGAAACAATGTCCACTCCGCCCCCCTCATCGATGAACACCTTGAGGACGGCCAGGTTTGAATTGGCCTTCACGGCGAAACAGATCATGTGGGGCACGTCGGCAAACGCCTCTTTAAAGACGCGGAAATGATTCCTTAACGTCGCGTAGCTGTAGAGATAGAAGGGGGTGCCCACCTCTTCCGCAATCCGGGAAACCGGGACCTTCTCGCACATCAACTGCTGATTGTCATATAGAAAGTCATTCATGTTCTTTTAAATCACCCTGCTGCATCGTTTGCAATGCCACGCTCCCGGAAGGCTCGCTGCAGTATCCCAGGGCGTTGCATACCACAATCCGGTAAAAATAGCTGTTGTCAACCTTCACGTCGGTATCGGTCCATAAGTAGCGGCGTCCGGCTCCCTCGTATTTCTGCCCCGGGTCCCCGGGATTCAACTCCTGAATCACCACATAATTCCGCGGACAGCCCTCGCAGAGGTCTTCATCTGGGAACTGCTCGCTGCGCAGAATTTTGAAGCGTCCTTCGGGGATGTCCGCACTCCAGCGCAGCTCAATTCCCTGCCCACTCCTTTCCGCCCGCAGATCGGAAACGGCGGAAGGTACGACCATCCTCAGCGGAACAGGGTCGGCCTTTTTCCCGCAGCCCGGAATCCATCCGAGAATGGCCCCGGCCAGCAGAAGAACGGCAAGGAAACGCCCCATGGACGGCCTCCTTCCCGGCGAATGCATCGGAACAGGCGTCATGGCGCCTTCCTTCTTCCGGGACGAGAACGGCCCTGGGCCTCAATGCGCCGGATCTGCTCCCGAACCTGCATCCCTGCCGTCCCCCCATAACTTGTCCTGCTCTGCACCGAACTCCGGATGGATAGGCGATCGTACACATCCTCGCCGATCAGGGGGCAGAATCGTCCAAATTCCTCCATGGACAACGAGGCCAGATCCTTCTGAGAATCGACGCAGAAACGGACCAGCCTTCCGACGATTCCATGGGCCTCTCGAAAAGGGACGCCTTTCATGACGAGATACTCGGCCAGATCCGTCGCCGTCGAAAAGCCGCCCTGGGCTTCCTGAACCATCTTTTCCCGGTTGAAGTTCAGATGCCGTACCATTTCCGCCAGGATGTTCAGGCAGGCTTTGACCGTATCAACGGTATCGAAAAGGGGCTCCTTATCCTCCTGGAGATCCCGGTTGTAGGTCATGGGAAGCCCCTTCAACAGGGTCAGCAGAGCCACAAGATTGCCGTATATCCGGCCCGTCTTTCCCCTGATGAGCTCTGCCACGTCCGGGTTCTTTTTCTGGGGCATAATGCTGCTGCCCGTCGTGAAAGCATCGGAAATTTCCACAAAATGAAATTCCCCGGTGGACCAGAGAATGAGATCTTCGCAGAAACGGCTCAGATGCATCATGATCAACGAGGCGTCAAAAAGGAACTCCGCGATAAAATCCCTGTCGGAAACCGCATCCATGCTGTTGTGGGCTATTTCGGGAAACCTCAGCAGGCGGGCGACGTAGGCCCGGTCAATGGGAAGAGAGGTGCCTGCCAGGGCGGCAGCCCCAAGAGGCATCACATTGACCCGGCGATGGCAGTCCCGCAGACGCGACTCGTCACGGTCGAGCATTTCCCGGTAAGCCAGGAGATAATGGGAAAGAAGGACCGGCTGAGCCTTCTGCAGATGCGTATAACCGGGGAGGATCGTTTCCGCCTCCTCCCCGGCGAGATCAAGAATGACCGCCTTGAGGGATGCCACACCATCGAGGATCGCCATGATTTCGGCCCTGAGATAGAGCCTGACATCCAGTGCGACCTGATCGTTGCGGCTTCGGCCAGTATGAAGCTTTGCCCCTGCCTCTCCCGTTCGCCCAATCAGGGCTTTTTCAATCGCCATGTGAATGTCTTCGTCTTCAGGTGAAAATTCGAAAACACCCTGTTCGATCTCCCGCAGAATGTCCTTCAGGCCGGTCTCAATGGAACGGGCCTCGCCGCGGCTGACGATCCCCTGGCGGGCCAGCATCTTTGCATGTGCGATGCTGCCTTCGATATCATAGCGAAAAAGCCTGCGATCATAGGAGATCGAAGCCGTAAACGCCTCGACAAGCTCATGGGTCGGCTCCTGGAAACGCCCTCCCCAGGGCTTGCTCCGCTCCTTTTTATCCTTCATGGCCCCTACCCGATATTCCCATTTGCAGCGGAAGTCAGCCGCCTTATTTCTTCATTGCCGCAATGCGCAGCCTCAGGGCATTGAGGCGAATAAATCCCGTTGCGTCCATCTGATTGTAGACTTCATCCTTCTCGAAGGTGGCAAAGTCCTCACTGTACAGGGAATAGGGAGACTTTCGACCCACGACGATGCAGTTGCCCTTGTAGAGCTTTATCCGGGCTGTTCCCGTTGCCTTTTTCTGTGTTTCATCGATCAGGGCCTGCAGGGCTTCCATCTCCGGGGCGAACCAGAATCCGTTGTAGGCCAGCTGGGCATACTTCGGGATCAGGGAATCCCTCAGGAGCATCACCTCCCTGTCCATGGTGATCGATTCCAGGGCCCGGTGGGCCGCCCAGAGCACCGTTCCCCCGGGTGTCTCGTAAACCCCCCGAGACTTCATGCCGACGAACCGGTTCTCTACCATATCGACGCGGCCGATCCCGTTCGCACCGGCAATTTCATTGAGCTTTTCCATCAGAGTCGCCGGACTCAGGCGCGTGCCGTCAAGCGCCACGGGATTGCCCTGCTCAAAATCAATCTCCACGTAGGTCGGCTTGTCCGGTGCGGCTTCGGGAGACACGGAGATGGTAAAGATGTCTTCCGGAGGCTCCGCCCATGGATCTTCCAGAATGGCCCCCTCATGGGAAATGTGGAGAAGATTCCGGTCGCTGCTGTACGGCTTTTCCCGGGTAAGCGGCAGGGGAATGCTGTGCTTCTCCGCATAATCGAACATATCCTCGCGGGATTTGAAGTGCCAGTTGGGATCCTTCCAGGCGGAGATGATCCGGATGTTGGGCTCCAGGGCCATGTAGGTCAACTCGAAGCGGACCTGATCGTTTCCTTTTCCTGTCGCCCCGTGACACACGGCATCGGCCCCCTCGGCCCGTGCGATCTCCACCTGGCGCTTGGCAATCAGAGGCCTGGCCAGCGATGTCCCCAGAAGATAGGTTCCCTCATAGATGGCATTGGCTCTCAGAGCGGGAAAAACAAAATCCCGGGCAAATTCTTCGCGAAGATCATCGATGTAGATCTTGCTCGCCCCGGTTTTAACCGCCTTCTCCCGGAGGCCTTCCAGCTCTTCCTTTTGACCCACATCCGCCGCAAAGGCAATGACTTCACAACCATATGTTTCAATCAGCCATTGAACGATAACGGATGTATCCAACCCGCCGGAATAGGCGAGGACAACTTTTCTGATCCCGGTGTTCACTGTTTTTCTCCTTTCCTACATCAATAGTTCCATGATCGCTTTCTGAACATGCAGCCGGTTTTCGGCCTGATCGATAACAATCGACTGGGGACCGTCAATGACTTCCTCTGCTATTTCTTCTCCCCGATGGGCGGGAAGGCAATGCATCACGACGGCATCCTTCCCTGCCAGGGACAGCAGATCGCTGCTGATCTGATAGGACTGAAAGGCTTTGACGCGCTCCTCCTGCTCCTCCTCCTGTCCCATGCTGGCCCACACGTCCGTATAGAGTACGTCGGCGTTTCTGGCCGCTTCAGCCGGATCCCGGTGGAGAACGATCCCCTCCTGTGCCTCCCTGATCCCCCTGGCGAGAATGGATTCGTCCGGATCATAGCCTTCCGGGCAGGCCAGCGCCAGGTGAAAAGGGAGCCGCGCGGCGGCATTGATCCAGGAATTGGCGATGTTGTTCCCATCGCCGATGTAAGCGATTTTTTTCCCCTGGAAAGTTCCCTGCTTCTCCATGAGGGTAAAAAGGTCGCTCAGGATCTGACAGGGATGGAGAAGATCCGTCAGCCCGTTGATCACCGGAATGTCGGCGAAGGCGGCAAAGTCTTCCACCATCTGCTGGGAATAGGTCCGGATCATGATTCCGTCCAGATAACGGGACATGACCTGGGCCGTATCGCTCACCGGTTCGCCCCGGCCGAGCTGCGTATCGCGCGAGCTGAGAAACAGCGCCAGACCGCCGAGCTGGTAGATGCCGACTTCAAAGGACACCCTGGTCCGCGTCGACGATTTATCAAAGATCATCCCCAGCGTCTTACCCTTCAGGGGAGCGTAGGCGACCTTCTCTTTGTACAGCGACTTGAGATGGCGGGCTTTTTCAAAAATCTCTTTGAAATCCTCAAGACCGAGATCATAAACGCTTAACAGATCCTTCTTCATGGCATCTCTCCCATCGCCCTGTCCAGAATGTCGACCGCCCGGTCGATGTCGGATTCCGATAGAATCAAAGGGGGAACGAAGCGCAGCACGTTTTCGTTCGTGCAGTTGATCAGCAACCCCTTTTCCATACAGGAACGGACAATGTCGCCCCCCTGTATCGTCAACTCCATTCCAAGGATCAATCCCCGTCCACGAATTTCCTTGACGAAGGAATATTTCCCCTTTAATTTTTTCAGGCCCTCACGAAAACAGGCTCCCTGCCGGCGGCAGTTCTCCAGAACACCCTGCCGCAGCATGGTATCCAGTACCGCAAGCCCCGCAGCCATGGCCAGGGGGTTTCCGCCGAACGTGGAGGCGTGAGTGCCCGGGACGAAGGCGGAAGCAACCTTTTCTGTCGCCAGAACCGCCCCGAGAGGAAAACCGTTGCCCATGGCCTTGGCCAGCGTCATGATATCGGGCTTCACCGAATCATGCTCATGGGCAAAGAGATAGCCGGTGCGCCCCATCCCGACCTGCACTTCGTCGAGGATCATCAAAATACCCTTCTCATCGCACAGCTCCCGGACCTGCCGCAGGTAGTCCTTATCGGGAACCCGGACTCCCCCTTCCCCCTGGATGGGCTCCAGGAGCACGCCGCAGGTCCGCTCCGTCAGGGCGTCCTCGAGGGCCGCCAGATCGTTGAAGGGAACGTACTTGAACCCCTCCGGCAGCGGCCCGAAACCGACCTGAAATTTATTCTGGCCCGTGGCGGCTATCGTGGCCAGGGTTCGACCATGGAAGGAATCCTTCATGGTGACCAGCTCACGACGTTCCGGCGCCATATGCTCAAAGGCATACCTGCGCGCCAGTTTGATTGCACCCTCATTGGCTTCGGCGCCGCTGTTGCAGAAAAACACCTTGTCCGCAAAGGAGTTTTCCACCAGCCGGCTGGCAAAGTGGATCTGGGGCTCAATATGGTAAAGGTTCGACACATGCATGAGGGTTTCGGCCTGCCGCTTGATGGCCGCGACGACCGCAGGGTGCGAATGTCCCAGGCTGCAGACGGCAATGCCGGCCACGAAATCAAGATATTCTTTTCCGTTGCTGTCCCAGACCCGGACTCCCTCCCCTCTGGTCAAAACCACGGGGAACCGCCGATAGGTCCCCATAAGCGTCTTTTCTGAAAGGGCAATCAGTTCTTCTGTCGTCATCTCTTTTCCATTTCTGCCGGCGCCCGTTTTTTTCCCTCGGGCGAAACACTCTCGGGACTTTTTCCGAATTAAACCACCAGCTCCGTTCCGATTCCCTTATCGGTAAACATTTCCAGGAGAATGGCATGCTTCTGCCTTCCATCAACGATGTGAGCCTTGCGTACGCCCTCCCGGAGGGCCTTCAGGCAACACTTGACCTTTGGAAACATCCCCCCGTCAATGGTGCCGTCTTCGATCATTCCAAGGGTTTCCTGGTTGGTCATCGTGTTGATCAGTTCTCCCTGCCTGTTCAGAACTCCCGGCACATCGGTCAGCAGAATGAGTTTTTCCGCCTTCAGGGCGGAAGCGACGGCGCCCGCCACGAGGTCCGCGTTGATGTTGAACGTCTCTCCGTTGTCACCGGCGCCCGTAGGGGCGATCACGGGGATGAACCCGTCACGGACCAGTACGTTGATCAAATCGACATTAATCTCCCTGACCTTTCCGACCAGGCCGATGTCGATGATCTCCGGCGGCGTGTCCTTGGCCTTCTCGTCGCTGAGGTAATACTTGACCGCCGAAATGAGATTGCCGTCCTTGCCGCTCAATCCCACGGCCTTTCCGCCCTCGCGGTTGATGAGGCCAACAATCTCCTTGTTGACCATGCCCACCAGAACCATTTCCACGATGTTCATCGTTTCCTCGTCGGTTACCCGCATCCCCTGAACGAACCTGGCGTCCTTCCCCAGTTTTTTCAGAAAGGCGCCGATCTGCGGACCGCCTCCATGGACGACGACCGGGTTGATCCCGATATATTTCATCATGAGGACATCCCTGGCGAAGGATTGCTTCAGCTCTTCATCCACCATGGCATGGCCGCCGTATTTGATCACGACGGTCCGGTTATAGAAACGTCGAATGTAGGGAAGGGCTTCAAGCAGAATCTCCGCCTTCTCCATGGGCTTTTCAATGCTGTTCATACCAACCTCATGACCTCGTAAAATCCGTCAACCGATTTCTGTTTCAGCCGCAGGAACCAGGGGTGCCCGTTCCTCCCGAAGGTTCGTTAAAGAATGTAACGGCTGAGATCTTCATCTTCAATGATGTCGCAAAGCTTGTCCTCTACGTATTGCGCATCAATGACCACTTCCTGTCCCGAGAGCTCCGGGGCGTCGAAGGAGATGTCCTCCAGCAGAATTTCCATGATGGTATAGAGTCTCCGTGCGCCGATATTTTCCGTTCGTTCATTGACCACTGCCGCGACATCGGCGATTTCGGCGATGGAATCCTCCTTGAAAACGAGCCGGACGCCTTCCGTGGCCAACATTTCCGTGTACTGCCTGAGAAGCGCGTTGTTGGGCTCCTGGAGGATGCGGATAAATTCCTCCTTCCCGAGGGAATCAAGCTCCACACGGATGGGGAAGCGCCCCTGAAGTTCAGGGATCAGATCCGAGGGCTTTGACGAGCTGAAGGCCCCCGCGGCAATGAAGAGGATATGGTCGGTTTTGACCATGCCGTAACGGCTGTTCACATTCGACCCCTCCACAATGGGCAGGAGATCGCGCTGCACCCCTTCCCGGGAAACATCCGGCCCGGAGGGCGTGTCGCTTCCCACGACTTTGTCGATTTCATCGAGAAAAATAATCCCCGACTGCTCCACTCGCTCAATCGCATTGCGGGTCACCTTGTCCATGTCGACCAGGCGCTGCGCCTCTTCCTCCTTCAGTATTTCCATGGCCTCGGAGACGTTTACCCGGCTGATCTTTTTCTTCTGCGGCAGGAAATTCCCAAACATTTCCTTCAAGTTGAGGCCAAGGTCCTCGATGCCCGACGCGGAGAAGACCTCAATCATCGGGCCGCTGCGCGATTCGGTCAATTCGAGATCCACGTGGCGGTTGTCGAGTTTGCCTTCATGGAGAAGACGCCTCAATTTTTCTCGCGTCGAATCATAGGTCTGGGGCTTATCGTTCTCCTCCGTCAACCGGGTGTGGTTCCCCATCATCTCTTCAACGTTCCGCTCGACCGGTTTTGGAGGGAGCAGGAGATCCAGGAGCCGTTCCTCGGCAATCTCAGCCGCCCTCGCGCCGACCTTTTCCTGCTCTTCCGCCTTGACCATGTTCACAGCCAGATCCACGAGATCCCGGATCATGGATTCAACGTCCCGGCCGACATATCCCACTTCCGTAAACTTCGATGCCTCCACCTTGAGGAAGGGGGAATTATCGATTTTGGCCAGCCTGCGGGCAATCTCCGTTTTTCCCACCCCCGTGGGTCCGATCATGATGATATTCTTGGGGGCGATTTCATCACGGAGCTCGTCGGGCACATTCTGCCGCCGCCAGCGGTTTCTCAAGGCAATGGCTACCGCGCGCTTGGCATCATCCTGACCAATGATGTGCTGATCCAGCTTTTCAACGATTTCCGCAGGTGTTAATGAATTTGATGACATGCAGCGTCTCCTTCCAGCAGCTTCTCAGCTCCGAGCCCTGGTCTTGCGAGCCTTCTTTCCTTCTCCTTCGTTATCCTCTTCGATCTCCAGCTCTTCCACCGTGATGCGGTCGTTTGTATAGATGCAGATTTCGGAAGCGATCTTGACCGCTTCCCGGGCAATATCCGTTGCCGGCAAGTCGGTATAACGGACCATGGCGCGGGCTGCAGCCAGGGCGTAGGGTCCCCCTGAACCGATCGCCATGACGTCATCGTCGGACTCGATAACGTCTCCATTTCCGGAGATGATGAGAAAATGCTCTTTGCTCACGGCGATCATCAGGGCTTCAAGATGGCGAAGCACCCGGTCCGTCCTCCAGTCCTTTGTGAGTTCCACCGCTGCCCGCAGCAGATTTCCGCTATACTGCTCCAGCTTGGAATCGAAACGGTCGAAAAGGGTGAAGGCGTCGGCCGTTGTTCCGGCAAATCCGACGATCACTTCATCATGATACAGCCTCCTCACCTTCCTGGCTCCGTGCTTCATGACCGTTATGTCCAGAGTGACCTGCCCGTCACCGGCCACAGTCACCTTGCCCTTGTGCCGAACCGCCAGTATGGTCGTTCCTCTCATTTTTCCCATCCTGTCTTCATCAACCTCCCCGGGCTTTTGGATGTGCCCTGTCATACACGGCCATCAGCTGATTTACACTGACCGCCGTGTATTTCTGCGTCGTCGAAAGACTTTCATGGCCCAGGAGCTCCTGGATCGACCGCAGATCCGCCCCCGCATCCATGAGGTGCGTGGCGAAACTGTGACGGAGCATGTGAGGGCTCACCCTTTTTTGAATGCCGCTCCGGGAGACATGCTTGCTCAAAATTCTGGCGACGCTTCGTGTCGACAATCGTCCGCTCCGGCGGTTGACAAATACAGGGACAGGCAATGGGGCTCCCCGGTCCTCCGCCGGCCTCTGCCCCTGCTTTTCCCCGAGGTAACTCTCAAGCGCCGCCTTGGCCGTCCCTCCCACGGGCACAATCCGCTCTTTCCTCCCCTTCCCGCGGATCTTGACAAGCCCTTGGGACAAATCAAGATCCTCCTCATTGATCCCCGCCAGCTCACTGAGGCGGATACCGCTGGAGTAGAAGAGCTCCAGGATGGCCTTATCCCGCAAGCCGAAGAGATCCCTGCTGAAGGGAAGATCCAGCAAGGCAAAGACTTCATCGACAGAAAGAACGGAGGGGATGTATTTCTCCCTCCGTGGGGATTGAATGGCCTCCAAGGGATTTTGACGGATCTCTCCGCAAGACACCAGAAATCTGAAAAATGCCCTCAGGGACGCCAGTTTTCGAGCGATCGTCACCTTTTTGAGTTTGTTCCGGAAGAGACTCCCCAGAAAGGATCTCACCGTTAAATAATCCACCTGATCCCAGGAAGCGGCCGATGAGACCTGCGCCTCAGGGCAATTCTCCTGAAAATATCTTTTAAATTGCCTCACATCATCCAGGTAATTTCTCCGCGTGTGGGCCGAGAGGTTTCTCTCCAGGTCCATATAGCGATCAAACCCCTCGATCCGTTTATCCATTCTCAGCGCCTCACGGAGCGTTCCCGGATTTTCTCCCTGGAAAGAAAAACATTACATTTTATATTTGCCGAAATCGTCATTGGACAGATTTTCAAGAAACTCCTTCATCTTTTCCTGCTTGAGCTCATCCACATCACTGGCGTTCGGATCAAAGTCGATACTCCTCGCTTTTTCAATAACCTTGTCATGGACAAAAATAGGCGCGTTCACCCGCAGAGCCAGGGCAATGGCGTCACTGGGCCGCGAATCCACGGTATAGTCCTGGTTGTCCCTGGTGAGGATAATGCTCGCGTAAAAGGTATTGTTTCTGACATCATGTATTTCAACCCGGGTGACCACGGCTTCCAGGGTCGTCAGCACATCCCGCAGCAGGTCGTGAGTCATGGGGCGGGAAAATTTGATCTTCTCCAGTTCCGTCGCAATGGCGCTGGCTTCGAATATACCGATCCAGATGGGGATGGCCTTTTTTTCCTGAAAATCCTTCAGGATGACGATCGGGGTGTTTGTAATCGGATCAATCGTTAATCCGGATACTTTCATTTCAATTTGCACGAAGGTATCTCCTTTCAGAGCATTTCTCCCCGGAGGGAATGCAGATAAGCTTCTTTGATGCGCACAGGAACAATCGTTCCAACCAGATCCCCGTGACCAGTGAAATTTACGATTTTATTCGTACTTGTCCGTCCCATGACATCCGACCGGCAATTCTTGCTGAAGCCCTCCACCAGGACTTGTTCTATGTGCCCCTCCATCGCCTTGTTTTTCTCCAGTGTATGCAACTCCTGAAGGGACTGCAAGATCCGAAGCCGCTCCTTTTTAAGAGGCTCGCTGACTTTTCCTTCCATTTTCAAGGCTGCCGTTCCCTGCCGTTCCGAGTATTTGAACGAAAAAAGAGTATCAAATCTGATTTCTTCCATCATGTCAATTGTTTCTTGAAAATCCCCGTCCGTTTCACCGGGAAATCCTACGATCACATCCGAAGAAATGCTGATTTCCGGGCAGGATCTTCTCAACTTTTCCACTTTTTCGAGATAGTCGTTTTTCGTATACCGCCTGTTCATCAGGGAAAGGATGCGATCCGAGCCCGACTGGACAGGCAGATGAATGTGCTTGCACAGCTTGCCCAATTGAGAAAAGGCTTCAATAAGGGAATCCGAAATATCCTTGGGATGTGAGGTGGTAAAGCGGATCCGTTTTATCCCTTCAATCTTTTCAATTTCGCTGAGCAGTTCGACAAAACCCGTCGCCCCTTTCGTCGACCTGCCGTAAGAGTTGACATTCTGCCCCAGGAGAGTGACTTCTTTCACGCCGGACCGGGCAAGACCGGCAATCTCCTCCAGGATATCTTCCAAGGGTCGGCTCTCCTCCCGCCCCCGCAGGTAAGGAACCACACAATAGGCGCAAAAGTTGTTGCACCCCTGCATAATCGTCACAAAGGCCGTCACCTTGCTCTTCCGAGGCGGGGTCAGGATTCCCAGGGACGGTGTTTTTTCGGAAAGCGACGTTTCCACGATCTTTTTTCCGGTTTTTTCTATTTCGGAGATGAATTCCGGAAGCCTGTGAATATTGTGTGTGCCAAAAACAAGATCGAGATCCGGTACTTTCAGCAAGAGCCGCTCGCCGAGCTGTTGAGCGACGCAGCCGCCCACCCCGATGATCAGGCTCGCCTTTTTTGTTTTCAGCCTCCGGTATCTTCCCAGTGTGCTCATGACCTTCTGGGCCGCTTTTTCCCGGATGCTGCAGGTGTTGAGAAGGATCAGATCCGCCTGGCCGACGTCATCCGTACAGACGTATCCTTCCTTTTCCATCAGCGCCGCCATCTGCTCAGAGTCGTGAACGTTCATCTGGCAGCCGATCGTGGAAATATAGAGATTCTTCTTATCCAATCGAACTTGTGATCCCGAATATTTATGAATATTTTTAATTACTAATATGCACCTTATGGTTAGTCAACACATTTTTATCTGCAAGGTGTTTCAGCCTCAGACCGTCTTCGAATCCGGACAGACGGGGATATGAAATTCCGCCGCTGGGGAACTTCAGGCTCGATTGACGGGATTCAGATCCGTCACAACGGCCTCTTTTTATATCCGATTGCAGGATGAACGATGTCCGGCTGATAACCCCATCGCCTTTACGCTCAGGAAAATCAGGCTTTCCAAACGCTCTCCAGAACACTCTTTTTGTGTTGACCCCCGAAAACAGAGGGGGCAAAATATAGGAACATCGTAAAATAAGCAAGAGGGAAAAGCGGCTCGAGTAAAACAAGAATTGGAAATTTTTTCACCGCATTTCCGGCCGTCGCGTCTCCAGGGTATACGTCCCGGCGGCCGATCTTCCAACCGAAATTCATCTTTATTTTCTAATACATATACAGCATGAAGGCTGCTTCGCCCCCCTCTGCGATCCTGGAAGGGCGGTCCTGATTGTTACAGAGCTCACCGGGCAGACGTTATTTATCATTTGCATACACAGATATTTCCCTTATAATCTCTTCTATTACTACTATATATGGAAAGGAGGATGGCTTCGCATGAAGATTTTCGGAATCATTTCCACGGCCGTCGTGACGTTGCTGCTTGCCTTGTCGCCGGTCGCCGAGGCGGACCACAGCGCCCTCGTCGGTAAAGGGCCTTTCAAGAACGGCCCTGAGGTCACCAAGCGGTGCATAGAATGCCACGAGAAGGAAACCAGGGACTTTATGAAGACCGTTCATTGGACATGGTCCAAAGTTCAGTTCGACAAAAAAGGCAGAAAGGTCGACATCGGCAAGGTCAATGCCCTGAATAACTTCTGCGTGGGACTTCCCGGAAACTGGCCCCGCTGTACGAGCTGTCACGCCGGGTACGGCTTCAAGGATGCCGGTTTCGACTTTTCCAAGGCGGAAAATGTCGATTGCCTGGTCTGCCACGATACAACGGGCACGTACAAGAAATTCCCCACCAGTGCGGGCCATCCTGTTTATGAAGGGGAAAAGAAAGAATTTCCCAAGGGAAAGCTGTGGCTGCCCGTCGACCTCGTCAAGGTGGCCCATTCCGTCGGCCCCACCTCACGGGCCACGTGCGGCTCCTGCCATTTCTATGGAGGCGGGGGCGACCATGTAAAGCATGGTGATCTGGACACATCCCTGATCAATCCGACCCCGGAGATCGATATCCACATGGGTGGTGCGAAGAAAATGGAGTGCCAGGAATGCCACCAGGCCAAGGACCACCTCCTGAAGGGCGAAGCCGCCTCCGTTACCATCTCCCATGCCGCCCCCACCCACATCGACTGCAGTGATTGCCACACGGGCAGCGTTCATAAAAACGCCCTGGTCAACAAGCACACCGAGAGGGTGGCCTGCCAGAGCTGCCACATTCCGACGTTTGCCAAGTCCATGCCCACCAAGGTCTGGTGGGACTGGTCCACGGCGGGCCGCGAGGTTAAGCCTGAAGACGCCCCGAAGGACCAGTACGGCCAGAAGACCTATGACCGGATGAAGGGAGACTTCAAATGGGAAAAGGACGTCGTTCCCACCTACATGTGGTTTAACGGGACCTTTGATCGCTACCTGGCGGGAGAAAAGATCAACCCGGCCGAACCGGTCCGGCTCGCCACCCCGATAGGCAGCCGAAACGATCCCAAGGCAAGGATATACCCCTTCAAGATCATGAAAGGAAAGCAGCCCTACGACAGCGGGAACAACACGATCGCCTTTGTACAGGTCTTCGGTGCGCCGGACAGCAACGCCTACTGGGTGAAGTACGACTGGAACGCCGCCATCGCCTCCGGCATGAAGGCAGCCGGCCTGCCCTACAGCGGCAAGTACGGTTTCGTGGAAACCGACATGGCCTGGCCGGTCCATCACATGGTGGTACCCAAGGCGAAATCACTCAAGTGCCTTGACTGCCATAGCGAGAAAGGCCGCCTTGACTGGAAGGCCCTGGGCTACAAGGGGGATCCGATGAATGCGAAAAACCGTTAGTCAGGAAGAATTGCCGGCATGGCGCAGATCCATGAACGGAACAGTCCGCTTGCTCTTTAAAAATCAGCTTTTAGGGAGAAGATTTCAGCAGAGGGGAAAGGGCTGAAGTTTCGATGCTGAAGACACGATGACCTCTGAAAAGCATCGATTTTTCAGAGGTCACTTTTTGTTGGGTACGTGCTTTGCCGCAATGCGGAATTATGGCGCGCCCGGTAGGATTCGAACCTACGACCAACAGATTCGAAGTCTGCGACTCTATCCAGCTGAGCTACGGGCGCAAGCTTGTTGGTTACACATGTCTCTGTTCCGGGATGGGCGAGTCAGGACTTTTCCCATTCAGAGCCCATGTTTTGAGATCCTGTTGAACGTCAGGGGGTCCTGGCTTTGAACGGGCACCCGGAAACACAAGGGAACCGTATATATGAGGTTCTTGATGTTGTCAAGGATCAAAACGGGAAAGGATCTTCCTGAAAGGATGTATCCTTGACTTTTCATGGAATGAGGGGCCGAAGTAAGAGCCATGAGGTTGTCGGTGGCTTGTCAACCCGCTTGAACCCTGGTTAAAAGGTGACGCCTTGAAAAGCTTATGAAAGCCCTGTTTCTGGTGGGAATAGAAATGGGGCTTTCTTGTAGCAGGGGATTCGTTGTACAGGGAAAATGGGGTTCTTTTTTGACATTGTGTAAATTCAATATCGTTTAACGAAAGGAGGTTACACTATGAAACCAGAAAAGGAAAGTATGGAAGGCAACGGCGTAAGCAGGCGATCGGTCCTCAAGGGGGCTGTCGCCATGGGCGCTGTGGCGGTGGGCGGCGGCCTGGCGCTCAACATGTCCGCACCCGATAGGGCAGAAGCGGCCGTCAAAAAGCTTCCCTCCAACTGGGATGAAACGTGGGATGTTGTCGTGATCGGTTCCGGCTTCGCTGGACTCGCAGCGGCGGCGGAAGCGGCCGGCGGAGGCGCCAAGGTCATCATCCTCGAAAAGATGCCGACTTACGGGGGGAATTCCATCATCAACGGCGGTGAGTACAATTCCTGGGACGACCAATTGCATTTAAGGGAAAAACTGCAGTTGGGAGAGGACAGCGTTGAACTGCACAAAAACGATACGTTGAAGGGTGGAGACTTCTACAGTTTTCCTGAACTGGTCGAGGTCTTCGTCAACGGGGCGACACCCGCCCTGAACTGGATGATTGAGGAGGGGGGATGCAAGCTCAGGAATATCCTGAACCGCACGGGCGGTCATTCCGCCTATCGAACCCACACCAACGTCGAGGGTGTCGGTCGGGGCTACACGGAACCCCTGAAAAAAATCGCTGAGAGCCGCGGCGCTAAAATCCGCCTCAACACAAAATTAACCTGGATTTGGAGAAGGGATGCCGATTCCCAGAGCCCCATCGAAGGCGTGGAGGTCGTAACGGGAAGAAAAACGGTTAACATCCGGATCGGCAAGGCGCTGATCATGGCTTCCGGCGGCTTTGGCAGAGACAAGAAGATGTTGAGAGAATACAATCCCGGCATTCTGGACGAGTACAACTGCACGAATCACCCCGGCGCAACAGGGGAAACCATCCGGATGGCCCAGGCCATCGGCGCTGATTCCCTTCAGCTTGCGTTCATTCAGTTGTACCCCTATGCGGCACCCGACACGGGAATTCTCGATGTCCCCGCCATCTATCCCTTCCGGGGCCCTGGTTACGGCATTGTTTACGTGAACAAGCTCGGTAAGCGTTTCGTCAATGAAATGGAGCGCCGCGACGTTGTTTCCATGGCCCAGATCAAAACCAAGATGAAACCGACCTATTCTCTGTTCTGCGAGGCGATGATTCCAAAAATGGGAACAAAGGAAGAAGTGGAAAAGGGAATCGCCAAAGGCCGCTTCGTCAAAGCCGATACAATGACGGAGCTGGCTCAAAAGCTGGGAATTCCGGCAGACAGCCTGGGGGAAACCATCAGGAACCACAATCGGTACATGGCCGAAGGTAAAGACCCCGAATTCGGCCGCCAGTTCACGAAGGTGATGATTCCCCTGACGGAAGGCCCCTTCTATGCCGTAGCCCAATGGCCCGCTGTGCATCACACCATGGGGGGGCTCCGCATCAACAAGGATGCCCAGGTCATTGATATCTGGGGAAAGGTCATCCCCTGTTTTTATGCGGCAGGAGAAGTCACCGGCGGAGTGCACGGCGCGAACCGCCTGGGCGGAAATGCGATTCCCGATGCCATTGCCTTTGGACGGATGGCCGGTACCAATGCGGCAAAAGAGAAGAGGAGAACATGACCGGAAGGTAGGTGCGGTTATTTCATCATCCACTTTCCTTTTTCTTCACATCAATGAAGGTGACGTATGAAAAAATTACTGTTTCCAGCGTTTTTGATTGCATCGCTGTTCTTCCTGCCCTATATCCTGGTGGGGGATTTGAGTGTCGAAGCGGCCAAACCTGAAGCGGTTTCCTGCAAGACCTGCCATGCCGATCTGGCCTCCGTTCTTCCCAAGGGACACCCGCCCGTCGCAGAGAACAGCCTGGCCTCCTGCATGCCCTGCCATCCGAGTGATTTCGAGGGGAGGGCGGAGAAGAATCTCTTTGCGACGCGGATGCACATGGCCCATCTTCCCCCCAGGGGATCTCTGGACTGCACGGCCTGCCATGAATGGATGCCGGGCAAAAGCTTTGGGCTGATCGGCCGGGAGGGATCCTGGGGAGCACCGGATGCGAAAGACATGGATTTTTTGCGGACCATATTCAAGTCCTGGGCAGGCTCCGGCTATATGGACCATCTGCATGCCGCGGCAGGGATCGGTTGTACCCAATGCCACGGCAAAGGATTGCCCAGAGCCGATGACACGGTAGAGAACGATCGCTGCCTTGTCTGTCATGGTCCCATGGACCGGCTTGCCCAGAAAACGGAGCCGAAGGAGTTTAAAGACCGCAATCCCCACAAGTCGCATCTGGGAGACATCGCCTGTACAGTCTGTCATAAAGGACATGCGGAATCCAAGGTCTATTGCCTGGAATGCCACAAATTTGACATGAAGATCATGGGGGCCGTTGAAGCCAAAAAATAAACGCAACAGGCTTCGGGTCTGACTTCTCGAAGGGGGGAAAAGGTGACGGTCGTTCCCTCCCCCCTTTTTTCCTTCGGCGGGGAATCCCCGGATCCCGACATTCCCCGCGTGTCGATGCCCCCGGGACGGAGCATCTCCCTCCAGGAGATCAGCGCTTCTCCAGGCGAGGGAGCCGTCGATGCTGAGTCACCTGGATGAACCTACTTGAAATGAAAGGAAAGGAAAGGCTATGAAGACGATCCCCTCGATGATTTGCTCCTTTTTTCTGATCCTCCTTCTGCTTCCAGACCCGGCGGTCGGCTCATCGGACTGGGTGGAATATGGAAGGTCCGATCAGGGGGACATTTACCTGTATCACCCGGCGACCATGAAACAAAAAACGAAGGATATCATGCAGGTGTGGGTCAAGGTGGTGTTCTCCGATAAAGGGAAAAAGCATTACGCTCAGTGGTTGAAAAATAAAGGTGAGCCGGTCGAAGGATATGAAAAGCTTTCTCACACGCTGTCCTTGATGGAAATCGACGCGAAATCCCCGAGATTCCGTATTTTATATGGCTCTGAATACGATATGGATGATAAAGAACTCTTCAGGGGATCTCGTGATGCCCCCTGGAAAGACATCCTTCCCCGTTCCACCCAGGAGCGTTTAAAAAACA
>Ga0123334_1000667_pt1 | contig 46667 bp, 40 predicted proteins | sample BiotimSIPDNA_FD_89706 | JGI IMG/M metagenome (GOLD analysis project Ga0123334, IMG submission 89706) | Anaerobic biogas reactor microbial communites from Washington, USA - Biogas_R1 time_0 SIP DNA | ecosystem: Engineered > Bioreactor > Anaerobic > Unclassified | place: Washington, USA...
GAAACCTTGCATGCGATGAACCCGCAGTACAGGCACAACATCATCCCCGGATCCTCCGAGAAACCCCACGTGCTCTGCCTGCCTGCCGAGTATTCCCTGGCCTACCTGGATTATCAGGACAGCATTCCCAGGTTCCTGGCAGACTCCTTGCTCAATGAAGGCAAACTGCTGGCAGCCCCTCAGAACATCACGGCCTCATCCAACGGTAAATACCACGTCTACAAAGTTAGAAGGGGCGACACCCTGTCAACCATCGCCCGACGCAATCGCGTCACTGTCAATAAAATAAAACAGTGGAACGGCTTGCACACCAGCCGCATCTACCCTGGACAACGGTTGAAAATTTACTAAGGCCGACCATGAGCGAAACTTCTTCATTCAGCCCGGCTGAAAACGAAGCCATTGATGCCGCGTTTCAAGCGTTATTGCAGGAATATTTGGATTCCAACCACCGCAAAAAGGTGGAAATTATTCAAAAAGCCTTCAATTTTGCCAACCGGGCACACAAGGGCATCAGAAGACGCTCAGGCGAACCCTACATCATGCACCCCATTGCGGTGGCACGCATCTGTTGCGCTGAAATAGGCTTGGGTTCCACCTCTATTTGTTCCGCGTTGCTGCACGATGTCGTGGAAGACACGGAGTATACAGTAGACGACATCAATAAAAACTTCGGCCCCAAGATAGCCTCCATCGTTGAAGGACTGACAAAAATTTCCGGAGGTATCTTCGGCGTGCAAGCCTCAGCCCAGACGGAAAACTTCAGGCGCCTCCTGCTTACCATGTCTGAAGACATCAGGGTGGTGCTCATCAAGATGGCCGACCGTCTCCACAACATGCGCACCCTGGGTGTCATGTTGCCCAGCAAACAATACAAGATTGCGGGTGAAACCATGTACCTGTACGCGCCTTTGGCCAACAGACTGGGTCTTAACCGCATCAAGACAGAGTTGGAGAACCTCAGCTTCGCCTACGAACACCCCGACAAGTACAAAGAGATAGCCACATTGCTGGAAAGCAATGCCGACCAAATGCGCCAGCGGTTTGATGAATTCGCCGCACCCATCAAGGTCAAATTAAACCAACTTGGGTTGGATTACGTCATCAAAGCCCGTATCAAATCCATCTATTCCATTTGGAATAAGATGCAAACCAAAGGGCTCAAGTTTTCGGAGATCTACGACTTGATGGCTGTCCGTATTATCTTCAACCTACCCGAACAAGACTCTGAGGCCATCAGGCTGCAAGAGGAAAAGAAAAAATGCTGGGACGTCTATTCAGCCGTCACAGAGTTATACCGCCACCACCCTGACCGCATCCGCGACTGGGTGAGCACTCCCAAGGCCAACGGCTACCAGGCACTTCACGTTACCACCATGTTCAAGGGTGAATGGATCGAAGTTCAGATTCGTAGCCAACGCATGGATGAGATTGCTGAAAAAGGACTGGCCGCCCACTGGAAGTACAAGACAGGGGAATTCGAAGAGGAATCGGAACTCAACAAATGGATTGTCACCATCAAGGAAATACTGGATAATCCAGACCCCAACGCCATTGACTTCTTGGATACCATCAAGATGAACCTGTATTCATCTGAAATCTTCGTTTTTACTCCCAAAGGCGACATCAAGATCATGGCCGCCGGCTCCACGGCCCTGGATTTCGCCTTTGAACTACACTCCGAACTCGGCTTCCATTGCATCGGTGCCAAGGTGAACCATAAACTGGTACCCATGAGTCACGTGCTGACCAGCGGTGACCAAGTGGAAATCCTGACATCCAAAACCCAGCAACCCAAACCCGAATGGCTGAACTTTGTCACCACAGGCAAGGCCAAGTCCAAGTTGCAATCCCGCTTCAGAAGGGACAACAAAGACCTGATTAAATTGGGTGAGGACGCCTTGTTGGAATACTTGCACAAACACCGCATCAATCCCGACAACGAAGTATTTGAAACGCTGATTGGCAAATTCGATGCCAAGAGCCGGGAAGATTTACTTGTAAAGATTGCGACGGGCGAAGTCAGCCTCAACGACGCTGAATCCGTCATAAAAACAGAAAAAGGCGGCAGTCGCCTGGTGCGCTACTGGAAAGAAGCCTTCGGCAGCGGAAAAAGCAGCAACAAACAGGATAACCAGCCGATCAACACCATCGATCTGAAAAAAACCTACCGGCTTACGGAAGAGACCTTACAGCATCAGTGTCGGTTGGCCGACTGCTGTCAACCCATACCAGGCGATGACGTGGTTGGTTTCCTGGAAGACAACGGCCATATTTCCGTCCATAAACGGCAATGTCCCACGGCTATGAACCTGAAGAGCACCTATGGATCACGCATTGTATCGTTGGAATGGGCAACCCGCCGGGAACTCTCCTTCCCTGCCATCATTGAGTTAAGGGGTATCGACCAGGTCGGCCTGGTCAGTCAAGTGGCCCGTATTGTTTCCGATGAAATGGCGGTCAACATGACACGCGTTGTTTTTGACACCAAAGATGGCATCTTCAAGGGCAGCATTGAACTGTATGTACACGATGTGGAAGACTTGTTCAACCTAAACAAAAAGCTTCAAGGCATCAAAAGCATACAAAGCATCGTCAGGCAAGAAAAACGACAGAGCAATGCGTAACAACAAGTGAACGACTTGTTTAGAACAACGCCTGATCCTTGATGCTTTTCGTTTCCGTCACCTTTTCTTCAGTCGGCTCCAGGTCAGATAAGCCCCGCTTTATCGACAACACCATTGCTTTCACCTTCTTCAATCGTTCGATGGCTTCGATTTGCGTGGAAACCTTGCGCCCCTTGGTCTTCAACTGACTTTTGGCTCCAGCCAGGGTCATCTTACGCTCCTTAACCAAAAAATACACCTGACGGATGGCCTCAATGTCCTCCTTGGTATACATGCGGGTACCTTTGGCATTCTTTTTAGGCTTGATGCTGTCGAACTCCTTTTCCCAAAAGCGTAGCAGTGATTCGTTCACTCCAAATTGGTCGGCCACCTCGCCGATGGAGTAATACAGTTTGGAAGGATGTGTTGTCATCGGTCTGGGATTTAGGTCATTAATCCATTGTCTGTCCGAAATTGGACGCAATTTGTACCATCATATCATATTCTTCAGGCGACAAATCCATGTAGTAATAATTGGCAGGGTTCTGGGGCTTGCCTCTGTAATGCACTTCATAGTGCAAGTGAGGACCCGTCGATTTACCCGTGCTACCTACGCCACCGATGACCTCTCCTCTAACCACCTTCTGGCCTTTTTTGACACCAATGGTATGGAGATGAGCGTATAGCGTCTGGTACTGATAGCCGTGATCAATAACGATACAGTTGCCATAACCGCGTCTCCATCCAGCCTGGAGCACCTTACCCTCACCCGTTGCGTAGACATCGGTGCCCTGAGGAGCCGTAAAGTCCATGCCATAATGGAAGGTCGGTACCCTGTAGATGGGGTCGATGCGGGGGCCGTAACCGGAAGCTGTTCGGGTCAAATCCTGGTTGAGAACGGGTTGAATGGCAGGTAGGCAAAGCAACCGTGTTTCTTTGTTTTTTACCAGTTCCAACAACTCATCGTACGACTTCGACTGCACATAGACCATCTTGGTGAGGACGTCTACCTGCTGAGTGGTTGACGCCATCAACTCCGAATTGTTCATCTTGGCAAAACTGGCATAACGGTTGGTGCCCGAGAAGTCACCTTCTCTCACATTGCTGGCTATGGGTTCAGCCTGTAAAATGGCCCTGTACAAATTATTGTCGCGCTGTTGCAAATCATCCAACACCTCACGTAGTCCTTCCGATTGTTTCTGAAGGGCTTTGTATTGCACTTTCAGTTCTTCGTTCTCCTCACGCAGTCGTTTGGTAAGCGGCGTATCAAAAAACGTCAGGTAAAGGAAAAAAAAGATCAATCCCATGGACACCCCAGTGAACGCGTGAAACAAAAACGATTTCAACCAATCGAAAGCCGTCTTCTGAATGCGTTCGAAGCGTAAGAGTTCCTGATTGAAGTGATATTTAGGTTTTTTACCCACTGGTGGTGTTGACTTTTTTGAGATGTATGGCTGCAAAAGTAATAATAAAGCCGTATTTTTGCACTCCATTCTGTAAAATACACTGTAAAATAAGTCAATACACGCGGCATGACATCTACCGAAATCAGAGCCTCTTTTACGCAGTTTTTTGCTTCCAAAGGACACAAAATAGTACCTTCTGCCCCCATGGTGATTAAGGATGACCCCACCCTGATGTTCACCAACGCCGGCATGAACCAGTTTAAAGACATCATCCTGGGCAACGCCGTGCCCTCCAGCCGACGGGTGGCCAATTCCCAGAAATGCCTGCGAGTCAGCGGCAAACACAATGACTTGGAGGAGGTAGGTCACGACACCTACCACCACACCATGTTTGAGATGTTGGGCAACTGGTCGTTCGGTGATTATTTCAAGGAAGAAGCCATATCCTGGGCCTGGGAATACCTGGTTGACGTATTGAAGATAGATCCGAACAGACTTTACGCCACGGTATTCGAAGGCTACGCCCCCGAAGGACTGGAACGCGACAACGAAGCCGCTGCCATCTGGGGCCGTTTTTTGCCAATCGATCGCATCATAAACGGTAATAAAAAAGACAACTTCTGGGAAATGGGTGACACCGGCCCCTGTGGACCCTGCTCAGAAATTCACATCGATCTAAGGCCAGATGAAGAACGGGCCAAGGTGGACGGATTGACCCTGGTCAACGAGAGCCATCCCCTGGTCATCGAAATCTGGAACAACGTGTTCATGCAGTACAACCGCAAAGCAGACGGTTCCCTAGAATTGCTGCCAGCTCGTCACGTGGACACAGGTATGGGCTTCGAACGCCTCTGCATGGCCATTCAGGGCAAATTCTCCAACTACGACACCGACGTTTTCCAGCCCATCATCCAAACCATCGCCAACCACTGCCAAGTGACCTACGGCGAAGAGCCCAAGGCCGATATCGCCATGCGCGTCATTGCCGACCACATTCGCACCATCGCCTTCTCCATCACCGACGGACAACTACCCTCGAATGCCAAAGCCGGGTATGTGATCCGACGCATCCTGAGAAGGGCCGTCAGGTACGGTTACACCTTCCTGGGCCGCCGCCACGCCTTCCTGTATCAACTGATTCCATCCCTCATCCGATCGATGGGCGCTGCCTACCCCGAGCTTTCAGCCCAGCAGCCACTTATTGAAAAGGTCATTAAGGAAGAAGAAGAATCCTTCCTGCGCACCCTCGAAACCGGTATCCGCTTGTTGGATAAATTGATGGCAGATGCCAGGGCCGCAAAAACCGACACTTTGTCGGGAAACGATGTCTTTACCCTGTACGACACCTACGGCTTCCCGGTAGACTTGACCGAACTCATTCTCAAGGAAAACGGCCTGAAAGCCGACCTTGAAGGCTTTCAAACAGCCATGCAGGCCCAGAAAGACAGGGCCCGCCACGCCGCCGCCGTTGAAACCAGCGACTGGGTGGTACTCAAGGATGCCACCTCCGACTTCGTAGGCTACGATTACACCACCTGCGATGTGGAAATCCTCAAATACAGACAACTGGCTCAAAAGGGCAAGACTTACTACCAACTGGTGCTCGACAAAACCCCCTTCTACGCAGAAATGGGTGGTCAGGTCGGCGACAGTGGGTACCTCGAGGTCGATGGCCAACGCCTGGTGGTTGAAACCGTGAAAAAGGAGAACAACCTCAGCGTACACATCACCGCCAGCCTGCCGGCCGACCCCACTCAGGTATTCAAAGCCGTGGTCGATCTGGAAAAACGCAAAGCCACTTCACGCAACCATACCGCCACACACCTCCTGCACGAAGCCCTCAGGGAAGTGCTGGGCAGCCATGTGGAACAAAAAGGCTCCCTGGTGAGCCCCGACAACCTGCGCTTCGACTTTGCCCATTTCCAGAAAGTGAGCTACGAAGAACTGAGACTGGTCGAACAAAAGGTCAATGCCGCCATTCGGGCCAACTTACCCCTGGACGAACACCGCCACACCACCATTGCCGAAGCCAAAGCCATGGGCGCCATGGCCTTGTTTGGTGAGAAGTACGGGGAAGAGGTACGCGTCATCCGCTTTGGTTCCTCCGCCGAACTCTGCGGTGGCACCCACGTACAAGCAACCGGTGAAATCGGAGCCTTCCGCATCGTAGCCGAAAGTTCCATTGCCGCCGGTATCCGACGCATAGAAGCCATCACCGGAGAAGGGGCCGACAACCAATACTTCAGCATGCAGGATGAACTGAAGAACATCCGCGCCCTGTTTAACAACAGCCCTCAACTGACAGCCGCCATCGAGAAACTGGTGTCCGAACACCAGGAAGCACAGAAGAAACTAGAAGCCTTGATGGCAGAAAAAACCATTTCCCTAAAACAGAGCCTCTTGCAAAACGCCAAGACAGTCAACGGCATCAAGCTGGTGGTGTTCGAGGGCGAAGCGACGGCTGATGCCATCAAGCAAATCGCTTTCCAACTCAGGGGGGAACAACCCCAGGGCCTGGCCTTCATAGCTGGCAGCATGGAAAATGGAAAACCCCTGTTGACGGTAGCCTTTAGCGACGACCTGGTTGCCAAGGGCCTCAACGCCGGCCAACTGGTCAGGGAAGCAGCCAAAGCCATCCAAGGCGGCGGGGGCGGTCAACCTCATTTTGCTACAGCAGGCGGAAAACACCTGAGCGGCTTGAAGGATGCCGTCAACCAACTGGTTGCCTCAATCGGCTAAATCCAGACATTCATCGTTGAAATTGACCAGGTACACCCGCTCGGTGGCCCTGGTCAAAGCGGTGTACAGCCAACGGTAATAATCCAACCCCAGACGGTCTTCGGTCACATAGCCCTGATCGATAAACACGTGCTTCCATTGTCCACCCTGGGCTTTGTGGCAAGTAAACGCATAACCATACTTGATCTGAAGCGCATTGAGCCAGGGATCCTTGCGCAGTGCCTGGTACAGCGTTCGTTTTGAGGTGTGGGCAGGCGCATAGTCTTCCAATACGGCTTGATACAAACGTTCCTGCCTGGGACCATCCAAGGCTGGCGCTTCGGCTTCCAGTGCATCGAGCAGCACCCTGACCTCCAGTTCCCAATCGTAATCGGGGAAACGCACATCCACATCGGCAAAACGGAAACCATACATCTCATAATGCTTGCGCACCCTGACCACTTCCACCAGGTCGCCGTTGGCGATGAAAGGAATCTCGGGATAGGGGTCAGACCACAAGTAGTTGTTACGTCCCACCAGCAAGCTGTCGCCTGTTGTCAATTCATCTTCCTTGTACAACACCGACGCACGAATGCCTTTATTGAACAGCACAGCCCGCTTGTTGGACACACAAATCACCTTACTTTCTTCAGGTCCTACTTTGTCGTAAGAAGCTGACAAGACGTCGGACAATTCATCGCCGGCCAAGCGAATAACGTCCACCTTATTGACTTTCAAGCGCGGAAAGCGTTTCACTTCATCGAAACGGATGGCGTCTCTCAAGTCAGTCGCATTGCGCAGGATGCCACTGTCACCAGCCTGGCGAAGCACTTGTGTGAGTTCAATGCCTTGTGCTTCCATACCCAGGGCACGCAGTCTATCAGGATCCAAGGCAGGACTCAACACCTGGCCAACGGGGGGCAACTGAGCAGTATCACCCATAAGGATCAAGCGGCAATGATCACCCAAAAAGACGAATTCCAGGAGGTCTTCCAATAAGTGACCACTCCCGAATTGCGCGTTTTCACCGGCTTCGTTGGCAATCATCGAAGCCTCATCCACGATAAACACAGCATTGCGGTGTCGGTTCCAGTTGAGGCCGAAGCTACCGTTCTCTCCAGAAGCTTTGCGGTAAATGGTTTTATGGATGGTAAAAGCCGGATGTCCGCTGTAACTGGACAGGACTTTGGCCGCCCTTCCGGTGGGGGCCATCAGCACACAATCAAGCTGGTTGGCCTGAAGGTACCGAATCAAGGCGCTGATCAGGCTGGTCTTACCCGTACCGGCATACCCCTTGAGCAAAAACACATCGGTGTCATCCCCTGTCAACAAATACGTGGACAAACGGTTTAGAGCCTCGGTTTGCTCAACCGTAGGCTCAAAAGGGAAGTAGGTGGTTATTTGCTTAACCAGGGAAGAAGGGGTCATTTTACGGATATTTACACCCAAAAGTAGTACGTTTCTGTGGGATTTGCTACATTTGTCCAACCCTATTCGGTTTATCATGTCTGCATCAGAACAACCCGTCCAGCCCATTGCCCTCAAACACCTGGCCATCGTCACAACACCCGATGGTTTCCTGTTTTACGACGTGGAACAACCCGGCTTGTCTGCCCTGTCGTTAAGCCTGGAAGCCCCGATTGATTTCCCCGATCATTTTGAACAGTATGTGACCGCTTCGGGGTGGGCCCAGGAGCCATCGTTACGTGTTTCCATTTCCCAGCATACCGACCGTTTCATGGTGCTGCCGGCCGGCATTAACGAACCAGACCAAATCAGGTCGTTGTTTGAGACGGCGTTTATCAAAGGAAGCGGGGCCGATTTATCCCTCTTCCCCATGAGCGATGGCAAACAGGCCTTTTGTTGTGAGTTACCCTCTGCCAATCTGGAGGCATACAAGCGGACATTTGCTCAGTTTGCCGTGTTCAATCCTACCTTTCTGATGGCCGAATGGGTGTTCAGAGAAGCCCGAACCAGACAGGAAACCCTATTACTAGCCTATCAATACGGGCAAAGCCTGCATATGATGGCCGCCAGCCCTGAAAAATGGTTGTTCCTAAATGCCTTTACAGCCAAAACGGAACAAGAAACCTTGTACTTCACCTTGCGTGTATTGGAACAACTGAACCTTGATCCCTTCACCGTACAAGCGTATATCGGCTCCCCCTACCAAACACCGTCACCCTTATACGAGGCGTTGGAGCCCTATTTGAAGGAACGCACTCCCTTTGTATACACCGGGCTACCCGAAGCCCCTGTTTGTTCCATCGTTATCTGACCATGCGCATTATCAGCGGTTTGTATAAAGGCAGGCGTTTCCAACTACCCAAAGGGTTGATGGCCAGACCTACCACCGACTTCGCCAAAGAGGGCTTGTTTAACTTGCTCAATAACAGGGTCGATTTCGAAGGCTTACGCATGCTTGATCTTTTCTCCGGCACAGGCAGCATCAGCCTGGAATGCCTCTCAAGAGGAGCTGATCTGATTACGTGCGTGGAACAAGTTCCTCTCCATGCCCAGTTTATCCGATCCGTAGCCAAACAACTGGAAGCAAACAACCTACACGTGATTCAAGGGGATGTTTTCACCTGGTTACAACGGCCCACAGGCTCCTTCGATTTGATTTTCGCCGACCCTCCCTACTCAGAACCCAGGCTGGAAAGCATACCGGACAGCATCTTCTCCTCCACACTATTAGCCGACGAGGGCCTCTTCGTATTGGAACATTCGAAGAAAAACGACTTCAGCAAGCATCTGCGCTTCAAAGAGGAGCGCCGCTATGGCAACGTCCACTTCAGCTTTTTTACATAAGAGGTCCGAAAAGGCGGCAAACTGATTCCGTCCACTTGACCACCCGGGGTCGTTTATTCCAGACAGCCGGATCAATCAACCTACAGTCTTTCATATCATTATGAAAGGTCTCCTTCATAAGGTGAGCAAAGGAGGCATCGTACATGAAAGCGTTCACTTCGAAATCCAGTTCAAAACTACGGTAATCGAAATTGGTGGAGCCCACGGTAGAGATGATGTCATCGGCCACCAACGTTTTGGCGTGCAGGAATCCCTTCTTATAAAGGTACACTTTGACGCCAGCATCCATTACTTCAGAAAAATGAGAGCGCATGGCTTGGGCTGTGAGGGGAGTATCTGTTCTGGCAGGCACCATGAGCCGCACATCGACCCCGCTCAAGGCTGCCGTTTGCAAAGCCGTCAACAAGCTCTCACTGGGCAGAAAATAAGGTGTTTGCAGGTAAATGTAGCGCTTCGCTTTACCGATAATACTGAAAAACGCTTGTAGAATGTTCTCCCAATCCGTGTCTGGCCCACTGGTAGCAATCTGCACCAGGCTCTTGCCTTTTTCGCTCAAATCGGGGAAATAGAATTTGGAGGTCAACAGCTGACGACTCACAAAAAACCAGTCGATCAAAAAAGCGGTTTGCAAGCCATAGACGCCCTTCCCTTCAATCCGCACGTGGGTATCGCGCCAGACCTTGAACTTTCCCTTGCCCAGGTAACGGTCAGCCACATTCAAACCTCCCGTGTAGCCTATTTCCCCATCAATCACCACGATTTTCCGGTGATTTCTGTAGTTGAACTTGGGTGAAAGGTAAGGCAACAGCACTTTCAGGAACGGATAAACCTGAACGCCGGCGTCTTTCATCTCCTGGAAAAACCGTTTTTTGGTATGCCAGGAACCCATGTCATCGTACACCAGCCTGACTTCTACGCCCGACTTGGCTTTTTCAATGAGCAGTGCCTGCAATTGATGCCCGATACGACCACTTTCGATGATGTAATAATCCAGGTGAATGTGCTTCCTGGCATTCCGAATATCTTCAAACAAGGCATCAAATGTTTCCTTCCCATTGGTAAACAAGCGCACCTCATTGCCCGAAAAAACCGGGTGTGTATTGTTACGACGGAGCAACTCGATGAGGCTTTCACAATTCTCGGGATACAGTGCCGGATCCAACTCTTCGTAGAGATAGGCAGGGTTGTTTTCGATGCTGCGGATACTTTTCTTGGAGATAATCTTCTTTTTTCGGTATCGCTGACCGAGGAAAATGTACAACAGCAGGCCCAGGTAGGGGAGGAAAATAAGCACCATAACCCAGGATATGGTCTTTACCGGGTTGCGGTTATCCAGCACCACAATCAGGATGGTTCCCACCAAGGTGAACAAATAGAAGGAATACAACAACCATCTGAACAGTTCGGGCCAGGAATCAATCGGTAGTTCGGGCATGGATCAAGCGTATAGCATAGGTGACGGGACAGGTCAAAACGGCCATCCAGTTGTTGAACTGCCGTTCTGTGTACCTGCAAATATGAAAAAAATCGGGCGATAATGCAATAAATCCCTTACCTTTGTGGCTCAACAGCCCCTTTTACCATGCTTCCAGCCAACCTTTTATTCTCCGAAAACCTGGAATCCACCCTTGAACAGTTACTCAAGGGCTATGCGCCTCAGCAACGTTTTATTTGCTGTGACTCAACCACGGCAACGACCTGTTTACCGTTGATCAGCGGGTTCGACTGCCTGCGTGACGCCAGGCAGGTAACCATACCGGCCGGTGATGACCACAAGTCGGTAGAAAGTCTGAGTCTGTTGTGGCGTTTCTTCAGTCAGGAAGGGGCTACACGCCGTTCTGTACTCATTAACGTGGGCGGTGGCATGGTCTCAGACCTGGGTGGCTTTGCGGCCGCCACTTTCAAGCGTGGCATGGATGTCATCAACCTGCCCACCACCATCCTGGGCGCTGTCGATGCTGCCGTTGGTGGCAAAACGGGTATCAACTTCAACGGATTAAAAAACGAAGTCGGAGCCTTCCACCAGCCCAAAGCAGTGGTCTTCTACGCCCCTTTCTTCGCCTCACTGGATCAAGCGAATTGTTTGTCGGGTTTTGCCGAAATGCTGAAACACGGGTTACTGTCTGACGCAGCCTACCTCAACAGCCTTTTCAAACTTGATCTCAGTCAACCTTCAGCCCCAGCCTTCCTGGAGGCTGTGCGCCGCTCGGTCGAAATCAAACACGCCATAACCAGCCAGGATCCCCACGAGAAGGGTTTACGCAAAGCCCTAAACCTGGGTCACACCATGGGCCATGCCCTCGAAAGCCTCTCCCACCATATTCAAAAGCCTGTCTTGCACGGTTACGCGGTGGCCTGGGGTTTGGTCTGCGAACTGTTCCTGGCTCATCGCCTCTTGGGCTTCCCTTCTGAGGAACTTTCCCGGATCAGTGCTTTCGTCAAAATCACCTATGGGTCCCTACCCTTCACCTGCGCAGACTACCCCTACCTGCTTGAAGCGATGACCCACGACAAGAAAAACGACAACAAGGGCTTGAATTTCACCCTATTGGCCGGCATTGGCGACCTTCGCCTTGACCAAACCCTGTACCTCGACCAAACGTCAGACAAAGCCCTGCTTGAAGCCAGTCTCGACTACCTGAGGGACATCATGGGCATTTGAGAACGATGCTGCATTGGCTATGCCACTTAAAGGCAGCATGTTCCATCACTGAGCTTCTTAAAATGTATGTTTTGATTCTTTTTTGAGGCAGCAAATTTGCTCCTTCCCAAAAAAAGCGCTACATTTGCACCGCAAAAGCACGGGGTGTAGCTCAGCCCGGTTTAGAGTACTCGTCTGGGGGGCGAGTGGTCGCTAGTTCGAATCTAGTCACCCCGACCGCTGAGAATCAAGGACTTACAGGAAACTGTAAGTCCTTTGTTTTTTTAGGGTGCCGTTTTGGTGACGTTTTTGAATCATAGAAGTTTTCCCTTATGGCGTTTTGTTGCCTCCGTTCTTTTCCTGGTGATGATCATTCCCGGATTTCCCCGAAAACAGAATTCTAGTTCTTCAACTTCTTCTAATTCCCCTGTTTCTATAGGTTGTTCTGTAGAGACTGACTCAAATGAAGGATCTTGTGACGATATAGAGCAATCTCGTAGTATCTCGCTTGTGGCTTTGCTGCCGTGTCTGGCTTCCTTGCTGTGTTCTGACATAGTATGAATTGTAAGGTCCTAACCTCAAATATACCCTTCATTTTCTTGGGAACCAACTTCAATGAGAACAATCACGGAGTGAACTTATTTTATAGCGACATGTTATCTTTGTTCAAAGAGATGACCATTGACAACCAAACCCAAACCTGCTTTTTACATGAACACGCAAAAGAACAACACACTGATATCCTTCCTGCAGGCTTTTGGCATTGTTTTGGTGGTGGTAGGACATTCATTTTACGGCAACCCAACGGCTTTCTTTAATCGGTGGATCTACACGTTTCACATGCCCCTGTTCATGTTCATCTCGGGTTTTCTGCTGTGTTATGGCGTTTTGAAAAAGGGACAACCGCTGGCAGACAAAGCCCTGCTGGGTAAGAAGGGTTTTATCGTATCCAAGATCAAACGCCTGCTCGTCCCCTACGTTGCCATCAGCAGCCTCGCCTTCCTCCCCAAATCACTGATGAACGCCTACACTATTCACCCGGTAGAAGTATCTTTAAACAGCTACATACATTCACTGATCTACCCCTGGGACAACGCCATCATTTTCTTTTGGTTCTTACCCACGTTGTTTCTGATCTTCATGCTGGTTATCATCGCCGCCAAGGGATTGAGGAAAACGCATATTCCCATGGAAATATGGGTAGTGGGCACCTTGCTGCTGCACTTATTCAATACTTTGAAAGACATTCAACTGCTTAACATCGGAGGCATAGCCTCTTACCTGTTTTATTTTGTGCTGGGGTACTATGCCTGTCAACGAAAACTGGATGACCACGTGGGGAAAAAGCCTTGGTTGATTGGTGTGTGCACTTTGATACTCTCCATCCTCCTGGTCGCCTTGCCAGATTTCTGGGGCAAAGGGCCACTGGCTGCCATCAATGGCATCACCTTCAGCCTCGCACTAGCCAACCTCTATGTTCGCTACCAAGGTCGGTTTATGCACCACCTTTTTGGTGCCTCCTACGCGATTTACCTTTTTTCCTGGTTTCCTCAAGTGCTTTCACAGCAGGTCTTTCTGCAGGTAACCCACGCCCCCTGGCAGGTTGGAACCTTTTTATCCATTGCCACCGGGATCTACCTACCCTGGTTGATTTATAAATGGATCATTGCTCACAAGACCACCAGATTGGGGGCCGCAGCTGCTTTCCTGACAGGGCATTGAGGCAGCTACCGTCCCGCTCAGGGCAGTGAAATCAGCGTAGCGTTCAACGGGTGACCCTGAACCAATCGACATCCATGAAGCCGCTGTCGTTTTTCCAGGCAGGTCTTGTACAGAAAAGTCCTACCTTGGCTCCTATCCATTGGCCTTCTCTAGCTTGGAATTCAGTACCAAGCGGTTTGTAAGAACGTCCATCGACACTGTAGCTAAACGTACAGTCACGCATGCCTTTGACGGCCACCCTCAGGTAAACCTCGTTGGAAGGCAAGGTCACCGATGCCTGTGACGATTCTGATGAGCCCTTATCTGCCTTGGTACAGGATACCATGCTTAGGACATACCCTTCGGCGGTCTGACTCAACGATAACGCTCCGTAGTCCAAACCGATGATACCCAGACCACAGCGCTCACCCTTCATGGTTGGATTGGGTGAAAAACGCACCTTGGCTGTGGCTGTGAAATCGGGCGATGGAAATTTCTGCAGTAAAAGGTTGGGATAGAACAACAAGTTGGGAACAGCCTCATCAGGGTTATCGGAGAAAAGACGTATAAATCCCTTATCACCGTGGAAGTAAGCCCAGGTTGGTTTAGGATTGGCATACCATTGCCATTGTTTGCCCAGCGTATAGCCGTCAAACTCATCACTTTCAGCCGGTGTGGCTTGAGGGAAAGTACGCGGCATGATCGGCTTTTTGTAGGTAGTCACTGGTTCACCAATGCCATTTCCATCAGGATCCAGACCAATCACAGGCCAATCATTGATCCAGGTCATGGGCTGCAGGTGTACCACCCTACCCAACGGTTTCAGTTCCTGGAAATGGAAAAACCAATGCTCTCCTTGAGGCGTTTCCACCCATGCCCCCTGATGGGGACCATTTAATGGAGAGGCGCCTTGTTCCATCACACGCCTGGCCTAGTAAGGGCCATAAACGGAGCGGGATCGCATGACCATTTGCCAGCCATCCTTGACACCACCTGCTGGGAAAAATACATAGTAGTACCCATTACGCTTGTGGAATTTCGGACCTTCGCTCGTATCGTTGCCCTCGTGTCCGTCAAACACCAACACATCCTCCCCGATGACTTTTGAGGCGTCTGGAGACAGTTCACAAATAGCCAGGACACTTTTCATACCCTGCCGGCTGCCAGCATAGGCATGCACCAGGTACACCCGGCCATCGTCATCCCACAAAGGACTGGTATCAATGGTTCCCTTGCAAGCCTTGACCAGCACCGGTTTCGACCAGGCTCCTTCCGGATCTCTGGTTTTAACCATGTAGACACCATGATCGGGATCCCCATAAAAAATGTAGTAAAAACCTGCGTGATAACGGATGCAGGGAGCCCAGACGCCACAACCAAGTTGGGGTTTTGAGAAAAAGTCCAATGGCTCTACGGCTGGCAAGGCATGGTTGATCAACGTCCAGTTGACCAGGTCGTAGGATCGCAAAATGGGCAAACCCGGTGCGCAGTTAAAACTTGAAGCCACCATGTAGTAGATCCCATCGACCACACAAACATCAGGATCAGAGTAATCCGCATACAGAATAGGGTTTTTATAGCGACCATTACCCAGGTCTGGCGCCCAAACCTGCGACACATACGACGAACTGTTCTTTTTCAATGCAGCGACCAAGGGCTTTATTTCCAAGGCCTCCAAACCATCAACAAAGAAACCGGCGACCACTTTGGCGCCCGATTCATTGAAATGGGTATTATCAGATAAGCCATTGGGGTACAATGGATTTTCACCAGCCGGCATTTGATGGAAGAATCGGGCTGAAGGCTCAACACCGACCGCTTCCAACCATTGAGTCGTTTTGGCTTGCAAATCGATTATGGGGACTTTTTGATCCTTAGCCACTTTGCGGGTTAACTCAGGGTAGACACCATGTGTGTCAACAAGCTTTCCTTCAGCATCAAACTTCCGACGCATAACGGCAGTTGCCAGGATAGGGTGAGCGCCCTTTGCTCTCACATCCTTAATCATACGCACCAGGTTGGCTTCGTAGGCTTCAGGGCTGGTATACCGATCAGGCTTGTTGACAGCGCCATCGTTATGTGCAAACTGAATGACAACATAATCGCCTTTCATCGTGTTTGCCAATAGCTTGTCCCACCAACCTTCTTCAATGAAGCGTCTGGTGCTGCGACCGTTCTGAGCCCAATTTTCCACTTTGACGCGGTCGGTAAAATGAGCTTGAAGCAACATACCCCACCCCTTTTCGTGAAAGGGTACCGGTGTTACTTCACCAGAAAGTGGGTTGATACTGTTTTTATACGCAGGCTTGTCTGCCATGGTGGAGTCTCCGGCCAGCAATAAGTGGACGGGGCGTTCGTTGGCTGCAGCAAAGAGTAGCGCAACAAGTGCTAGAATGACGACGGATACGTTTTTCATGATACAAAAGGTTGTTTTAGGCCTTGGATAAATAGGCGTTGAGTTGATCTCTGGGGATAAAATCGGTAGGCATGGGCATGTCGTACACCGATTTACGGACATAACGGCTTAGTTCATCCAAGGTTTTGAATGAAGCCACCTTCTCTGGGGTAATGAATTCGCCAATGCCGATGCGGGGGCGTTGTTTGGCTTTATTAAAGACTTCCCTGGGCATACGCAAGGAGCGTACACGCCAATTGATGACGCCCAGGAAATAAAAAAACGGAGAATTCTGGTCAAAAAAACGGATAGGCAACACAGGCACTTTGGCCATTTGAACCAATCGAATGATGGTCTCCTGCCATTCCCTGTCCCTAACTTTCATGTCTTTGAAGCGGAACATGGATACGGCACCTGCCGGAAAAAAACCAACCGGATGGCCATCCCTCAAGTTGGACAGGGTACGACGAATGCCGTTGACACTATTTGAGGGATCATTTTCCTTTTTGCCGGTTTTGGGCCTGACAGAGATAAAATTGACATCCATGGCCTTAATGAGCGACAGAAACTGATTGACCATAACCTTATAGTCCGGACGCAAATCGGCCAAAAGGTCAATGAGCATGATGCCATCTATACCACCATAGGGATGGTTGGAAACAGTGATAAAGGCGCCTTCGGGTAGTAAACGCAACCGGTCGGGGTTACCAATCTGGTAACTGACACCCAAATCTTTCAGCAAACTATCGGCAAAAGCAGCACCCTCCATGTGGCAGGAACGCCCATATACCCAGTTTACCTTATCAATGGCAAAGGCACGCATGACAGTTTTGGCCAACTTATGCCCTCGCTCACCCCTAAAGATGGGAGACAGGCTTTCCATCACTTTCAAATCAATGACTTCGCGTTTCAACATACAAACTAAATTAAGAATCAACCGGCAGCTTTGTAGACGTCTTGCCGTGAACTTTCATGAGCAGGATACCGACGCCCATCCAGAACAGTTCCCTTACCCTGGTAACCAGGCTAACGTAAATACCCAACCCTCCTGACAAGGATAAGGCTCTGAATGCAATCAGGAAACCGCCCTCCCTGGTACCCACCTGCATGGGTGAGAAAAAGAGGATGTTGGTAAACAGGCTCATGAAGGTGTAGATAACCACCGATTGGATCAATGTCACTTCAGAAGTGACGGTAAGAAGGATGACATACACCTCCAGGCAGTTGCACACGCGGGCAAAAAACTCAAGGGCCAGCGTTTTTAAAAAGGCCTTCCGCCGCTTGTTGTACAAATGCGAAATCTGGTGATCGATCAATATCAGCTTATCGTTGTACTTCATGAAAAAAGGCAGCACCCAACGTTTGAGATAGGGCAACTTACAACAGATATGAAAGAATCGCACGGTCATCCCCTTGCGGTAACCACGCCACAATAAATACAAGAGGGCAGTGAAAAAGACAAAGGAGCCCAATAAGAAAATACGGAAATTCAACGGCACCGGCAAAAAAGCGACTGTAGCCAGAATGGCCAGTGTCCAAAACAAGAAATGAGCCGTCATGTGTGTCATGGAATACAAGACCACCGATGACGTGGCTTTTTCCACCCCGAACAAGGCCCTGAATTCGATGATTTTGTATGGATCGCCACCAAGAAAACCCAGCGGTGTCGCCGCCTTCAAGGCAAAACCGCTGAGGTTGATTTTGAAGATGTGCAGAAAAGAGGCCTTGTGGTTGGCCGGGTCTTCATCCCTGACGATGGTCACAAAAGCCAGCGTGTTTATCAGGTAGATGGGCAACCACATACCGATAATGGCCAGAAACCACCAACCCGTTTTACACACATTGGAAACGATCTCGTTCAAGCCAATAGCCCATACCATGATCACCAGCGCCAAAAAGCCGATGATAAAAAAGATGTTCTGGGCGTTGAGTTTGAACTTTTTCATCGTATTAAGACGGATTCAGTGATTTGCACATGCGTTCATGACGCTTGATGGCAATGAACAAGAGGGGATTGAATACCAGTATCTCTACCGCAAAATAAATCCATTCCAGGTTGAGCACCAACGTGAGCAACATCACCAAACTGCGGCTATTGAACGTGAAAACATCTAACAAGGGCATCATTTTAAGGCTCTTAGCCCTAAAGGCATGCTTGACATCTTCAGGGTATCCATCAGGATACTGGCCGTTTAGACCACCCAGATAGCGCCTCAGCTCAGGCGTCTTGGATTCCTGGTTTTTCGTGTAGATGAAATACAGCTTCATCAGGATTTTTGCAACCGGCTTGTTCCACCCCAGGGCCTTGTATTTTTCCCGAACGTCGTCGGTACTGGAAAACTCACTGTTGATTCCCCCTTTTAGAAAATGCAGGTGCAGGGTTTTGTAGTAATCCACCATGCCGGCTTGGTTGAAATGCGAATAGGCAGACGCCAAAGCAATCAGAATGGTCCACCAACCCCAGCCTTCGCTGTTGATGAGACGCATCGTCATGACGGTGTAGAAAGTCAGGAACCAGATATCGCCGCAGAAGCCATCGAGTATACGTCCCAATTCAGACTTAATGCCTGTCATGCGGGCTAATTGACCGTCTACGCAATCCAAGATGTTGGCAAACACCAACAAAAGAAATCCAATCAGATTGATCCACAAGGCATTGTCAGGGTAAAACAACAAGCAAGCGGCCACGCCCACGAAAATGGAAATGATGGTAATGGCGTTGGGGGTGATGCCCGTGTTTCTCAGCAATAATGCCAGTTTGTAACCAATAGGGCGATAAAAGCCCCTATCGAGGTAGTTTTCAGTATCCCAGGATTTTAGGGAGTCTTTAAAGGAGGGTTTTTCTGTTGTCATAAGAATCTAATTACGCTGTTGCATAGCCACCGTCGCACACAATCACTTCACCGTTCATGTAGGTGTTGTGAATGAGCATCAGGTAAACCTCTGCCACCTCTTCCGGTGAGCAGAAGCGACCAGCGGCCAGCTTGTCGGTGATGTTGTTACGTATTTCAACCGGCTTGTTGCGATGCCAGTCGGTTTCCACAAAGCCAGGTGCAACGGCATTGACACGAATATGCTTGGGAGCCATAAACTTGACCAGGTTTTTGACCAAGGCATGTACGGCCGCTTTGCTGACTCCGTAGGACAGCGACATGGCATGAGGGTAAATACCCATCAGGGAGCCTGTAAACACAATGGCTGCCTGCTCGTTCATACGGTTGAAAAGACGTTGAATTAAAAAAACCGGGTAGTCAATATTGGCTGTAAAAACGCGTCGCCAACTCTCCGGTGTGATGGAAGAGAAGTCCGAACGGTCGGTCAGGCCGGCGTTGATGACCAACGCATCCAGCATCAGCCTGTGTTCATCCAGGAAAGTGTCAACGTCGGATAGACGACTCAGATCTGTACAATCTGCCTGTAGCGCGAAAAAACGTCCGGGAGCCTCTGAGGCGTAGGTTTCAGTTCGTTCTGCGGCTGTCTGGGTATCCGAACCAAACGTAGCCACAACAATCCAACCATCACTAAGCAGACTTTCACAAACGGCGCGTCCAATGCCCTTTGTTCCTCCGGTAACTAAAGCAGTTTTGCTCATCAGCAGCTTGGTGGGTTGTAGGCAACAGCAAGGTAGGCCGTCCCTAATTAACTATTTTTCCTTTTTAATGGTTTCAGGCTTGGTTTGTTGCACAGCCTTGAGGTGTTGTTCGTAGGTATCGTGGATGGTTTTTTTCAGTGAGGAAGAAGACACGCCATTGCCATAAGGGAAATAAAACACCTTGACGCCCATTTCCTCCAGGTAATCGTACTTGCCATTCCAATCATCGCCTACAACGAAAGCATCAATGTGCAGTTTCTTGACAATTTCGGTGTGATCGAGTGTGTGTTGAGGAATGACAATGTCGGTGGCCTTGAGCGCTTCAATAATTTGGAAGCGTTCATTGAAGGGGATGATGGGAGGAGCCTTGTACGATGAGACCAATTCGTCGGTACTGACCCCTACAATCAGGATGTCAGCCAACCCCCTAGCGTAATTGATCATTTTCAAATGGTTCGTATGGAACATATCAAACGTACCCGACGTATAGACGATGGTCTTGCTGTTAAACATGGCTTACATTGATGTGTGAAACATAATGGCTACGGAAACACATTACCGCAAAGGTATTGAATTTTTCATACCCTTGACATTTTTCAGACATTTTAATAAGCGGCGCGGATTCGTTCAATAAACCTTCACACAAGAAGCCAGTTCGGGTGTCGCAAAGGAAAAACGGTCTTTGGATGGTGCTTGTTTAAACATCAGATCGACACTGCGTTGTCCTTTTACGTGGACAGCGGGGCTCACCGAGGGGGGACAAGTGAATCCGTCAACCGTCATATTCTTCACATTGTTCAACAGCAGGGCAGGCCCTTCAGCTGGTTCTACGTGCACATTGGTGAAGACGATACTGTCCGATTCCGAGAGTTCGGCACCATATTTGGCCGTTATGCTGACGTTTTCCAGGAAGATGCCGCTGATGTTCATTTCAGGCAGGCCGTTGAAGAAAAGGGCCCTTCTGGCGTTGCGGGAAACCAGGTTTTTGACATGGATGTTCCTGAATACAGGGGTCTCCTCGGTTACGGGCAGCAAGTGGTCTTCAACAGGAGTCATATCGCCATCGGCCAACGACTCAGATGCAGACTTGCCACCATAGAAAAGGTCGAACAAAAAGGAGTCGGTTACAATGTCGAACATACTGATTTGATTGACAAAGATGTTTTCAACCACGCCACCACGTCCTCTGGTACTTTTAAAGCGTAAACCCACATCAGTACCCAGGAAGGCACAGTTGGAGACAGACACATTACGCACGCCCCCCGACATTTCACTGCCGACGACGAAACCGCCGTGCCCTTTAAACACGGTGCAGTTGTCGATGATTACATTCTCTGTGGGGATGCCCCTGCGTCGTCCTTCGGCATCTTTACCCGATTTGAGACAGATGGCATCGTCACCCACATCGAAGGTGGAATTGACAATGAGAGCATTCTTGCAGGATTCCAGGTCAAGTCCATCACCGTTTTGGGCAAAACTAGGATTGCGCACAAACACATTGTCGATGATTACGTTCTCGCACATCAGGGGGTGCAGGTTCCAACCGGGAGAATTTTCAAACAGTACGCCTTCCAGCAACACGTTCTTGCAACTAATCAGACTGACCATGACTGGCCTTAAGAAATCTTTGATATCCATCCATTCAGTCTCTGTCAGGGGTTTTCTGGGCACATTCAGGTTCGTTTCGCTCAATTGGGCGCCCCTCATGGCATTTTCAGAAGGATACCAGATGTCTTTGTTCTGAAGAACGCCACCAGATGCGACCACTTTTTTCCAATGGCTTTCCGTCACCTTGGCACGCTTCAAAGGTCTCCAGGCTTCACCTGAACCGTTGATAACGCCCTCGCCGGTAATAGCTATGTTTTCCAGTTCTTTGCCTGAGATGGGCGATTGGCAACGCCTGGTTTCCAATCCTTCAAAAGAGGTCAAAACCAAGGGGTAAGCCGATTTGTCGGGTGTAAACAAGATAAGCGCTCCCTTTTCCAAATGAAGGTTGATGTTTGAGCGCAATGTAATCGGACCTGTGAACCACACACCAAAGGGAACAACCAAACGTCCCCCTCCTTGCTCGGACAAACCGGCCATGGCTTTCTCAAAGGCCTCCGTATTGAGGGTCACCCCATCGCCCACACCACCAAAATCGGTGATGGAGACTTGTTTGTCGGGGAAAACGGGACGCTCCACCCTGGGCATGTCAAAAGGTAGTTCTTTGTACAAGGCTTCGTAGGGATACGGATTAGAGGTCGTGCAGGCTGTCAGTGTCATAGCACACAGCGCGGTCAAGTAAATGGTTGAAAACAACTTCATAGTTCGTCGGGGCAAAAATTGTGGTGCAAGTATACAGTTTTGTCTGCTGTGATATGTGGATTATCCGTTATTATTGGGGTTAAAATTGACGTGAGTAGCCCTTTTCTTTAATTCTTCGACCATTTTAAAAATAAATTCCACCCTTTATTTGGCTGATGCGCGGTTGCTTCGTATTTTTACGGGACATCGGGTACACAGGGGAGGCAAAGCCTTCCAACCATTCCGTATATCTTCACCACTTGACCATCATGAATAGACTCAACGTACTGATCAGCATAGGCTGCTTTATATTGTTGCAACCCATCCATGCTCAAGATGCAAAAGAACTGGTACGCAAGGCCGATGCCAGATACAACGGTGAACGCTCCAGCTACAGTGAAATGAGCATGACCATCATCAGGCCAACGTATCAACGCACCCTTGCTTTCAAGAGTTGGGTCACCAGGGAAGGGGATGCATTGACGCTCATCACCGCTCCAGCCAGGGAAAAAGGACAAAGCTTTCTCAAAACCGGTAACAACATCTGGAACTGGAATCCCACCATCCAACGTTTGATCAAACTACCGCCTTCCATGCTGTCGCAAGGTTGGATGGGTTCGGATTTTTCCAACGATGACGTTCTCAAGGAATCATCCCTGGTCAAGGACTACCGCCACAAACTACTCAACCAGGAGAACCTATCGGAAGGCCTCTGCCATGTCGTTGAACTGACCCCTTTGGAAAACGCCGCTGTCGTTTGGGGCAAGATCAGATTATGGATTACCGTGCAGGACGAGCTCATTATCAAAAGTGAATTCTACGACGAAGATGAATTGCTGGTAAAAACACACATAGCCAGCAACCGGAAGCAGTTTGACGGACGACTGCTACCCTCTGTCATGGACATATTGCCCGCCGACGAGCCCGACCACAAGACCAGAATCACTGTGCAAACCATCCGTTTCAACGAGGAATTCCCAGCCTCCTTCTTCACTCAACAAAACATGAAACGCATCAAGTAAGACGACCAATGAAAGAACTGCTCAAACTGGCCTGGCGTAATCTGTGGCGAAACAGGAAGCGGACCATCATCACGGCCTCTTCCATCTTTTTCGCTATCTTTTTCGCTATCGGCATGCGTTCATTTCAGCTGGGCACCTACGATCACATGATTCGTCAGATCATCGAATCCTTTTCCGGCTACCTGCAGGTGCAACAAGTGGACTATGCTGACGATCCCATCATCGATTATGCTGTAAACATCAATCCTGCCTTGATGGAAGCGTTGCGTGCAGACCCCAACGTGGCGGTAGCGGTACCTCGCATTACTTCGTTCGCCCTGGCTTCTTCGGGAGAACTGTCCAAGGGGGTGTTGGTCACCGGCATTGACCCCACCGAAGAAGCCAAGCTTTCCAATCCCGCTCACCGATTGGTACGCTACCGCCTTGACAAGGAAGACCTTGAACCGCTCATCGCTCAGGGTTTGTTGACCAAAGCAGTCGCTGAAGACATCACCCCCCTGCTTCCCATGGTCTTCACCAACAAGGAATCCCTGGGCCTGGATCTGGGCTTTTCCGAGAGTGACAGTACCCTCTTGAACCGGTTGTGTCAAGCTGTAGCTGTGGAAGGCCGCCACTTGACCAACGACGATACCGGGGCCCTGGTTTCTTCCAAATTGGCCGATTACCTCAAATTGAACGTTGGCGACAGCCTGGTATTAATGGGGCAAGGCTTCGAAGGCAGCAGTGCCGCCGGCATTTTCCCCATCAGGGGTATCGTAAGCATGTCTGCACCCGACCTGGACAACAAGCTCATCTACCTTTCATTAGAGGCTGCTTCAACCTTTTACAACCTGGAAGACAGGGTCACCTCGATAGCCATCAATCTGCACAACACCAAAGCCATGAAAGCCACTCAGGCCAGACTGGCCGGTTTGTTGACAGACCCCAACTTGACCGTAAAAAACTGGGAGACCTTGAATCCCAGCTTAAAGCAGCAGATTCAAGGGGATGACAAAAGTGGCCAGGTCTTTCTGTTTGTGCTGTATGTCATCATCTTTTTCGGCATTTTCGGTACGGTACAGATGATGCTCTCTGAACGGCAGCGGGAATTTGGCATGATGGTGTCCATCGGTATGAAGCGAGGTATGCTGGCCGGCGTCCTGACCATTGAAATGTTATTTCTTGGATTGATCGGCACCTTATCCGGCATGTTGGCAGCCTTGCCCTTTATCTTGCTGGGGCACTACCACCCGCTGCGGTTAACGGGTGATTTAGCCAGAATGTTCATGAACTACGGCTTCGATCCACTCATGCCGATGGCCCTGCTTGGCGATTATTTCTTCAACCAGGCCATCATCATCTTCCTCATGGTCTTACTGGCCAGCTACCTGCCAGTCAGAAGCCTGTTGAAACTAGATCCCATCAAGGCCTTGCACGGCCATTAACGTTAACACTGCCACTATGCTGATTGTCTCCATCGCCTGGAAAAACGTTTGGCGCAACCGAAAACGTAGCCTCATTGTCATCATCGCCGTTCTGTTGGGTACGGCGGCAGGGGTCTTCACCTCAGGGTTGATGGTAGGTTGGGTCAAACAGCGTACGCATAGTTTGGTTTATACGGAAACCGGACATATTAAAATTCACCACCCCGACTTCCTCAAAAACGAAGAGCTCAACTTGCTTGTGCCCCACGTCACCGATTTGAGTGCCTTCCTGGATCAACAACCCGCCGTCAAGGCCAGCAGTGAACGGTTGAAGTGCATGGTCATGGCCGCCACCTCCAGAGGCACCACCGGTATGACCCTTCAAGGGGTAGACCCAATCGAAGAAATGGCCGTGTCTGACTTACATACTCACTTGATCCCCAACACCGGAGGCTACCTGGATTCGAAGACACCCGGATCCATCCTGATCAGCGACAGAACAGCTGAATTACTCAAGATAAAAACCTACGTACTCACCGAAGAAAAACGCGTTCAACTCAACCAGAACGGGGTGCCCACGTCTGTGACCGACAAATTGACCGACCTGGACAACGTCCGTTACCACACCGAAAAGCGTTACCAACGTATTCTTTCTGAGCGCCTTACCGCTGAAGAAATCAGGAAATATGGTTCAGCACTCACCTCTGAAGCCATCCAATACAGGTTACGCTCCAAGATTATCTGTACCCTCAATGCGATGGACGGCAATTTGGTTAGTCAATCGTTCAAGGTGGGCGGTATTTACAAAACCACCAATGCTGTCTTCGACCTAACCACGGCGTATGTGCTTAAAAGCGACCTGGCCCAACTCACCGGATTGACAATCAATGATTGCCACGAAATCGGCCTCATCCTGAACGATGAAGAAGCCATGAAACCCCTACAGGACGCCATCAGGAGTCACTTTCCAACGGTGAGTGTGCAAAACTGGCTGGAGATATCCCCGGAAGCAGGCATCCTTTCCGAATACATGGACTTTTTCTATTACATCCTGATGGGCTTCATCCTCTTCGCTCTGGCGTTCGGCATCCTCAACACCATGTTGATGGCCGTGCTCGAACGCACCAAAGAGTTGGGCATGTTGATGGCCATCGGCATGAGCAGAAAACGTATTTTCACCATGATTATGCTGGAGAGCATCTTCCTGACCCTGACCGGATCGATTTTCGGCATGGGCGTAGGCTGGGTCATCATAACCATCACCGGGCAAACCGGACTGGATTTTTCCGTTATTGGCGAGGGCTTTGAGGCCATGGGTTGGTCGGCCGTGATTTACCCATCCATTACCCCCGACTTCTTCCTGGGAGTGACCCTGTTGGTCGTTCTGACAGGATTGCTAGCTTCCATCATCCCTGCCAGAAGAGCCTTGGCGCTCATCCCGGTAGAGGCCCTCAAAACAGACAATTAACCGTTTCAATACCAACAGCCATGAACGTCATCGTCATCAACGACCTTGTTAAAATCTACGATAGCAATGCCATGCAAGTCACGGCTATCGACCACGTCAACCTCACCATTGAAGACGGGGAATTCACGGCCATAGTGGGGCCTTCTGGTTCGGGTAAAACCACTCTGCTCAACCTGATCGGGGGCCTCGACACCCCCAATCAAGGCCAGATTATCGTGGAAAATGTTGACATTACGGCTATGAGTCCTAAGCAACTGATCGAATTCAGATTGCACAACATCGGCTTTGTTTTTCAATCGTACAACCTGATACCCGTCCTCACGGCCTACGAAAATGTGGCCTTCATCATGGAGTTGCAACGGGCACCCAAACCAGCCATTGAACGAAGAACCAAGGATATCCTTAATGAAGTCGGTTTGGGCGACCGGATGAACAGCCGTCCCAATGAACTTTCCGGAGGTCAGCAGCAACGAGTGGCCGTAGCCAGAGCCATGGCTTCCAAACCCAAGTTCATCATCGCCGACGAGCCTACAGCCAACCTTGATTCCAAATCTACCGAGAAATTGTTGGAAATGATGGAAACGCTGAACCAACGGGAACAGATCACGTTCCTCTTTTCCACCCACGACCAACGCGTCATGAACAAGGCCCACCGGATCATTGTGCTGGAGGATGGAAAAATTGTGGACGACTACCGGAAATAGCGCCATTTGCTGAGGCCATTTGCCTTATCACCTGTAAGCCTTCCAACCATGCGACGTACCGCTGTCATTGTCTTTCTTGGGCTGAGCAGTTTGAGTGTCAGCGCTCAATCCCTGAACCTTTCGGGTTACCTGAAAGACATGCAGGGCCTCTATTACCTGGAAACACCAGTCAATCTGAATGGTCGTAACCTCGATTTGACCACCTACAACCTGGTGCATCACCGTCTCAACCTGGATTGGCAGCCCAACAAAGCCCTCCACTTTGTTGCAGGCATGAGAAACCGGTTGATGAGCGGTCCTCTGCTCAAAGACGTGAGCCAGTATCCGGCCATGTTTGAACGCGACAATGGATGGATGGACCTCAGCTGGAACCTGGCAACCAAGGCCGGCTGGTTTCTAAACACCACCTTCGACCGTTTGTATGTGGATTACACCTGGGGGGCGTTTCAGATGAAACTGGGCCGGCAGCGCATCAATTGGGGTGTCAGCCTGGTCTGGAATCCCAACGACCTGTTCAATGCCTTCTCATTCACCGATTTCGACTATGAGGAAAGGCCAGGCAGCGATGCCCTCCTCTTCACTTGGTACACAACGGGCAGTTCAAGCCTGGATCTCGTAGCCCAAACAGACAGCAATCGGTCGTTGACCCTGGCCGGCCGGTATGCCTTCAACTGGCACAATTGGGACATGCAGCTTATAGCGGGAAAAATGGCCGATGATGCCGTCGTTGGTGGGGGTTTTTCGGGTGCACTGGGGAGCGTATCGATCAGAGGAGAAGGCACTGTGTTTATGGCTATTAACCAGACCTCTTCGACTGCCGTCTCTGCCACGCTATCGGCAGACAAAAACCTGGAAAACAACCTCTTCCTGCACACCGCCTATCTTTTCAACAGCCTTGGCGGAAGCGGCATGGGCGGTCTGTCCATGCTCAATCCAACCTACCAACTGAGCGCCAAGCGTTTGTCAATGGGGAAGCACGAATTGTTCGCACAGGCATCATACCCCCTCAATCCCATACTCAACATTAGCGGTGCCTGCCTTTTCAATCCGGAAGATGGATCCGCCTACGTAAGTCCCAACCTCTCAATTTCCTTACACGACAACCTTGAGCTACTGCTCACGGCTCAATGCCTGCTTGGAGAACCAGGCTCTGAATACGGTTTTCTGGGCAATACCTGGGCCGGTTTTGCCCGCTTGAAATGGAGCTACTGACATTTTTTGTACATTTGCCATAAAATATGGCCTTCACATGACGTACCGCCTCATCGCTCCATCCACCTTACACGGACAGATCCACCTGCCAGCCTCGAAAAGCCTCAGCAACAGGGCGCTTATCCTTAACGCACTTTCCCAAGGCAAGGGCAAACTCTCCAACCTGTCTGATTGCGATGACACCAGTGTGATGATAGAGGCACTCCGTTCAGGCCAATACGACCTGAACATCGGAGCAGCCGGCACAGCCATGCGTTTTCTCACCGCCTACCTCTGCTTACAGCCCGGCCGTTGGACTCTTACCGGTACGGAACGTATGAAAAATCGCCCCATCGCCGTATTGGTGGAAGCCTTAAGAAAACTGGGCGCCACCGTCGAGTATGGAGAGAAGCCCGGTTACCCACCCCTCACTATCACAGGGGGGCCTGTACAGGGAGGCTGTATCGAGATAGAGGGAGGCATCAGCAGCCAATACCTATCCGCGCTGATGATGGCTGGCCCCTGTATGGACAAAGGACTGACGCTCAACATAAAAGGAGATCTTATTTCCCAACCATACGCCAGGATGACCCTTCAGATGATGGCCGCCTTTGGCGTCATGGCTGATTGGCAGGAAAAGGGCATCAATATACCGAAAGCCTCATACCAGGCCATTGACTACACGGTCGAATCCGACTGGTCAGCCGCCTCCTATTGGTACGAATTGCTCAGCCTGGCTCCCAGCGGCGAACTATTTCTAAAAGGCCTGGAAGCGAACAGCTTACAAGGAGACGCCGCGATCGCAGACTTCTTCCAATCGTTGGGAGTAAAGACCACCTGGGAAGAAGGGGGCGTGCGCCTGACCAAAACCTCGGTGGAAACGACCCGTTTTGAGGCCGACCTCACCGACCAACCTGACCTTGCTCAAACCCTGGCGGTAACCTGTGCTGCCTTGGAGCGCCCGTTCTGCCTCACCGGCCTGGCTAGTTTGAAGATCAAGGAAACCGATCGCATTGCCGCCCTACAAACAGAAGCGGCCAAACTGGGATTCGTTTTTGAAGAATTCCCGGCCAACGGCTTGAGTTGGACAGGGAAACGATGCGTTCCGACAGAAAATCCTGTCATCAGTACTTACGAAGACCACCGCATGGCTCTTTCATTTGCCCCCTTCGCGTTTAGGCAAAAAGGCCTGCAAATTGAACATCCGGAGGTGGTCAGCAAATCATACCCAACATTCTGGAACGCCCTTGCCGCCGTTGGTTTCAGCGTGGAGCACCTGTAAATGTCCAGGGCTTTACAACGCTTGTCACACAATAAATAACGGGTTTTTCAGTTTAATACTCGTTGAATAATCTCCTACCCCTGGTGAGAAACTGGTTGAAAGGTTGGCTTTTGCCATTATTGTTGTTTCTGACCGCGTGTTCTACCCAACAGAACACGTGGCTGTCACGTCATTACCAGGAATTGAACACCCGTTACAACGTACATTTCAACGGAAACGAAGCGTACAAGCAAGGTGTTGACCAGTTAAAGAACGGACAACAAGACGATTACACGCAACGATTGCCCATGTATCCTGTCAGCAACCATGCCCTGGCCAAAGGTACATCAAGCAGTATGAAAAAGGCCATCGAAAAGACAGAGAAAGCCATCAAGCAACGATCCATCCGGGTAAAACCCAAAAAGAAACCCACCAGTACCAGTAAAGCCTCCTACAAACAGTTTTACGCCAAAGAAGAATTCAATCCCTTCATGGACGATGTTTTTCTCTTGATGGCCAATGCGCAGTTTCACATGGCTGATTTCAATTCATCGGCAGCCACCTGCTCCTACATCAAGCGGCATTTTGCAGACGATAAGACTGTTCAAGATAAAGCCTCCATCTTGTTAGCCAGGTCATACAAAGAACTAGGCTGGCTGTACGACGCCGAAATCATCTTTCAAGACCTCAATACCCCCTCATTGACGCCAACCCTTAACGGCACTTTTGCAGCGGCTTATGCAGATTACCTGCTTGCTGGAAAAAAAACGAATGAAGCCATTCCCTATCTGACACTCGCCATCCGTCAGGCCTCCAATCGGCGGGAAAAGCAACGCTGGTCTTTCCTGCTGGGGCAACTCTATCAAGAGACAGGTCAAACGGACAAAGCCTATAAAATGTTCTCCGCCATACCGGGCATGAATCCACCCTACGACATGGACATCAGTGCCCGTATTCGCCAAACCGAAGTCTATCCAGGCAACAACCCGACGAAGCCCCTTAAAAAACTCAAACGCCTGAGTCGTAGTCGCAAAAACAAGGATTACCAGGATCAGATTTATTATGCCATGGGCAACCTGTACCTGGTAGCCACCGACACGACCAAGGCATTGGAACATTTTCACCTGTCACTAGACAAGGCGACCAAACAAGGTCCCAACAAACTGAAAACCCAATTGGTACTGGGTGACCTCTATTACAAGATGGAATCGTTTCGGCATGCCGCGCCCCTCTATGCTGAAGCACTCCCCCAACTTAAAAAAGAAGACGAACGGTACCCGGAAGCATCATTCAGAGCAATGGTACTCAAGGAGTTGGAACCGCCGTTAACCATCATCCATGAGACTGACAGTTTGTTAACCTTGTCGTCATGGCCGGAAGATGCCCTGAACCATCACATTGACTCCCTGGTCAAGGACGCTCAAAAGAAAGCCAAAGAAGAACGTCGCAGGCAAAACACACAGGAAGCGCTTGACAACAACGAAGCCATGAACGAGTCCCGTTCCGATGACAAACAAACGTCAACGGAAACAGTGGATCCAACCGACAAAAACTGGTATTTTTATAATCCCTCAATGGTCAGCAAGGGGTTGTCAGACTTTAAGCGCAAATGGGGTAAACGCAGTTTGGGCGATGATTGGCGACGAACAAGAAAATCAGACCCCTTTGAGAACATGGCTGCTTCCAACGGGCAATCAATCTCCCAGGAAGCCACCCCCGATTTGGACAGCCTCCAAACAAATGCAGCCACTACTCTCAACGATCAACTGCCGACAGACAGTCTGTCGGCAAAAGGAAAAGTCAACGACTATTCCGAAGGCGCAGACGATCCCCTCCATCCCAACCACTACCTGAGCCGCATTCCCTTCACGGCCGAACAGAAGGAAAACAGCCACAAACAAATGGCCGAAGCCTTCTATAAAGCGGGCAAGGTGTACAGGGAACTGATGGTAAACGATCGACTGGCCCTACAGGCATTCGATACGCTGGAAGCACGCTATCCGGAAAGTGAGCACCTGGAGGATGCTTGGTACATCAGCTACTTGGCGCACAAACAAGCCAGGCGTAACGATGCCGCCAACCTGGTCAGAAACAAACTGTTGGAAAAATTCCCGTATAGCAAACCCGCCCGTTGGCTAGCCGACTCCCTGTTTATTGAACACCAAATTGAGATGTACCAGGTGCAGGATTCCTTGTACGAAACAGCCTATTACCGGTTTGCCAACCATGAAGCCGACAGCCTTCTCGCCCTCACTCAATCGAGCATGGAGCGTTACCCCCTCAACACCCACATGCCCAGATTCCTCTTTCTTGAGGCCCTGCAGCACGGGCGTATGGGGGCGGCACAAGCCTTCCACGACACACTCACCGTGCTGGTGCGTGACTACCCTCAAAGCGAAGTGACACCCGTCGCAAATGCCATGTTGGCACTTTGGGACAGTGGAAAACGCCCCATTCCTTCCAGCGGTTACATAAGCCTCTTCCAACTGGATAGTCTTTTGAACCAAAACGAGGCCAACAGTCTGGATTCGTTGCTGATGAAACTCACGTACACGCCTGAGACCTCGCATGTGCTGATGATCGCTTATCCGGCCGATTCCGTCAATGGCAACAGACTACAGTTTGACGTAGCGCTGTATAACTTTACCACCTTTTTAATCAAGGATTATGAACTCAGTCTCGAAAAAATCGGTCAACAGGATGTACTTTTGATACGGGGTTTTGAAAACGCGGCCGATGTGCTTCGTTACAGGGCATGGATCAATTTCCAAAACCAGGCCCCGACCGAAAAATACCCCGGCATTCGATTTATCATTGTTTCTGAAACAAATATGAGTATATTGGAACAAGGCCTGGATCCCGCCCTCTATGAACCATTCTACCAGGAACACTATCAGGACTCCAATGCCCCTACACCCTAAATAACTACCCTATGGCTAATGACCGCTTGCTTTGGGCCGATGACGAGATTGACCTCTTGAAACCTCACATTCTTTTTCTGGAGGCGAAGGGCTATGAAGTACTGACCACCACCAACGGACAGGACGCCATCGACTTGTGTAAGGATACGACCTTCGACCTTGTTTTTCTCGATGAAAACATGCCCGGTTTGAGTGGAATTGAAACCCTCAACCAAATCAAAGCGCTGTTTCCATCGTTGCCCGTCGTCATGATCACCAAGAGTGAGGAAGAAGACATCATGAACCAGGCCATCGGCAGCAAAATAGCCGATTACCTCATCAAACCGGTCAACCCCATGCAAATGTTGTTGACCCTCAAGAAAAACATCCACAAGGACGAAATTATCCATGATACCACAACCAGCACTTTCCAGCAACAGTTCATGAAAATCAGCCAACAAATCAATGAGGCGGCCGACATGGACGATTGGAAAGCCGTTTACGGCAAACTGGTGTACTGGGAACTGGAACTGGAGGAAGCCAAGACAGGCATGGATGAGATGCTCAAACAGCAAAAAACGGAGGCCAACAACCTGTTTGGGCGTTACATTCGCAAAAACTACCTGAGCTGGATGGAGAAACCGGAAAACAGACCCTTCATGAGCCCGGACGTCTTCAAAAACACGGTATTTCCTTTATTGGACGCCAATGAAACGGTCTTCTTCATCGTGATTGACAACTTCCGATTTGATCAATGGCAGGTCATCAAACGGCTGTTGGGCGATCGATTCAGCATCAACGAAGACATGTACATCAGCATCCTGCCCACAGCAACGCAGTATGCTCGTAACGCCATCTTCTCCGGTCTGATGCCCTTGCAGATACAGACCCTTTTCCCCGAGTTGTGGGTGGACGAAGACGAAGAAGAAGGCAAAAATCTGAATGAATCACCTCTTATTCAGACACAATTGGATCGCTACCGCAAACGCCATGCCTTCAGCTACAACAAAATCAACAACAACCAGGCCGGCGAACGCTTCATGGGTAAGGTCAAAAGTTTGCTAAACACCCCACTCAACGTGGTCGTTTTCAACTTCATCGACATGCTCTCCCATGCACGCACCGAATCCAAGATGATCAGGGAACTTGCCAATACGGAAGCAGCCTACCGATCGCTGACCGAATCCTGGTACAAACATTCGGCCATCGCCGAATTACTGGATTTCCTGGCCGACCAATCCGTCAAGATTGTCCTGACCACCGATCATGGCACCATACGAGTAGACAACCCCATTAAGGTGGTTGGCGACCGAAGCACCAACACCAACCTGCGATACAAAATAGGCAAGAACCTGAATTACAACCCCAAGGAAGTATTCGAAATTAAAAATCCAGAACGCTACGGCCTGCCCGCGCCTAACGTCAGTTCGGCGTACATTTTCACATCAAACAGTGATTATTTCGCCTACCCAAACAACTACAATTACTACGCCTCGTATTACAAAGACACGTTCCAGCACGGCGGCATTTCATTGGAAGAAATGCTTATACCCCTCATCACACTGGAGCCTAAAAAGAAACCTGTATGATTATCACTATACCACAACTTGACCAACTGGAGACAGCCGCACAGGCTTTTCTGAAAGCCACCCATCAAGCCAGCGGCGTATATGCATTCTATGGCGACATGGGGGCTGGAAAAACCACTTTCATCAAGGCCATCTGTGAAGCCATGGGCGTTGAAGACGTCGTCAACAGTCCCACGTTCGCCATCATCAACGAATATAGCAAGCCCTCAGGCGAGCCTGTCTATCACTTCGACTTCTACCGCCTCAAACACAGTGGTGAAGCCTTTGATTTAGGGTGTGATGATTACTTCACGAGCGGCTATTCCTGCTTCATTGAATGGCCGGAAAAGATTGGTCCTTACCTCCCGAGCGACTGTACCCGGGTAGACATACGCTTGTTGCCCGACGGCGGCCGGAGCGTTGAATTTAACCCAACAGGGCTTCAACCTTCTGGACAAGCGCACTTTTCTGAGTAGCGCCGACCTGCTTGTCTACAAGCTGTCCATTTTTGAAAAAAAGAAGGGTTGGAATGTTTCGGATACCGTAGCGGGAGCTGATTTCGTTGTTGTCGTCCACATCCAACTTACCGATATTGACTTTACCGGCATACATTTCGGCCAGTTCGTCCACCACGGGGGCCATCATTTTGCAGGGGCCACACCATTCTGCCCAAAAATCCACAATCAGAGGTTCGGCGGCGTTCAGCCACTCATCAAAATTCGAATCGGTCAGTACCAATGCCATATGTCGTTATTTTTTACAGTTCAATCAAAAGGCTGTCGTTTGTCAACGGCCCGTCAAAAATACAAATTATTTTTCTGCTGCCCGTTGCTACGAATGAATTTTCAACTCAGCAAACGGCAATCCTTCGAGATATTCAACCAATTTACGGCTGGGGTCTATTCTAATATTTCTTGAGAACATGTCAATGCGAATCGGCGGTTCTTCATCATAGTCGGTTACCGTCACCTGAAAATCTGTTTTTCCCGGATGCTCCTTGACGACTTCCAGCAGATCGTTGACAAACAATGTATTGATGGCCGACAATGGCAGGAAAAGCTGCAGTGCTCCCAAACTGCTTTCCAAGACTTCAGACAAGCGACTCACCGACTTGATCTTCAGTTCCATTTCGGAAGGCTTCCAGGATCTGGGTTGATATACTCCTTTGATAAACAAGAACATGGATGGCTTCAGGTAATTACCGAAATCCACATACTCTTTAGCCCAAAAAGGTATTTCGCAAGAGCCTGAGTAATCTTCAATGGTTACAAAGGCATACAGCTCGTTTTTCTTATTGGTACGTTGCCTGATATCGGTTATGATGCCACCGAAAAGCAACTCCTTATTGGCCACCAGGTTGTTCTGTTTGATATCATCCATGGTGGTGTTGCAGACATAGTTCATCAGCACCGAATAGGGATCAAGCGGATGGGATGACAGGTACATGCCCACCAATTCCTTTTCCCTGTTGAGTCGATGCAACGTAGGCCATTCTTCCACCCTAGGAATGTCCGGTTTGGAGACAGCCACTTCGTTGTCACCACCAAACAAGGAGTTCTTAACCAAAGCCCTGTCTATCTGCACCTTATTCCCATAACGGATCAAGACATCCAGGTTAGACTCACCTTTACTGTTCTCAGAGACAAGCTGTTCCCTGGTAAGGTGGTTTAACGAGTCGAAGCTACCGGCCAATGCCATGGATTCAACACTTTTCTTGTTGCAGGCGTTCAGATTGACCCGCTCCAGAAAATCAAACACGTCCTTGTAAGGGCCACCGTTGCCCCTTTCCTCGATAATGGCCCTGACAGCTCCTTCGCCCACACCCTTGATGGCCCCAAGACCAAAGCGGATGTTGCCGTCCTTGTTGACCGTAAACTGAAAATTAGACTCATTGACGTCTGGTCCCAACACCTGAATGCCCATCGAACGGCATTCGTCCATAAACTTGGTGATATCGGCGATGTTATTGACACTCCGGGTCAACACAGCAGCCATGTACTCAGCCGGGTAATTAGCTTTGAGCCAGGCTGTTTGGTAGGCAACCAGCGAATAACAAGTAGCGTGCGACTTATTGAAAGCGTAGGAAGCGAATTTTTCCCAGTCTGCCCAGATTTTTTCCAAAACAGCCGGGTCATGACCGTTGGACTTGCCACCCTCAATAAATTTGGGCTTCAGCATGTTCAGCTTTTCCACGATCTTCTTACCCATCGCTTTACGCAACTCATCCGACTGGCCCCTGGTGAAATTGGCCAATAGACGGGAAAGCAACATCACCTGTTCCTGATACACTGTAATCCCGTAGGTATCCTTAAGGTACCGCTCCATGATGGGTATATCGTAGGATATCGGCTCCCTACCGTGCTTACGGGCAATAAATGAAGGGATGTAATCCATAGGCCCAGGCCTGTACAAGGCATTCATAGCGATCAGGTCCTCAAACGACGTAGGCTTGAGTTCCCTAAGGTATTTCTGCATCCCAGACGATTCAAACTGGAAGGTTCCCACCGTATTGCCATTACTATACAATTCAAACGTCTTGGGATCTTCCAGCGAGATGGTATCAATATTTATAGCCTCACCTTTGGACAGCTTAATGTTTGCCAGGGCGTCTTTGATAATGGACAAGGTCTTAAGTCCCAGGAAGTCCATCTTGATCATCCCCGTTTCTTCGATGACGGAACCTTCGTACTGCGTCACCAGGAGTTTCTCCCCGGTTTCCTTATCGTCGGCCGTACTGACCGGTACCCAGTCTGAAATCTCATCCCTGCCAATGATGACACCGCAGGCGTGCACACCGATGTTGCGCACATTACCTTCCAGCATTTGCGCGTACTTCATCGTGTCGCGCAACACAGGGTTGGGCGATTCTGCCGCCTCCAACAATTCAGGAACGAACTTGATGGCGTTCTTCAGGTTTACTTTCTTGACATCCGGTATTTTATCGGGCACCAACTTGGAGAGCCTGTCCGATTCAGCCAAGGGCAAACGTTGCACCCTGGCCACATCTTTGATGGCCGATTTCGCCGCCATCGTTCCATAGGTGATGATGTGGGCTACCTTTTCCTTGCCGTACTTTTCTTCCACCCAGCGCAACACCTGCCCCCTGCCATCGTCATCGAAATCGATGTCGATATCAGGCATGGAGATACGGTCCGGATTGAGGAAACGTTCAAACAGCAAGTCATACTTAATAGGGTCAACCTGCGTAATACCCAGGCAATAAGCCACCACCGATCCGGCAGCCGACCCACGACCCGGCCCCACAGAAACGCCCATGTTTCTGGCTGCCGTGGTAAAATCCTGTACAATGAGGAAATACCCTGGAAAACCCATGGTCTTGATAACGTCCAATTCAAAATCGATTCGCTCCTTCACCTCGTCGGTGATAGCTGGATATAGGCGTTCAGCCCCCTTGTAGGTAAGATGACGCAAGTAATCATCATCGTTGTCAAAACCCTCAGGTAAGACAAAGTTGGGCATGATGGGTTTGTGGTCTATGGAATAATAACCCACCTTGTCGGCTATTTCCTGCGTGTTGGCCAAGGCTTCCGGGTATGCGGCAAAGACCTCGTTCATCTCAGCCTGCGTCTTAAGCCATTCTTGTTTGGTGTAAGCCATGCTGCCTGGATCATCCAGGTCACGGCCTGTGTTCAGGCATATCAGACGGTGATGAGCTTCGGCGTGTTCTTCATCCACAAAATGCACGTCGTTGGAGGCGATGATTTTCACACCAAACTTGGTGGACAACTCCACCAGCCGCTCATTAACGGCTACTTGCTTGGGGTACGTATCTTGAGCGGCGTTCTCAACCGTTGGTTTATGCAATTGGAGCTCCAGGTAGAAATCATCCCCGAACACGCGCTTGAACCACTGCACAGAGGCCTCTGCCAAATCCATGCGACCATTGGAAATGTGCCTTGGTATTTCACCACCCAGACAGGCCGAACAAGCGATCAAGCCTTCGTGGTACTTTTCCAACTCTTCATGGTCGGTTCGGGCGCAGTAATAGTACCCTTCGGTCCAGGCATGAGACACAATCTTCATCAGGTTTTTGTACCCCTGATAATTTTTGGCCAACAATATCAAGTGCCAGCCCCTGGCGTCTTCCTTAACCTCCTTACGTTGTTGCAAACGGCCATTCCTGGCCACATAGACCTCACAACCGATAATGGGTTTGAACCATTCTTCTTCGGGTTTCCCCTTGTTCTTTTTCGATACGTAATTGAAAAACTCCTTGACGCCAAACATGTTTCCGTGGTCCGTCAGCGCCAAGGCTTTCATACCATCGCCCAAGGCTTTATCAACCAAGGCCTGTATAGAAGCTTGACCGTCCAGGACGGAGAACTGGGAATGCACGTGTAAATGGACGAAAGGGGTCATAGTCAATCGGTTAAAAAAGAGAAAAAAACGTCTTAAAGATACGCCCAAAACGCGAGCCGACAAGCACGTCCGACAAAAAGTTTTCAACAAAGAGCGGGGTCGTGAAAGATTTTGCCATCTGCTGAAATAGCCGTACTTTTGCCCCGATTTTACCGGAGCCTATGATACGATCCCTGCGCATGACCATACACAAGGAAGGCCGCAAACTGCTGCTCTGGTTGTTTGTCGGTTTGTTAGCCCTTGACGGGTTGGTCTGGATTGTTGGGGGTCACCTCGCCTTCGTTATCACCCTGACGGTCTCCATCTTCCTTTTTCTTTTCATTACCAATTTTTTCAGAAGCCCGCGCCGCATCTGCCAACCAGCGCCAGGAGACATCATGGCCCCTGCAGATGGCAAGGTCGTTGTCATTGAGCGGGTGTTTGAAGAAGGTCTGCTCAAAGAAGAGCGTATACAACTCTCCATTTTTATGTCGGTGTTCAACGTGCACGCCAACTGGTACCCGATTGAGGGCAATGTGGAGCATTACAGCCATCAGAACGGCAATTTTCTGGCGGCATACCTGCCCAAATCCAGCACGGAAAACGAACGATCCACGGTGCTGATCCGTTCCTCCTTCAGCCAGCAGACGCTCCTGGTACGTCAAATCGCCGGTGCCTTGGCCAGACGCATTGTCACCTATGCCTACACGGGTAAAAAAGCCCGCTACAACGAACACCTGGGTTTTATTAAATTCGGATCCAGGGTTGACCTCTTTTTTCCGATCGACGCCGTTGATATTTTGGTGAAACACGGCGACCTGACCAAAGGCAACAAGACGGTCATCGCCCGCTGGAAAACCAAGGAAACGGAAACAAGCACAGCCCAATGATTAAAAAACACATCCCCAACACCATTACCTGCCTCAATCTGGCGGCAGGCTGCGTGGCCATCATTCTGGCGTTCCAAGGACAGTTGCAGAGCGCAGCCCTGTTTATCCTCGCTGCCGCCGGCTTCGACTTCCTTGATGGCATGGCCGCCAGGCTCCTGAAGGCCTATTCCCCCATGGGAAAAGAGTTGGATTCCCTCTCAGATGTTGTCAGTTTTGGAGTGGCTCCAGCCATGCTATTGTTCACAAGCATCAAATCAGGAGCGCTCTCTACCGGCGCCTCAGAAGCCTGGGCCTGGATGGTCCTGTTGCTACCTGTCGCTTCCGCTTTGCGTCTTGCCAAATTCAACCTGGATGAACGGCAAACCACTGTCTTTCTTGGGCTCCCCACCCCAGCCAACGGCCTGTTCTGGGCTTTTACAGCCGGGTTTGGTCTGGACCAATGGTTGACAGCCCCGTTACACCCAGCTTATTTCCTGCCCGTCATCCTGCTGCTTGCCGGTTTGATGGTCTCTGAAGTCCCCATGTTCTCCCTTAAAATCAAACACCTGAAGGCCAAAGAGAACAGACCAATCTACCTATTTCTGTTGGGTTGCCTGCCCTTGATACTACTATTGGGGTGGAGCGGCCTGGCTGCCTGTATTGCTTGGTACATCTTACTGGCCCTCATTGTCTCCGCATCATGGAAATTATCCTGATCCTATTTTTGCTGTTCGTATTTCTGCCCATGATGGGTGGATGGCTTTTCCGTGCTTACTTGAAACGTCGCTTCAAACGCTTCCGTCAGGAAGCCGGTTATACCGAAGAAATGGGCGAAGAGGCACCAAAAAACAGCAAAAAACGCAAGAAAGTATTCACTCAGGAAGAGGGTGAATACGTTGACTTTGAAGAAATCAAATCACCAAAGCCTCCCCAAAAAACCCCATCTGCATGAACGTGCGAGCTCTTTTGCCTCTTCTGCTTTCCATGATGGCCTACGCCTCCGTCAACGCCATCACCCTCAGTGGCCACATTGTGGACGCCAATACCGGAGAAACCCTCATCAACGCCTCTGTTTTCGAAAGAACAACAGGCAAAGGCACCGTAACCAATCCATATGGATTCTATTCGCTGACCCTGCCGGCGTCCTCCCTCCTTGTCCGCTTCTCCTACGTGGGTTATGCCCAGCAAACGTTAGCCCTAGCCCCGACCAAAGACACCGTAGTCAACATCCGATTGGTGCCATCCACCGAACTGAGCGAAGTCACCGTCTGGGGCGGTGATGTCAGGGAAACCGGCGTCAAAGGCTCCCAGATGAGTACCGTTCAAATACCTGCTTCCCAAATCAAGGCCATCCCCACCCTTTTTGGGGAGGCCGACCTGATCAAGGCCTTGCAACTGTTACCCGGTGTCCAGGCCGGTACCGAAGGGTCAGCCGGCATGTATGTGCGGGGAGGTGGCCCGGATGAAAACCTGCTCCTGCTCGATGGCGTACCCGTGTACAACGTCAACCACTTGTTCGGATTCTTTTCCGTATTCAATACAGACGCCATTAAAAACGTCACCCTCTACAAAGGCAGTTTTCCGGCCAGGTTCGGCAGCCGCCTTTCATCGGTTGTAGACATCCGTATGAACGATGGGAACGACCAGTCCTACCACGGAAATGTCTCCGTTGGCCTGATTGCCTCCCGTTTCAACCTGGAAGGGCCCATCATCAAAGGCAAGACCACCTTCAATGTGTCGTTGCGACGTACCTATGCCGATATTTTGGTACAACCCTTCATCAAAATTGCCGCCGCCTCCGATCAAAGCCTCAGCGGTATGTCGGCCGGATACTATTTCTACGATTTCAACGCCAAGTTGAGCCATATCCTTTCCGACAAGGATAGGCTTTACTACAGTCATTACATGGGGGACGATGCCATCTATGCCGGTTTCAAAGAACATTACAAAGAGGGTGGCAACCTGACGGAGGAAAGTCGGATGAAAATGAACTGGTACTGGGGCAACCTGATTTCAGCCTTGCGTTGGAACAGAATTATCACGAACAAACTGTTCATGAACACCACAGCCTCGTTCACACGGTATCGCTTTGACCTGGGTATCAGCAATGTGTGGGAGCAGCGGCAGAAAAACCCGCCCGCTCACTTCAAGGAAGAACAAATGGTAGGGTACCTCTCCGGCATCACCGACTATACGTTCAAGGCTGACTTCGATTACCTGCCCACCCCCGACCACGACATCAAATTCGGAGCCAGCTACACCAACCACACCTTCAGACCAGGTGTGTCGGTGGCAAAAATGAGATCCACTGACACCACAGCCTTCAACCTGGACACCATCATCGGCGATAAAAACGTGCATTCCCACGAATTCCAGGTTTACGTGGAAGACAATATGAATCTGGGCGACCTGGTCAAAGCCAACATCGGCTTACACTACTCGACATTTGCCGTCCAGCAAACCTTCTACCACTCGCTGCAGCCCAGGCTTGGCCTGCGCTTTCTGATCAGCGACAAACTATCGGCCAAACTTGGCTACGCTACCATGAGTCAGTACATCCACCTGTTGTCCAACAGTAGTGTGAGTCTGCCTACCGATCTTTGGGTTCCTGTCACCAAACGCATAAAGCCCATGGTATCCAGGCAAGTATCAGCCGGACTGTTCTACAACCTACTTGATGAAATCGACCTCTCTGTAGAGGCCTACTACAAAACAATGGACAACCTCATCGAATACAAGGATGGGGCGAGCTTCATGGGCTCCAGCACGGGCTGGGAAGACAAAGTCAACATGGGCAGAGGCTGGGCTTATGGGGTCGAATTCCTGGCACAACGTTCCTTTGGTAAAACAACAGGCTGGCTGGGCTATACCTGGGCCAAGTCGGAACGCCTCTTTGATAGGCCTGGACAGGAAATCAATGGCGGACGGGTGTTCCCGGCCAAGTACGACAGGCGTCACGACATCAGCCTGACTTTGACGCACAACTTAACCAAACGCATCGACCTATCCGGCACCTGGGTGTATAGCACTGGCAACTGCGGTACCCTGGCGATGCAGGAATACGATGGGCTGGATATCCCTGACGCCCAAATGTGGTTCAGCAACAACGGCCACATCAACAGCCGCAACAACTACCGTTTCAACCCCTATCACCGCCTGGATCTGGGTATCAATTTCCACAAGCAGAAAAAACATGGGGTCCGCACCTGGAGTTTGAGTGTGTACAATGCCTACAACAACCTCAACCCCTTCCTGGTTTACCCCAGCAGCGACTATACCTACGACCGCATCAACGATCGTTACATAGAAATAAAGAAGTTGACCCAGTTGTCCATCTTCCCCATCATTCCATCTTTGAGTTACGCCTATAAATTCTGACCCATATGAAACGCCTGCTCCCCTTACTTTGCCTGATGGCGCTGCTGGCCGCCTGCGAAAAGGACATCGAGTTTGATGGTGCCATCACCGAGCCCATGCTGGTCATCAATGCCGTGGCCCTTCCAGACACCACCCTATCCGTCGAGGTTACTGAAAGTCGGTTCTTCCTTGTGTCACAGGACACGTTTACCACGGTAAAGAACGCGACAGTCTCGCTGTTCGTAAACGGTACGTTCAAGGAAAACTGTGCTCACCAAGCCAACGGTCGCTACACCAGCAACTACCGCCCCTCCGAGGGTGACCATATCCGGTTGTCCGTCTCCGCCCCTGGCCTGCAGACGGTATCAGCCGAAACGATGATTCCCATGCGGCCTGTCATTGAACGCATTGACACCAGCCTCAGCATACCAGAGGCTTACCCCATCTCCTACAATTACTATGATTCCCAAGGCAACTCAATTGGCGGCGACACAACGGGTTGGAACATCCATTACAAGATGACCATTACCCTGACGTTCAAGGATCCGGGTGGACAGGCCGATTACTACCGACTGGTCGTAAAACGTCAGCGGGATTACTACCAGGAAGGGTATTTTGAGAACATCTGGTACACGAAAGACGATATTGTGTTCGGTGAGACGGAGACCGGTGCCGATATGGAAGAAATCATCGACATGGGAACCTACAATATCTACGGCACCTTCACCGATGAACTGTTCGATGGGCGTTCCTACCCCCTGACGTTCGGCGTGGAAGAATGGATATATGTCAGCAACGAAGACTACAACAGCGGCCGTATGCCCCTGGACAGTACAAAAAAAGCGTCCGAAGACACCGAGCCCTATATCATCGATTTGCAAGCGCTGGACAAGTCCTACTACCTGTACCTGCTAACTTCCAGCGCCTACGACCCCTACAGTCCTTTTGCTGAGCCTGTGCAGATACACAGCAATGTCGAACACGGCATAGGCATTCTGGGGGCTTACGCCGGGAGCAACCTCAAGCTGTCCCTATCGTTTTGATTGAAAAAAATCGCTCATGAGTTGGGCGCACTCAGCCTCAAGAACGCCCTTGACCACAACGGTTTTTGGGTGTAAGGCATTGGGAGCAAACCGTGAATAGCCCCGCTTCTCATCGGAAGCCCCGTATACCAGTCCGCTGACATGGGCCCATCCCAAAGCACCGGCGCACATCACACAGGGTTCCACCGTCACATACACCGTACAATCTTCCAGGTACTTACCGCCCAAACTACTGGCCGCTGCCGTGATGGCTTGCATCTCGGCATGAGCGGTCACGTCATTGAGGGTTTCTGTCAGGTTGTGCCCCCTGGCTATCACTCGGTTACGACACACCACGACAGCCCCGACGGGCACTTCATCGCGCTCGTAGGCTTGTCTGGCTTCAGCCAGGGCCAGTTTCATGTACGCTTCGTGGTCTGGCATAATAGTAGTGATTTGATCGATTAGAGCAGTGTTGTGGCTCGATCAGCGCATCTCCTGTTCATTGAACAAGGTGGGATAATCCTCGGTCATACGTGTGAGGACAGCTTTCATCAAGGTCTCCCTGATAAAGCGGGAGCGATTTTTGATTTTATACTTCGCACAATACTTCATCAACGCCTTGTATTCAGGGTCATTCAACAAGAAGGACACGGTTTGATCGCGCTGAAGGTTTCGTTTCATGTGAGAGGCTGTTCTTTACTGCAGGTTGTCCGTAAATCGGGCGGACAACCGCCATCCTATGCGGTTTTCGTCGCAAAATACGGTGCAAAATAACAATAAAATTATCACATGAAAAACAAAACATGTACATTTGCGCTTTTTAGACAATGGCAGCACACAATCAGCTAGGCAAAGAAGGTGAAACGGTGGCAGCCGACTACTTGCGGGACAAAGGGTATACCATTCGCGAAATCAATTGGTATTCGCAACACAAGGAGCTGGACATCGTTGCAGAGCACCAGGATTGGTTGGTCGTTGTGGAGGTAAAAACCCGCAGCGGTATACCTTTTGAAGCTCCGGAGTTGGCGGTCGACCGACGCAAGATTCAACGTCTGGTAACGGCTGCCCATCATTACGTGCACCTACACAAATTGGACATGCCCATCCGTTTTGATGTCATGGCCTTGGTTTACGAAAAAGGTCACTGGCAGATTGAGCATTTCGAAGACGCTTTTCTGGCAACACATACCTAAATGGCACCGTGTTGTCCTTATTTTGATTTGATAACTTGACACTAACATCCTTTAGAAATCGACCATGAGTTCAGACTTACTATTGTTGCCCCAAACCGCCTCGACCAACGCATACCTTAGCGAACAGGAACCAGCCCCGTTCAACGGCTGCGGCATGGCCGTCGTCACTTTTGACCAAACTGCAGGCAGGGGGCAACGAGGCCATACGTGGCTGTCCGAACTTGGCAAAAACATCCACTATAGCTTGTTATACAGGCCGGAAAATCTTCCCTCCAACAACCAGTTCATCCTCTGCGAGGCCGTATCCCTGGCGGTTCGCAACGTTTTGGGAGAGTATGTCGACGAGGTTGTCATCAAATGGCCCAACGATCTCTACCGTAAAGGACAAAAAATGGGCGGCATCTTGATTGAACATCAGCTCAAAGGTAGCCTCGTTGAACAATCCATCATTGGCATAGGTCTCAACATCAATCAAACCAACTTTCCAACCTTCAGTCCTGAGGCCACTTCATTGGCCCTCATCACCGGACAAACCTATGACTTGCACGAAATTGCCAACAAACTACACAAACAACTTTGTAAAGTACTGGAAGATTTGAGCACAGATCAAGTAGTTGACATCCAACGTTTTTACCTCAACAACCTTCACCGGCGTGACGGTTTTCACACCTATTCGGACAATGAGGGGACGTTCAAGGCAAAGATCAGAGGTGTTAAACCTCAGGGAGACTTACTGTTGGAACGTGAAGATGGAGAAGTAAAGGCGTACGCGTTTAAGGAAGTTACTTTTCTCCCTTAGTCTTTTTCACCGTTGGCGTTATCAATCCAATGCGGAGTTTATAGCGTTCAATCTCGTCTGCGAGCTGTTGCAGGTGTTCATTCTTGCGCACATCCAACGCTTTGAGCAAGCAAGTCTCAGCCTTGGCATACCAATTTAAATAAACAGCCTTCAACGCCTCCTGATGTCTGGCAGACTGCATGCGAGTAGGTTCGCGCAGCTCTTTATACGATCGATCCAAGTCGGTCAGTTCCTCTTTTCCTTTCAAGTAATAATAGTTCCCCAACCATGCCAGTGCTTCGTAGCAGGATGAATCCTTGGCCACTACAGCTTCATACAACGACCTGGCCTCTGCGGTTTTTCCTTCCTGAAAACGGAGAGTGGCATCCTGCAACAAACGTGCAACCGATTGGCCATTGGCCGGGAATGCATACAGCACGCTCAAAGCGAGACAACTTGCGAAAAAGATGATTCTATTGGTTCTCATATCAGCATCTATGGATTGACAATTCCCTTGGGAGCTTCACAAAGTTACGGGAAAAAGTGTATTTTTGTACACATTCAAACGAACAGCACATGATACCTTTCAAACGCGTCCTGCTTAAACTCAGCGGTGAGTCACTTATGGGGACCAAAAAAGCCGGCATCGATGAAAACAGGCTCAGTGAATATGCCGCCCAGATTAAGGCTGCCGCCGCATTGGGCGTTCAGATGGGCATCGTCATCGGAGGTGGTAATATTTTCAGAGGCCTGAGTGGTGCCTCCAAAGGCTACGACAGGGTCAAGGGCGACCAAATGGGTATGTTGGCCACCTGCATCAACGGCCTGGCCCTTTGCTCTGCATTACAGGCCGAGGGGGTTAAAGCCCGCTTGCTCACCGCCATCCGCATGGAGCCAATCGGAGAATTTTTCAGTAAAGACAAAGCCATCGAATGCATGGAACGAGGCGAAGTCGTTATTCTGAGCGGAGGCACCGGCAGTCCCTATTTCACCACCGACACAGGTTCTTCACTCCGAGGCATCGAAATAGAAGCCGATGCCATGCTGAAAGGCACGCGGGTGGATGGCATCTACACCGCTGACCCGGAAAAAGACCCCACCGCGACCAAATTTGACACCATCACCTACGATGAGATTTACACAAGAGGCCTCAAGGTAATGGACCTGACAGCCACGACCATGTGCAAGGAAAACAACCTGCCCATCGTAGTGTTCGATATGGATACGCCTGGCAACCTGCTCAAGGTACTGAAGGGTGAAAAAATCGGAACTTACGTACACAATTAATACCTATCACCAATGAACGAAGATGTGCAATTAATGCTTGACATGGCTGAAGAAGGCATGAAGCATGCCGCCAACCACTTGGAAGACTCCCTGGTTCACATCAGGGCAGGCAAAGCCAACATCCGC
>Ga0123334_1000680_pt1 | contig 46368 bp, 40 predicted proteins | sample BiotimSIPDNA_FD_89706 | JGI IMG/M metagenome (GOLD analysis project Ga0123334, IMG submission 89706) | Anaerobic biogas reactor microbial communites from Washington, USA - Biogas_R1 time_0 SIP DNA | ecosystem: Engineered > Bioreactor > Anaerobic > Unclassified | place: Washington, USA...
GGAGCCAGAGCTTAACAGCTCTGTTCTTTTTTAATTTTATAATTTTAGCCAATTAAGCTTAGTTTGAAGGACAGATTAAAGAGAGGCTGACCCTATCCATTTTTGGATTTGGGACAGCCTCTTCTATTCTGTGTGCCCGGCATGGGCGCAGTCTCAAGGGTGAAAATCCCCCAAACCATTGGCTTGAGGGATTTAAAACAACCATAAATATTAAAGCCTAACGTGTCTTTTACGCGATCTTCTCCACCCGGCAGGGTATGCGCCGGTGCATGGGCGTACCCATCTCATCGCGGTCAGTGGTCTTCACTAATTCGTTTACATTGACCCCGTATTTCTTCCCTTGATAAATCAGCCCGCCGCCATGAGGGATATAGACACAGCCGATGGCCGCTCGGGGGCTGATTTCCACCGGGATCTCCACCGTTGAGGCTGCAGTGATAACCCGCACCAATTCCCCGTCGCCAACCTCCAGACCGATGGCGTCGGTTTCATGGACCAACAGGGTCGTCCGGCCGCGGGTTTTATTCCATTCCGGGTTGCGCAGGGTGGTATTTATATTAGTTTCCACATGCAGACCGGAATGGAGAATCAGCGGAAAATCATCCGGCATTTTTAAGTTTGCCAATTCGTTATCGATGGTAGCCGCCCTGATTGGCTCGTACAGTTCTTCTATTTTGATGGCCAGCTTCTTATCCTCGGTCTTGAGCATACTAAAATTATCTCCCTGGAATTTCGCCAGAATCATCCCTTGGGGATGAGCCAGGATATCCTTGAACATAGTCTCGATCATAGTAAAGTCAGCCGGATATCCCATAGCCACAGCACCGGCTTTGAATTCTTTGCTGCTGCTGGCTAAAAGCCCCACCAGCATTGCCTGATTAACTGAGCCCAAGGTGCGCCCCAGGGTTTCGGCCATGATCAGGGGAACCATGCGGGCATACTGCGGGTTTTCTTTCACGAACCCATTTAATACCCCCAAGTAAGCAGTGATTCCCTTTTTGCCGGCCTCGTAGAGGGATTCCGGCAGTTCCGGAAGATAGCCCATGGTTTTGGCAATCTCCAGCAATATGGCGGCCCCTTCTTTACATTCATCACTGATAGGCTCCACCACCGGCTGACGTAATTGGAAGAAACAATCAGGATAGGAGAAGGTCATGCAGGTACAGTCGTAGGACTCCATATAGCTGAGACAGGGCAGGACGTATTCACAGGCCCGAGCGGTTTCATTGTAAACCACCTCCAGGCTGACGGACAGCTCCAGGGCCTCGAAAGCCTCTTCGTAAGCTTTGGTGTCGGGATATGATCTGAGGGGATTGCAGGCGCTGACGATCAGAGCCCGGAGCCGCTGGGGATGATCATGTAATACTTCCTCCGGAAACATGGACGGAGGAAAAACACCGCATACCGGAAACATATCATGCTTTACCGTACGCCAGGTTTTAGGATCCCGCTCATCGCTGTGGCTTCCCATGGGATAAAGAAATGCGGGATATATCTGACCGCCTTCCACACAGAAGCGTCCGCAAATAGCTCGCAGGATATGAAGCATATAGGCATTGATACTGGAGTTTCGATTCATGTAAATGCCCAGATCCTGATGGATGCAGGATTTAGTCTGGGCAATCAGACGTGTAACCTCAACAACAGTATCATAGTCCAGCCGGCAGACTTCTTCCACGGCCCGGCGGGCGTCAAATCCGTCGAATAAAGGCTGCACATCCTCCCAACCGTTGACGTGGGCCTCGATAAAAGCATTATCCTGCCAGCCATTGTCCAAAATGATGCGAATCATGGCCTTAAGGAGCATGGCATCCGTGCCAGGCCTGATAGGCAGGTGAATATCGGATCGTTCGGCTGTCTCCGAACGTCGGGGATCAATGACGATAAGCTTGCGCTCGGGATCGCCACGAAGCTCTTTGATCAGTTCCCGGGTACGGGGTTCCTGGTGGCTCAGCCAACCATTCCATCCCCAGGCTACTACCGTATCGGCATTGTGTACGTCTGATCCGCTCACCATACCTTGTCGTCCGCATACCCGCCCCTCGACCCAGTAGCTGTTGGAAAATTCCTGGGCCAGAGAGGAATAAAAGTAGCGCGATCCCATAGCACCTAACAGGCGCAGACCGACCCCAACCTCCATTTGCCCGCCCAATCCGCCGCCACCCATGTACGAGATGGCTTTAGGTCCATGTTCCTGTTTGATAGCCAGCAACCGGTCGCTTATTTCACTGATGGCTTGATCCCAGCTTATTCTTTCGTGTTTACCGTTGATCTTCTTCATAGGATAGAGCAGCCGGTCGGCATTATGCTGGTAATGGGCAATGTTAAGCCCCTTGCGGCAGCAGTAGCCCTGGCTGCGCAGATTGCTTTTGTCACCGCGAACCTTTACTATTCGGTTGTCTTCGATCTTCATTTCCAACCCGCAATTCAGACCACAAAGTACACAGCTAGCCTTTTTCCATGTCTCCATCTGAACCTAACCCTCCCTTTCGAATGAGTAAATCAGAATTTGATGATCGTTTTCGGTTTCATATTGTCTTTCATGGTCCAAAAGTGGGCTGCCCCATGTGATAGCCTGAAAATTATCAAATCAGGGCTATCCGGACGCAAGCCGAATTGTTTCAGAAAGGGTCTATCCATAATAACCTTTGTTTTTAATTCCGGGTCGTCCAAAAATTCCACCCGACCGCTTAAACGCATCATTCTGCCCAACCCTTCCCCGGATTCATAAAAAGCCGCTTCGATAATAGGGTTTTTCTGCAATTGCTGATATAAATCTTTGCTGGCGGCAGTTTGGAAATAAAAGCCGCCTTCATCGGCAAACCACATGCCTAAGGGTCTTACCCGAGGCTGATCACCCTCAACTGTTGCAATCCAGGCAATAGCGTTTTTATTAGCAAACTCAACCATGTTTTTCAAATCCATCATACTCCCTCCCCAATAGTACTTCCCGCCTAATTGTCACACCGTATTATTTGTATACTAAATATTCATATGCTAATGATATTATACAATTAATATGTTTGCAACATATTTATGATTGTCCCTTCTTCAATACATTGTCCGCCACAGATGCAAATACAGGGCAGGAATGACGCCTTCAAAAGAAGAACTAGATTGATAACTCCTATTGGCAATATTCTGGGATGTGAAGGACTTTTCATGAAAGACATTATGAAGATGATAAAATTCAGACGAGAGGAAGGCAGCTTTATGACGCAACATGAAAAATTAGTTGATGAATTAAGAGAGAGAAAGGCACGTGCTCTGCAAATGGGTGGTGCGGAGAAAATAAAACGCAAGCACGAATCCGGTTGGTTAACGGCTCGTGAGCGCATTAATCGTTTACTTGATCCGGAAAGTTTTTTTGAAATGGGAATGCTGGCTCATTCCGATATGCCGGGAATGGAAGATAAGACACCGGCTGATGGATTAATAATGGGCTATGGCAAAATAAATGGCCGCCGGGTAGCAGTGATAGCCAATGACTTTACGGTATTGGCTTCAACCAACGCCCGAATTAATTTAAAAAAAGTACTCCAATTCAAAGCGCAGGTTAAAGATCAGTATCAAATCCCTCTGATTTGGCTTGGAGAAGCCGGCGGAGCACGTATGCCTGACTGTCAGGGTTCAAAGGAAGTATGCTCGCTGGGCGGAGGTGGGGTTTCAACTTGTATGCCCGAATTTACAAACTTCAGGAAGCAACCGTTTATATTTGCGGCAATGGGTGACTGTTTCGGGGTAGCGGACTTTCAGGCATCGATTGCGGATTTTGTGGTTCAGGTAAAAGGAAGTGCGATAGCAGTATCCGGACCGCGGGCTCTAACCAGGGCCATTGGGCAGTCTCATAGTGCGCAGGACATGGGAGGCTGGGAAATCCATTCCAAGATTACCGGTATGGCCGATCAGATAGCCGAGAATGAGGAGGATTGCTTCCGCATAATTAGGGAGTACCTTGATTACATGCCCAATAATAATAGTGAACTTGCCCCAACAAGGGAAGTTCCAGCCGGCTCAGGAGAAAAGATGGAAGATATACTTAAACACCTGCCTGAGAAACGAACTCGGGGATATGATATGCATCGTATTGTGGAATGTATTGTCGATGGTGGGAACATATTTGAGCTTAAACCCGAATTCGGGAAGATGCTGATCACCTGTCTGGCAAGAGTAAACGGTAAGGTAGTAGGCCTTGTTGCCAACAATCCCATCTACAAAGCAGGGGCTATGGATACCGACGGCCTGGAAAAAATGACCAGCTTCCTTTGCTTGTGCGATTCGTATAACATACCATTGATATTCCTGCATGATACACCAGGCCACCTGGTGAGTAAAGAAGCCGAGCTTAAACGGGTTGGTTCCCGGGTTGTCAATGCACTGCAGGCTCTCTACCAAGTTACGGTTCCCAAAATATCGATAGTTATCAGGAAATCGTATGGACAGGCGGCTCTGAATATGTGCGGCGCCGGTTCAGGAGCCGATTTTTCTGTGGCCTGGCCTACCGCCGAAATTGGTTTTATGGATCCTTATATCGCCGCCGATGTAGTATATGGGAAACTCCCTGAAGAGGAACGAATGAAAGAAGTAGATAAAATGCTGGGTGACAATTCACCTTATCCAGCAGCAGGAAGTTATTACTTGCAAGATGTAATTGAGCCCAGTGAAACGCGAAACTACATCATAAAAGTCCTTAACTTAATATGTGATTCCAAGGAAAAAGGAATCAGCAAACACTATTTGTCTAATTGGCCGACCAAATTTTAATTCAGTCGGAATAATCTTCGATCAGTAGGTAAGCCGGGCGTAACCCCCGCTTATGGCTTTATGGCCTTGACTGTTGATAACCTGAAAGTACAACTCTGCAGAATCGCTCTTCTCCAGACGCTGCAGCAATTGAATACTGATATTAGTACCGGGGAGCACCATCCCGCCAAACCTTGCCGATAGGAGGTTTAATCTTGCCGGGTTCCCCCCCGCCTCACGATTGACAAGCTCCCGCACTGCCAATGCCAGGGTGGCGGTTCCCTGATAGATAATACCAGAAAGGCCCACCGATCGAGCAAACCGGGGTGAGGTATGTATGGCGAAAACTATGTTGGTGCAGCCATCATATACGTAGGGTGCATCTTTACTGATGGGGATATCAGCTTGCCAGACCTTGGAGGAGTTGGGCACATGTCTCGGAGCCACCGGCAGGTTCTCCCAACCTTTGCCGCCATCGCTGCACCTGACCCCTCGCATCATCCCTCCCACATATTCGGTAACAATGGGATTTCCATCCCCATCCTCGACCGGGAGTTTAAAAACCAGGTAGGTGCCTGCATCATGGGGCATCACGGCCAGAACCTCACCACGTATGACTACCCTATCTCCAGGCTTTATAGGCCGGAACACTTCCAGACGTTCCGTATAATGCACTGCGGTACGGAATGCTTCCTGAATCTGGGCAATATCCACGTACTGGTGCAGGTTCTGCTGGATGGGCCACGTCAAAGCTGCCACAAACATCGGGTGGGCGATCAACTCTTCCGGCCCTCTATCATCTAAATAACACGGATTGTTGTCCCCCACCGCTGCCGCATAATTTGTGGTCTGGCGCCAGGTGACTTCGGTCCGGTACTCTTTGAACTTCATCCCTACGATATCAGAGGAGATATGCAATACTTGGCCCCCTTTCACTAAAACCGATGCCAAGGTTTAACTCTCCTTTAACTGAGGTAACCCATCTTTTCGGCGGCGAATTTAAGTTCATCCCGGAAATCCGGATGAGCAATAGAGATTAGCCGGGCCACCCGCGTTTTAATGCTCTGGCCCTTCAATAAAACCGCCCCAAATTCAGTAACCACCCAGTGAACCTCCGTGCGGGAGGTGGTTACAAAGCTGCCTGGATTAAGCTGAGGCACTATCTTGGAGTGCCTCTCTCCCTTTTTATCAACAAAGGACGACTCCAGACCGAGGAATGATTTGCCCCCCTTGGACATCCAGGCACCCTGGACAAAGTCGACCTGTCCCCCGGTAGCCGAATACTGGACCGGCCCGATGGATTCAGAGCAGCATTGACCGGTGAGATCAACCTGCAGGGTGGCATTGATGGAAATCATGTTGTCATTTTGCGCAATATTATATGGGTTGTTTACAACACCAAGGGTGTGCATCTCAATCATCGGGTTTTCGTGTACAAAATCATAAAGCTTCCTGGTCCCGGTGGCGAAAGATGCAACCCACTTATTCGGCATGAAGGTTTTCCTGGCACAGGTGATGGCGCCAGCTTCGTACAATTCCATAAGAACGTCGGGAATTACTTCCGTATGAACTCCCAGATCGCGTTTGTCTTTCAGAGCCTGACCGACTGCGCCCGGAATCCCTCCATAACCGATCTGTAAAGTGGCACCGTCAGGAACCATATCCGCAATATATCCGGCCATTATTTCCCATTCTTTTTTGACGGGCGGTGGGGGAAGCTCCGCCAGAGGCAAATCACATTCTATAACCACATCCACTTCTGATATATGAACGTGGTTGTTGCCGTAGCTTCTTGGCATTTGAGGGTTTACTTCAAGAATAAACAGGCGCCGGTTTGGGTTTGACTTGGCTATTCCCCAACCAAAGTCCACACTGATTCCAGTGCTGAAAAACCCGTGATTATCCATGGGAGATACGGTAAGAGCTGAAACCTGCACGGGCCGCAATCCCTCACTGGATATGCGGTCTAAATCGCCGAATTTGGCTGGGGAGTGAGTATGAAAACCCTCCTTCACCCAACCCCGTTCATCTCCCACAAAAAAAGAATCCCATTCTATTAGTCCCTTTATCGCAGGATCTAGCAGGGGATGGACCGCACCACGATACATGCAAGACGCTAAAACTTTAGGGTTGTGGAGCTTGCCCTCGATGACTCTGTCTTTCAAGGCGCGGAATAACCCAAGAGGGTGTCCTATGCCGAAGGAGGAACTGATTACCTCGTTATCCCGGATCATCGCTGCCGCTTCCTCGGCAGTTTTCAATTTGGATTTGTACATATCAAGCCATTTTTGATTCATGTTCTTTCCCCCGCTTCAATCTTGTTAAACAAATTATACCTCGATGATCTTGAGCCGCCTAATCTTATGTACAGAGCCACATATTATTCAAACATCCTCATCGCCCATTAGATAATACCGCTTAACTTATCTAAATGTTCTCACATTTAAGAATGTATTGGCAGGTATGAGCATCCCAATATTGAATATGTTACTTTAAAGAAGCCTTGTCGCGTCTTATCGCATTCAAAACTGGGTTCATTCGCCGCGATCCCAGACTATTCCGCGAAAGAAAGGAGGGAGTATCGTTCATTTTAACCCTTCTGATTAAGCGCTTCCACGTGGGGTTTGCTCTTTAAAAAGCATTTTAATGCGTCCGGAAATCTTGGCAAACAGGCCTGGGCAGATGCCTTGTGATATTTGTTTGAAGTGATCCATATGGGACATAATACGACCAGCTGAATGTCCCATATAGAAACAGTTATTAATTGTTGATGGGTACAATAATGCCAATAGAACAAGCATCTCAGTATTGGCACGAATTTTGCATTGTTAACAATGAAGGGACAATTATCGGAACATGCAAAACGAATTCCCAGAGAAGAAAGGGGGATAACTGCCGAAGAGAATTGCACCAGACGGTAAATTGCGAGACAATCATTACTTAACGTCTTGAAATCACATCAACATTTTTATAGTGCCCAATATTACGGTGCCGTGGAAATGATAGTACCTTCTAATAATTCCTCCTGCATTATTTCAATATCTAAGCTTATTGGCTCTACCAGGTAGCACAATTCGTCGCGAATTACTTTTAACATTCGCTTTTGATCGGCTAGGGGTAAATATCCAGGGAACAAACTCCAAGACGTTATATCTATGACGAGGTTTTGTTGCTTTTACAGTGTCTGTCATTTGGCAGAAGAAATGGATTTGACGGGAGGAATAAATGATGGCTTATTTAACCCCTGAAGCTTTAGAACGAAGATTCTGGCTCAAAAATTACGACAATGAGGTTAGGCCTGCCCTTAATTATCCTGACATTCCCGCCCACGAGGTACTGCACATAGCAGCGACCCTGGACCCTGATCAGGCAGCCACCGACTTTTTTGGGACGAAGATTACATTCTGGGAATTGTATCTAGATACAGTTCGCCTTGCAAATGGTTTTATCAGTGCGGGTATCAAAAAGGGAGACCGGGTAGGATTAATGCTTCCCAATAGTCCGCAATTAGTTATGTCATTTTGGGCCTTGCTGCAGGTGGGGGCCATAGTGGTCAATTTAAATCCCATGTATACCACAGATGAATTGGAAGTCATTTTCGATAAGACGGGGGCGACTGGTCTGATAACATTTGATGGGGCAGTTCCCAATGTTCGCAAATTATACAATATGATAAAGTTGTCCTTTGTAATAGTCACTCGTCTATCCGATTATATTGACGGTCAGGGTGTAAGCACCCATGAAGAGTTGGAGTTAATGCCTGACTGGCATCACTTCACCCGGTTTCTGGAGCAGAATACGAACACAAAACCTCCTGCAGTTCCAATAGACCCATATGAAGATCCTGCAGTGCTTCAATTTACGGGAGGAACTACTGGGGTGCCCAAGGCGGCTACATTAACTCACCGCAACTTGGTGGCGGCTATATACCAGCTTTATGAGTGGACAAAACCAATTGTTGATCAAATCCCGGTACCACGACGGGCTATCATTGGCGTTTTACCTTACTTTCACGTATTCGGGGAAATCTGTATCAATGCAGTGTCGGCAATTACCAGATCAACTCAGATACTTTTCCCCCGTTTCGAAGTAAATGAATTTATGGATGTAATAGAAAATGTTCCTGAAGCCTGGTATTTTCCGACAGTCGCGACAATGTTAGGTGCAATTCTAAGCCATCCCAAAGCGGAGAAACTTGAACTGGCACGGAAATTTAACGTTATTAACCCCGGTGCGGGACCATGCACTATGCAGCTGCTGGAAAAGGCCCGGGATATGCATATTCACGTTTGCCAGGGATTTGGAATGAGTGAGACCACGTCTCTCGGTACTTCCCAGCCATTTAAGGGTCGCACCAAGCCTTGCTGCATAGGTATTCCCTTCCCGGATACCGATTTTCGGTTTGTTGATATCGACACGGGGGAAGATGTACCTTTTGGCAAGCCTGGAGAATTGTTAATCAAATCTCCCTTAGTAATGAAAGGGTACTGGAACAATCCGGAGGAAACCGCCCGGGTATTGAAGGACGGTTGGCTGCATACGGGAGACATTGCCTACATGGATGAAGACGGTTATGTATTCATAGTAGACCGTGTCAAAGATATGGTCATAGCTGGTGGATTTAACATCTATCCGCAGGAGATTGATGCAGTGCTGTTAAAGCACCCGCAGGTTATAGATGCTATGGCGGTCGGGATACCAGATGAATACCGCGGAGAAACCCTTAAAGCATTTGTGGTGCTAACCAGCGGTGCTGCCGTCACAGCCGAGGAATTATCTGATTTCTGCCGCCAGCAGTTAGCTGCGTATAAGCTCCCAAAGAGCATTGAGTTTCGCTCGTCCTTACCCCGTTCTGCCGTAGGTAAGGCATTGCGCAGGGTTCTGCGAGATGAGGAAATTGCAAAAATGAAATCTTCTTAGGCATTAAGAAAAGTCATAAAAGAGATCGACGCCACAAGGAACACCTGCAGCATTCACCATTTCTTTGTCTTCAGTTAACATAATGCGAAAAATTAATGTTTATTGATCGGTTAGCATCGAGATATTCTCTCATCACCTATTTGAAAATGTACAGCCTATTTAAAAAATGAATGGCACCGAGAAGAAGTAAGTCGCTGTTGTTAAAAATAGCAAAGAATTGAGGTTATGTTAATGAAAAATTATAATGTTGATCAGCTTTTGCAAGAAAGGCCCTGGCTCAAAGAATACGATCCCGATGTACCTTATATTGCCCGTATACCCGAATTCGGCGCCGCTGATGTCTTAAGGAACACCTCAACCCAATATCCTGATAAACAAGCCATTTGGTTTTACGGCTGGACCTGCACCTTCTGGGAACTATTCATGACTGTCAATCGCTTTGCCAATACCATACTGGACTTGGATATCCAACAAGGCGATCGCGTTGGTATCCTGCTTCCCAATTGCCCGCAATTTGTTATTGCCTTCTGGTCCATACTGACTATGGGCGGCGTAGTTGTCAATATGAATCCACTGTATACAGTTGATGAACTGGAACATATGGTCATGAACACCCATATGAAAGCTCTCATAACACATGATGAGCTAATCGACAAGATTGATGCTCTCACCCAACGCGTCATCATTCCGAATGTTATTATCACCCGCATGGGCGACTATATTCCCGGTCAAGAACTGGCTGCCGCTGAAAGCCTGGGGATAAAAAGCAAAGGCTGGCACCATTTTGGAGAAATCCTTGACGCGACTACCAAAGGCTACCGGCCACGCCCGGTTATCAAATCAGAAGACCCTTGTGTTATTCAGTTCACCGGAGGAACTACGGGCAGCCCTAAAGGCGCCACATTGACTCACGGCAATATCGTCTCGGGTATTTACCTAGTCATGTACTGGGGAAGTTCACTGTTAGGGAAAATACCAGTTGAGCGACGTGCAAACATCTGTGTACTTCCTTACAGCCATGTCTATGGGGAAGTCTGGCAGATGAGTTGGTCGATTATTATGGCGGCCACCCAGATACTCCTTCCCCGTTTTGATGTTGAAGAAGTTTTAGATACCTTTGACAAGTTTGACGATATAAGTTTTTTTTGCGGCGTTCCCACCATGTTTAACGCTATCGTGAACCACCCCCGAGCTAAAGAGATGGACCTGGGCCGGAAGATTGTGGTGGCTGGTTGTGGCGGCGCTCCCTGCCCTCCGGATCTCATCGAAACACTCCTGGATATGAACATTTTCTTTTCAGACGGCTGCGGCATGAGTGAAACCGTCGCTATAAATATACACCAGCCTAACATGGGCAAAAAGAAGGTCGGCAGCATCGGCGTCCCTTTTCCCAATGTCGTTGTCAGGCTGGTGGACCCGGAGACGGGAGAGGACGTCCAAGGCGAGCCCTTCAAGGTTGGAGAGATCGTTACCAAAGGACCTTTGGTTATGGCCGGTTATTGGAACAACCCGGAAGAGACCGCCAAACAGCTTAGGGATGGATGGCTCTATACCGGAGATCTGGCCTACCGTGATGAGGACTGGCATGTTTTTATAGTTGACCGTTCCAAGGACATGGTTATTTCTGGAGGTTATAATGTTTTTCCTACGGAAGTTGACGGTGTTATTTTCGCCCATCCCAAAGTGTTTGACGCGATGTGCATAGGAATCCCCGATGATTACCGAGGAGAATCACTAAAGGCTTTCGTAGTGCTAAAACCCGGAGAAACCTGTGAACCCGAAGAAATAATCTCCTGGTGTCGCGAAAAACTTGCTCCGTACAAGATTCCCAAGGAAGTTGAGTTCCGGGATTCCGTCCCCAGAAGTGGAGTAGGCAAGGCCCTGCGCCGTATCCTCCGCGACGAGGAAATGGCCAAGCGTGCCCGCTAAAATAGACAACAGCTTTGAATGCCACATGGTCAAATGATTGCCCTGGATCCTCCGGAAGACCTCCGGGGGATCTTTACATCCCAAAGCCTTCTTGACCCAGTTCGGTAGCAGCGCCCCGGCCAGAGTAGCGAAGTCCTGCTGGTTCTCATCGGTTTTTTTTGGAGACAAAAAAAGCCGCTCTAAGCGAACGGCTTTTTAATACATATGGAGCGGGAAAAGAGATTCGAACTCTCGACCCTCGCCTTGGCAAGGCGATGCTCTGCCGCTGAGCTACTCCCGCAATATATGGTGCCTCAGGGCGGACTCGAACCGCCGACACGCGGATTTTCAGTCCGCTGCTCTACCAACTGAGCTACCGAGGCTTATGATACAAATATGGCGGAGCTGACGGGACTTGAACCCGCGATCTTCGGCTTGACAGGCCGACATGTTAACCACTACACCACAGCTCCAGACGCAAGTATTATTATAACATCGGCCTTAAATCATATCAAGAGGCTAAGAGATTTTTTTGTTTTTGGGCATCAAACCCGGTCTGATCCCCTATTTATCAAGAAGCTTCTTGATAAAGTTGGGCAACACAAAGGAGGCTTTGTGAATGCCTTCGTTATAATAATTGGTTTCCGGGTTTGTTTTCAGATATCTGTTCAGGTCAAAGTCTGTAATAGGATCATACTTCTTGGAGCAGAAGGTAAAACTCCATATCGCACTGGGATATGTGGGAATATATGCCCAGTAAACCCTTACTATAGGAAATATCCTGGACAGATTCTGATACATATTTTTAAGAGTTCTTTGATGAAAAAAGGGTGATTCAGACTGGGTTACAAATATTCCGTCATCATTCAAACAGTCATAGGCCATCTGATGAAATTCCTTCTGGAATAGCACTTCCGCAGGACCAATGGGATCTGCGGCATCACATAGAATAACATCAAATTTCTCAGAAGTTGTCGCCAAATACTTTTCCCCATCTTCAAATAAAACCCGGGCCCGGGGATTGCTGAGCTGCCCGGCAACATCAGGAAAATACTCCTGGCATTTCTGCACTACCATCTCATCGATCTCCACCAAAGTTGCCCGCTCCACCTGGGGATGTTTCAAGACTTCCCGGACCGTACCGCCGTCACCACCGCCAATAACCAAGACTTGTTTCGGATCAGGATGAGTAAACAGAGGCACATGCCCCAACATCTCGTGATAAACGAATTCGTCCTTTTCGGTAATCATTATGGAACCGTAAAGCACCAACATCTTCCCGAATTCGTAAGTATCAATAATGTCAATTCTTTGGAAGGGGCTTTCTCCACTGTACAACAGCTTTTTGATTTTAATGGTCAAACCGGCCCGATTCTGATGAAGCTCCGTAAACCACACATTCCACAAGTCTGTCATAGATTCCTCACGGATAATCTCGTTTGACATTCTTTCATCCCCTTTCTTTTAGTCGATAACTATGGTTTTGGCAGGTACAAAGCCATTAAAATTCGTGGCACTGCAGCTTGTATATGCCCCCATTGAGCTGACTATCAGCATATCGCCAATATCTAACCGTGGCATAGCTGAGTTCTGATAAGTGATATCAAATGAATCACAAGTGGGTCCTGCTACTATACATTGTTCTCGCTTTCCTTTACGCTCGGAGAGCAGCGGATAATCGCAATGGTCGAAAACTTTCCCGGAAAACGAACCATATACACCATCATCAACGTAATACCACCATACGTTATCCCTTTTGGCTTTACCTATTACGGTCAGAATCAGATCGACGGCATCTGCCACAACAAAACGACCTGGCTCCGCAATAATCCTGGTGTTGCTAAAGTATCTGTTCAATGCATCGTAAATCGGATTGAAGAAATTCCGCAGTGGCATAATATGCTCATTATACTCTACTGGAAATCCTCCCCCAATATCCAAAACCTCCAGAATTAAACCCTGCAAAGCCAGCAAGTTGAAAATCCGCTTGCATTCAGCAATAGCATCCACATATTTAAAGGGGTTAAGATTCTGAGAACCCACATGAAAACATAAGCCTTTAACATTCAAGCCCATATCCCGGGCCATCAATGCTAACTCTATAGACTGCACCGGATCTGCCCCAAACTTATATGATAGATTAACCACACAATCAGGGTTGGGAAAACTAATCCTCATCAGCAGGTTAACCCGGTCTTTATAGGGCAAAAATTTCTGCAGTTCATATTCATTGTCAAAAACAAACCAATTAACCCCATTCTCCAATGCAAACCTTATGTCCTGATCTCTTTTGATCGGATGGGTGTGCAGCATGTTAGACCCTTTTACCCCAAATGCCTTAACAACTTCAATTTCGGCATTAGAGCAGATATCAAAATACTCATTGCTTGAATTGATAATCTTCAAAATCTCTGGATTAGGATTAGCTTTCACCGCATAATACATTTGAACCTGAGGGAGATAATCTTTCCAGATCTGGATTTTGTCTTCAATCCGTCTTTTCGATACCACCAACAGCGGCGTACCATGCTGCTCTTTAAATTCTCGGGCTTCTTTCATTCCAATTACGGCCATACTGCTGCCTCCTCTCTCTGGGGCGCTAGTATATATTTCTAACAAATTTCTGAGAAAAAGGCAAGCCATAATTACCGACATCAGATAGCCTTATACAGCCAAAAAAGAAGGGCCCCTCTATTGGCCCCACCACCTAACTATTGCTGCTGTTCCGGAGAAAATCCAGGAAGTTGTCCACCGTCTTACGTCGATACCTCTGCTTGGGATAAATCACATAAATATCTCGGGCAGCTACACCTCCGGCTATTCTTAAAGAGACCACTCGCTCCCTGCGAATCCATTGTTGCACAACATAGCTTGACGCCAGAGCCACCCCCATCTCGGCCTCTATCGCAGCTACAACAGCCTCGGTACTGCCTAATTCCATCTGGATATTGAGGTCATCTTTCCCTAGGCCCTGCTGGGCCAATATTTCTTCAGTAGCCATCCGTGTACCCGATCCTTTTTCCCGAAAAACCCATTTTTCCCCAAGCAGCTCCCGAAACTCCACTTGCTCCTTGGATGCCAAAGGATGGTTAGCTGGAACCAGAACAACCAGTTCATCCTTTGTCCACTGAATACAGTCTACCTTTCGGTTTTGCAGCTTAGCGCCAACTACACCGATATCAAGTGTACGTTCAGCTACTTGAGCAAAAATGTTTTCGGTGTCGGCCACTATCATAGAAATATTTACATTGGGATATTGGTCCTTAAATTCTTTCAGATACTGAGGTAAAATGTACTGACCTGGAATGGTACTGGCCCCCAGAAGCAGATTGCCCCGGCAGCTTTCTGAGATATCTTCCATAATGCTGTCTGTTTTTTCCATCACCTTTAATATCTCGCGGGCACATTGGTACAAGGCATCTCCCGCTACAGTTGTCTTGAGCTTACGACCTGATCTTTCCAATAGCAGAACTCCATAGATACCTTCCAGGGCCTGAATCTGTTTGCTTACCGCCGGTTGAGAAAGATTCAGCTCCTCCGCAGTACGGGAAAGATTATGATTCTCAACTACTTTGACATACGTCTTGAATAAAGCCAGATTGATAATATCACCTCCTGTTGGTCATCTCAAAAAGGCTGCCAGAATAGTGTCTATCGCCTCCTGTTCATCAAGTCCCAACGTCATCAGCTTAATCAACTGATCACCAGCAATCCTTCCGATGGCCGCTTCATGGGTAAGGACCGCTTCAGCGCTTTCCGCCGTAAGTCCCGGGATAGCCCGGATTTGAGCAGCTCCCATGATAATCGAATCACATTCAACATGACCACTGCAGCGATTCTTCCCCACCAGAGCAGCCTTGAACAACTGATTGGAATTATCCTGAGCAACAGTTCTGGACAGGACTTGCCCCGAAGCATCTAACCCCAAAAGATTAAGAGTTACGTTAGAAACCGCCTCCTGTTCCCCGTGAGTCAGAAGCCTTTCTATTATCTTAAGCGCCCCTCTGTCATGTATAAAAGCATCAGTATTTCGTACGGTATTATCTACTCCTTTGATCTGAACCATTTCCATTTCCACATAGGCGCCATTCTCAACCGTAACAATAGTAGTCGGATTTAATACACGCCTACCCGTGCCATCTCCCTGGCCATAGTGCCGCTCAATATATTTCAGCCGGGCACCACTTTTCACAAAGAACTCATGAATGCCATCATGTTCAGAAACATCTTCCCCCGAATTGTGAATTCCACATCCGGCAATTATGGTTACATCAGCATCCTCACCGATAATAAAAGTATTATATACTAAGTCCTTCAACCCACTTTTAGTAAGGATCACTGGTATATGCACCGACTCATCCTTGGTTCCCGGCTTTACCACAATATCAATACCAGGTTTGTCCTTTTTGGGGATAATCTCAATATTGGCCGAAGACTGTCTGAAACCTTCCCCATCTTTGCGTATATTAAATGCTCCCTGGGGGATACCGTGCAAATCAGCTATCGTTTCCAGAAGCTTGCTATCAAGAGGGCTGTACTTCATAAAAACCACCCCCACACTGATTACGTATCTGGCAATCACAAATGATATCATCTCTTATCAACGGCCAAATAGCATTAGTTGGACCCTGCTCCTGGATTTCACCATCAGCAACTAAAACAAGCTCATCACAAACCGGAAGAAATTGCTCATTATGGGATATGATCACAGCAGTCCGGTTAGCCCCGCCGCGATGCCTGGTTACAATCAAATTAATCAGTTTTTGAATGGTCCACAAATCCACACCGGCTTCAGGCTCGTCAAAAATAGTAAGCTGGGATTCCTTGGCCAGAACCTGGGCTACCTCCAGGCGTTTAGTTTCCCCCCCGCTAAGATTGGCGCCCAAATCTCTCGCCAAATAGTCCTCCGGACATAGCCCAACATCCCGCAAATACCCTCTGATACTCATTTCATCAATACCAGGTTTAGCAATACGCATTACCTCTTCAACCTGTATCCCCTTGAAGCGAGGAGGATTTTGAAAGGCATAGGCCAGTCCCTTGCGGGCTCGTTCAGTGATACTTAGATTAGTAATATCTTCTCCATTAAATAAAACCTGTCCCTGGGTAGCCGAAAATATACCCATTATCACCTTGGCAATCGATGTCTTGCCACCGCCATTAGGGCCGGTTATCCCATACAGCTTACCCTCTTCCAAGGTAAGATTAATGTTGCGCAATATTTCCTTGGCTTCGCCACTTTCCCCATTTAAACTTAGTCCAATATTTCTAAGCTCTAACACTATTCATCCCCTCCTCCAGGTGTCAGCAATTCCATTATAGTCCCTGCCCATCCGCCAATATTTTAACTAAGTTAGTCACCTCTTCACTGGAATAACCTTCAATTTTGCCTTCATCCATCATCCGGCTTAACTGAGGATCCCAGCCCAAAGCAGCCAACAAGGGAATATCCATCTGCTGTGCCGCCTCATCAGCATGAGAAACTCCAAAAAGCTCAAGCTTCTCATCACAATGCGGACACGAAGCATAACTCATATTTTCAACCAACCCCAAGACAGGAATATTTAATTTATTAGCCATTTTGACCGCTTTTTTAACCACCATTAAAACCAATTCCTGGGGTGATGATACTACCACTATTCCATCTACCGGAAGCGACTGCATCACCGTAAGGGGAACATCCCCTGTTCCGGGCGGGAGATCAACCAGTAAATAATCCAGATCCCGCCAATCAGTTTCACCCCAAAACTGTTTCACCATTCCGGCCAACACCGGACCTCTCCAGATTACCGGCTCATCTTCGTTAGGAAGAAGAAGATTAACCGACATAATTTTGATGCCCTGTTCAGTAGTCGAAGGAATAATCCCATAATCAGTAGCTTTGAGATTGCCTCCCTTTACACCGAAAATCCTAGGTATAGTAGGCCCGGTAATATCAGCATCCAGGACACCCACCTTGTAACCCAGCTGATTCATCCCTACCGCTAAAAGACCGGTAATCGTTGATTTCCCCACTCCACCCTTGCCACTCATTACCGCTATGACCCGCTTGATCTTGTTAAGCTTCCCCAGAAGATTTTGTTCCGGCAAAGTGCAGCTTTCGCTGGCACATCCGCCAGCCTGATTCTGCGAACAAGTCTGACATTTTGTTTTATCTTCAGCCATTTCTTCACCCTTTTCTTTAATTCCCTTTTTCCAGCCAGCCGACTCGTTAACTAATTAGTCTTGATATCACCTTCCGAACGAAGCTTTTCTATTAAATCCTGCCACGCCTGCTCTTCCTTGGCTCGCAGAGTCAAAGACTGAGCCTGATCTTTGACCTGCTCAAAAGCCTCTATTTTGGCTGCCCGTTCCTCAAATGCCTTGATAACGTGAAAACCGAACTCAGATTGGACCGGTTCTTCGGTCATCTCTCCAGGCTTCAGTTTCAGTGCCGCCGTTTTAAATTCATTAACAAAATTAGTCTGCTCATTTATAAAGCCCAAATCCCCCCCGGATTCCTGAGCATTTTGTTCAGTTGACAATTCTTTGGCCAGCTCCGCAAAATCTTCTCCATCCTTGAGTCTTTTGATCACATCCTCAGCTTCAGCCTTAGTATCCAGCAATATATGCGATACTCTCAACTCATAAGGATTACCAAAATACTCAGGATAGTCCTCATAAAACTTTTTAACCTCCTCGACAGTTACCTCAACTCCGGACATAACCTTCTCATACAATTCGTCTATGAGAACTTGGTTGTGCATCTCCTCTTCAAATTCCTCTTCAGTGTAACCCGCAGATGATAAAAAGCCTTTAAAGCCTTCAGTTCCCGCTGCTTCTTTAAATTGGTCGATAGCAGTGCTAACTTCTTCTTCCGTAGCCTCCATACCCTGTCTTGCCGCTTCCTGGAGCAGCAAAGTCTGATCAATCAAGCTTTCCAAAGCCGCTTCCCTGATTTGTTCCATAAATTCAGCATCTTCACGCGGATCCGTTCCGTAAGTCTGCTGGGCCTGAACTACAAATAGGTTTACAACCTTGTCCAACTGGTTCTGCTTCAACTTCTCCCCATTCACAGTAGCAACATTATCTCCGCATCCTGCCAGTAGTACGCCAATCATAAGTACTAATCCGACGACAACAAGTCTCTTTTTCATAAGATCCTCCTCTTCCCTCGTGAAAGCCCTGTGAAAGACCGGGTCTTATGAACTAATCTGCCCGTTCCACCAATACTATTTTGCAGGCTGGAATAATTCACAGTTATTTTCAATGTTAGTCAAATTATATATTGACAGTTGGCAGGCCGCAAGTTCTCGATTCATATTCGACTTCAATTACATGTTTTTCAGAGTACGAACCCCTCGGCACAAATAATAGAGAGCATTGCTTCCTTGTCCTGCCGAACCCAGCAGTTGGTGAGCTGAATCCGAAAAACCCTGTCGTCTTACTTTATCATCACTCAAATACATGGCTAAAAGCCCATTGACTACCAGCCTGTGCAGACCGGGAGAAGGCAAACCGCTTGCCAAACCTGACGATTGTTCCGCAAACCGCCGGATCGCTTTCCATCCGTCCTTAACATCTGAATAGTAAGATACAAAATTGAGATCTCCCTCACGCACATCCTCCTCTTGGTCAATCAGATAATCCAGGAGAATATGCATGGCATTTATCCAAGGGAAATACCCTTCATAGACAAGTTTAGTGTCATCTCTCCGACAATCAGGATTTGCCGCCATGGCCCATAAAGCGAAAATGCCCAGGGTAGAGCCGGTAGCAGCCGCTAATTCCCACCAACTCAAGCCATGGGGATTGTCTACCTGTTCTTCTATATATTGCTGAAGCCGTAAGCTGCGGGACTCCGGCTCGGCATGTTTTAGTGCCTGTAAATGAGCATAATAATTCACCATCTGCATTATCGGTTCATAGACTTGGTCTAAACCCGGTAAGGCCTCCACTCTTTTCTGACAATTGACCACGAGATAATTCAAGTATTCAAATTCCCTGTAAGACCCGTACAGACTGTAGTAATCGATTATCGCCCGGCCAGGGGAAGCCGCATCCGACATGGAATGATGCAGATGAAAAAATGCCGCTTCATCTTGGATTCCGGCCCGATCACACAGGTTATCCAGATAGTCCGATATAGTCTGAAAAGTCACAATCAGATTAATCAAATCCCGCCATCGATCCGAAGGCCCCAAAAGGGCCATAACCGCTCCTCCATAACAATGGAAGGCTTTGCTGTTCAGACTGCTCAATGCCTGCCGGCGAAGCTCATAGTCTCCAAGTTGATTTGCTTTATCCTTCAGTTGAAGCAGTTCTCCGTCAACACGGGGAATCACTCTGACCAGGTAGTTATAAAGCCAGGGAAATCTGGCGACGGACACGAAATATCCCCTCCCCATATCTGCTGACCAGGTGATGAACCATCTCTCCAGGGGGATGGTGGGACACTAAAAATTTCAGAACAAAACTCCAAAAGAGCTTCCCGTCCCTGACTGCAAGGAAACGATTCCACTATCTTTTTAGCTCTGTCAAAGCTCTCCAGAGCCTGTTCCCAAGCGTAATCAAACGCTCCGCACCTGCCGATTATGGTAATGGCCCGGTTAATATGGTCATTTTGAATTTCTCGCGATACAATCAGATCTCGCAGTTCCTCACCATGTTCTGATACTTCCAAGGCTCTTATTATTGGAAGTGTTATAACCCCATTACGAAGATCACTTCCCACCGGCTTTCCCATTAATTTTTCCTGACCGACAAAGTCAATAATGTCATCCCTTATCTGGTACGCATAACCCAGGTAATCCCCAAACATCCCAATCCGGTAAACCTCTTCCCGGGGCGCCCCCGCAGTCAGAGCTCCGCTTTGACAGGCAGCCTTGAACAAGCTAACCGTTTTTCCGTAAATATTAAAATAATAATCCTCTTCAGAAATATATGGATTATACAAATTCAAATCCTGGCTTATTTCTCCCTGGCACATGCTTCGAATAGTATCAGTTACTTCTTTTAATACATCATACCTCTGGCAGTATGTGAGCAGCCAGAATGCGGAAGCAAACAGATGATCCCCAATTAGTACTGCGGTTTTGCTGCCGAACCGACAATTGGAGCTGAGACTTCCGCGGCGAAGATCAGCTTCATCTACAATATCGTCATGAACCAGAGATGCAGTGTGTATAAACTCAATTGCAGCCGATACATCTATGGCCTCATCACTGACAGGTCCAAAAAGCTCATGAACCAGCAATACTAATCGGGGACGGGTCAGTTTACCTTTATGCTCTAAAGGCTGGAGCATCACTTTATCAATCGGCTCACAGCCAGAAGAGCCCATTTTTAATAACCGTTCGTAAATTCGAGTCAAATAATAGTCCACAGAATAATTCATGGCTCTACCTCCTAAACCAAGCTGTTACTTAGGTTTAACAAGTCAGAGCCATTTAATGAATTATTTTAATTAATTAAATCGCCTGCATCATCGGATCAATCCCTGCAAAACCATGATGAAGAATAGTACATAAAACACTCCTGACATAATCAGGGTCCAGGCTTCTACTCGGCGCAGGCGTAAAACCTGCACGTACAAAATTGCAGCGGCGATAAGGGCCAATAGTCCCGTCAGCAGACCTCCTGCACTCAACTGCCAGTCAGACATAAATATTCCCAGTGCCGGAATGAGCGAACTCTGAAATACCATAGCACCGGTAATATTTCCCAAAGCCAGAGTATCCTTACCCCGGGAAATCCAAATAACACTGTTAAATTTCTCGGGCAGCTCCGTAGCAATCGGCGCTATCACCAACGCCAGTATGAAGGCCGGCACTCCAAAGGCCAGGGCCACCGTCTCTATCCCGCCCACAAACAGATGTGCTCCGCCAATGATTAAACCTAAAGCCACCACTAACTGAATAAGGACAATTGACATAGAAGGTGTCGGCCTGCGGGGTGAAAAATAGCATGCTTTGAGTTTTTCATCATCATGATCACGTTCAGCGCTGAGAGTCACCCACAGATGCATCATATACCCGAAAATCATTAAACAGGCCGCAATAAGCTGCCATTTTCTCATAGATGCAGGCATGGTGCCGGCAATCAGGGCTGCGGCAAAAACGATCAGGAAAAGACCCAGGTCTCGTTTCATCACTTCAGGATTAGCCGTAACCTGAGTCCCAAGGGGACGCCGATACTTAAAAATATAAACGGCGCAGCCCGTAACAAACATGGCTAGGGTAGCCAACATCATCGGTGCGCCTAATATGGCTCCCGTCCCGATACTGACAGCTTCTTCTCCACCCTTAATAAAAGCGATCACCGGAATCATCGTTTCAGGCAAAGCAGTTCCCACCGCCGCCAAAACACTTCCTACCGCACCTTCAGACAAATTCAGCTTTTTTCCCAACCACTCTATTCCATTGCTAAATACCTCAGCACCCACCAAGATAATACCAAGACTGAGAAGCAAAAGGGCAATACTGCTCAAGATTAATGCCTCCTAATCAATTACTTTTAGCCATTAAATGCCATGTCTTGCGGCGTCCTGAAAAGCCTGCCATGCTGCGATAGCCTACATTCCATGCCATCCGGCAGGCATCTGAAAGCCCATCTCCAAGCTGATTAGGGTGATGAGCATCTGAACCGAAAGTAATAGGAATATTGTTCTCGAAAAGACTATGTAAAATGTTTTCACTGGGATAGATTTCCCCTATCGGTTTGCGAAGGCCGCCGGTGTTAACCTCAACCGCCATCCCCGATTTTCTGATCTCTCCCAGCAAAGCCTTCAGCCGGGAAGAATCCTGGTATTTACTGGATCTAAACCCCCACACCTTGACTAAATCCAAATGTCCTACTATGTCAAACAACTGAGAGCGAACCGCTTGTTGCACTAACATATAATATTCTTGGTAAACCTCATCAATGTCACAGTGCAAAAATTTATCTTTGTAATCGGCATGATCGAAAGGCCATTCTCCAATATGGTGAACCGAGCCTATAACATAATCGAGAGAATTCTGTCCCAGAAGGGCTTTTATTTCATTTTCAGTTTCCGGTCTGTAATCAACTTCTATCCCGACCCGGATACTTATATCGGCATTTTCCGGTTTGGGAGCCAATTCCTGAACCGCTGACAAGTCTATGCCAGACCATAGCCAGTCATGCTCACTGAAACCCAAATGAGAAATTTTACGGGCCCGGGCCTGGTTTATATACCCCTGCAACCAGTCTGCAGAATATTTATATTCTCCATGAGCCATGGCATGAACATGGTAATCGATTAACACCATATCCTCCATTAATTCCATAAAAATCGTTACAATTTCGGCAACATCAGCCATAACACTTATTAATTAAAGCACTACCATTTATTATTTGCAAGATTTCCATGCCCAATAAAAGAAACCCATTGCAGAACTACTTTGAAGTATAATAGACTTGTGTGGAACGAAATAGATAGGAGGAATCTGCCTAATGGCTGATATTGTCCCATTTATTGGGTTGCGCTATAATCAGAACAAAATTGCAAACCCAGCTTCAGTAATGACTCCCCCTTACGACGTAATCAACGAAAAAGCCCAGGCCAGATACTATGCGGAGAACCCAGCGAACATTATTCGTCTCGAATTAGGGTTAATATTCCCTGATGATGATGACAAAAACAATCGTTATTCCCGGGCCAAGAAATACTTGGACAAATGGTTGGAAGATGAATGTCTCCTTCCCGAGTCAAAGCCATCCCTTTACGTTTACCAGCAAGAATTCAAGGATAATCAAGGCCGGAAAGCTATCCGCAACGGCTTCATCTGCGGCCTTAAAGTGGAAGAATACGCCCAAGGGAACATTCTGCCCCATGAGGAAACCCTGTCAAAACCAAAAACTGACCGGCTCAAGCTGATGCATGCTACTCAGAGCAATTTCAGCTCAATTTTTGGCCTATACAGTGACTCCGAAAAATTGGTGGACAATACCCTGGCTCAGGCTATTGCTGATCGTCGGCCGGATATGGAGATAATCGACGAAGCTCAGGAAATCCACCGTATTTGGGTGATAACCGATGAGCGATCCATAACCAAAGTACAGGAAGCGATTAAAGCCAAACAGATCTTTATCGCCGATGGGCACCACCGCTATGAGACTGCCCTTCAGTATTCCAAGGATATGAAGGAAGCAGGACAATCAGGCTATGACTACGTCCTGACCACCCTGGTCAACCTATATGATGAAGGTCTGGTGGTCTTCCCCACCCATCGGGTGGTTAAGGGAATTCGGAATCTTGATTTAGTAAAATTGAAAACTGACTTAGGGCAGTTGTTTGATATTGAAGAGTATGGCACCAAGGACGACCTGCCCGGATTTATGAATGAACTGGCTAGGCGGGGCAAAAGGAAGCACGTATTTGGTCTCTACACTTCGGAAAATACCCTATACCTTCTGTCAGTGAAAAATATGAATCAAGCGAAAAGGCATCTGCCCAAAGATAGATCAGATGCCTGGAAAAAGCTTGATGTTGCATTGCTGGATAACCTGATTCTGGCAGACGTCCTGGGGATCGATGAAAGCAACCGAAAGAATCAGGACAGCTTGAGTTATACCAGAGATGAAGCATGGGCCATCGCCAAAGTCGATGAGGGGTCCCACCAATTAGCCTTGTTGCTCAATCCTACCCGGGTAGAAGAAGTGGTGGCGGTAGCTCAGGCCGGAGATAAAATGCCCCAAAAATCAACTTATTTTTATCCGAAGCTTATGACCGGCGTAGTCATCAATCCATTATTTATGAATCTCTGATTCTGCCGAAACTAAAACACCCCACCTGACGCCGGGGTCCTTATGACTCCGATTCAGGCCGGGTGTTTTTATATTCCTATTTAAAAGCCATGCTTTCCACGAACAAGCTGGCAAAATCAGGATGGTCAGCCAAGTCAACTGCAGTGATGCAGCTTGCCAGGCGCATGGCTTCTTCCCGCTCCCGTACCGAAACCAAAGCAGCTAAAGCTCCCCGTAAGGAGGCGTTCCCAATCGGCTTAATCCGATGCTCCTCGAACCCGGGTATCATTCCGATTCCAATAACCGCTTCGGGATTCAAATAATGGCCAAATGCTCCTGCAAACATCACCTCATCAATTCCCTGAGGGTTGATCCCGGCTTCTTTCATCAAAATATCAATGCCGGTTCGAACCGCACCTTTGGCCAACTGAAGCTGACGTACATCCTGCTGGTTTAAGACCAAAGGCAAGCCCTGGGAAGACTCCGCCTCATCTACAATTATCAACTCCGTACCACGCGGAGTATTGCGCCATTTGCCCGCATATTTATCCGGCTGTATAAGGCCGGTTTCATCAATTACTTCTAAGTCCAGAAGAACATTAAGCAGATCCACCAGGCCTGATCCGCATATTCCCTCGGGGCGCTCGATACCCAATACACTATATTTCATCTCACCGTCTTCCAGCCAAAAACGGTCAATGGCGCCGCCACGGGCGACCATGCCGCTGGTAATGCCTCCTCCCTCAAAAGCAGAACCTGCAGCTATTGAGCAGGCAAAATACATATCATCCTTCACAATAACCATTTCACCATTCGTTCCAATATCCAGAACCAGAAAATTATCCAGGGAATTACCCGCCACCGCCAGCAAACAGGCAACCACATCAGAACCAAGAAACCCTGCTACCTGGGGCAGAATAAGAACCCGTCCCGCCGGATGCATAGGCATACCCAAGGTTGCCGCACGCCTGCTGATCCCTCGGCGAAACAGCCCCACATAAGGCGCGCGTCCTAACCCTCGGGGATCCAAGCCCACAAACAGATGCAGCATAACCGGGTTGCCAACCACAGTCATCTCCAGAATATCTTCAGAACCAATCTCCAGGCCGTCCAGAAGCTCCTCAACAATTAAAGAAATATCTCGAACAACTTTTTCATTCAATTCCTCAATGCCGGTGTCGTTATCCATAACATAACTAATACGTGCCAGAATATCTCTTCCATATTCTATCTGGGAGTTTAGCGCGCCGGTCTCCCCCAGCAGCTCTCCGGTTATAAGATCGATTAAAGCGCATGATATCCAGGTTGTGCCAATATCAACCGCCAGTCCGCAAAAGCGCCCCTGACCCTGGGGATGTATCCTCAGCACAGTTTTATCCAGCAGACCACCGTTTATTCGGAAACCGTCTCCCTGATCCAATTCGGCAATATGGTTCAGATTTGCCGACGAAATTTCAAGTTCATAATCCTTAAAAGACCATTGAACCCGCTCCATAAGCGGAATTGGATTGTTGCGGTTAAACGGAGGAATATGAGTATCTACCTTCTTTATAGCAGCCAATACTCCCGGGTATCTTTCGAACATAAGCAGACCGCCCTTGAGGTGAGCAATTCTGGTTTCCGGCAAAAATACTGAAGTTTCGCCCATTACGTGGCATTTGCATGTCAAACGAAATCCGCCCTGTTTTTCCTCAACACTCAATACTTCTTCTTCTTCACTGGTTAAGGACAGTACATCACCTTCCACCCGGGCCTTACATTTGCCACAGATACCGCGGCCTCCGCAATCCCCTCTCTGAAGGACTCCCGCCTTCTGAACCGCCTGCCAAACTGTTTGCCCTTCATAAATCCAGGATACCAGCGGTTCCGACGCTGTATATATTTTAACTTTCACCAGGCTGCTCATGAATTCACCTCACATGATTCTGTAAGAAATTATCCACAATAAACCGGCTGATTTCCTCTATCTCATGAAATCCAAAAACCGGAACTCCAATTTCTTTGTCTACGGGAAAATCAGTTACCAAGGCGGTAAGATTTGAGGGCTTGATCAACTCGGTGGAAATTTCGCGGCGGGCCACCTCGATTTTGGGTCGATCTTCGCGTTTATATCCTTCGGTAATGATAATGTCCAGCTCATCTCCCAGCAAAGCCACCAATTCCGTCAGGGACATTTCCCGCTCCACATCCCGATAATACGCAAAACGGCTGGCCGAAGAAATGGTCAGAGCCTTGGCCCCGGCCTTGGCCAGGCGAAATGTATCCTTTTCCGGTACATCGATATCGAATTGTTCAGAAGAATGTTTGATTATCCCTACCCGAAAACCGCCCTCACTCAGAACCTGGACCACCTTTTCCAAAACACTCGTCTTGCCTGAATTGTGACGACCAACAAAAGAAATTACTGGAATCAATCTCAAGCCTCCTCACCACTAACCGCTGAGTCTTCTTAACCAAGGTTTGCTTCATTATTATATCCCGTCTCGAACTCCTTAACAATGAGAGTAATATAGTTGGTCAGAAATGTGGCGCAAAGAATATTCCCACAAAAAAAGGCGGCCATCGCCGCCTCTTATCCTCAGCCTATTCTTTGGTCTCAGCCATCAAAGCAAAGGAGAAAATAAATACGATTACTAATGAAATAGCCAATGCAATATACATCAGCGTTGGATTAGTCATCACCGCAGCCAGTCCCAGCCCTGTTTTAGCAGCACTAAAAAGATAATTCATAATAAACAAGCTCAGAGCAGTCAAAATATAAGCTGACAATTTCACTTTGCCCGGAAGAGAATACTTCTTGGCAAAGGAACAGAATTTTACAAATGCGTATATTGCCAGAGCTATTATAATCAATTGAACCGGTGCGCTATTCACTAATGCTCCCACTACTTCACCTCCTCCAGCTACTGTTACATAAATACCGTTCCGTTCCTGGGTAACCTTTTTATAACCGAACTACCGAAAATCATTCAATCCTATATATTATTCTCCCCTGATTAGTTATTTCCTGCAAAAAAATAAGTGATTTATAAATGTCGGCTGCTATTTATTTTATACACATATGATAACGCAAATATCAGAAATCGGGAAGCAAAAGCCGACACTGAATTACCCGCTTCCCACCTCTTCCCTTCTCGCCTCCAACATCCCGCTTCCCACCTCTCAATTGCCAACTATTTCTCTTGTTTGTCAATCATAATCATCGTATAATACAAGCGCGAGTAAATTGGATAGTCGCGGGTCTTTAAGGCCTGAGGAAAGTCGGAGCTCCATAGGGCAGGGTGCTGGGTAACACCCAGTGAGGGCAACCTCAAGGAAAGTGCCACAGAAACAAACCGCCGGCAGCGGAGAGCCAACTCTGCGTTTTTTAACGGGACTTGACTCTCCACTGCCGGTAAGGGTGGAAAGGTGAGGTAAGAGCTCACCAGCGTCCAGGTGACTGGTCGGCTAGGTAAACCCCACCTGGTGCAAGACCAAATAGAGGAGCATTGGAGCGGCCCGCTCCGCTCCCGGGTTAGGTCGCTAGAGATGTCAGGCAACTGGCGTCCCAGATAGATGACTATCTATAACAGAACTCCGCTTACAGATTTACTCGCGGTATTTAAACAAAAAGGAACAGCCGGCATATTTCATCTGGCTGTTCCTAATTGTTCCTTGGATTAAAATTTACTATTTCTTTTTGCCCTTGGCAGCAGGTTTTTTCTTGTCTGCAGCTTTGACTGCTACCGCTTCTTTTAATGATTTGCCCGGTTTGAATGCCGGAACTCTGGTAGCGGGAACTTTAATCTCTTTCCCAGTAGCTGGACTGATGACGTTTCTGGCTTTACGGTCTCTGACTTCAAAGGTCCCAAAGCCAATAATTTGGACCTTTTCCCCTTGTGCTAAGGTGGATTGGATAGACTCCAATACAGCGTCTAATACCTTAGCCGCATCTTTCTGGGTAACTCCTGTTTTTTCCGCCAAAGATTTTACCAGTCCCGTTTTATTCACCACGGTACCCCCTTTTAGGATTTTTCAATGATTAGATTTCCTCAAGAATCAAGGAATTCCTTCTTTTTTCGCATATTTTTTTATAAGATAACCAATTTAATCGGAAACCATCCGTATACAACTGATTTATTTCCCAATTTCCCTTGGTTTTCGACCCAAAAATACTACCCGGTATGCAAAAGGGATAAAGCGGAGAAGATGGTTGTCTCGGGCTTTAACCTCTTTGTTTTTATCATACCCATTTACAGTCAAATAGATCTGTACTTTATTCAGGTGGTCAGATTCGCTTCCACAGCGGCACGGCCCGATAGCCATGAACATCTATTCCCCATCCTTCTTTCCGACCCACATCTGTCAGATAGGGGACCAGCATATCAGCTACTCCCAATTCCAAGCCATCATGGCCCGCGTCAATCAAAGAAAGTCCCTTTTCCAAAGCCTCCTGTGCTTCGTGGTATTTGATATCACCGGTAATCAGCACATCACAGCTTTCCTGGCCGGCAATTTTTATCATTGAAGAACCCGCACCGGCTGCTATTCCCACCTTTTTAATCTTGCGATCCGAATGATTTCCGGCAACTGCCACATGATCAAGCCCCAAGCACCCCTTGACTGTTTCAGCAAGATCAAGCAGTGATACTTCATGAAATAATTCTCCCTGCCTGCCATAGCTGTATACCATCCCCTGGTTAGCCAGAGGAATAATGTCATGGGCCACTTCTTCATAGGGGTGAGTATGCAGCATGGCACTCACAATGCGGTTAAGCTTCTCTTCCGGGACTATTACTTCCAGACGATACTCGTCCGCCTCCTCCAAAGCGCCAATCTCACCCAAAAAGGGTTGACTGCCTTCCAAGGGGCGAAAGGTGCCTATTCCCTTTTGACGAAAACTGCAATCACGATAATTGCCTATAGACCCTGCACCGGCATCATTAATCCCCTGACGCACCTGTTCCAGGTGACTTTCGGGAACAAATACCACTAGTTTGAAAAGTTTTTGGATTTTAACCTTCCCCAGAGGGAGAATGTTAACCAGGCCCAATCGGGCGGCCAGGAAATCATTTAATCCCCCTGATGCTAAATCAAGGTTGGTATGGGCGGCATAGACTGTCATTCCCTGAGAGATTAATCTTCTGATAAGCTGCCCGCGCGGCTCTCCATAGTCTATCTTTTTCACTCCCTGAAAAAAAAGGGGGTGATGGGTAATGATCAGATTGGCACCTAGGGCTTGAGCCTTATCTACAGCCTTTTCATCCACATCCAGAGCGACCAGAATTCCGTTTACATTTTCTTCGCCGGAGCCAATTTGCAGCCCGCAATTATCCCAGGCTTCGGCTAAAGCAATCGGGGCCAGCTCCTCCAGTTTCTCAATTATCTTCCGAACCTTTATCGCCACCTGAGCATCTCCTCCAATTCTTTAATAATTTCGTTCCAGGCCTGTTTTTGTTTCAAAGATCGGGGACTGCTGTCTGACGGTATGCCTGCTGCTATCTGGTGGTATTTTTTAAGATGGTATTTGAAATAATCCATTACCTCCAGTGTCCCGCAACTGTCTAAAAGCCGGGGCCCCCATCGCAGTTCCCGCCGGGAAAGGATATAGGGTGTTCCCCTGTGGGGATTAAGCACCAGGTTCACATAGTAATCGCCATCTTTTATCACGGTTTCTTTCTCAATCTCCCACCCCAAAGTACTTGCCATTAATCGCACTTCCGGCAAGGCATTCATGGGCTGAAGAACTAAGCGCCGGTAGCTCATAGTCCTGGTTATTGACCTCCGCAGAATCTCAATTATATTGTTACCGCCCATTCCTGCTAATACTACGGTAGCAACCTCATTCGGCGCCAATATCTCCAGACCGTTGCCCTGACGCACCTGTATAAGATGGCTTAGGCCTGCGTCATCCACTGCCTGACGAGTCCGACAAAAAGGCCCATCTCCCAGTTCACCGCAAATGGCCCAGGGACATATACCCTCTGCTACAAGGTAACAGGGCAGGAGGGCATGATCTGATCCTATATCAGCCATGGGTTCATTACGAATTATATGTTCAGCCACGCCAGCTAAACGGAGGGGTAATTTCATAATTCAACCACTTTTTATTTATTTACCAGTTCATCTGATCCCTATATATTCTCTGTCCCAGCCCCTTCCACCTTCAGCTAGAGCCGAATCTCTCCCTAAGATAACACTGTTTTTTTTAGTGTGCTGTTGCTATTTTCTATAGGCAGCGCATATAATGAAAGTGGTGGCGGAGGTCAGTTTCCTTCCCTAAGAAGCGTGTGTATCCTGTTGAGAGGTTATTACCTGTTTGAGTGAGTTCATCTCCCTGGAATTGGGCTAGTTTCTTTCTTATAGGGCCTGGGTTTCTTTCCGCGTTAGGTTATCGGGACCTCCGCCGCCACTTGACTGAAAATCTTAACATCTTCCCGATTCTGCCTGGAATCGGTTTTTTTATTTGACCTTCGGCTCTCTTCATTCCTCAGTCACTCCTGGAATCAGGATGTATCGAGACTTCTGACAATCCTATTTATAATTACTCGAATTTATAGGTTTACTAGGGCATTTTAATAAAGTAAAGTATACTTGAATATATTTATTGAGGAGGTTGGGGAATTGCCAAGAAAAAACATAATGCTGTTACTGTTGTTAATGTCCCTTGCTGCAGTCGTCCTTTTAGCCGGTTGTGCTAAAGAGCCCGCTGAAAATGACGGGGTCGATAGCTCCTTGACCAGGATCCAGGAACAGGGATATTTCGTGGTTGGCCTGGATGACGCTTTCCCGCCGATGGGATTCAGAGAACAAGGAACCAACGAAATAATTGGCTTTGACATCGATCTGGCCAAGGCAGTCGCTGAGAGAATGGGAGTAGAAGCCCAGTTCACCCCTGTTATATGGGATACTATCGGAGATACTTTGAACAAGGGCGATATTGATGTGATTTGGAACGGATGTACTATTACTGAACCAAGACTCGAAATAATGAACTTTACCAAGCCCTACCTGGGCAATCGTCAAATTATCATAGTGCAGAAAGACTCCCCTATTACTGCTAAAACAGACCTGGCCGGAAAGACTATCGGTTTGCAGGCCGGCAGCAGTGCCAAGATAGCAGTTGAAAAAGACGCTCCTACTTACGAATCATTCGGCAGATTGGTGGAATTCACCAGCAACGACGAAGCTCTGCTGGACCTGGGGGCCGGCCGTCTGGACGCAGTGGTGGTTGACGAAGTTGTGGGCCGCTACTATACTACCCTAAAGCCCGATACTTACACGGTTCTCACTGAAGATTTCGGCGACGAGGAGTATGGTGTAGGGGTAAGAAAAGCTGATGAAGCATTTCTCGCCGAACTGAATAAAACCCTGGATGCCATGAAAGAGGACGGCACCGCCGCTCAGATATCGGAAAAATGGTTTGGGGAAGATATAATCGCGAGATAACGATTCTATATCTAACGGCGGCTTGGACAGGCTAACAGCATAATGCTGTTGGCCTGTCATTTTGACCTAACTACAGAAGGGAACATTTATGGAATATCTGCTGATCTTAATTCCTTCACTATTGGAAGGAACAGCCCTGACCCTCAAATTTTTCTTTATTACGCTGGTGATTTCACTGCCTCTGGGTATGATTGGGGCCGTGGCGAGGATATCCAAATTTCGCCCCCTCAACATCTTTATGCAGTTTTATATCTGGGTTTTTCGCGGCACTCCTCTGCTTTTGCAGGTGCTCTTTGTATACTTTGGACTATGGCTGCAATTCGGTATCACACTTGATCAGATGACAGCAGCTTTACTGGCCTTCATCCTCAACTACGCCGCTTATCTGGCGGAGGTTTTCCGTTCGGGGATTCAGTCCATTGACCGCGGGCAATTTGAGGCAGCCGATGTTCTGGGGCTTTCTCGCTTTCAGACTATGAAAACCATTATTATGCCGCAAATGTTTAAGCGGGTCTTACCGCCGGTCAGCAATGAGGTTATCAACCTGATTAAAGATACCGCCCTTATTTATGCCATCGGAATAACCGAACTCCTCCGGGCCGCAAAGATAGCAGCTGTGAGAGATTTCGTTTTTACACCTTTTTTGGTGGCGGCTGTTTTCTATCTGATCATGACGGCGGTAATTCAATTATTCTTTAAGTGGCTGGAAGCCAAAAATGATTATTATCATTAGGAGTGGATTAACATACTGATACTGGAAGCATGTGAAATATATAAAAATTTTGGTTCCCTTGAAGTATTGAAGGGAGTATCTCTGCAAATTAATAAGGGCGAAATTATTGCCATCATCGGTCAATCCGGCTCAGGCAAGAGCACTTTTTTGCGCTGCTTGAACAGCCTGGAAACCGTTGATCGGGGCAGTATTGAAATAGATGGGCAATTCCTGGTGAAAACCGGCCCGGATGGTAAAGCTGTATATGCCAACACCGTGGATGCGGCCCAGATGAGGCGCAAAATCGGCATGGTTTTTCAAAACTTCAACTTGTTTCCCCATAAGTCAGTTCTGGAAAATCTGATCCTTGCTCCTATTCTGGTGCAAAAAACCGATCCGGCCGAAGCCGAGAAGAGAGCACGGATTCTTTTGGAAAAGGTGGGTCTGGAGCTTAAAGTGGACAATTACCCGTTTGAATTGTCGGGAGGTCAGCAGCAACGGGTAGCAATTGCCCGGGCCTTGGCCATGAACCCTGATATACTCTGCTTTGACGAGCCCACTTCGGCATTGGATCCCGTATTAACCGGTGAAGTTCTTAAAGTTATGAAGGATCTGGCCTTGGAACGAATGACGATGGTGGTCGTCACCCATGAAATTGGGTTTGCCCGCGAAGTAGCTCATCGGGTTCTTTATATGGAAGATGGCTATATAGTTGAAGAAGGTCCTGCCGAAGCGGTATTGCTTAACCCCCGGCAAGAGAGCACCAAAGCCTTCCTGAGCACAGTATTAATGGCTAGGTAGGCGTTCCTTACATTTCTTCCAAATAGTTGCGCAGTTCTACCAGGTGCATTTTCTCTTCCTTGAGCAATTTGCCTACCATATCACGCTCCAGCCCGGGTGGCAAGGTTTCGAATAATTCATGATACATGAGAATAGAATCCTTTTCCGCCTGTATCCCCATGGCAATGGCCAGACGGGGATCATTGGGCACCTCTTCCTCAGTGGCTGCCTTCCCCATTAAGCTATGTCCCTGCAGTGCGCATATATAGGCAGTACTTTCACTGGTAATATGGTGAGCATTCCCAGGTTCCTCCTGCATCTCTAATATCCTGGTAAACTGATGAGCATGTTCTTTCTCGTCCTCTGCCAGCCGATGAAACATATCTCTGACTCTTTGATTGGAAGCCCTGCGTTCTAATTCTGAGTAGTATTCAAATCCTTTTCTTTCTAACAGGAGTGCCAGTTGGAATATGTCCTTGAGATTTTGACCAGGAACGGTCATTAGACTCACCTTCCTTATTATATTGACTCTAACCCTATTCTCCCCCTTACTTTCTTATTCAGTCAAGACTGGCGTCCGAAGTCCTTCTGGGTATAATTGATATATAAGAAAGCGTGGCACAATATACTATTGTGCTTGATCCCCAATAGTTTTTGAAGGTGATATTATGAATAATACGTCAGACAATAAGGCTTCTGTTAAGATTTCCGTTCATGGTATGAGCTGCCAGCACTGTGTACGGCAAGTAACTACGACTTTAGAACAGCTTGCCGGGGTGGAAGATGTTCAGGTGTCTCTGGAGAATAGCCAAGCCAGCTTTCACTATAATCCGGAACAGATTGACATGACTGCAATTCACGCTGCCATTGAAGATGCCGGGTATTCTACGGAGCCTGAGCCGACTGAAGGCCCGGCAGAGCTCCCGGAAAACCATCTCAATACTGAGGCTGAACAAAATCCCGCTGCCGTGCAAAAAAAACAGTTTAACATCAGTGGAATGACCTGTGCCAATTGTGCCCTGACTATAGAAAAAGGTATCGGCCGAATGAAGGGCATTAATTCGGCCAATGTTAATCTTGCTTCTGAGAAGCTGACTCTGGATTTCGATCCTTCCGCAGTAACGGAAAAGGAGATCTTGGCCAAAATAGCCGATCTTGGCTATAAGGCCCGCAGTGAAGATGGCGATGACGGTCACCGGCAGTTTAAGGTCAGTGGAATGACTTGCGCCAACTGTGCTTTGAGTATTGAGAAGAAGCTTAAAGGAACCCCGGGGGTAAACACTGTGTCTGTCAACTATGCCAATGAGACAGTAACCGTTGATTATGACCCACAGGCCCTAAGTCTGAATGATATTTATGCCAAGGTCAGAGATGCAGGTTATATGCCTTTAAAGAGCATGGAAGATGACGATAAAGACCGCGATGCCATCATACAACGAAACTGGGTAATTTTTAGCGCCATTCTTTCTTTTCCGATTATGCCCCTGATGTATCTGCCCATGACGGTACCAATAATGCTGTTGATCTTTGCTTTAGCTACCATAGTGCAGTTTACAGCCGGCGGAATATTTTATCGCGGAGCATACCACGCCCTGAAAAACCGTTCGGCCAATATGGATGTTCTTATTGCCATGGGAATTACTGCCGCTTATGGCTATAGTCTTATGACTACTATAAACATGTTCTTCCCGGCTCTGTTTTTTACCGGGCCAAACTTCTTCGATACCTCGGCTTTGCTGATTACATTTGTGCGCTTCGGAAAATATCTGGAAGCTAAAGCTAAAGGTCAAGCCGGTCAAGCATTAAAACGATTGTTAGAGCTGCAATCTGATAAAGCACGGATTCTGGTTAATGGTGAAGAACAGGAAGTGGCTGCAACCGACCTTATAATTGGTGATGTGGTAGTGGTTAAACCTGGAGAAAGAATACCTGTGGACGGTGAAATCATAGCAGGTCAAGCCAGTATTGATGAGGCTATGCTCACGGGAGAATCCATTCCCGTTGATAAGAGCGTGGGAGACCCGGTTATTGGGGCCACCATAAACCGTTCCGGCAGCATTAAAGTAAAAACCACTAAGACCGGTAAAGACACGGTGCTGGCCGGAATTATTAAGATGGTGGAAGATGCTCAGGGGGTAAAGCCCCCTATCCAGCGATTAGCCGACCTGATAGCCAATTACTTTGTTCCTGCGGTTGTAATCATATCCGCCGTCACTTTCTCGGTCTGGTATTTTGTTCTTGACAGCACCTTTGTTTTTGCTTTCACGGCGGCAATTGCTGTACTGGTAATCGCCTGTCCCTGCGCATTGGGGCTGGCAACCCCAACGGCCATTATGGTTGGAAGTGGGGTAGGCCTGAATCGCGGCCTGCTCTTTAAATCTGCGGCGGTCCTGGAAAGCATTGCGAGCCTGCAGGCTATCGGTTTTGATAAGACCGGTACCTTGACCAAAGGTACTCCTGAGGTTACGGACATAATAGCAGTTGCTCCTCTCACAGAAAGAGACCTCTTGCAAATAGCGGCAGCTGGGGAAAACCCATCTATTCATCCCCTGGCTCAAGCTATTGTCAGCCACGCCCGAGAGGAAGAAGTGGAAATCGCTGATGTCAAAGACTACACCGAGGAAAGCGGCCATGGAATCTCATGTTCTTACCAAGGCAAACCCTTGCTTATTGGCAATATGAAGCACATGCAGAAAAACGGAATTGACATCGGAGAAATTGAACCGGATTTTCAGCGCCTGGCTTCCGAGGGAAAGACCACTATGTTTATCGCTCTTGATGGCCGTGGAATTGGTTTGATCGCCCTGGCAGACGTGCTCAAAGAAAGTACCCGGGAGGCCATCAGACGCCTGCATAAAATGGGCTTAAAAACATTTATGATCACCGGAGATAATAAGAAGGTTGCACATGTTGTCGGGCGAGAGGTTGGTATTGAGGAAATAAACGCAGAGGTTCTGCCCCAGGACAAAATTAACATCGTCAAAAAATATCAGGAACAAGGACTGAAGGTGGCCATGGTGGGGGATGGGATTAACGATGCTCCGGCACTGGCCCAGGCTGATATTGGCATTGCCATTGGTTCGGGAACTGATGTGGCTAAGGAAACCGGCGATGTTATTCTGGTGCGAAACGACCTGATCGATGTAGAAAAGGCCATTCGTTTAGGCAGAAAAACACTGACCAAAATCAAGCAAAACCTGTTCTGGGCTTTGATTTATAACATGATTGGAATTCCAGTGGCAGCCGGGGTCCTATTTCCCTTTACCGGCACTCTCCTGCCGCCGGAATGGGCCGGACTGGCTATGGCCTTTTCTTCTGTATCGGTGGTGACCAATTCCCTGCTCCTCAAAGGTTTTGACAAACAACTGCTTGAGTAAGCTCGATAGTTTCCAGCGCTTATAGCTGCTTGGAGAATAAGTTGCCGGGAGGGAGGTGAAACGACTGAGTAAGACTGTTATTAAAATTGAGGGAATGTCATGTAATCATTGTAAAATGGCAGTTGAAAAAGCTCTTAAGGGCATATCCGGCGTAACCGACGTTAAGGTTGATCTGGATAAAAAGGAAGCTGTTGTTTCCGGTTCGCCCGAAAAGGCCGCTATGGTTAAAGCTATTGATGAGGCCGGCTTCAAAATAGTAGTCTAAGGACTCCCAAGGTTGTCAGATCGGTCCGGTCAAGTTGTTGGCTTGGTCAAGAATCTATAAAGGGTTCCTTTTCAGGAACCCTTTATACTCGTAATGGTGGGCGATGACGGGCTTGAACCGCCGACATCCTGCTTGTAAGGCAGGCGCTCTCCCAACTGAGCTAATCGCCCTTAGATATGGTGACCCCATGGGGATTCGAACCCCAGTTACCGCCGTGAAAGGGCGGTGTCTTAACCGCTTGACCATGGGGCCATGATAATGGTGGGCCTACCAGGATTCGAACCTGGGACCAACCGGTTATGAGCCGGTAGCTCTGCCAGCTGAGCTATAGGCCCATATATTGGCTCCTCGAGTAGGACTCGAACCTACAACCTACCGGTTAACAGCCGGTTGCTCTACCATTGAGCTATCGAGGAGCATGCTCAGCAAAATCTATTATAAAGCGGTTTTCATACAAAGTCAACTGGCTAAGGCCAAAAAAAAATGGGCGGCCATGCCGCACTTTAGACTCGCCAACTCCATCTATTCGATGTAGTCTTTAAGCCTTCGGCTGCGGGAAGGATGTCTTAACTTGCGCAGTGCTTTAGCCTCAATTTGTCTTATTCTTTCCCGAGTTACTCCGAACTCCTGTCCAACCTCTTCCAAAGTCCGTGGTTTACCGTCATCCAACCCGAAGCGGAGTCTCAGAACCTTTTCCTCCCGGTCGGTCAGGGTCTGCAGAATACCATCCAAATGCTCGCGAAGCAGAACAAAGGATGCAGATTCTTCAGGGGACTCGGCATCGTCATCGGTAATAAAATCACCCAGGTGGCTATCATCTTCCTCACCAATGGGGGTTTCAAGCGAAACCGGTTCTTGGGCCACTTTCATTATTTCCATAACCCGCTCAACCGGTATTTCCATTTCCTTGGCAACCTCAATAGGCAGGGGCTCACGGCCCAATTGCTGCAGAAGTGACCGCTGGACCCGGGAAAGCTTGTTTATAGTCTCTACCATATGCACCGGTATCCTTATGGTACGAGCCTGATCAGCAATGGCCCGGGTAATAGCCTGACGAATCCACCAGGTGGCATAAGTACTGAATTTGAATCCTTTTTGATAGTCAAATTTTTCTACGGCCTTCATCAGCCCCAGATTCCCCTCTTGAATCAAATCCAGAAAGAGCATTCCCCGGCCTACATAACGTTTAGCTATACTTACCACTAATCGCAGATTAGCTTCTACTAATTTTCGTTTGGCTTCCTCATCACCATCATCGATGCGCTTAGCCAGATCAATCTCTTCGGCAGCACTCAGCAAAGCAACCCGGCCAATCTCCTTGAGATACATCCGGACGGGGTCATCAACTTCAATTCCTTCCGGGGCGGTGGCCGTCGGCTCATTTTCTTCAGAATCTTGCTCCGAAGCCTCCTCAGCCTCCTCTAATTCTTCCAGTGTTTCAGACACCAACTGAATGCCTTGGGTTTGCAGTGCATCATATATGTCTTCAATCCGGTCCGGATCCAGACTAAAATTCTGCAAATCATCCATCACCTCTTCAAAGGTGAGTTTTCCTTTTTTCTTACCCTTTTCGGCTAGGCTGTTGATGGCCTCTTCCAATTTCTTTTCGGGTTTCATAGGTTCCTCCTTATCGAGCCTTACAAGTCAAATTCCCTAGCCTGACTATAGTCTTCAAAACAGAGAAAAAATCACCATCTGATTCAAGTGCCTTGATTTCTGAAGCAAATTGCTGCCATTGGAGCCTTTGCTGTTTTGCCAATTGATGCCTGATATAATCTTCTATTTCGAATGCGGTCAGCGGTTTTTCCTCCTCAAGAATGCTTATTCTGGCCCATACACTAAGCATTCCCTCATCTTCAAAGATAGCTTCTTCAATTAATGACCGGGTTTTATGGGAATCATCAGCAAATCCAACTTCATCAAAAATTGCTGCCAAACCACTAATTGCAGGATCCGAAAAGAAATCTAATCCTAATTCAGCCTTTATCCTTAAAAACAATTCGGGCTCAGCCATCATTTTAGCCAGCATTTTTTCTTCAAATACGCTATTTTCCCGTTTTTCTTCGCGTTTTCTATTATTTCTTAATCCACGGTTTCTATTCCTTATACTGCCAGTAAGCCCATTACCTTTTTTCCATAACTGGAATTCCTTTTTTACCTCCCCTTCCGGGAGATTAAGGCGATAGGCTAAGTTTTTGGTTTGCTGCTCTCTTGCAATAACACTCTTGATTCGGTCAACTTCGGGAAACACATTCCAAAGAATTTCGATTCTTTCGTCTAAATCTGACGCCAAGCCCGAACTAATGTATTTGTCGAGCTTATACTCGGCGACAGTACATTTATTATTCTGTATGAAATTCAAGAATTCCTCTTTTCCTTGTTTACGTACTAAATCATCCGGATCATTCCCTGGTGGCAAGGGCACAACCATGGAATCCAGGTTTTCTTCCCGCAAAATCGCCAACGCCCGCAGTGTCTCTCTCTGGCCTGCCTCATCACCGTCGTACATTAATATAACCGTTTCAGTAGACCTTTTCATTAATTTTGCCTGTTGACGAGTCAAAGCAGTTCCCAGGGTTGCCACAGTATTAGGAATTCCATGCTGATGCAGGGAAATGCAGTCCAGATACCCTTCAACCAGAATCACTTCGGAACTGTTTCTGATGGCATCCCTGCCCTGAAAGAGCCCGAATAAATTGGAACGTTTGGAAAACACTGAATTCTCCTGAGAGTTAAGATATTTTGGGCCATCGCCAGACAGCAACCGACCTCCAAATCCAATAACCCTTCCGCCCTGGTCATAAATTGGAAACACAATTCGGTTTCTTAAAAAATCCATATACAGGTTGGCATTACGGCTTCTCTTCACCAATCCGGATTCAGTAATATTTTCAATGGAAAAGCCCCGGGCCAGTAAATGTTCTTCCAGCTGACGCCAATCATCGGGCGCATAACCCAGATTAAATCGTTCTATTGAATCCCGGCTTATGTGGCGGCCGTCCAGGTATTTTACAGCATCCTTTCCAGCCTGGCTCTTCAGAAGTTCGTGATAAAATCTGGCCGCTTCTTGATTAATCTCGACAATAGCTGAATCTTGTCTGCTCTTGGCCGAAGAAGAGGCCGTCTGATAACGGCTTATATCCAATCCCGCTTTTTGAGCCAGGTATTGTATCGCTTCCCGAAATTCAAGCTTGTCATTATTCTTAAGGAAACTAAAAATATTTCCTCCCTGATGACATCCAAAACAATAATATAGCTGTCTTTCCTGGGATACAGAAAATGAAGGGGTCTTTTCCGAATGAAACGGACACAGGCCCCAGTAACGATTGCCTTTTCGGGTTAATTCAACCCGTTCGCCAATTATATCCACAATATCAATGCGTGATTCAATTTCCCGAATTAGTTCATCATCAAAACCTCGGGTCAAAATTCCTCTCCCCCCCCTCACTCACCAGCACTCTGACAGGTGAGAGTTTTTACTCCCCAACTTTCCGGATACCATTCTTGGCTTTGGAATTCTCACTCAATGCCTGATCTTATTTCCGCCCGTTGATAAGGAAGAAAGTGGCTGTTAAAGAAATTAAGGGCATACCGATCTGTCATGCCGGCCACAAAATCTACTACCCTCCTGGCCAATGCCTCATCCGGCAAACCGGAATCAACACCCATAAGCTCCGGCTGCTGCATTACCAGCTGATATATTTTTTGAATAATGTAGTGAACCTTTTCTTCTTCTCGTAATGCCTGTGGGGCCAGATACACTCTGGCAAACAGAAACTCACGGAGTTTTTCGGTTGCTTCAGCAATCAACGGGCCCATCATTATCGAAGGTTGGTCCACACTGTTTCTGATAGTCTCTTTAACCATAGTATCGATTCTTTCCCCATGCTCCATACCCAAAACTTTCATACAGTCCCGGGGAATATCATCAATGCCTATAAGACCAGCTCGTAATGCATCATCAATATCATGGTTGATATAAGCGATTCGGTCAGAAATCCTTACCACCATACCTTCCAGGGTAGTGGGCAAGATTTCTCCCGTATGTCTCAAGATGCCGTCCCTTACCTCGCAGGTGAGATTTAATCCCCTCGGCCCTTCCAGAACATCCACAACTCGCATGCTTTGTTCATAGTGACGAAATCCTCCCGGGAAAAGCCCGTTCAGAGCTTTCTCTCCCGCATGTCCGAAAGGTGTATGACCCAAATCATGAGCAAGTGCAATGGCTTCGGTCAGATCTTCGTTTAATCTTAGGGCCCGGGCAATCGTGCGAGCAATTTGAGCGACCTCAAGGGTGTGAGTCAGCCTGGTTCTAAAATGATCACCCTCAGGTGCAATGAACACCTGGGTTTTTTGTTTCAACCGTCGAAAGGATTTAGCATGAATAATGCGGTCCCGGTCTCTTTGATATTCAGTTCGAACCTCGCAAGGGGCTATTGGAAAAACTCTTCCCCGCGAATTTGTGCTTCTGCTGGCATGGGGAGATAGCATATTATCTTCCAATAGTTCATATTGCCGGCGAATATTCATAATCTCCCATCCTCATCTGTCTAGATTACTGAAGATCTCAATTTTGGTCTGCAGCGAATAACTAATCCGGTATTCCCCGGCTTACCCAGGTAAGAGAAGCCCTTGAAATACGTCAGGACAATTGACCTCTCTTTTCTTCTATTGTAATACGCTTTTGTTCTAACATCTTCCTCTTTAATGTCGTAGAATAGTACAGGAGCAGCCGCTGACTGAATATTAAAAATAATGTGCCTTTCGCCCTACCACCACCTTGGGATTAATGATATATTAGGATATAGAAGCATTAACAATAATCCACTCAGCTCTTCTCGATATCATGATTTTACTCTATTTAGCAAAAACCGGATCCGCCGGTAATACAAGTGCACCAGGTTATTAATTAATGACCATCGCCCGTCCGGTCAAACAGAATATCGAACGTTAAATGAACTCACTCCTCTGAAAAGGAAATATGTTGTTAAGGGAGGATTGCTATGTCGTCTGGTTACGAAATCATTGAAGCGTTTGAAGGTTTCTATATTAAAAAATTGGGCAGAGTCGACTTTAATACCCTTTCTAATGATCTTAATCGGCGGCAGCTCCAGGTGGATATCAGCAAAATGATGCGCGACCTGGTCAATGCCGATATAGGCCAGCAAATATTGATAGTCGCCAAACAGCAAAATTTTTCCGCACCTGTTGTGATAGCTGTTTCTCCCGGCAAGATGTCGGCCGTTCTAACCCTCAACATCAAACCGGGAGAAAAGACAATTCCCTTGGATGAGTTTTTTCAGCGCCTCAAAGACCAAGGGATAGTATATGGAGTAAATCTGGAACGAGTCAAGACTCTCTTGAAGTTAAAACGCCCGGCTTTTCGTGAGGTTATTGCCACCGGTGAGCCCCCCCAAAACGGCAATGACGCCAAAATAAACTATTACTTCCAAGAACCTTCACTTAATCCCCTTCCCGATAAAAACGATTTTGTCTTTCGGCCGGGAGGGATAATCCCAGTTGAGGAAGGGGAAGTTCTGGCAACACGAACACCTGCCACTATAGGAGTCTTTGGCTGCAACGTTCTGGGAGAAATCGTTCTCCCCCTGCCGGGAAAAAACCTAGATTTTAATGTAGGTAGCGGCATATCTGTTGAAGTCAACTCAGCGGTGGCAATTCACAGCGGAGCTTTGCATTGGGATAATTCCATTATGACTGTAGTAAGTTTAACAACTCTGTCAGGAGACAGTCAGAGCGGAGAAGTCTTTATTCCAGGCAAAGCAATCATAACAGGAAATTTATCCTCAAATACAACTATCATTGCTGAGGGCGATATCGAAATACAAGGAAATATTGAAGGTGGAACAGTAATATCCGAAACAGGCTCTGTCTATGTCCGGGATGGAATTATAGGCAACAGCCGCAGTATTGTAAAGGCCGATGGAAATGTTGAAGCTTCCTATGTATACAAGACTATTATTGAAGCCAAACAGAATCTCATTGTGGATAAGTACATACTTCAGTCTGATCTCACCGTGGGGCAGGGTATCTACTGCAAAGCCGTCAAGCAATTTACTTTTAATGATAAAAGAGACCACCCAAAACCGCCCCCTGCTGAAGTAGGCAACGACATTGATCTATTAGCGGCTGCCAAATCGTCGAAAGATCTGGAACGGGAATTGAAATACCTGATCAAAAGTATCCAGGGGTTGATAAAAAAGACCGATGCCACCAATCAAGTCAGGGAACTGCTGGAACGATATGTGGAAACCTCCAATCAATTGAACAAGCTGAAAAAAGAGCGTCAGGATTTTATCAATCGCCAGAAAAAAAACAGTTTGGGTTTGCAGGGATTATTCAACAAGCCCGGCATTGATTACCGGATAAGATACGAAAAAGTCCCTGATGAACGCATCACTCCCCCAACTACGGTTTTTTACGACTACTATCGAACAAAGCTGTTTATTATCTAACCCCTCATACAGGTGTATATAAGAAAGCAAGGGGTCGCCCCCTTGCTCCAGACCGATGAAAAAGCGAATCACCGCCTTGCCAGATTGTTTATAAATGTTTTTTGTGTTGCTGATGATAATGAGTATGCAGGAGTTCATGAGACTTGTGTCCCAATGGCTCATGGAGGAACTCATCATACAAAGTTTTTACCTCTTGATTTTCATGGGATTTCCTCACCGGCAATCCTTCATCCTCAATATAAATGCAGCCTATACGCTCAGTTCGTTTCTTATTGGATTTGGTTAAGGGCTGGCCGCCTCCGCCGATACATCCGCCGGGACAGGCCATGATCTCTATAAAGTGATAGGGCGATTCCCCTGCTCTGACCAGATCCATCAGCTTGCGAGCGCTGCCCAGACCATGTCCCACCGCAACCTTAACCACAGTTCCGTCGAGATCCACCTCGGCTTCCTTGATGCCATCCATGCCACGTACTCCGGTGAATCTTACATCCTCCAGGGTTTTCTTGGTAACAACCTCATATACTGTCCGCAAGGCCGCCTCCATAACTCCTCCGGTAGCTCCAAATATAACTGCTGCCCCGGTGTACTCACCCATCCAGGAATCAAATGCCGAAGGTTGAAGACGGGTGAGGTCCAAACCGGACATAGCGAAAAGACGCCCTATCTCCCGAGTGGTAAGGACCAGATCCACATCCTGGTAGCCACTGGCATTCATCTCTGGGCGGGCCGCCTCGAATTTCTTGGCGGTACAGGGCATAATGGATACTGAGTAGATCTTGGAGGGATCTATTCCCATCTTCTCAGCCCAATAGGTCTTTACTAAAGCCCCGAACATCTGTTGAGGCGACTTGCAGGTGGAGAGATTATCCAGCAGATCCGGATAGAAGGTTTCACAGAAGTTTATCCATCCCGGACTGCAGGAGGTAAACATGGGCAATTGGCCTTGACCTGTAGTCAGCCTGCTCAGAAGCTCATGGCCTTCTTCGAGTATAGTCAAATCAGCGGTAAAATTAGTATGCAAAACATAGTCAAATCCCAATTGGCGCAATCCGCCGACGAAAACCTCCATATCAAGTTCTCCGGAGTTCATCCCCACCAGTTCGGCTATGGCCAGCCGCACTGCCGGAGCAATCTGAGTAACAACCACCTTGTCCGGATCGGCTACTGCCGCCAGGAATTCATCAATCTGCTCATTTTCATAGATAGCCCCCACCGGACAAGCATGGATACATTGACCACAGAGAATACAAGGGCTATCGCTGAGTAATCCTCCCATAGAGGGTACGACCATAGACTGGTGACCGCGTTTCTCAACACCCAGGGCATGAACGGTCTGAATCTCACTGCAGGCGCCTATACAACGCCGGCAGTTTATACACTTGTTCTGATCTCTGACCAAGCTGATAGTTGAACGATCTAAAGGATATTCTTCGACTTTGAGTTCGAAGGGGTTATCCCTGATCATGTACTCCGCTGCCAGATCTTGCAGTTCACAAACACCATTTCTTATGCAGGTTAAACAATCCTGGGGATGATGTGCCAGGATCAGTTCTAAAATAGTTTTTCTCGCCTCAATAACCTTCGGGGTTTTGGTTTTTACAACCATTCCATCCCATACCGGCGCGGCACAGGCTGCTGACAACAGACTTTGCCCCTCGACTTCACAAACACATATCCTGCAGTTCGCCTTGACCTCCTGATCAGGATGGAAGCAAAGGGTGGGGATTATGATTCCAGCCTCTTGTGCCGCATAAAGAATAGTTGAGCCGTCGGGTACGGACACGTTAATTCCGTCTATGGTTACATTCGCCATCATGCTCACTCCTTTTACCCTGTTACCTTCGCTTCGTAGTCGGCCTTAAAATGCCGCATAGTGGTTAAGACCGGAACAGGCGCCGCCTGACCTAAACCACACAAGCAGGAGACAGACATAACCCGTCCCAGCTTTTCCAGTACAGCCATATCCTTGGCTATGCCTTTCCCTTGGTTTATCTTCTCAATTATTTCGCAAACCCTCATAGTTCCTTCACGGCAAGGGGCACACTTGCCACAGGACTCATGCTCAAAGAACTGAGCAATACGCTCAATTACATCTACAATATCTCTCGTTTGATCCATGACAAAAACTGCACCAGACCCAAGTGTGGCCCCGATTTTCTGCATGGAATCGAAATCAGCCGGAGAATCCAGCAAATCTTCAGGAATAAAACCTCCTGAACTGCCGCCGATTTGAACGGCTTTGAACTTCTTACCCTGGGGAATACCGCCGCCAAAATCGAAAACAATCTCTCTTATGGTTGTGTCGGTAGGCACCTCAATAAAAGTCTTGTTGACTACATCACCGGTCAGAGTGAATACTTTTGTTCCCGGATAACCGGCGGCGCCAATCGACTTGAACCAGTCGGCCCCCTTCTCAATAATTACGGGTAAATTAACAAAGGTTTCCACATTGTTTACTATTGTGGGTTTGCCCCAAAGTCCGGCCACACCCGGATAAGGCGGCTTATAACGGGGTTCGCCGCGTCCGCCTTCGATAGATTCTATCAAAGCAGTTTCCTCGCCACAGACATAAGCTCCGGCCCCCATGCGCACCTCAATATCAAAATCTCCAAGCAGGCCTTTGTCTTTAGCCTGGATAATTGCTTTTTTAAGCAGATCCACTACATAAGGATACTCTCCCCGGCAATAGATAAACCCCTTGGTGGCGCCAATGGCATAAGCACAGATGGCCATACCTTCCAGCAAGCTCTGGGGATCGTTCTCCATTATGATTCTGTCTTTATAAGTGCCGGGCTCGCCCTCGTCGGCATTACACACTACATACTTTTGGTCGGCGGAAGCTCGGTAGGCAAAATTCCACTTCTGACCTGCATTAAACCCTGCGCCTCCCTATAGTGCCCCCTGTTGTCAAGACACATTGCTGATAAAAATAAGCTAATGTGTCCCTCCTTTGCTAAATTGCTAATTTCATCGGCATTTGCTGATAGTATTCAGCGGGGCATCTATCTCCAA
>Ga0123334_1000684_pt1 | contig 46281 bp, 41 predicted proteins | sample BiotimSIPDNA_FD_89706 | JGI IMG/M metagenome (GOLD analysis project Ga0123334, IMG submission 89706) | Anaerobic biogas reactor microbial communites from Washington, USA - Biogas_R1 time_0 SIP DNA | ecosystem: Engineered > Bioreactor > Anaerobic > Unclassified | place: Washington, USA...
CCCGGTTGGTAAAGTACCGGCGGATGTCCCGGAAAACGGAGTCCTGTATCTCATGGATACCTCACAACCCGGCCTACAAGGTTTTATGGATGCCATCCGAATGGGGAGGAAAGGGGAATGACCCCTCTACGGGCTGGAAAGGCGACAACCCTCCTTTTAAAGCGGCTGAAACCAAAGACGGAGAAGAAACCAACCTGATTACTTTAATTAAAACTTCATTCCGTTCCTTATTAATTAAGTCATACTGAGAAAGAATATCTCTTAGTTCATCCTCAAAAGCCATTCAGTTTTGATATATTTATATGGTAGATTTGGAGCTACCGTTGGCGGTTTGGTCACTTCGCTGTAAGGGGGTGATGCCTATGGTTGTCAGCACTTTTGAATTATACAGTATTACAACGACAATTAAAGTATTATAACTTGACATAACTTAAAATTACCGTTAAAATCGAACGGTAAAGTAGAATGCCTTTACACAGGAGATTATTTTTATGCTGGAAAAAATGGAGCAGATTATTTTATTGAAGGATTTTTATGGCCCTTTATTAACTCCCAAACAGCAGGAGGTATTAAATCTGCATTATGAACAGGACTGGTCTTTAACAGAAATTGCTGAGTATTGGCAAATTTCCCGTCAGGCAGTTTTTGATTTAATAAAGAGGTCGCAGCATGCGTTACAGGATTATGAAGACCGTCTGCATCTGGTAAAAAAATTTAACTTCACCCGTCAAAAGATTGACCAGGCTTATTTATTACTCAATAGTTCAACCGGTGATGAAGTTATTATTAAACAGGTACAGGGAATTTTAAAAACAGTCAGTGAGTCGATATAGGCAAAGGAGAGATAGCATGGCGTTTGAAGGTCTGTCTGATCGTCTGCAGGATATATTTAAGAAGCTACGCGGCAAAGGCAAGATAACAGAAGATGATGTTAATGCGGCTATGCGTGAAATTCGGCTGGCCTTGCTGGAAGCCGATGTTAATTTTAAAGTGGTCAAAGATTTGGTAGCCCGCATCAAGGAAAGGGCAGTGGGACAGGAAGTTTTGGCCAGTCTTACCCCGGGGCAGCAGATAGTTAAGATTGTTCATGATGAAATGACTGCATTAATGGGTGCTACAGAGAGCAAACTGGTTCTGTCATCCCACACTCCCATGGTTATTATGACCGTTGGTTTACAGGGAGCCGGTAAAACTACAACTGTAGCCAAATTGGCCAAATTACTGGTTAAACAGGGCAGAAGGCCGTTGCTGGCAGCAGCAGATATATATCGTCCTGCCGCCATTAAACAATTACAGGTTTTAGGTGAACAAATAAATATTCCGGTATTTTCCATGGGCCAGAGCAATCCGGTGGATATAGCCAAAAAATCACTGGATTATGCCCGGGCCAATAATCGTGATATTGTTATTCTCGATACAGCCGGACGGCTGCATGTCAATGAAGAATTAATGAATGAATTAAAGCAGATACAGGAGCAGGTAAAACCGGATGAAATTCTGCTGATAGTTGACGCCATGACCGGTCAGGATGCGGTAAATGTGGCTGACAGTTTTAATGAACAACTGGGATTGACCGGAGTAATTCTGACCAAATTGGATGGCGACACTCGTGGTGGAGCAGCCTTATCAGTCAAAGCAGTTACCGGTTGCCCGATCAAATTTATTGGCATGGGTGAAAAATTGGACGCTCTGGAAGTCTTTTATCCGGACCGTATGGCTTCGCGTATTTTAGGTATGGGAGATATCCTGAGCCTGGTAGAAAAAGCCCAGGCAAACTTTGATGAGAAGAAAGCCCGTGAAATGGAGCGTAAGATTCGCCAGCAGGAGTTTACTCTGGAGGATTTCCTGCAGCAAATGCAACAGGTGCGCAGTATGGGGCCTTTACAAGACCTATTGGCAATGATTCCCGGAATGGATAAACAGCTCAAAGGCATGAAGGGTGAATTTGACGAAAAAGAAGTATACAAAATTGAAGCGATTATTCAATCCATGACTCCGGCAGAACGCCATGACCCAGGTATGATAAATGGCAGTCGTAAAAAGAGAATTGCCCGGGGCAGTGGTACCAAAGTCCAGGAAGTAAACCGCCTGCTAAAGCAATTTGAGGAATCCAGGAAAATGATGAAACAGCTTACTGATATGACGGGTAAAAAAGGTAAAAAGGGAATGCCGATGCGTTTTCCTTTTTAATTGTTGGATAGTTTTAGATGCTTTAAATGCATTTTGAGCTACATAAATTATATATGACTTTAAGGAGGTGAATACATGGCAACAAAAATCAGACTAAGAAGAATGGGTGCTAAAAAAAGACCATTCTATCGTTTAGTAGTAGCAGACGCAAGAGCTCCCAGGGATGGACGATTTATCGAGGAGATAGGCTTCTATGATCCTGCCACTGAACCGGCTACCATCAATATTGACGAAGAGAAGGCTCTAAAATGGCTATCTGATGGAGCTAAACCTTCTGATACCGTAAAATCACTGTTTCAAAAACAGGGTATCATGACTAAGTTCGCTGATAGCCGCAAATAAGTGGCGGGGGGTGAAACAACATATGAAAGAACTGGTCGAATATATAGCTAAATCACTGGTGGATAACCCTGACGAAGTTGAGATCAAGGAAATTGAAAATGATCGTGGTATTGTTCTGGAACTAAAAGTGGCTGCCGATGATATGGGTAAGGTAATTGGCAAACAGGGCAAAATTGCCAGATCAATTCGCACTTTGACCAAAGCTGCCGCTGCCAAAGAGGGTAAAAGAGTAAATGTAGAAATTATTTAGGGCTATATTCTAGCCCTTTATTTTTTAATGTGTACTCAGGGAGTGAAAAGATATCTTGAAAACTGATGAGTTGGTAAATATAGGCAGAATCGGAGGAACCCACGGATATAAGGGCTTATTGAAAGTCTTATCTTTGACTGATTACCCGCAACGATTTAAACAATTAAAACAAGTATATGTTGGTCAGGGTAATAATACGAGGCTGATGACAGTTGAATCAGTTACTGCCTGTAAGGGATATTTCCTGTTCAAGTTTAAAGAAGTAGATAACAAAGAAACAGCCCGGGAGTTAAACAACCATTTTATTCAGGTTGAAGAAAGAGATATTTATCCATTACCCCCAGGTCACTATTATCATTTTCAACTAATTGGATTATCCGTATTTGATGAAAAGAAGGGTTATCTGGGAATCTTAAACGAGGTTCTGGAAACCGGCGCTAATGATGTTTATGTAATAAAATCAGAACAGTATGGGGAAATACTAATTCCAGCTATAAAGCAGGTAATCATTAAAGTTGACTTATCTGAAAATAAAATGCTGGTCAATCTATTGCCCGGATTATTGGAAGATGACGGCTAAATCAGGAGAGAATAAGTTGAGTATAAGAAAATATGATATACTGACCCTTTTCCCACAAATGTTTGTATCGCCCCTGGCGGAAAGTATAATAAAAAGAGCTCAGGAAAAAGGGTTGGTTGAAATCAATACTATTAATATCAGAGACTTTGCTCCCGGCAGACAGCGTCAGGTTGATGATTACCCTTATGGAGGGGGCGCGGGCATGGTTATGAAGGCTGATGTGCTTGGAGAAGCTCTTGGTCAGGTAACATCTGCCCATACATATGTGGTATATATGTCTCCCCAGGGCACCAGGCTTAATCAGAAAAAGGTCAGACAACTATCCCAATATGAGCATATGGTTATTTTATGTGGACATTATGAGGGTGTGGATGCACGCATTTTTAACCGTATAAATGAAGAGATTTCTATAGGGGATTATATATTAACCGGCGGTGAGTTACCGGCTATGGTGATGCTGGATGCAATAATTCGTTTAATACCGGGGGTGTTGGGGGATGAAAACTCAGCAGTGGAGGAAAGTTTTTCTTCCCGCTGGCTGGAATATCCTCAATATACAAGACCGGCGGTATATGAAGGGCAAATGGTACCAGAAATACTCCTTTCCGGACATCATGAGAATATACGCCGTTATCGTAAAAAGCTGAGTTTATTGACCACCCTGTTAAAACGACCGGATTTATTATTAAACCGGGAATATGATGCTGATGAACGACAGTTATTGGAAGAAATATTATTTCATGGGGAGCAAGTTGAGTGAAGAAATCCAACATATATATTGCCCTGCTGCATAATTCCATGTACAACAAACGCGGGGAGGTTATAACTACTTCAGTTACTAACCTGGATTTACATGATATTTCACGGGCCGCCTGTACTTATGCCGTAGAGAAATTTTTCGTAGTCCATTCTTCTTCCAATCAACAGGAGTTGATTAATGATATCCTGGATTATTGGAGAACCGGTTATGGAGGCATCTATAATCCGGATAGAAAAGAAGCCTTCAATATTCTGGCTCTTACTGCCAATCTTCAGGAAGTAAAAAAACAGATTGAAGAGCAATGTGGCCAGGTACCGGTAACCATTGCTACAGATGCGAGAATATATCCCAATACCGTTTCCTATAAAGCATTAAAAGACTTGATAAAGAATGACCCCAGGCCTTATCTGATATTATTTGGTACTGGCTGGGGAATGGAAAAATCCTGTATGGAAGCCTGTGATCTTATCCTGGAGCCAATTCAACCGCTGGCAGATTACAATCATTTATCGGTTAGAAGTGCCGTATCAATCATTCTGGACCGTTTATTGGGAGATGAATGGTATAGTTCTAATGCTAAACCTTTGTAAACAGGATTAATTATAATAAATAAATTTTCCAGCTTGAGTTTAGGTTGCCAAAGATGATATAATTTCTTTGTTATGGCTTTATAAAAGGTGGTCCGCTGCAACATAAAGGTTGTATGAACACCTGTTGGAAGGAGGTCGGATAGATGAACGATATTATAAGAAGTATTGAAGCAGAACAATACAAAAACGATTTACCTGATTTTGGACCTGGCGATACCGTAAAGGTACATGTAAAAGTTGTTGAAGGAACCCGGGAAAGAATCCAGATATTTGAGGGTACCGTAATAAAAATCAGAGGCGCCGGACTGTCTCAGACTTTTACAGTCAGAAGAGTTACTTATGGGGTGGCGGTAGAAAGAACTTTTATGATGCATACTCCCAGAATAGCTGCTATTGAGGTAACCCGACGGGGTAAAGTTCGCCGGGCCAGACTGTTTTATATACGGGATCGGGTTGGTAAGAAGGCCAGAGTCAAGGAAAAAGGCCGTTTCTAATCGAAATATTCTAAACGGGAGAATGCCGCAGGGTATTCTCCTTTTTGCTATTGGGGATATAATAAAATAATTAATAGTTTCCCTAAAAATAATATGGAGGTTTAAATGCTTGAATATTAATTGGTATCCGGGTCATATGGTCAAAGCTAAACGGGCTATAGAAGAAAATATTAAAATGGTTGATATTGTAGTAATGCTCCTGGATGCCCGCGCCCCTTTTTCCTGTCGCAATCCGGAATTGGAAAAGATCGCCCGGCGCAAGAAAGTGGTCATAGTGCTAAATAAAGCTGATTTAGCAGCGCCAGCTTCAACCAAAGGCTATATAAAAAAATTAAGAGAGCAGGGGTTTATGGCGGTAGCCATGGATTCCATAAGCGGTAAAGGACAAAAAGAGGTTATTGAAACGCTGCGCAAGGCTTATCAGGATAAAGCAGATATAATGATTACTAAAGGCAATCGGGTCAGACCTGCCCGGGTTATGATTACCGGAGTACCCAATATAGGCAAATCAACCTTTTTAAATACCCTGGTCGGTCAAAAGGCGGCGCGAACTGGCGCCAAACCTGGCATTACCCGAGGCAAGCAATGGGTTAGAGTGCGGGATGATATTGAGTTTATGGATACACCTGGATTAATGTGGCCAAAAATAGATAATGCTGAGCAGGGATTGAAGCTGGCTTTGCTGAATATTATCGGAGAAAATGCTTACGAGGAAGAAAAAGTAGCTTTATATTTAATTGATATATTGCAGACCCGATTTCCTAAAGTTTTAAGTGATTACTATAAAGTAACTGATTTAGATGCCAGAGGTGAAGAGATACTGGATCAGATATCCCGTAAAAGAGGACATTTGTTAAAAGGTGGTTCGCTGGATCTGGAAAAGACCTGCCAGCACCTGTTGATTGATTATCGAAGCGGTACGCTGGGCAGGATAAGCCTGGATGATGATTATTTAACCAAAGCATAATGGAGTTTAAGGATTATCCAAGGAGGTATATTTAATCTATGCGGCAAATTTGGCGAGAACGATTTAATCCTTTACGAACACAACTAAAATTAACTATGTTACTTATAGTCATTATGGCAGTAGTTTTAAGTGGTTGTTCCTCAATATTACCAAATCATAACAGCCCAACCGTAAGTAATCACTCAGCGCAACCAGTAGCAGAACCAGGAAATAATTCAGATACCGCTGAAAAACAAAGTAACCCGGTAGTCCCTGAAGGTGACAAATTACAATCAGCACGAAACATATTGTTCGCCTGGCAACCTGAGTGGAGAAATATGGAATCTCAAGGGAAAAGGACTATAGAAGGTGGTTTTGCTACTATGATCATAGAAGCAGAACAACAACCGGGCAGTATATATGTCTTTCATGTTTATGATATTATTGAGTATCCTGATGAATCACACAGTGCTACTTTTGGGTGGTATGAAATTAATACCGATACCGGTGAGATTTATGATCTGGTATTAAATGAAAAAGTTTATTGATCCCAGGCCAGTAATTCTCTTACCGGCATAGCCAATCCGATTATTTCATCACTGTTATCATTATCAGCTTTATAGGTGGCAAAAACTACTCCTACCACTTTGCCCTGCTGATTATAGACCGGACTGCCGCTATTGCCGGGATAAATTGGTGCATGGATACTGAAAGCCTGTTCAGCTTTGTCCTGGATGTTCAGATAACCACCTACCGTTCCCTCAACTACTACATTGTTTAATCCGAGCGGATTTCCTACTACCATAACCTGGTCGCCCGCCACCGGGACTTCATGCTGCAAAGCTACATAAGGTAAATCAGATTTTTCCAGATGCAATACGGCTAAATCATATTCCGGTTTACTTTCCCAGCTAATTACTTTGCAGGGGACCTCATCCGGAAAACGAATTATGATTCGCGAAGCGTTTTCAATTACATGATGATTGGTAATAATAATTCCCTTAGAATCAATGTTAAAACCGGTTCCCTGGCGGGGAGATTGGTTTAAGCCCTGCCCTTCAGCCTCAATTTTAACCACTGCTTCCAGCAATTGGTTATCCATAGTCGCCTTTAACGAGGAAGAATTTAATAAAAGTTCACCTATGGGCTGAAAATTATTTGGCCAATAGGTAATGGCAATTAAAGCTGCAAAAGCTAAAACAGTTATTAAAGCTGTGAACCTCAGCCACATGGGTATACGACTGGGATATGAACCATCCTCATCTTCCAGCCAATCCATATATGATTCGTTCTCATCCCAGTCTGTTTGGGGATAATCTGATTCCATATCTGAGTTGTTATGTTCAAACTTATTCATTATACTCGCTAACCCAGCCTTTTTGAAAATATTGAATCTGTCGATTTAATTCTACATGGTATTGCCTTTAAGTAGAAGAGGCTAAATTGTAAGTGTTTATAAACAATAAGGCGGATGGCATAAAATGTAATTCTTAAAACATAATTTAAGTATATTATTTGCAGGAATAAATAATATTTTATCGAATTGCTATAATATGATGAATATAAGGTATAACCAATAGTTATGAATGGAGGCGGAGAAAGAAGATGGATCGAGCAAAGTGGTTTATTCTCATTACCGGTTTGATCATTGGTGCAATAGCAGTCATATTGGTTAAATTGGGCAATCCCCCTAACATGGGCTTTTGTATCGCCTGTTTTGAGCGGGATATAGCAGGAGCACTGGGTTTACATCGCGCCGGGGTAGTACAGTATATGCGTCCGGAAATAATTGGCATTATACTGGGAGCTCTGTTAACAGCAATCTTTTCCGGTGAATTTAAGTCCCGGGGAGGGTCTGCTACGACGGTAAGGTTTGTAATGGGTGTATTTATGATGATTGGAGCCCTGGTATTTCTGGGTTGTCCGTTACGCGATGTTTTGCGTATGGCAGGCGGGGACTTTAACGCGGTAGTTGGCTTTATAGGGTTTATTGCCGGAGTAGGCAGCGGCGTTTTCTTCCTTAGACGAGGATTTAATCTGGGTAGAGCGGAGTCCAGTCATTCCAATGCCGGGGGATTATTATTACCAATCATTTTTGTCTTTTTCCTGTTTTTATTACTAAAAGCTACCGTATTTAATCCCGATGCGGGCGGACCAATATTCTTCAGCAAGGAAGGGCCGGGTTCCATGGTTGCACCGTTGGCGATATCTTTATTGGCCGGGTTATTGGTAGGGTTTTTAGCTCAGAGAACCAGACTTTGTTTAAGTGGTGGAATTCGTGATTTCATCTTAATAAGGGATAATTATCTTATAATCGGTTTTATAGGAATATTTATTGGTGCTCTGGTGCTGAATATTGTTTTTGGGTTTTTCAAACCAGGGTTTGCTGAACAGCCTATTGCTCATACAATGCATATATGGAACTTTCTGGGCTTATATCTGGTTGGACTTACTGCTACCCTCCTGGGTGGATGTCCTTTGCGTCAATTGATTCTGTCCGGTGAAGGAGATATGGACGCAGCAGCAGTTGTAGTTGGAATGATCGTAGGGGCAGCTTTTGCTCATAACTTTATGCTGGCAGCCAGTCCAGCCGGAGTAGCAACTTACGGACAAATTGCCTGTGTAGCAGGCATATTGCTGATGGGATGGATTGGCTGGAGTTTTCGTGAGGAGTAGGGGGTATTATAATGGAAAAAGTCGATGTGCGGGGATTAAGCTGTCCTATGCCGGTTTTAAAGTGTAAAAAGGCTATTGATAGCGGAGCCAAAGAAATATTAGTTACAGGTACCAGTCAGGTATCTAAAGAGAATGTAAGCAAACTGGCCAAAAAAGAAGGCTTTGAGGTTACCCTTACAGTAGATGCCAAGGACGAATGGGAGATGAACTTGAAAAAGTAATTAATTTCTCAGTTTTTCGCAAGACTATAATAAAAAATCAGGTTACAATTAGAGAAGAAACTCAATATCTGTTGGGTTTCTTCTTTACTATTAAATATGGAATGCTTTTGGTGGGTGGCGAGCATGCTGAAAAGGACGATATTGATAATAATAATTGTAATTACCGGAATGTGTTCTGCGGCAATAATCCATGGGTATCTGAGTGCCAACGCACCGGTCGTTATTAATGCTGAAGATGAATTGCCACTTTCTGAAGAGAAATTATATGAAACCATTAATATTACTGCTATTGGTGATTGCCTGATGCATAATACCCAGATTTTATCCGGTCAGCAAGCGGATGGAAGTTATAATTTTGATACCTTTTTTACGCCGGTAAAACCTTTAATTGAAGAAGGAGACTATTGTTCTGCAAATTTTGAAGCTCCCATGGCCGGACCAGACAGTCGCTATGCAGGATATCCTCTCTTTAACAGTCCGGATGAAATAGCCGATACTTTTAAACAAGCGGGCATTGATCTGATTATAACTGCTAATAATCATATTCTGGATAGAGGTTATAAGGGGGCTTTGCGTACCATGGAGGTTTTACACAGTCGGGGATTGGATACCACCGGTACTTATGCCAGTCGGGAAGAGAGTCAGCAGTTTTTAATAAAGGATATTCGGGGGGTTAAAGTTGGTTATCTGGCATACAGTTACTCTACTAATGGTATTCCGGTGCCTGCGGAACATCCTTATTTCTTTAATTATTTACAACCGGAAAAAATTGTACAGGATATTGCCCTGCTCAGACCTCAGGTTGATGTTGTTGTTCTGGTGCTGCATTGGGGCCAGGAGTACCAACCCAGACCAACTGAGGAACAGCGCCAAATGGCAATTAAGTTTTTGAGCGCTGGTGCAGATATTATTTTGGGCAGTCATCCTCATGTAATTCAAACCATGGAAACGCTAAAAATTGATGACCGGGATGCATTTGTTATTTATTCAATGGGCAATTTTATCAGTCACCAGCATGGACAGGAAAGAAACAGCGGGATTGTTTTAAATATAGAACTGGTTAAGAGTTTTAAAGATAACCGGACTAGATTAAAAAGTGTAAATTATACGCCCACCTATTCGCATTCTTATACTGATAACGGCAGGACTTTTTTCCGGGTAGTTCCGGTTGAAGATACGATTAAAAGGATTGAAGCCGGGAAAGAACCTTATTTATCCCACAGTGATTTACCAGTTTTAAAAAGCGTTTTAAATCATACCCGCAATCAATTAGGTGACCCCTTCTGCTATGATTCCTGAACAATTGGCAGCCTGCCCCTGTGATATAATAGGATAATAGAGTAGGGGGGGAGTTTATATATGAACAAATATCCTAATCTCTTTAAACCGGCCTATATAGGAAATTGTCAGATATTTAACCGTTTGGTTATGGCCCCTATGGCTACCGGGTATGCATCCAGTTATGGAGAAATAACTGATAACAATATTAATTATTATGAGAGCCGGGCCCGTGGTGGAGCAGGATTGATAATAGTTGAGGCCGCCTGTGTTGATTCACCGGTCGGCAGGGAAGGCTTCGGGCAAATTCATATCGACCATCCGCGTTACATACCGGGGTTATCCCGTCTGGCTACAGCGATTAGATCTCATGGCAGTTGCGCCTTTATTCAGTTGTTTCATGCCGGCAGACAAACCAGTACCATAGTAACCGAGGGCAATACGCCGGTTGCCCCCTCTCCCCTGGCCTGCCCATTTATGAGAGAAAAGCCCCGCGAGCTTACTGCTGAAGAAATAGATATTATAAGAGCTAAATTTGTAAGTGCGGCTATGATTGCCAGTATGGCAGGGTTTGACGGAATAGAACTTCACGCCGCGCATGGTTATCTGATTAATCAGTTTTTATCACCTGATACTAATCGAAGAGATGATGAATTTGGCGGTTCCCTGCATAATCGTATGCAATTTTTATTACAAATAATAAGAGATATTAAACACTTTCAACCGGAATTGGCCATCAGCGTTCGTCTTAATATTGATGATTTTGTTCCTGACGGTTTAAAGATGGAAGAAAGTCTTATTATTTGCCAGGAGGTTGAAGATGCTGGAGCGGATGCTATCCATTGTTCCTGTGGTACTTATGCGTCCGGCTTAACCAGTATTGAACCGGCTTCTTATGTAGAAGGCTGGCGGGTTTATCTGGCGGAAAAAGTTAAGCAGGCAGTAAATATTCCGGTTATAACCGGAGGAATAATTCGTAATCCGGTTATGGCTGAAAAGATTATTGAATCCGGGCAAGCCGATTTTGTATTTTTAGGCAGGCCCTGGCTGGCTGATTCGGAATGGGCCCTTAAAGTTTCCCGGGGAGATGAACGGGATGTCCGTCCCTGTATTATGTGCAATGAATGTATAGGTAATAATTTCAAGGGTTTACCTACTCATTGTACGGTTAATCCCGTTACGGGCAGGGAGTTCCGGATGGTGCGGCAGAAGGAGCCTTCCAGCCAATTCCGCGTAGCGGTGGTTGGCAGTGGACCAGCCGGTATGCAGGCAGCTTTGGCTTTAAATGATGCCGGAATAGCAGTTACTTTATGGGAACAGAAATCTCAACCGGGGGGCATGATGAATATTGCCTGCATCCCTCCCAATAAACATCGCATAAAAGAATTTCGCGATTATTTATACCGACAGATATTGCAGTCCGGGGTGGAGATGGTTCTGGGGCATGCTTTTGTACCGGAAATGTTAAATGATCATCATTTCGACCATGTAATCATGGCAACTGGATCAACACCCAAAATCATATATGGATTGGAAACCGATTCAAAATTCTTGCTGTCCATAGAAGAAGTTCTGGAGGAACAGATAGTAATAAATGGACAATCAGTAGCAGTGATTGGCGGAGGTGCCAATGGATGTGAAGTTGCGCATTTTCTGCTGGAAAAGGACAATCAGGTTACGGTGATTGAACAGCAAAACAAACTGGCAGATAATTTGGAAAAGAAAACCCGACGGGATTTGCTGGATCATCTGCAATCAGCAGGAGTTATTGCATTAATGCAAAGCCGCGTAACCGGCAGCAATCCTCATCACCTTTTAATCGAAGATTCCCAGGGCGGTCGGGGTATTCTCCCGGTAGATTATGCGGTAATTGCTGCCGGTTATGAACCCGAACGCAGCTTGTTTGAATCTTTTCAGAACTATGATATAAGCATGTCAGTTATCGGTGATGCCTGGCAGGTAGGTGGAATAAGACAGGCTATATTACAAGGTTGGCAGGTTACTGAGCAGATTGCACTGATTGCGGGGAAAAAATATGGAACCAATTGATGAAACCATTCTTCAAGAAAGACAACGCATTATGCAAATGCATTTATTTGAGCAGCAGGCATATCAACGGGGATTTAAAACTATTGCCGGTATTGATGAAGTGGGAAGGGGGCCGATTGCCGGTCCGGTAGTAGCCGGAGCTGTTATTCTGCCCCGGGATTTTTTCCTGGCCGGGGTAGACGATTCGAAAAAGCTATCATCATCCAAAAGGGAATATTTAGCCCATGAAATAAAGAAACAGGCCTTGTCGTGGGCAGTTGCATACATATTCTGTCCGCGATTGGATGAAATAAATATTTATCAGGCTACCATTGAAGCTATGAAACTGGTAGCAGCCAGTTTAAACCCCCAACCGGATTATTTACTGATTGATGCCATGAAATTATCCGATATAAATATTAAGCAACAATCAATTATTAAAGGTGATACTTTAAGTATGTCCATAGCATGTGCTTCGATTATTGCCAAAGTTGAGCGGGATAACCTGATGCAGTCACTGGACGAAGTTTATCCGGGGTATGGTTTTGCTAAGCATAAGGGCTATGCAACCCGCGGACATATGGAGGCTTTAATAACCAACGGACCATGTTCTTTGCACAGAGTGAGTTTTGAACCGGTTAAGTCGATGGTTTCGGGAGGTAATTATGGAGAGCAGCCAGGTCTCTTTAAGTAAAGTAATGTTTAATATTCTCAGTCCCAATGACCAGGGACTGCAGTTGAATAAAGGTGAAATTTTAAGGGGAGTGGTTCAGGATATCAAACTGGACGGGCTGGTTGTCCTGGCGCTTAAAGGCAGGATGATTGAAGCTTTGACTGAAGTGGCAGTCAGTAAAGGACAGCAGCTGTTTTTACAGGTAGATGACTTTCGTAATGGTAAAGCTTATTTGAAAGTATTAACCCCTCAGGCGCTGGAAACTGCGGAGAAAGCTAATCTGTCAGCTAATTTAAAAGAGATTGGACTGCCAGTGAGAGACAGTAATATTGTAATGGCTCAGAAACTAATTCAATATGAATTACCGGTTAGCAAATCAATGATGAGCGAATTAGCCAGAGGTACAGCTCTATTGGGTGAAAGTTCAGCCCGAAATTTGGAATTAGCTGCTTTTGCTCTTAAAAATCAGATTCCCATTACCCGGGAAGCATTATCTTTGCTCGCCCAGTCAGCTTCCTCAACCAATAATAATATAGCCCGTTTAGTACAGGATCTGGTACAGGTGTTAAGCAAACTAACACAGAATCCAGGTACAATCACGGGCCAAAACCCAAGTATTTCACAAACTTCGGTTAATACCACTCTCAATATCAATATAGGCCAAACTGTAAACCCGGGTGTCAATGCAACCCCAAACCAGGCTTCTCCTATGCCACCATCAAATAATATGACCGGCATAAATAACGCTATGGTTGTTAATCAAAATAACGAGACCATCAAAGATTCAGTGAATCTTTCAACCGGTCGGGGTGGGGACTCCCTGCCTGTAAATATGACTGCTGCACCAAGTTCTGCTGCTTCGGCAGTGGATGGAAGAACTATTACATTAATCCCGACAGGTGAAACTAATATTGCGTTTCCATCAAGCGGAGAGACAACTACCGGCCAGCGCCTTGCTCAAGTTCTGAATATGCTGACCGGCCTGTTAAGTGAGGCTGAAGTTGTGCCCGGGGACAAAGAGTCTATAGGCCCTCGTTTGCAGCAGTTAATACAGAGCAGACCAGAATTGGTCAGAGCTATAACCTGGGTAAAGAATATTCTGGAAAATGAAATTCAAATTAATCGTAACCCTCAGTTAACAGAATTGGTTAGTAAACTTGGCGGCCTGGAAAAAGAACTGACCGCCCAGCAATTGTTTAATGCCATAAGCCGTCCGGCTTCCGAAGCCCCTTTACCCTATTTTTATTTTTCTTTTCCGGTTAAAATGGATAACGATTTATATCATTGCGAATTGCGGTTAAATCGTGAGAATAAACGGGATCTCAAATCTATGGATCATATTCGTTTTATTGTTTCCCTGGATACTTCCCGAATGGGGCTGGTGGTTTTTCATGTAGACTGGAACAAAAGCGGAATACTGGAAATACAGGGAGTGGTCCAAAACTCGACTGTAAAGGAACACCTGAGTGCTAATGCAGCCAATCTGGAAAATGAATTATCTGCCCTGGGATATAAAGTAGTTGATAAGGGTATAAAAATAGCCAAATCTACAGCAGATTTACCTGGTGAGCGTCTGCAATTTTCTGAAATAGAAGCCCCGGCAACAGGCAGATTTAGCATTGATGTTATTGTATAGGAGGAACCATGCAGGACGATAAATTATTGGACAAGGCAGTAGCCCTGCGATACAATCCGGATCAGGATGAAGCCCCGGTGGTAGTTGCCAAAGGGCGGGGCTACATAGCAGAGCGAATCAGGGAAATTGCGCGTGAATCGGGTGTTTTGATAAAAGAAGACCGGCAATTGGCCGATTATCTTATGGCCCTGGATTTATATGAAGAAATACCTGCGGAATTATATCCGGTAATTGCAGAAATCCTGGCATTTATTTTCCGAATGAATCAAAAGATGTAAGCGGGGAAATGATGAATCATCAGTTAGGAAAAAAAGGTGAAGCTATGGCTGCCGAATATCTTCGCAGGAAGGGTTATCAAATTATAAAACAGAACTTTTATACCCGCTATGGTGAGGTGGACATAATTTGCACGCAGGGACGGGATATAATATTTGTAGAAGTTAAAACTCGTTCCAATACCAAATTTGGCTTTCCTGAAGAAGCTATAACCTATAAGAAAAAACAGCATATCAGAAAGGCAGCTCTGATTTATTTAAACCAGACTGATGGCAATTTCAGAGAATTGCGTTTTGATGTAATAACCATTTTGTTTGATGGAGAAAAAGCAAATATCAATCATATTGAAAATGCATTTTAAGGTGGGGTGATTAACTCATATGAAACCTCGGATAGGGGCGCATTTACCAATAGGGAAAGGACTCAAACATACCATTGACGAAGCGTTTAACATAGGAGCAGAAGCTTTACAGGTATTTTTGCGTAATCCGCGGGGAAGAGGTGCCAGAGAATTATCTCAGGAGGAAATAGACTATTTTATAGCGAAAAAGGAAGATTATAATATTAAGCCGATAGTAGTTCATATACCCTATATATGTAATCCGGCTGCAGCCAAAGAAGATATCTATGCATTTGCCCTGGAAGTAGTGGAACATGATTTGATCCGTTGTGACCAGGTTCAGGCTGATTATCTGGTACTGCATCCCGGTTCCTATACTACTTCCACACCGGAGCAGGGTATGAAGAGAGTGGCTTCATTATTAAACCGGGTTTTGGAGAAATACACCGGGAACACTATGATCCTTCTTGAAACCATGGCTGGTCAGGGAACAGAATTGGGTCGTAATTTTGAGGAATTATATCGTATAATTCAAAAGGTAGATCGGCGTGAACAGGTAGGAATATGTTTCGATACCTGTCATACTTTTGCTGCCGGATATTCCTGGTCGACTGAAAAGGAAATGCAAAATTTATTGGCGACCATGGATAATTTATTTGGCAGAGAGAAGATAAGGGTAATTCATGTTAATGATAGTGAAAAAGAACAGGGAATGCATCGTGACCGTCATGCTCACATAGGACAGGGAATGATAGGAATAGACGGGTTTTTGAAATTGTTGCAAAACGAATTATTTATGAACCGTCCCTTTATTCTGGAAACTCCTTTTGAAGGCGTGGCGGACGATATTAGTATTTTAAAAGAATTAAGAAGTAATAGGGGGATATAGAAGTGATAATTTACGGCAAGGAAATTCGGGAAAAAATTCAGCAACAGTTACAGGAGGAAGCCAAAAATATAAAACTTAATCTGGTAGTCGTTCACATTGGCAATGATCAGCCATCTGAAGCCTATATCAGAGGTATTCGTAAATTTGCCCATGAAACCGGAGTGGAAGTAGATATATACAGCCTTTCTGCCGGTACGAAACAATCACAGGCGGAGAGAATAATATGTGAACTGAATAATGACCCGGATGTAAATGGAATTATGCTGCAAAAACCTCTGCCCGAACATCTGGATGGAAACCTGCTGACCAACCTGATTGATTATCATAAAGATGTTGAAGGGATTCATAATTACAATCTGGGTAAACTGATAAGCCGACAGGAAGGCGTAAAACCAGCTACTCCGAAAGCAGTTGTTCGCATGCTTAAACATAATGATATTCCGATAGAAGGCCGCAAAGTAACCATTGTAGGCCGCAGTACCATATTGGGTAATCCTCTGGCAGTAATGATGACTTCGGAAAACGGTACAGTAACTCTATGTCATACCCGAACCCGTGATTTAAAAAATGAAACCCGTAATGCGGATATCCTGGTAGCTGCTTTGGGAAAAATGAACTTTATTACCCCGGATATGGTCAAAGAGGGCGGGGTAATAATTGATGCAGGAATTAATTTTGATGCCAATGGTAAAATGTTTGGCGACGTTCATGAGGATGCCCGTGCCAAAGCCGGTATAGCCAGTGCGGTTCCGGGTGGAGTGGGCGTAATCACTGTTGCTGAACTGTTTGATAATTTGTTTATCCTTAACCGTCAATTAACAAAATAATAGATTAGAAGCAAATAAATAAAAAACTATCCACTTTTATAAGGTGGATAGTTTTGCTTCTCTGGATAAAAAAAATTGAAAGAATATTCTAGTATAAGGACATCCAGCAAATCTTCGGGTTTTCTTTTCGTTCCTTACTACGCCGGCGTCCCTCCTCAAATTCTGCTTCCTCTATCGGGTTTTGTAAGTCCAGTTGGGGGATTTTTTTAGGCTTCAAATTCTCATCCAGAGCCACAAAAGTAAAATAAGCGGTCATACAGCATTGTTTGCTACCCTGCAGCAAATCTTCCGCATCAATATTCACCGCAATTTCCATGGACGAGTTGGAAACATAGGTTATATTGGCTTTACAGGTAGCCATATTACCCATATAGATGGGTGCATGAAAATTAATATTATCTATGGCTGCGGTTACTACAATTGAGCGTGAATGTTTAGTGGCACAGGCGCCGGCACAATTATCCATCATTTTGAGCAGTTCACCCCCATGGGCGGTTCCTGCCGGATTGGTTTGCGAGGGTAGAATGATTTGACTTAAGGTTGTTGCACTTTCTGCAATAGTTCTTGTAGATTGCTCCATTATGTTCCACCTCCTGATAGGTTAAATACTAAAGGAAAACGCAGTCTTTTACAAGAATGTTTGATGTTACCTATGATTTACGGTAATAAATATAACTACCGTTTACCAGGCTACATTCAACCTTGGATTCGTGAAGCAATGACTGCAGATAAGCCAGGGTTTCCGCCAGTAATAATCTTCGGATATGTATGTAGGTATGGGATTTGGAAAAAGTTTTGGCCAGTTCCCATGCAGTCATAGGCCGGTGCAGATTATCATAAACCAGGGCTTTTCTCTTATTATGGTGATTATTAATAAGATTAATGCGCTCAGTTAGATTGGAAAACACTTGACCATGACCGGGCAGTACAGTTTTAACAGGCATTTGCTGTAAACGGTTTAAAGCTGAGAGATGTGTATCGCATGGATTGTTAATTCCATTCTGTGGCCAATCAGTTAAATGTAATAATGTATGACCTACTATATTATCTCCCGAAAAAAGCACCTGGTTTTCTGCACAGTGGAAAACACAATGTCCGTCGGTATGGCCGGGAATAGCTATGACCGCATAATTTTCTCCGTTTAAGGATAAGGTCTGATCCAAATATAAGGGACTAAGTTCCGGAAATGGTTCCAGCAAAGGTTTAATACTGATAAAATCATTAGCCAGTTCGCTTACCATATCTAATGGCCAGGCTGCCATTAAGCAGGCGTCATGAACTTTATCCATGTAGGAATCGCTCATTAGATAGGTTTTAAAAGTCATGATATCAGGCGGGGACAGATAAACCTTTGCTCCGCATTTCTCCTGCAACCAACCTGCCAAACCTATATGGTCATGATGATAATGAGTAAGATAAATGCTTGATATCTGACGCCAGGTTATACCTATAGCTGCTAACACAGCCCTTAATATTTCCCGATTTTCTTCGCGGTTGACACCAGTATCAATGATTACCCAGCCCTGATCAGTTTCAGCCAGAAAACAGTTATTTTCTTTTAGGGGAAAGGGCATAGGCATTTTTATAATATATATACCTTCTACCTTTTTTAGCCATCCGTGATCCCGGAGTTGCTGAGCATCCAAAGTAACTTCCTCCCGTTTATTGATATATATTCTATTATTTATCCAATCTTAGGTTATAGCAAGGTTTAAATTAAAACCCCTATATCCTTATGCACTTTTTTTTACCAGTAATAATAACATGTATCAAGTTCAGGACAGAGGGTCATGGAGCAATAATTACCATATCCTCTGTAAGAGGAGGCCGTTAATGAACAAAACTGTTTATGTTCTGGGATTGGGGCATATAGGTTTACCGATTGCTGCCTGGATTGCTCTGGCAGGTTATCAGGTAGTTGGAATTGATATTGATAAAAATAAACTTGATGATATCAGGCATAATCGGGTCAAAATTCATGAGTACTTTAATAATATGCATTTATCTCAACTGGTTTACGATTTAATTGGCAGCCAACAGATAATTGTCTCTGAACATTTATCACGGTTGGATAGAGAACCGGCAATTTTTATTATAACTGTAGGCATAAATCCAATAGAAAGCGGAGAACATGATTTGAATTCACTGCAATCCAGTCTGGATATTGTCATTCCGGCACTTGTAAAAGATGATTTAATAATCTTTAAAACTACTATGATCCCCGGAACCTGTGAGGAATACATTGCTCCTCAATTAATCGGTAAAAATGTTATGCTGGCTTATTGTCCGGAGACGATAGCTGAAACCAGGGCTTTCATTGAGTTAAATGCAAATCCGCGTATTTTGGCAGCCGCTGATGGAAAAAGCTGGCAGGCTGCTGTGGACTTCTATCGTAGTTTATCGCCTGCTCCTATAATAGCAGCTTCCAACTTTCGTACAGCAGAGTTAGCTAAAGTAGTTCAAAATGTTATTCGGGATGTCAATGTGGCTCTGGCCAATGAGCTGGCTGAGTTAGCAGGAATACTGGAGGTTGACAATCAGGAACTAAGAGAGTTAGTAAACACTCATCCCCGGGTGGAACTACTGCAATCGGGCCCCGGGGTAGGGGGTTACTGTTTACCTAATGCCCTTGGTTACCTGCAGGCCAGTATTAGAGAAACGGACAGCTTTAAGCTGGCATTATCTGAACTGGCACGGCAAATTAACCTTGCCAGGCCGGCAAAGGTCGTGCAGGTTCTTAGGCAGGCACTGGCTGATAATGGTAAACAATTGGAAAATGCTACTGTTGCCATATTGGGATTAGCCATGAAAGATAACTGTGCAGATACCCGATTAAGTCCAGCTTTGGAAATAATTAAACTGTTGACTGAAAGCGGTATTTGCATAAAAGCGTATGACCCTCTGGTAGAAGATGGCTGTGAATACCAGGTACAATCATTGCCTTATTGTTTGGACGGTGCTGATGCAGTAATAATTTCTACTCTGCAGGAAGGCATGGAAAATAGTCTCCAGGAAATGGCCTATTATTTAAGCCCGCCACTTATTATCATTGATACTCATAATTCCGTAAAAACATGTGAAGGGATATTATTATACCGGGTGTAATCCTGTTAGAGGAAGGCTGATGGCTGTTGACTATTATCCAAGTCTGACTATACTTTTATGGTAGACAAGGTTGTTAATGCGATTATTACAGGTTGGAATATTTAATTTATAACAAATTTCGCGATATTAAAGGGAAAAATGCGATAATATCGAATGTTTAGAATGATAAAGATTTCTATTGCCAGAATGGTATTATAACAAAATAATAAAGCAAGATTATATATGTTATAATTGAATATTATTAATTGCGATAAATACTTGAGCTTGATTTATATAAAGGTGGTAAAAAATGAAAATTGCTATTCTTAATACTGGTACTCGACATGAAATAGTTGATTTTGCAAATGGGGAAACCAATACCAATATTGATATTTCAAAGCTTTCCAAAGTCCGTGAAATACTTGATCTATACCCTTATCCGGGTGATTTGGAAATAGATAGTATTGATTGGGTTACTGATACAGCTCTGGCGGTAGAAAACTTTTACAAACCGGATTTTATGTTTTTAAGCTACGCTACTCCATATTTTTTGGCTTTATTCCAACCAGAGCAGCAATTGGACTGGGATGCGATTAAGAAAAGACTATTTGCTCAAATAGAACGTTTTATAAGTGAAACTGGTTATACTCCGGTGATATTAGGGACTGGCGGTACACAACCTATTGAGGCTGAAGTCGATTTAACCGGTCTGGAGGGAGTAGTAACCTGCAGTCGCATGGGACCGGTTTACGCCGGATTATATAATCCTACTGTAAAAGATCTGGAATATCTGGAACAGCTTGAAACTGTCCAGATGGTATTGCCGCAGGAAAGGCTGGTACATGTATGGTCCGGTGCGGCTGACAGCAATATTAGAATCCCGGATTATTTGTTAGTGGCCTCCCGGGGTTATGTTTTCCGTTCTCCGGTAAATACAAAGCGGTCCTTATACCGGGTTAATGCGCGAGACAATATTATCCCGGTTGAGTCACCTGATCCGGTTAAAAGTATTGCTGATATTGCCGGTATGATTAAAAAAAGATTAAAAAAAGAACGGGTGGCATTAATTATTGCCGAAGGAATAGATGTAGAAGATTTTTACTTTGCCTCTGAGCAATGCAGTAATAATTACTCCTGGTACACCTACCTGCCGGGAGAGGGTCAGTACCTGGCAGTCGGCAGCGGCAAGCACCTGCCCGAACATCCTTATCCTCCCGGATATCGTTATTATGAAGACAACGAGGCCGGCAAAGCCTATCCATTTTCCGGTTATTATCATTTCCTGCCTGAAGCTATGGTTGGTTCACCTAAATCTATCAGAAGTGCTGCCGTCGGTACCCGAAACATCATGACGCATGTTGCCAGTGGTGCCGATTTATGCATTGAATGTTACACCAGAACCCTGCAACCTTATGGCAGTCTGGCCATAGTAGATGGTAATGCCTTCAAACCCCGCCGCCACCGCCGCAAATAATGGGTCCGAGACCGCTAAGTCCTTTTTTGCGTATCTTTCTGAACGATAGCGAAGCAACCTTAATAGCGACCCGGCACTCAAAGTAAGTAATTTAACATTAACCCAGTTTATAATCGGCTGAGTGCCGGGTAATTTCACCCGACAGGGTGTATCGGTGGTACCCGTGAGGGTGTAGTCCCTTAGGGGAGAATCTCGTTGGCCTAATCCCAATATTATGTCTTAAAAAGAGACCCTTCATCGCCTGCAGCTCCTCAGGATGACATTTATGGTGCTTTTCGGCGGTTCCGGACATGTCCCTGCGTCCCATGCTCGCATCCCTTCTCTGCTTCGGGTAATATCCATGAAAACCCTGGTAAATTATCAAAAAACAAATATTGTAGAAATATCCAATAACAAAAAATGATAAAATTAATAATACGCAGAAATATAATATAATAATGGATATTTGTTATATGAAATTTAAATGTTGTAAATATTTGCGCAAAGGATTATATTTGAACTAAAGGGGGTTTGTTTTATGGAAAAGCCATGGCTGAAGGATTTTGAAGATGATGTTGTCAAATGGAGAGACAAGTGGGAGGCGATGTATGATGACGGGGTACCAAAGAAACCAGTCTATCCGGATATCCCGTTAAAAGATCTCTTCAATAAGTGGGCGGAAAAACACCCTGAAAAAACCTATCTCATTCTGGAAGATCGTAAACTGACCTATGGTGAATCAAACGATATGGCGCGACGGTTAAGCAATGCTTTGTTGAACATGGGGGTAAAAAAAGGTGATCGGATAAGCATTATGCTTCCTAATGTTCCGGAGTATGTAGTATCTTTGCAGTGTTGTTTCAAAATTGGTGCTATTGAAGTTCCTACCAACTATTTATATACCGTTCCTGAAATCAGTTATCAGTTAAGCGACAGCGGTGCGGAAACAGTTATTGTTTTGGCTGAACATGCAGAAAAAGCCATTCAACTACTAAATACAAAGGAAACCCCTGTAAAAAGAGTTATTACAATTCAGGTTGCCGGTAAGCCGGTTGAAGTGCCAAAGGCAGGATGGTGTTTTTGATTGGGATGAAATTATTAAATCAGCTGATGGGGCAGAACCAGCTATTGATGTATTTCCGGCAGATATAGCCAGGCTTCAGTATACCGGGGGAACAACCGGGGTGCCCAAAGGCTGTGTATTAACCAATGAAATGATGATGTCCCAGGCAGTAAGAACTTCAGAGTGGTTCCGTCCGGCAGTTGATCCTCATGAATTTATTACTCTTTGTCCTATTCCTCTTAATCACATCTATGCGTATAACTGTAATGTAAATGTCTGCTTATACGGAGGAGGTACGATTGTTCTCGTACAACCACCTACACCGGATAATCTGCTTAAAAATATCACCAAACACAAACCCAATATCTGGGCAGCAGTTCCTGCAATGATCATTGGGCTCAATAACCATCCTGACATTGCTACTACCGACATCAGTTCCCTGAAAGGCATATTCTGTGGTTCAGCTCCTCTGGCAGTGGGAACCCTGCAAAGATTCGAAGAACTCTCCGGAGGTAAAATTATTGAGGGAGCAGGGATGTCTGAGACTATTAATATTTATACCGTAAATCCTATTTTTAGAAAACGCAAATTTGGCAGCTGTGGTGTGATTTGGCCTGATACTGATCTGGTAGTGGTTGATGTTGAAACCGGAACAAAAGTCATGCCTCGTGGAGAGTTGGGTGAAATGATTGGCAGAGGGCCACAATTTATATCCGAATACTGGAATAAGCCGGAAGAAACTGCGGAAACTATCCGTGATGGATGGCTCTATACAGGTGATATAGTTAAAATTGATGAAGAAGGCTTCGTTTTTATCATGGATAGGAAGAAAGACATGATCATCGTAAGTGGCTTTAATGTCTATCCCCGTGATGTTGATGAAGTATTGTATCATCATCCTAAAGTAGTAGAAGCCTGTACAATAGGAATTCCTGATGAAAAGCAGGGAGAGTCGGTCAAGTCATTTATTGTAATCAAGGCTGGAGAAACCATGGAAAAAGAAGAAGTCATTGAGCACTGCAAGAAAGAACTTGCTCCGTACAAGATTCCCCGCTATGTGGAATTTGTTGATGCGATTCCCAGAACCAGCGTTGGTAAGCCTGACAGGAAGACCCTGCAGGAAATGGAGAGAGCACGATTGGGGAAATAATTTAAATTACTCAAAGATAATTTAAAAAGGTAGTTATCTTATATGTTGAGCGGACTGATTGTCTTCAAAGTGATTGTCAGACCGCTCAACTTGTATTAAGGGGATAAAAACATTCCTGTATTGATATAGGGAATACAATATTGCGCATAATGTACAACATAAAACTATTTTGTTTTTAGAACCTGGTTTACTTATTATAGAAAATGCCTATAGCCATTATATAATAACAAAAGTAAACTTAAAATTATAATGAATTTTTGTGTTTGTAAATGATACAGTTTTTAAATATTGGGGAGGAATTTATATGCAAATAATTGTTGCCATTGATGATTCCCGGCGAATAGATGGCGGCGGGGGAGGAGAAAACGCCAGTTTATTAGCTGAAGTTATAAATGAAAGACATTGGGGTGTAAGTTCGCGGCCGAGCCGCCACAGGTTATATCCCCATCCCGAGACTGGATATAGAAGACATAATACCGCCAGGAGCTTTTCTGCCGATATTGTCGAGGAAGCTTTACCTGAATTTATTGAATACGCCTGTAATATTATAAAAGACAACAGTGTGCCTGATTCAAATACAGGATTGGTGATTATTATCCCGGAAAAGCTTGAAGAACCGGATAAATTAATATCATTTGCCTACCAAGCCAAGGAATCAATAGTTACAAAAAATGAAGCTATGTTGATGGAAAATAAGGATGGTATTTATATCTTTCCCCTATGCGGTGACGGTAAAGGGGTTATAGGCGCTCTTGCAGGAGCCGGGCTGAGAATTACTGGAAACGATGGGCAATTCAGAGGTAAATTAAAGCTGGGTAACGGAGAAGGCTATATTGCTACAGTTCAAGAGATAATTGCAAAAACATATGTCGAACAGGTTAAAAATATGGACTTTGAGATATTAGATGAAAACGAAACTGTGCGTATGGGTGAAAAAGTAAAAGTAGTCCTGCTGGATAATAAATATACGTTGATGGTATATCCTACTGAGCTTGAATATCCCCGTTGGCAAAGCAGTACCAGCCATATGTTAAGAACATTTTAATTTACTTAGTGTAATTTCTCTATATTAATTCTATGCACCTGTATCCTTAAAGAGCGTCCCCTTTAATAACAACAACTGCAACAAAGCTCCTGATAAATATCGGGGGCTTTTTTATGGTATGCCTGATATGGCTGACATCCAAGCGGTGAAAGTCCGCTCTTTTGCAAAAAAGAACAAATTGCTGGAATGATTGTCCCATTACAGCTTGAAAAAGCTACAAGACAATAACAGTTAAACAAAAAGCAACATAACACAACATAAATATACAAACAGATTAAAATAGTTCATTAAAGTTATGTTATACAATTTTATGTTATGTTATAATGAAACGTGTCTAAAGACAATAGGAATATATATCCATAAACATAAATGATGATGGGCAATAATTTCTTGTGGAATAAAAATCGACTTATGGCAGCCGGTAGTTCCTCTGCCTATCTTCTAATGCAGCATTCGAGATTTGGCTATTAGGGTGCATTCAAGACAAGATAATTAATATATAGCAGGAAGGGAGGGCCGCAAATCCAATCCTGGACATAATAGTTTGGGGAAAACGGATATTAGATACGGCAAAAATTGACAAAAGAAATTAACAACATTCATCTTTAGATTATTGAGATAGCGCTATTAAAGAAGGGATTAGGATACTGAAGTTTCATGATAATTAAATAAGGAGGAGGAAATAACGTGTTCCATAACATCAGGGAAAAAAACTGCTGGTTATCGTTTGTGCTTACGGTTTTCATGCTATTCACGATGCTGACAGGCAGCATCCCGGCAGTTCAGGCTGAAGATACCACAACTGTAGCAGTCACCGGCGTAAGTCTGGACAAAGTCACGGAAACCATTACCGTGGGCGGAACCAGCCAGTTGACCGCGACAGTTGACCCGGCGGATGCCAGCAACCAGAGCGTGACCTGGGCCAGTGACCAGGAAACGGTAGCCACAGTCAACAGCAGCGGTTTGATAACGGCAGTAAGTGAAGGAACTGCTAACATCACCGTAAGCACAGTCGACGGCAGCTATACCGCCGCCTGTGCTGTGACAGTGAATGCAGCAACTGTAGCAGTCACCGGCGTAAGTCTGGACAAAGTCACGGAAACCATTACCGTGGGCGGAACCCGCCAGTTGACCGCGACAGTTGACCCGGCGGATGCCAGCAACCAGAGCGTGACCTGGGCCAGTGACCAGGAAACGGTAGCTACAGTCAACAGCAGTGGTTTGATAACCGCAGTAGCTGCAGGAACTGCTACCATCACTGTAAGCACAGTCGATGGCAGCTATACCGCCGCCTGTATTGTTACAGTCCCGCTGACTGCACCGGAGCTGACTGCGGATATCACTAATAATACAGTGGGACAGGCAATTGATATTACCTTTACCGATGATGAAGCCTGGCGGGCTGCTATTACAGGTATCACTGTAGATGAGACCGCATTGGATCCAGCTGCCGGGCAATATACAGTTAATTCCGGCAATATCAATATTGCTGCGGGTGTATTTACAACAGCCGGGGAATATGTGATTAAAATCACGGCCAGTAATTATCCCGATGCAAACGTAAACCAGACGATAATTACACTATTGACCCCTCCAATTTTGGCAGCTGATACTACTGACAACATAGTGGGACAGGCAATTGATATTACCTTTACCGATGATGAAGCCTGGCGGAATGCCATTAGCGGAATAGCTGTGAATGGCACGGCGCTTGACGGCAGCCGATATACAGTTAGTTCCGGGAACATCAATATTGCCGCAGCTGCTTTCACAAGCACCAGCAATGAGGTTGTGATTTCAGCGAATGGTTATGCGGATGATGCTGTGACTCAGCTGTACAGTGCATATGACAGATATGATCTTCCCCACGGATATATTATGACTTTAGCCGGTAATGGTACCACAACCTATTCCGGAGACGGAGTATTTGCCACCAGCACTGGAATGAGACCAGGGTATATGGCGCTGGACAGCGAGAACAACATTTTTATTTCGGATTACAATAATAATCGCATATTTAAAGTGGATACCAATGGTATTGTTACAACGGTTGTCGGTACCGGAACAAGGGCTTATTCCGGTGACGGTGGTTTAGCTATAAATGCAGATATATCCAAGCCAAGGGGTATTAAAATTGATGCTTTAGGAAACCTCTATTTTTCGGATACCGGTAACCAGAGAATCCGAAAAGTGGATACAGACGGCATTATTACTACCGTGGCTGGCAACGGGACAGCAGGCTTTTCAGGAGATGGCGGCCTTGCCCTCAGCGCACAAATCTATTCTCCATTTGGTTTGGACATTGACAATGCAGGCAATCTATATTTTGCCGATTATATCAACAACCGTATCCGAAAGGTTGACACAAACGGCATAATTACAACAGTTGCCGGTAATGGTACAGATGGGTATACTGGTGACGGTGGATTGGCAACTGATGCCGGGTTGAAGTATCCCAGGGCAATTGCGGTTGATAACGCGGGGAATATTTTTGAAATTGAATGCCACTATGATTGCCTGAGAAAAATTGATACCAGTGGAATTATTACAACAGTGGTTACTGGTTTGAATATGCCTACGGATGTTACATTTGATAAGACTGGAAATATATATATTGCAGATGAATGGAATTACCGGGTTAAAAAAGTGGATACAAGCGGTGTTATCACTACTGTGGCCGGTATAGGGACCAAGGGCTCCTCGGGTGATGGCGGACCGGCGCTTAGTGCCCAGACGTACCCGGTGAATGTTGCGTGTGATAGTGCAGGAAATCTCTATATTTCAGAGGCTGTTGATTATCGGCTTCGCTTTGTCAGACTTATACAGCCTGCAGCAACTCCGGTAGCAACACCGGCATCCGGGACAATGGACGGGAGTACAACGATAACTTTAACTTCGGCTACAGAGAATGCTTCGATATATTACACCACCGACGGCAGTGAGCCGACAATATCCAGCACCCTGTACACCGGGCCGATCACCATCAACTCAGCCACTGTCATTAAGGCGATTGCTGTAGCGCCGTCATATTCTCAGAGCCAGGTAATGACTGAAACATATATGATGTCAGTAACGCTGGATCCACCTTCACTGGCCGCAGACAGTACGGATAATTATATCTATGAACCCATAGACCTGACCTTTGCCGACGATGCAGCCTGGAGAGCAAAGATAACAGGCATCACTCTTGACGGTGCAGAGCTGACTTCCAGTCAGTATACGATCGGAGAAGGGTATATTACCTTCCCGGCAGGACTGATTGCAACCGTTGGTGATCATACCATTGTAGTTGCTGCATTGGGATATAATGATAATCAAATTGTTCAAAACATTGCATTGTCAGAACGGCCGTCTCCTGTTTTGACAGCGGATACCACTAAAAATTATTATAACCAGCCTATTGATATTACTTTTACCGATGACCCGGCCTGGCGTGAGGCGATTACTGGAATTAAAGTTAACGGCTTTCAATATGGTTCCTATGTCTATTCAATAACTGAAGGTCAAATCAGGTTCGGTTCAGAGATTTTGAGTGAAGTTGGAGATTATAATATTGTCGTCAGCGCTTTCGGTTATGCTGATACTTCAGTGGTGCAGACTATAGCGCCTTTGCAGACTCCTCCGGCCTTGACGGCTGATATAACGGATAATTATGCAAATCAGCCGATTGATATTACCTTTACACCAGATCAGGATTATCAGTCATCCATTACCTATGTAACTGTGAACGGCTGGTCGATTTCTTCATCACTGTATACGATTAGTGACGGCAATATCAGAATTAATCCAGGCACGATATCTGCCGGAACCAGTACAATTGGAGTTATTGCAATTGGATATAATAATAATAGTGTAACACAGACGATATATAATTTAGTTCCACCGGACTTAACTGCCGATAGCAGCGGCAATTATTTGGGAAGTTCCATTGATATTACCTTTACGGATGACGCAGCCTGGCGTGCAGCTATCACCGCGATCAGTGTAAAAGGAACTGCTCTGGCAACTGATAAGTATGAAGTAAGTGAAGGAATAATCAATATTGCCGACAGTGTCTTTACTTATGCCGGTAGTCATAATATTGTGGTTAGTGCGACAGGCTACTCAAATGCATCAGTAGTCCAGGACATTGTTGCACTGCCCAGCATCGCCGGCTTTACCGGAACCAGCACCGTGACAGAATGGGACGTTAATGGTGATGGGTTGACTATAACCGTTGGTTTGAATAATGGCTATAGTTTTGCCGACAATGTTGCAGACTATAAAGATGCCATTATTGAAGGCATACAGTTTAATGGCATAGCCTTTGACAAAAGTACGCTGACATATCACCCGGTTTCCTGGGATACTCATATTACCGGTACTGGTTTAGGCTCATTGGTAAGCTGCGTGAATAATTACGGCAGCAGCGGTTACTGGCCTATTCTTGACGCAACCAACAATATTTCAGTTTATGACCGTTATGTGGGTCTGAATCCTCCGGGACTCAGAAGTATAGCAACGGTCACTGAGGAACTAAAAGCGGCTTATCCCGGTGTCAAACAGGGTATTATCAATGCTCTTAAAGCCGGAGCCACTGTCAGTGTTAACTCCAGCGGACAGTTGGTAATCAAATGCACAAAAGATGCTGCAAATGGATATTTCTCTACCTTTACCAATGCTTTGCCGGTTTGCAACGGAGGCATCCAGATTGTCAGCGGCGATATCCTGTTGTCCGCAAGTCTCCCGGCAGGTGTGGTTAATAATATTAATGAACCTGTAAGTATCGGCAACTACTTTACCATCCAGGAGATAAAAATGCATCCCGAGGTGTGGGAGTATGTAGACGAAAGCCGTAAAGACGAAGCTGGAGTGTTCTCATTCGATACCCGTATTTATGGTGAGGATCGCAATACGCAATCAAGCTATCCGTATGACAAAACCTATTATGTAAAACAGGTTGCAGGAAATGTCCTGACTGAAGCCGATATTAGAAGGGGCGGAACTATGGGTCCCAACGGCACCGGTAATAAGCTGATAAAAATAGCCATAGATAATCGCGTTGGTCCTACACAGTGGGCCAGTGCCAAGAATATGAGTACCTTCATTACTAACATGTTCCGTACCAGTAAGGATGCCACAGGTTATAGCGGCCAAAGCTCAACTACTTATACACCTGTGGATGATACTCAATGGCTGAAGGTGGAGGATCAAATCACAAACGGCGGTCTGAATCCAGCTGCTCCCTATAATATCTGCACCAACAAATATGTAATAAATTACTGCGGTGACAGCAGAGGGGATACGGCAAATCCGGCCAAAATGTGGATATTCTACGAATTGCCCAAGACAGAGGACTTTGATATTGCATCGGACATGCCTGTCTATTGCAATATAATTGCAGGATTTTTTGGCGGATCCGGTCAGTCAACACCAACAAACGGCCAGCCCGTTTTGGGTATGGACGGCAGATACAACTTTGCTATTACAGCAGTAGAGGCAACGGACTTAACCGCCTATGATGAAGCATTAGCAGCCGTAACCGAAGCTGATTATACAGCCGACAGCTGGATAGCTTACCAGACTGTTGTCGCAGCCAATATCGTAACAACTGATAATACCCAGGCAGAAGTAGATGCAGCCACAACAGCCATTATTGCTGCGCAGGCCAGCCTGGTTAAAGGTGACGGCACTATAGACGAGTGTTTTATTGCCACCGCAGCTTATGGTTCCAAGTTTGAGCCATCGGTAGCACTGTTACGCGCTTTCCGGGATAAATTCTTGCTTAGCAATACTTTAGGTCAGGCATTTGTAAAATTTTACTACCGTAATTCACCGCCGATAGCAGCATATATAGCTCATAATGAGTTTTTAAAAGCAGGAGTACGAGTATTATTAACTCCGGTTGTCGGCGTGGTTTATCTTACATTCCATCCACAATTGCTATATCCATTATTGGGCGGTTTAATTCTGCTTATTTTGGCAGGTTATTGTCTGAAAAGACGCAAGATTAATGCGCAGGTATAGCAGGGTTTCCGGATTATAAACAGGGACGGTTCTGCCTTATATTAAGCTATAACGGCAGAACCGGTTCTTCCTTTAATAAGGATAAAGTTAAGGATATTAAATGAATGAGCCGGTTCATTCATTAGTATGAAAGATATTATTCGAGGAGTGCTGGCATGACTGTTTCAGTATTAAAGAGTACGTTGCATCTGATGGCGTCAGTATTGCAGGGCCCTGTGATAGTTGCACTGTTGTTATGTATTATTGTGACCATTATGCAGATCGGGAGCATTTTAGTAGAGTGCTTTTTTGAGCGGCGCCATATGAAAGTAGATGTACCAAACTTATTAAACAAGATGCAAGGGAATGATTATGAAGAAATCAGAAATAACATTACAAACAGCAAGCTTTTAGTCAGATATAAAGAGATGCTGATTACATTGCTGGATAACAGGCATTTGCAGCTTCCTCAGGGACAGGCCCTGGCAAGCCAACTGTTATCCGAGCAGGAGATTCATTGTAATAAAACCCTTATAATTACAGATTATCTGGTTAGACTGGCACCAATGCTGGGATTAATGGGTACGTTGATTCCCCTTGGGCCCGGTTTGATTGCTTTAGGGCAGGGGGATATCAAAGGTCTGGCGAGTTCACTGCTTGTAGCCTTTGATTCAACGATTGCAGGACTTGCCATCGCCGGCGTTGCTTATATTATTTCTCGTTGGCGTAAAATATGGTACGAAAAAGACATGGCAATTTTAGAAACATTGACAGAAGGTCTGCTGGGAGGAATATATGGTGAAAGGGCTTCATAGTAACAGGCGGTATCGAAAAAGGTTTGATGAGGAAATTAACCCGACAGATGGTCTGATAAATCTTGTCGATATTATGCTGGTATTTGCCTGTGGTCTGTTGCTTTCACTTGTAATGTCCTGGAATGTTGATTTGCCAAAACAAGCTATGGAGGCTCTGGAGATGAAGGAAGACGTTTCACGGATAGATGAGATTAAGGGTAATATCGAAAGAAGTGAAACCAGCGGAACCGGATATGAAAAAATGGGGACAGTGTTTCGGGACCCTAATACGGGACAGCTTTATATGCTGGTGGAAAAGTAGTTTCGGTTGCAAATAAAGCATTGCTCAGAATAACATGGCATCGGAGGTTGGGAACGTGAAAAGAAGAACTGGCTTGGTGGTTATATTAGCGTTAGTGATGTTTTTGGCTGGGGCCTCTACTGCATTGGCTGCAACATATTACGATACTTCCGACCACTGGGCTAATGCTCAAATTGAACGGTGGAGTGATATAGGGATAATACAGGGTTATAATGGTTGTTTTCGCCCTTCAGATCCTATCACTCGAGGCGAAATGGCAGTCATTATCAATCGTATTATGAATTACCAGGTAACAGCAAACAACAGCTTTTCTGATTTGCCTGGGGAAGCTTACTTCGCCGAGGCGATACTGAAAGCTAATGCTGCAGGGGTTATTTTGGGAGATAGAGGCAAAGTCAGGCCGGGGGATTACATAAGTCGCGAAGAAGCAATTGTAGTAATTGGTAAAGCCCTTGGACTGGAGGCTACAATAAGTGGAAGCCTGCATTTTAAGGATAAGAACGATATTTCACCCTGGGCTTCTGCAATGGTGCTGACCATGGAAAACAGAGGCTTTATTCGCGGTACTGACGGCAAATTCATGCCGAAAAATAATATTAGCCGGGCTGAGATTGTAACAATTTTAGATAATATTATTGAACAGTATGTTAATAAAGCAGGAACCTATATAAATGATGTTAACAGGATAATACTGGTGAATGTGCCCGGTGCCGTTCTTAAAGACATTACAGTATATGGCGACCTGGTAGTAGCTCCCGGTGTCGGGCAAGGCGAAATAATACTGGATAATGTACAAATTAACGGCAACCTTGTAGTTAAAGGTGGAGGCATCAATTCTATAAGAGGTAATTCTAACATTGGAAAGGCCATTGTAGATAAAGCAGGCAGTGAAGTTAGATTAGTCAACGAGAATGATGCCGAGGTCAATAATGTAATAGTCAGTTGTGGTTCTAATGACGTCATTTTAATGGGTTACTTTAGTGATATTCAGGTAGCTGCTCCTGAAGTCAAATTAAATCTGGAAAAAGCCAACATTACAACGGTTAAGATGGTGGGGGAGAAATCCAGAATATTGCTGGATAGCGGATCCAACGTGGGAACATTAACCTTAAGTGGTGCAGGTATTGCCGTTAGTGGTGGAAAAGGCGCAATGGTTAAAAGGCTGTTTGCAGAAAGTACTGCTTGCAGCTCCGCAGTCTCCGGGGATATGACACTACAATATGCGCTGATAAAAGCCGATAACGTATCTGTGGATGCTACAGGAGGTGTAGTAAACATAGCGCCGGGGGTTAGCGGAGCGATAGTCTGCGGCAAAAGAGTAGCTGCAGCTACTACTGTAAACACAACTGTCCAGGTACCCACTCCCATAATTAAAATCTTTATTCCTAAAATACCGTTATACGCTATTGCTATAACTGGTGAACCAAAAGTTGGTGATGAATTAACAGCCGTAGTATCACCTTCTGGAGCAAAAGCAACCTATCAATGGCGAATAGCCGCAACAGCAGACGGTACATATGCTGAAATCGCTGGTGCAACCAAAAAAACGTATACACCTGTCTCGGATGATGCAGGCAAATTCATCAAAGTCATAGGGAAAGGCATAGACGAATATACGGATATAGTAAGAAGCCCAGCGGTAGAGGTAAAAGGAATAAAAGCAACAGATATAGATATGGGAACCAGTAATCCAAGTACAAAAATAAGTATATCCGGAGATACTTTTGCTGCTGGCGCAACCAATGTTAATAACTGGATTATAGATGCGGGAGCAACAGGATTAGCCGTTAAAACCATCAAAATGGAAGGAGAAGCTGGTTTAGCAACCAGTCTTACCATTGACTTTGAAGGCACGGCAGCAGCTGGAACAATAAATATTCGAGGCTATGAAGAAGTTTTTACAAGTGGTGCAGCGGGTAATGCAGTTAATATCAAAATAGTTGCTGTTGTGGACAAGAAGATGCTGACCGATAAAATTCGTGCAGCTAATAGTAATTTGGCTACAACCAGGGTAAGTATAGACGGTTCAGATGTTTTGCCGGCTGACATGTGGGTTTCGAGTGAGATAATGGCTGCTTATGCAACTGCAATAGCAGAGGCACAAGCAGTTGATGACAATGAAGATGCCAGCCAGACCGGAGTAGATGATGCACTTGCTCAATTGGAGATAGCAACAAGCATTTTTGATAACGCAAAAGTGTCCGGCCAAAAAATAGTAATCGCTGACGCAGCCAGTTTTACCGGCAATTACATCACCTCCAATACAGAAATCAATGCAAATGGTCTAAACATAGAAGTTTCACCTGCAGAAGGCTATCATTTTATAGAAAATGCGCAGATAATTGATGAGATAAAAACCGAACTTATCGATGGCATGGAATTTGATTATACCTATGGACTGGTTGACCAGAATACCGGTGCGGTTGAAAAAGATGCTTCTCAAAAAACAAACTTGACCAATCTAAATAACATTACCTCTACATATTTCGCCAAGACAGAAGTATCTTTGACAGGATTTAGCGATAGCGTAATTGAATGGCTAAGAGAGTACGACGATACTCAAAAAGCCGATTATAAGATTTTTTCAGTATGTAACAATAAGGACTACTTAAGTGATCGGGGAAGATTATTAGCTGCAGGCCTGGCGATTAAGGAAGAACTGAAAACCCGGGGAAATGTGGAAGTTAACAGTGAGGGCAACCTGATAATCTCTTGCGACAATAATGGTTACCTAAAAACCTTTACTAATGTAATTCGTTTGGTAAATGGCAACCAGAAGTTTGTTTTTGGCGATCTGCCGGTTTCATTGACTATTCCGGCTTCACTGGTTAAAGAAGGTACAGCTCTTAAAACGGTTAATACTTTTGACATTTTGGAAACAAAGGCTCATGTGGAAGTATGGGAATATGTGGATGATTGCCAGGCAGGTGAAGCGGGCGTTATTGCCGTCAATACCATATATGATAATGGCAGTAGCAGTATATATTCACCTGCATATGCAAAGTCACATTATATCAAGCGGGTAGCGGGAGATCTACTAACGGAGGAAGATGTTCGCAACGGCGGCACATCAGGTCCAAACGGCACCGGAAATAAATTGATTAAAGTAGTGGTGGATGGTCGTACAGGTCCAACCTGGTGGGCGTTCAAAAAACCTGATGCACAGTTTATCTACAATTCCTTCAGAACTAATATTACCATTGATGATTATACTTTAGCTTCAACTGAACAAACTCCGCAGGATGATCTGCAATGGCTTAAAATCGAAAATGAGATATTAGTTGGCGGACCGCTTGATGAAGGAGCCACATTCAATGGTTTTAATACTACAAATATTTATCTATTTAACACCAGCGCCGACAATAGATTTGATGAATATGATGTACATGACATGTGGTATACATTTGAAATTCCAACTATCAAGGATTTTGAAATCGATGAAGATCTCAATATATATGTAAATCAGCTTTGTGGTTTGACCGGGGGGTCCGGTGGCGGTGGTTCAAACCCGCAGGGCAGCCCTTTCTGGGGCATGGATGGCAGATGCTGCTTTACTATTAAAGCTGTAGATTAAAAGAGAGGGAAAATATGTTGATGGGAAAGTATGTAATGAGTAATCGCCTACGAAATATTATGATTGCTGGTTTTATAGTAATCTTCATACTGGTATCACAAAACACCGTTTTTGCAGCCTATAATACCAGGCCGGAAAAGATGTATCCCCAATTGTTGGAGGCAGAAATTGCCAGCGGGCAGAGCCCTGATGTCGAGATTCATCTGAAGTTTTCCAATAATGTGGGAGCTATAGACGAACATATGGAAGGCCGTTATGATATGACCGGCATCAATGCAGCTAATCTGAACAGGTTTAGCATGATTGCTAATGACGAGGAAGAAACTCCTGTTGACATTACAGTCACTCCGCATCCGGCAGCGGCTATGCATACTGATGAGTCAAAGTATTTCTTCATATTTGCCTACGATCTAAATCCGGATCAGGAATATATTATTAAGGTAGATAAAGAATTGTATGCCAATATGGGCAATAGTCTGGCGGTAGACTACAAGGTCAGATTTACTGTCTGTACTGGTGATATAAGTATTGAACCAATGGGTATACTTCCTGAAGAAACCCCGGCACTGCCGTTATATTTTACCAAATCCAATATTGAAACAAATTCTGAAGACATAGAATTGAATCCTACCATTAGTATGTTCTTTGCTTTTAATGTTTCAGGTCCGGAGGTATTGGAATTTAATAAGAAATGCATTTCTCTAATGAAGGGCTCAGAAGAGGTTCCTATTGAGATTTCTGCTGGTGCAGACGTTAAAAATATTATTATCGAACCTATTAACGATTTGGAACCATTGACAGACTATCTTCTGGTTGTTACGACAGATTTAATGGCACGTAATGGAAATACCCTTTCGAGCCCGGTTTATTTGTATTTTAAAACAAGAGCCGATGAATTTACAGTTCGCTCAGGTGGTGGATATGGAAGCACTTCAGGCATCAGTATTAGCACAGATATTAATACCGATGATACAGAGAATATTAAAGACTCAACGTCGGAAAAATTATATTTTTCTGATATTAAAGAGTCCTGGGCTCTTAAAGAGATTAACTGGCTTGCAGACAGGGGTATCTTATCAGGCAATCCTCAAGGTGAATTTTTACCGGAGAATTCAATTACCAGAGCAGAGATTATCACTATGTTGGCTCGGGCCCTGGATTTAAGCGGTAATGAAACGGTTTCCTTTCAAGATGTTATAAACCACTGGGCGAGTGCCTATATATCTGCTGCGGCATCCAATGGAATCATAAGCGGAGTTGGAAATGAAATATTTGCTCCTGATTCTATGGTAACCAGAGAGCAACTTGCACTTATGATTGTTCGGGCAGGGAAATTGAGTGCCGGCGAAAAAGCTCCAATGAGATTTGCAGATGAAAGCCAAATATCTTCCTGGGCAAATGAAGCGGTGAAAATCGCCAACACAAACGGCATAATCAATGGTTATCCAGATGCAACATTTCGCCCGGGACAGGATGTAACCAGAGCTGAGGCTTGTATTATGATTGTTAATTTGCTCAATTTGAAAAAGTAATGCACACTGATAAACTGCTTGTGTCCTTAAGAAAACATAATGGTGGCAGCAGACATTACTTCTTATGGTTGATAGGTTGAAAGGAAAAGCCGTTATGCAAAGACTCTGTGCCATGTTTATTGGAGTATTCCTGTTTCTTTTAATTCTCTCTTCAATTTCTTCGGCTGTGGTACTAGCTGCACCGGGGGAAGGAGACGGAGGCGGAGGGGGGCCTGCGGTACCGTTACAGTTGGATTGGTCTTATCCGGCCTATGGGGAGGAAAATGTAAGCATTACTCCAATTATTCAATGTAAATATAGCCATAACGTTGCTCAATATAATGTAATTAAACGAAATGTTACATTGTTTTCTCTGACAAAGTTGGATGGAACAGCTATTGATGCTAATGTATATGCGGCAGATAGTCAACTGGAGTTTGACAAGCGGCAGTATATTTATATTGAACCATTAGAGCCGCTGGAATATAACACTACATATATCGTAACCGCCAAAAAGGGTATCCAGGCCAAAAATTCAATGGGCACGGAGGAAGACCAGTATTTTCAATTTACCACCTGTGAGCGAAGACTGGATTTTAATGCTTCTGATGTTTCCTCCATGGTTGAGGTAAAAGAAAACCAGAGAGAGGGGACGGGAGAACAAGAAAAACCTGCAACAGTAACTTCTGTCAGTAAGAAAGTGACAAAAACCGGAGATGCGCAAAATAATAAGGTTGATTCGCTTGATTCAGCCCCTTCATCTACAGGCAATGATGGAAGTCAAGTGGGGGAATACGCTATAACCATGGGGATGTTAAGTCCAGAGACTGTTACCTGTCTGGCAATGGGTTTTCTTCTGATTTTGTCCGTTATTATAGCTTTGATCAAAACGAAGAGGCAGAACTAAACAACTATGGCCAAAAAAGAATTAACAAGGAAATGAGAGAGATTTTATATTATAAAATAGCATAAATGCCGCACTTATCTGGTATGGTATAGCGGTAATTATTGAGAAATGCTTTCATTGGCCTTGTCGGCGGATAAGTTCTGGTTTTGCCTATGTCAGTGAGGGTTCGATTGATCTGATGAGAAAGGTGGAGAATACCCATTTATAGACGAAAAATGACTTTGCAGACGGTTGTATTCTTTGGCCTGATTACCTACCTGCTTTTCATGAATTGGCATCCTGGCTTTTGTTATGCAGCAGATAATGTTGATAGTGTGCCAATCAGCAATACAGTGCTTATTCCTGTTATAAACGAGCCCGGGATTATCATAAGGGTAAAACAGGATAAAACAGTATTACTGGAAAAAAACATCTACCTTGATGAATTAGAAGGGATGACATTAACAAAGCAAATCTATACATCGCTTGATGCGGATGACACTCCTCAACTCATATTGGCAGAGGGAATTTTAATTACTGATTTATTGAAAGTTTTGGGGGTTAAATTAGAGGATGTACAAGATTTCCATATATTTTCGTCAGAAGGGTGGCATAGGAGCTTTACAAAAAAGTTTTTATTTGATGTGCCCAGATTTGCATATCCTGAAATCCTTCCGGTTCAGGAACAAGGGCAGCAGTCCACATCCGATAAAGAGTTGAAGGAAGATATTCATTCAAAAGACGAAAACAAACTAAATGATGGCGAGGAAAGCAATACAAACTTGAAATATGCCTTTGAAGATAAGCAACCGGTTCCAATGCAACCCATGCTGACATTTAGGTGTTATGAAAAACTGATGGAGGTCTTTGCAGATTGGGAAAAATTAAGCAATAGTAATGGTATTCGTGTATGCTATGGCCAGATAAATCTTAATGATGTTTGCAGTACTTTGTATGGCAAAAAAATCAATCAATTGGAGATCAACATCAAGACCATTAATAAAAATGAAAGCAATAATGGCTACATTGCCCAGCTTATTGGTGGGTGCGATGATGCCGCCGGTGATGAAGTGATTGGAAGTGCCGGGGATGCCGCGAGCGGAAAGCAGATTGCTAATGTTCCGTCAACACTTACTATCAAAGCAGGCTATTATGGTCAGGACTATAAAGAAATTAAGACCTTTTCGCTTGCAGAATTGAAATCTCTCCCTAAAATAAAGCAGGCTTATACTTTCATCGATAAGGATTTGTCCGTTATAGTAGAAACAGCGGTTGGAGTCAGATTGGTAGACTTGCTGGCTGCAGCGGGGATTGATCCCAACTCTGTGCAGTTCTTTCATTTGTATAGTTATTATAATGACGAAAACACAGCGGTTAGTTTGTCAAAAGGGTATTTAATTGATATGCCGAGGTATTTTTATCCCAGATTACCTTCTTGTTGGGATCGGAAACCTACTACCGGAGCTGCCAGGGGGGGAGTTCGAGTAGATACCATAATTGCCTTAAAGGATTACTGGGACCAATCTACCAAAGCCCCCGACTTTTTTAATGTAAATGGAAATAACCGGTTCAGGCTGGTGTTAGGACAAAGTAATACGACGGCAGAGACTGCGAGCAGTTCTTTACCATGGATTCATACCATTGCAGTTCAAATAAGCGGTTCGCGAACCGAAGGTGATGGTACGAGGATTTCCGCAGGCTCCGGTGCTAAAGGAGCAAATGATTCTCAAGGGCAGACAGAAAAAATGGATTTGGGAGAAGAGATAGTTGCTGTTGAGCAGGGAACTACTCAAAACCCAATAAAAGGTAATGAAAATGCAAGAATTTATACAGTAGCTCCAGCCAAGGCGATTCCTATGGAAGAGCAGGTTTATTGTTTAAAGCATATAGGCCTGATTTCACTGGCTATATTTACATTGGGAGCGATGATACGGTATTTTGGCTATCGAAGAGAAAACAATCTTTTAAGTTATAAAGTGAGGTAATGAAATATTACTAATACGATTGCCAATCTTATTTCAACAGGCTATTTAGTAATTAAAGTGAGGAAAAATTGATTCCTATGAAGATACGTACCATTATATTTTTATGCCTTTTGCCCCTTTGTGTTATGGTTATTTCCATTTTTGTGGGCAGATTTAGCATTAGCGTTTCTGATGTTGCCAATTCATTGTTAAAATTATGTGGGTTTCAATCATCATTTGTTAGCATTGAATCCTTTACGGTTGTGTCACAATTGAGGATACCCAGGATTATTGCCAGTGCTTTTGTGGGGGCAGCTCTTGCTGCCAGTGGGGCAGCTTTTCAGGGTATTTTTCGCAATCCTCTGGCCAGCCCAAGCTTATTGGGGGTAAGCTCGGGGGCTGGATTTGGAGCAGCATTGGCCATTATTTTGTTTCACACATATTGGCCTACCTATATTTTTGCTTTCGCTTTTGGTATCATAGCGGTTCTATCAAGCTATGTGATTGCCAGAATTTATAACACCGTACCAACGATTATGCTGATATTGGGAGGAATGATTGTTTCCTCAATTTTTAGTGCGCTGATTTCACTGCTGAAATACGTTGCTGATGTAGAGAGGGAACTTCCTGCCATTGTTTATTGGATGATGGGCAGTTTATCATCGGTAGGCTACAAAAGCCTCTGGGCGTTGCTGCCAATTTCCTGTGGCCTGCTTATATTACAATTATACAGCTGGCATATAAATGTTCTGTCAATGGGAGACAAAGAAGCTCATACAATGGGAGTTAATGTAAAACGAAGTAAATCACTTATTATTAGCGGTGCAACTTTGGCCACGGCGGGGGCTGTTTGTTTATCAGGCGTTATTGGCTGGGTGGGGCTTGTTATCCCGCATATTGGCCGCATGCTGGCCGGAAATGATAACCGTAAATTGCTGCCTTTTTCCATGTCAATCGGAGCAGCTTTTATGACGATTATTGATACCCTGAGCAGGATAATTGTTGAATCGGAAATACCTCTGGGTATTCTGACTTCTCTCATTGGAGCCCCCTTCTTTATATTCCTGCTGAAAAAAACCAGGGGCGGTGGTTGGCAGTAATGAAACTGATTGAAATACATAATGCTGGTTTTGCTTACGGAGAAAACGAGATATTTCGCAAAATTGATTTATCACTGGAACAGGGTACGTTGTGCTGCCTGATGGGGCCTAATGGCTGCGGAAAAAGCACTCTTCTGGATTGTATTATCGGGGTTTTACATTTGCGTGAGGGGAAGATTCTGGTTGATGGACGCGATGTTTTATCCTATAAACCACAGTTGCTGGCACAAAAAATTGCTTATGTACCACAGGTGCATGACCGTTCATTTCCCTACACAGTAAAACAGATTGTATTAATGGGAAGGACTGCCTCTGCAGGACTGTTTGGCAGCCCCGGTAAAGATGCAGAAGACCTGGTGACAAATGCGCTTCGTACAGTAGGCATAGCGCATTTGTCAGCACGGTCTTATACCCAGATCAGCGGAGGAGAAATGCAGCTGGTAATGCTGGCGCGTGCGCTGGTACAACAAACACCTATTATTATTATGGATGAGCCTACGGCCCATCTCGATTTTAGAAATGAAATGGTTTTCATGGAAACGGTTGTTAATATGATTAAGGAACACAATATTGCGGTTTTAATGGCCACACATTCACCGAATCAGCCCTTTTATTTTGAAAATAAGGGCCTTGATGTAAACGTTGCCGCCATAAAAGATGGTGGTATTTATTGCCATGGTGTTCCGAGTCAGGTGCTTACTGAAACAAGCATTAATGAAATTTATCAAATCAAATCCAAACGATTAACCCATGAAGATTCCCATAATGGTCAATTATACCAGATAGTGCCTATAAAAACCTGTGAAAGGTAAGGTAATGTATATGCGATTATTAAGAAAACCAATAAGCTATGGCTTGCTTCTATGCATTTTTTTACTTGGGATTCCATGGGTCTTGTCTGGTTGTTCCAATTCAGTTTCGCATCATGATGCAGAATTTGCAAAGCAATCCACTGAGAAAATAGCAAAACAATCTGATTTGGCTTTAAAAGGCACTTTAATCATTGATTGTGCCGGCCGAAAAGTTGAGATACCCGCAAATCCTGCCCGTATTGCTGCTTTGGATTCTTTTGCCGGGGAGGCCCTGGTGATGATTGGAGCGGGAGATAAAATGGTTGCGGCACCCAACGGAGTAAAAATTGATCGTTTATTGGAACAGATATATCCTGGTTTGGCAAACGTAGGAGTACCGATGTCAAATGCAACCATTAATGCCGAATCGCTTATGGAACTAAAGCCGGATTTAATTATTTTAAAGGATGCAATGTACACTAATGAAGGTGAATGTAACAAGATTGAAAAACTGGGAATACCTTATCTGGTTGTTGGTTATAAAAATATGGAGGATCAGATTTATGCCATTAAAATGATTGGAGATGCGGTGGGTGGCAGGGCTAAAGAAAAGGCCTATGCTATTAATGATTATTACCGGGATACCATTAAAATGGCACAGAATATTAGTAAAAATATACCCGAAGATAAACGATATCGTGTTTATCATTCCATAAATGAGATAGTTAGAACAGATGGATTGGATACATTGGGTTATGACTGGGTTAGCTGTGTAGGAGCTGTTAATGTATCTGCCCAGGGAAATTTGAACTTTGTAGAAAATGATTATTTTGCCAGCATGGAGCAGATTTTCGTCTGGGACCCGGATATTGTGATTTGTAATGAAGCAAGTACAGTTAGTTATCTTTTGGAAGACCCTAAATGGGCTGGGCTCAGGGCTGTTTATCAACACCACGTCTACAATATACCTGTCGGTGCTACCAGGTGGGGTCAAAGGGGTAGTCTGGAAACATTTTTTGCAATTCTCTGGCTGGGGACCACGATCTATCCTGAATATTATCAGGGTATTGATCTTAAAAAAGAGGTTTGTTCGTTCTATAAAGATTATTTAGGAATAGAATTGGACGATGCAACTTATCAGCTGATACTCAAAGGTGATGGGATCAGGGGAAAAAGCCTGAATGCCGGAAAGTAATGCCCATAATACCGGGTTCCATACATCTTATCAAGGAGGGTGAATTCTGGATGAAAATATATATTGCCATTGACGATACCGATAATCTCGAAATCGGTGCAACCGGCCAAACTGCTAATGATTTAATAAAGATGATTGAAAATAATCAATGGGGTAACTGTCAGGCCGTAACGCGTCATCAACTACTTCTACATCCGGACATACCTTACACTTCACATAATAGCTCCATGTGTTTTATTGCTGAGATTAAACCGGAGTATTTAAATGATTTGATTGCAGAAGCCGGTAATCTGCTGCAAAGGGAGAGTGCTCCCGGCTCGGACCCTGGATTATGTATCGTAATAGAAGAACAGGTTCTGGTCCGGGGACAAATGCATATACTGGTTGAGTTTGGCTATAAAGTCAAAGAAAAGGTGATAACAAAGCAAGAAGCCTATGACCTGGCCAGACAAATAGATGTTCACCTGTCTGAACATGGCGGTAATGGCCTGGGAGTCATAGGAGCTCTGGCAGCTGTTGGTCTACGTATGACCAATAATGATGGGCGGTTCCAGGGGCGCTTGAAGCTCGAAGCCCCGGAAGGTCTTATCAGTGTTGCCGGGATCAAGAGCAACAGCCAGGTGGAACGGGTACAGAGCCTGGATGGATATTTGCTTCAAGATGACGAACAAGTACGTCTGGGAGAAAAACTGAAAACCGTATTGTTGGAGGGAAAGCGCACACTTCTGGTGTACAGTGAGGGAAACGACAAATCTGAATGGAAAACTTGTACGAATACTCAATTGAAAGATTATTAAGGGTGGTATTAATAGATTTGTGGATTAAAAATGACTTGGGTATAATTGAGTTCAAAGGGGGAAAAGAAGACTGGAAGCGCGCAGCTGAAATAGCTGATAAATGCCTGGATTTCCTAATGGATAATGAAGACGAACTGGTAGCCGATGAGGAAAGAAGCTGCTACAATTGTCGCTATAGACGATGGACCAGCAGTTCCTTTACATGTCTGCGGCATTCTGTCGGGTGCTTGCCCTTATTTAAGAAGTAATAAATGAATATGTCATGAGCCATAAAAAAGAGGCCCCGTGGTTTCCTAACACGATATTTGTGTCTTGAAAAATCCACAAGGCCTTTTCCTTATTTATAAATGGGGAGGTTTAAAAACCTTTATCTAATTTCCCCCCATCTCTTGGTAAATCATGTGTTGTCCTAAGAAAAAATAATGTTATATGGGAGCATGATTTTGCTGTTGCTTGTTTTTCAGAAAGTATCAGGTAAGGTGGGGAGGATCACCGAATTACTCCCCTTCGAGAGGTTTGATCTCTATAAAACCTTTGCATGAATTTCCATACTATAGAAGAAACCAGGAAAAGCTGAAGAAAAAGTATAGTAGAAATCATCTAAGCAATCGATAACCCATTTTGTTTATCGGCGCTGTCGATTTTTACATCGCTGGCGGTGAAGGTTATAATCTTGTCGGTGCCCAAAAGCTTTTTGTTACCGCCCTGAAGGCTTTCCGAGATGGATAGGATATAAGCCGTATTATGTTGTAAGTTCTGCCTGGGATGAATTATGATTTCAAATTTTTTCTCAGAACGGTCGTTCGGGTCAGCCATGATAACATCTATCTCAACGGGTTGTTTCTTACTGGTTTCCAGAGAAAAACACTGCATATTGTGCGCCCTCACCGATTCCGTAATAACGTTATTGGAAAAAGTCAGTATAATATCCGTATTAATTGGAACGTCTTCGTCACCGGATGCAATATTACTATTGTCCAGTGTTAATGAAAGATAAGGGCTGTACAGTTTTTTGTTAAAGGGCGTGATGTTAATGATTTCGTACGTTGAAAACGTGATCGTGTGGTTTTCCTTCAGATACTTGTAGTTATTGGATTGTAAGAGCTTGGATATGTTTAACTTGTACACCCTGCCGTTAGCCAGCTGAGTCTGAGGTCTAATAATAAAGGTTCTGTCTGCTTTTCGCCCCATTATTTTTTGTTGTCCGGGAATGACATCAACAGGCACCTCTTTCATTTCATCGTCCAACAGATGGAAGCACGCCATATTTCTTTTGGTGCCGTCAGGGATTCTGTGTTCCATGACGGCAGAAACATTAGCGGAAAAGACCAACTCCATTTCAAAACCATCCGTATCAGAATTATCAAGGTTAATAACCTGCAAGTTTAATGGATTTTCGCCAGTTGTGTATCCATTGGAAAGCGATGCGATAAACAAATCAAGTGCGTCTACCTGTTCGACCGGGAGCTTTCGTATGTTACTGATTATTCTGCTGATCTTGGGAGATTCAGGTTCATTCAACAGCTCTGCGCCCAGCAACTCGCCTATGCTTATTCCCAGCCCGCGTGATAGTTTCCTTAAGGATTCAAGGGTCGGCTGCTTTTCTCCGGATTCAAGTCTCCAGATAAATGACTGGCTGAGACCAGATTGTTTGGATAATTTGGATGCTGAAAGCATCTGGCTTTCTCTAATCTGTTTCAAGCGACTGGCAAAGTTCATGGTTATAGGTCACCTCCCTGGTAAGATTATGCCATGAATTTATGTAAGCAATCAACTTTAGAACGTAAATTGACATAAATCAACTAAACAATATATAAATGATAATTGGGTAATTTTATGCAATGAGGATTTCTTCTAAGGATTATTTATAAGGAACCGCTATACCTGCCAGTATTTCCTATCCAGCTTCGGTATTGCAGTGCTTCCGCCAGATGTTGAAACTGAATGGTTTCAGAACCTTCCAGATCAGCTATTGTCCGGCTCTTAATATTTTCAAAGGAGGAGACAGGAATGAAGGTAACCATCGAATGCCCGGGCTACGGCAGAGAAACCAAAGCAGATTGGTGGAGATCATAACTGTAAGATGGTGACGGTTCTTGCATTGCACTGAAATATCCGGAAGATCAAAACAGATCGCTGTGTGTTCCGGTTCGTGTTAAGGATAAGGTCAAGATGTCCTTATCTACTTTATAAATCAGGAGCCAATCCGATGTTATATGGCATTCGCGATGTCCACGATAATTACCAGCTAGCGAATGGTCAAGGTGTTTAGCCAAAAGAGGTTTTTCTTCCACCAGAAGGTACAAAACTTCTTCAAACAGCTTTACATCATAACCACGTTTGACAATGTCGTTGCCTGCAGCTCCTCATAATTTGCACGCGCTAAGCGCAGGGATAGCGCCATAATACCAACTAGGAAAGGAGCGATTTGTATGGATTTGGTTTATGAGCGTTGTTGTGGTATCGACGGAGGATGACATTGGGACGGGGATGTTGACAACATTTCATAATCTAGGCTAACATGACATGGGGACGAATACATGACACAGGCATGGCATGACATGGGCACGG
>Ga0123334_1000693_pt1 | contig 46154 bp, 37 predicted proteins | sample BiotimSIPDNA_FD_89706 | JGI IMG/M metagenome (GOLD analysis project Ga0123334, IMG submission 89706) | Anaerobic biogas reactor microbial communites from Washington, USA - Biogas_R1 time_0 SIP DNA | ecosystem: Engineered > Bioreactor > Anaerobic > Unclassified | place: Washington, USA...
AATAGGTCACCCTGGTTTAGCCATACTGAAATGTTCTATTCCAAAAATCGTAGGGATAGGGGTGACATTTCTGCTGCTCAGTTATCGAGATAAAGGGGTGACATTTTTCCTGACCATTGACAGAAAGATTTAGCTATTGTCTTGTTCAACTTTATCCGCAGATGGTTTACGATATCGGGTGCTGAGCAGTGAGAATATCAGACCGCAGGCAGCCAATACAGCTGCCAGGCAGAATACCAGATGATGAGCTGTAATGTATGCAGCGATATATCCCAACCGGGGAGAGTTATAATTCAGAATGCCAGTGAAGGTGGCAACTGATACAGCCACTCCCAGTGAAAAGGAGAAGTTTCTGATGGTTGAAATAAACCCGCCGGTATACCCGGTTTTGTTAGGAGGAATTGAGGCCATTATAGAACTATTATTTGGAGATCCAAAACATCCATTACCAATTCCCAGCAAGAGCAATCCACTTATTATAAGGGGTAGATTTACGTGCTGATCCAAGCTTGACAGGGAAAGAAATGCCATAATCATTAGAATGAAAGATGCAGTGGTAAGACGAGTAGGTCCAATTTTATCAGATAGATTACCGGCTAAAGGGGCACTGATTGCCATAGATAATGGGGGTATGGTCATCATTAATCCGGAGACAGTAGGGGAGTAGTGCAATATATTTTCAAAATAGAATGGTAATAAGAAAGTCACAAATGTTTGGGTGCTGTAAGCAAAAAACGCCATTATATTTCCATAGGTGAAATTCTTTTCTTTAAATAGGGCAAAATCAAGCATGGGCTTTTGGCTTTTATTCTCAAGCCAAATAAATAATGCAAATAAAAGAATTGAAATACTCAAAAGTACAGGTTTGATACCTGATGCCAGGGATATAACCAACGTAAATGCAAATAGAGCAAAGGTTATGGTTCCCGGTATATCAAATTCCGGTGTTTTTTTAGAAGATGGTTGTAAGGGAAGATATTTTGATGCCAGTAAAAACCCGATTAAACCAATGGGGACATTAATCAGAAATATGCTTTTCCAACCCCAGGCAGCAACCAGCAAACCACCTAACCCTGGTCCGGTCATATTACCAATACCAACCATACTGCCGGTAAAACCCAGGGCTTTACCACGTTCACCCGGCGGAAAGGAATTGAAAACTATTCCAATTCCGGTGGCCATCATCATACTTGCACCCAGAGCCTGGAATGCACGGGCCATAATTAATAATAGCAGTGTAAATGATAAACTGCAGGCTAATGAACCGATGGCAAATAACAGAAACCCTAGTGAATAAAGCCGTTCACTGCCAATCTGGTCACCCAGTTTACCCCAGAACATAAGAGTAGCAGTGATTACCAGCATATAAATCGTAACTATCCATTGAACCGATTCTATACTCACATTAAAGTTATCTGCAATTGTTGGGTTGGCAATGTTTAGAATACTTCCGTCCAGGGTAGACATAAATATTCCTAAACAAATTATAATTAAAGCCCGCCATTTATTTTCTAACTTATTAATCTCTTTTTTCCTCCAGCAGAACATTGTAGACATAATAATATTATCATCTACCGGTCAGGATTAGTAATGTGAAGTTAAAAATGATAAGGTTGGAAATTAAGCAAGATCTTTGCAGATATTATGAAGAAGCTGTTGCTAAGGGGAGTAATACTATATAGTTGAAATTACCGCCTGCCTAGAACGGCAATAATGACATCGGATAAACAACCGGCGGCTTTGTCGGCAACATTAAGTGAAACCTCTTCGGTACCAATTTCGAATAACAGAGAGCGGGCGTACAAATCCTGGTTATAATCACCGCGTCCCATATATATACCCCTCATCAGACCGGGGTAAAGTGTATCAGCTTCGTCCTTAATTCGGCGGGCAAATTCCAGGTTGGCATTCATGGCCGGATTGGATCTGCCTAGAACTATCATTATCCTAGCAGTTTCAATACCATTTATCTGCGTTAAATAAGTGGCAGCAGGAGCTGAATCACGATGTATATCAAATATGGCGTCAGGAGTAGCTTTTAATAATTGTACGGCGGTACGGCGTGAGCGGTTGTAGGCATTTATGTCGTGCGGTCCATGATTGTTGTCCTGATGTACAGCAACTATGCCATGGTCGTTTAATTCCTTGGCCATGGCAGTGCCAACTTTTATAACATCTCCATCGGGAATTCTTGTAGATAACCCGGAGGTTAAACGGTAGCATTCATCGTTATGGGTATGATAGATAGCCACCGAAATATTGGATGTACTTATTCTGACATTATTAGGAAACAAAAGAGTAGCAGACGGCATATAATCTACGTTTTCCTTATTGGAAGTGTCAGATTTAATTCCGGCGATGGCGGTATTACCCTTAACCTTTAAAATGACATAATGCTGGTTTTCTGCACTTATATATTCGTCATCTACTGAAACTGGAACACCGGTTTCCAGAATTATTTTCCCATCGGTATTGCGTATAGTTACATATTTAGATCTATTGGTATCAATATCAGCAGATGGCAGCGGTTTAGCCGGCTGCGGAGTTGTTAATTGATGGGCTATATAGGATATTATCATTATTATCAGGAAAAAACTAAAAAAGAGCCAAATGTAACGCTTGGCTGATGAATGCATAATAATACCGCCTTATTAAATAATTGCTATTATTATTTGAATAAGGCGGTTAGTTTATACAGTGAGTGATTATGATAATTTAAAGATTAGTATCCCAATTATCCAGATATTCTTTTTGTTCATCAGTCAATTCATCTATGGAAATATTCATTGACTGCAACTTTAAGCGGGCAACCCGCTGGTCAATTTCAGCTGGTACATTATAAACGTGATTTTCCAGTTTATCACGATTTTCAATAACATAAATCAGGGACAGGGCCTGCAAAGAAAAACTGAGATCCATGACTTCCGCCGGATGCCCGTCGCCAGCGGCCAAATTGACCAGACGGCCTTCAGCCAGTAGGTAAAGCTTGCGGCCATCTTCCATTACAAATTCTTCAATGTTGTTTTTCAGCAACCTATTACTTACTGCCAGAGCATTTAAGTCATCTTTACTGATTTCCACATCAAAATGACCGGCATTTGCCATTATGGCATTATCCTTCATTAGTTTAAAATGCTCACCGCGAATAACATTTACATTTCCGGTAACGGTTATAAATATATCACCTAATTTAGCAGCTTTGCTCATAGGCATAACCTCAAATCCGTCCATTACAGCTTCATTGGCTTTAATCGGATCAATTTCGGTAATTATTACTTTGGCACCCATACCCAGAGCCCTCATGGAAACGCCTTTTCCGCACCATCCATAACCAACTACTACTACATACTTGCCGGCTACCACCAGGTTAGTAGTACGATTAATGCTATCCCATACCGATTGGCCAGTACCATAACGATTATCAAACAAGTATTTCATATAAGCATCATTAACTGCCATCATTGGAAAAAGCAAAGATCCATCTGCATCCATGGATTTAAGCCGTACAATTCCGGTAGTGGTTTCCTCACAACCGCCGATTATCTTGCGAGCCTGATCGACACGGCTTTTATGTAGCATGGTTACAACGTCGGCACCATCATCAATAATTGCATCCGGCATGGTATCAAGGGTCATCTCCAGAAATTTATGATATTCTTCAGGTGATTCGCCGTGTATTGCATAAACTGTTATGCCAGAGTCAGCCAGGGCTGCAACTACGTCATCCTGTGTAGATAAGGGATTACTGGCACAGGCAACCACATCAGCACCAGCAGCTTTAAGTGTTTGCAGCAGATAACCGGTTTTGGCTTCCAGATGCAGACAGCAGGCAATGGTTTTACCTGCCAGAGGTTTAGTCTGAATAAATTCTTCACGCAGAATGTTTAATACCGACATATTCTGACTAACCCATTTGAGTTTACGATATCCGTATTCCGCTAAAGCCGGATCCTTAATAATGGATTTACGGATTTGCATATTTTCAGGTACAGCGTTCATTTAATTAGACCCCCTTGATTATTTGCACAGTATTTAGCTTAATGATATAGTTAGCCAAACATATAGAACATTATAAGTAAAAAACCTTACAATAGGAATCTTAATCTGGTAATATGGTTAAAAATATAACAATGAATGAGGCGAATAGCTGTGAAGGTATTAATGTTTAGCTGGGAATACCCTCCTCACATGGTGGGTGGTTTAGGACAACATGTTTTCGATCTTAGTCGATTCCTGGCTCAACAAGGCATTACAGTACATATTATTACACCCGGAATTGAGAATCTATTGGGTTATGAAACTGAAAATGGGGTTCATATTCACCGGGTAGGTATATCGCAAAAAGAAGGTGAGGATTTTAAATCCTGGACCTTTACCTTCAATAGTGAAGCAATACGCAAGGCAGTTAGTGTTAATTCTCAGGTAGGAGGGTTTGATGTAGTTCATTCCCATGATTGGTTAGTAGCATATGCAGGCAGATCAGTAGCCAAGATTTTTGAGATACCTCTCGTGACTACCATTCATGCAACTGAACACGGCAGAAATATCGGCTTGCATAACCGTATGCAAATGGAAATTAATGAAATAGAAAAGAACCTTGCCCTGGATTCATCCCGGGTAATTTGCTGTAGTCAATATATGCAGGATGAAGTATGTAATTTATTTGGCCGCCCGCGTGAGGACCTTAGAATAATACCCAATGGGGTTGACCCGGATCTTTTTACCTCACTGCCTGTAACACCGAGATTTGATATTGGTGATGATGAACAGGTAGTTTTTTTTATAGGCAGATTGGTGCCGGAAAAAGGAGTCTGGCAATTAATCAATTGTTTTCCTGAGGTTTTAAAAGCTGTTCCGCAAGCAAAACTTTATATTGGCGGTCGGGGTCCGCAGAAGGTAGCTTTGGAGAAATTGGCCCGGGAAAATGGAATTGCTGATAAAGTCTATTTTACCGGATTTATTGCCAAAGAAGATCGCAACTATGTTTATAATCGTGCTAAAGTAGCCGTGTTCCCCAGTCTGTATGAACCATTTGGAATCGTAGCCCTCGAAGCAATGGCTACCAATACACCAGTAATTGTTGGTAATGTAGGCGGATTAGCCGAAATTGTTTCTGATGGATTTAATGGTCTGAAAGTATCTCCCGGTTCTGAGGAAGAATTGGCTGCAGCCATAATCAAATTGTTGACTGATGAAAAATTAGCCGGCAATTTGCAGGATAACGGTTATCAAACGGTGAAATCTGTATACAGTTGGGAAGTTATTGCCAGTTCGACCATAGAAGTTTATAACGAAGTAATCAAAAGTATAGAGAGAGAAGCGAAGATTATTATCTGAGCAAAATAATTGGTATTACACCTCGATAGGGGATGTGTGGCAGGGTGAATGGAAGAATATTGTTAATGCTGCACAGTCATATTCCATACGTTAAAAGGCAGGGAAGATGGCCTTTTGGGGAAGTGTGGCTGTTTGAAGCAATGGCTGAGACTTACATACCATTACTGAATAGTCTTATAAAGCTGAATGATGAGGGAGTAAATGCACCATTAACTTTCAGTTTTACCCCGGTGCTCCTGGAACAACTAAATTCCAAATATATTAAACATGAATTCGTTGAATACTTGCAGGAACGCGAGAGTATGGCCGGTGCTGATGAACGTTATTATTTATCTACCGGAGAAAATGAATATGCCCGTCTAGCGGCATATTATCGAGCCTATTATCGTGATATTCGCAGGGATTTTGAAATTGAATTTGACCGTAATATTATTCAAGTCCTAAAACAATTGCAAAACCAAGGGCGAATTGAAATTATTACTACCGCAGCAACCCATGCCTATTTGCCTTTATTGGATCAAGCTGGATTGGAAACCCAGGTATATTGGGGAAAGGAATTATACAATAATGTATTTGACCGTGAACCGGAGGGGTTCTGGTTACCTGAATGCGGCTATTTCCAAGGCATAGAAGATATTTTAATTAAAAATGGATTTAAGTATTTTTTTGTTGATAGTCATGCCATCGAAGGAGGCAAGCCAATAGGTATCTCCAGCCATGGTTTTCCTGATGAAGAAATCGAGATTGAAACTTTTGCTTCTACGGGTCTTAGTACATACCGGCCATACACTTTAAAAGATAATCAGATAACCGTATTTGGACGTAATGCTATGGTCAGTCATCAGGTATGGTCAGCTGATTACGGATACCCGGGGGACGAAAATTATCGTGAGTTTCATAAACATTCCATGCGCTCCGGTTTTAAGTATTGGAAGGTCACTGATCGAAATCAGGCTATGGATAAAAAGCAAGTTTACAATCCGGAAGAAGCACAGTTGAAAATTAAACAGCAGTCCTGGCATTTTGTAAATAGCCTGGTTAATACAGCTAAAAATGCGGCTAAATTAGGCTTCGCATCACCGTTAATAGTAGGCTGCTATGATACTGAGTTATTTGGACATTGGTGGTGGGAAGGTGTTGACTGGTTGGAAGCTGTAATTCGTTGTATTAACGATAACCCCAGTCTGGAATTGGTTTTACCCACTCAAGTTGGAAAGGGCAGGCATGAAGCGCAGGTATTTGAATCATCCTGGGGTATGGGTGGTAAGCATTATGTCTGGGAAAATACTGAAACCGCCTGGATGTGGGATATAATAAGACAATCCGGACGGGAATTTGAAGCGTTAAAATCCCGCACCTATAACCAGGAGTTGGCTGATGTAGCTTTATCTCAGGCCTTAAAAGAACTAATGCTTATACAGAGCAGTGATTGGTTGTTTATGGTTAGTAATAACTTAACCAGGGATTATGCTATGAAAAGGTTCTTTGAACATTATGCCAAGTTACTTAGAATAAGCAATAGTTTACAAAATGATTCATTTGATGAGACCTTTTCAGAATGGTTAAATCGAATTCAATATGAAGATGACTTTTTTAGTTGTCTGTAATTTTGGAGGTGCTTTATGAAGGGGCATATTGCTTTTTGCCCTCATTTTCATCAGCCTCATTTTCAGTTATATCGTACCAGGGAAGAAGCTTTTCATAATTCTTATATTCCCTGGCTAAGGCTTTTAAATGAGGCGGTTGGTTTAAATGATTTTTTTATAAATTTACATTTTTCCGGTCCTTTTCTCTATTGGATGCAGGATCAAAAACCAGAGTATATTAATCAGTTAAAAGAACTGAACAGCAGTAATAAAATTGGTTTTATCGGCGGTTTGGCCGATGAATCTTTTATTCAATTATCTTCACGTAACGATGACTATCTCTATCAACTTGCTCATTATGATGCATTATTGACAAAGCTGGTGGGGATAAATGCCAGTCAATGGCAGGGAATTCATTTAGTAGAGCGTGAATGTGGTGAAATGACATTGCACCGAACTATTCATGCTGCCGGCCGATTAAATGCACCTCCTATTGTGTATCTGGATGCAGAAACATTTTATGAGTCTCACTTTGCCTATCCGGGTTCAGAATATGATTTTTGCCTTAAACATTTTGGCTTTAAAGACCCTTTTTCCAAAACGACTATCAGTCATATACCTCAGGATATGCTTTTTTTCGGATTGCGTGATGAAATTGGCGGACAGGAGTTTTTTAGTTTTCCAGTACATAGTCAGTTTCGTTATCAATTATTAAAGCGTCATAGTTTTACTTTTGATGACAAAGTTAAAATTAAACCCTCCCATTATTATTTCTATATTAAAGATGCGCTGGAAAGAGCTTATGAAACTATAAATAATTTCGGTGAGGATAAGGAACCAATTCTGATTATTTTTGAAGATGCTGAGAAGTTTGGACAATGGAGCAAAGACCCGGATGGAGATCACGAATGGTTAATGGAATTTTTCCGATTAGTAGATCGTGATGCTGATTTGAAGTTTACTGGGCTGAAAGATTATTTACAACAATATGGATTTTTAGATACCTACCCGGTTAGTTCCAGTCATAGTTATCCGGAATGGGAAAACTGGACCGCCAAACGTGGTATCAGAGGAGTAACTTTTGGTGATGAAAGATTACGCCGCATTATGTGCCGTTTGCGTGATGTCGAAGATCAACAGGATATTTTTGAAAAGCATTTATTAACCAGTCCTGACATTATCTCTCCTGAATATAAGTATCTGAAGGATTTAATTGAACGTTCCATGCTGGAGTCCCCGGAGCGGTATTTGTTTATTGAAGAAATATTAAAAGAACAGTTACCTGAAATTGCGCACAAATATAGCCTGATTAATCGCGTAAGAAATTTGGTTTACCAGGAAGATCCTAAATGGGCGAGTCGTCATCCCAGTTACGGTTCATCGCCTTTTTATGATATGCAGGGTATTGCTTATCTGGAATTGACTTACCGTCTATTGGAAATGATTAATCAGCAGTCAGGTCTTAAAACAACTCCGGAAATACAGGTCAGAGACTGGGATTTTGATGGCAAAAATGAAGTTTTATTTACAAATAGTGAACAGGTATTAGTAATTGATTGCCAGGGCGGTTGCGTTTCATATCATCATGTATTGAACCCACAAACAAATAATTATACAGACTTAATTGAAGAGCTGTTAGGTGCTGATGTTTTAAGCTTAAAAACTTATAACTCGATTTACCGCCACTCTTATCCACTGGTATTTACAGAAGTTGACAGTGATATTTCTCCCCGGCTGTATCCTGAAGGTGGCAGACGTGAGGTAGGTCGTAATGCGTTGCGTTGTAATTTATATATGTTAAATGATGAACAGGAAATAGAAATTGGTAAGTTTTCATCCCGAGATTATAATCTGGATACGGTAGAACAAACTGAAGGTGGTTTAATTGCTGTGTTGTCAGCTAAAACTGATTTGAATTTATTAAATTCAAATGTTATACCGGTAGAACTTACTAAAAAGATTAGGGTTATGGAAAATTTTATGACGGTAACTTTTCATGTTAAGTTACCGGTTGAATACAACCATCTGGAATTGATATTAGCTCCTGAACTGGTGTGTTCAGCCTCCGCATCCGATGAGGTGAACTTCCGTCCCCAAGCGTATATTGGTATAAATACTAAACCTGATGAGTCTGCAACCATACCTGTAAAGGTTTTAGATATTTCTACTAAGCAGGAGGATGGTTATGAGTTTACCAACCAGGAATATCAGACTGCAACACCTTATGAATTAAGTTATGTTTACCAGCTTTGTAATGCTGATGGCACCAGTTTTAGCAACCTGATAAGCTACTCACTGGTGGAAGCTAATAATTTGGATAGTATAGTAATTGAACCGGCAGTAAAATATTATTATCGTGATTATGTGTTTGAAGGTCAGAGCCGTTTAGGCTATCACACCTCCGGAGCATTAATAAGCCCCAGAGTTAAGTTGGTAAATGGTGAAGCATTAATTCAGGTTAAAATTAACTGGGATTTTGAAACCAGTCAGCAGGAAGCCGATTATGATTTAGCAGTACATTTAATAACCGGTAATTAAAATTAACAGCTCAATATAGAATTATTAAAATTGGAGGTTGTTTAATGATATTAAAGGAGTTTTTTGATTTTTATTTTGACAGGATTGATAGCGATGTACTAAAAGTTTATGAAGAATTGCTTCCTGCCAATAACAACTTGGCCAGTGCTTATACAGAAATGTTTTCCCGTAATGATGACGAAGCCATAGCTTTCCTGTTGGATTTTCATCGGGCTACTTCAGAATTACGGAATCAACAACCAAATCAGGCGATTCTTTTTAATGTACATAATAATGTGTGTTTTCCATTTTTCGTTGAATATTTATGGAAAGTCATGACTCCTGCCGAACGGGAAAAGCTGGTTGTTCAAACCGGCACTGATGATTTGAATGAAATAACCCGTAAGTTAAATGATGAAGTTGAACTGCGTAATTGGTTTCGTAAAGAGATTGGTTCTTCATTGAGTCAGCAGGATTTATTTACTTTAAACGAAATAATTGCCCTGCAAAACTTTTCCTCCGGAGGAGAATACTCATTTTTAAAATATGTTTACCCCAACATTCAGGAATTGGATGGTAAAGTATTGGATGCAGGCTGTGGTGCTGGTTTTGCCACTTTGGTTATGAGTCAGTATGCTTCAGTATATTCTATTGATGCCTGTCATGCCCGATTGGAAAGAGCCAAGGCATTATCAAATATGATGAAAAAAGGCGAAAAGACTATATTCCCTCAGGTAATTGATCTGATTGAAGAGGAATTAGGGGGAATAGAAGTAGAATGTGAATTCCCTACTGCCCAAACGTTATTATCCGGAGATTCTAAAGAAGTTACCTTTGCAGTTGGCAGTATTGATGCCTTGCCTTATCCGGATAATTATTTTAATGCTATAAATTGTCTGGATGTTCTGGAGCATACTTTTGCGCCGGAGAAAATAGTTGAACAATTTTCCCGGGTACTTAAACCGGGCGGCAGGGTATTTATAACAGCTCCTACCCGCTATGGTGAAGTTGAACAGCATATTCATGAGAGTATTGAAGGTACTATGTTCCCGGCTATGCTGCATATGCACCATTTTGATCCTGAATCATTAACCAAAATGTTTGAACGTCACGGTTTTAAAGAAGTGGAAGTAACACCGTTTGATTATTTAAGTTGGGAAGGATTTCTTGAAATAGCAGATCGTTCACCGGCCAAAGAATTAGCTGACGAATTAAGAGCCAAGCCCTTTGATGAAGTGGCTTTGCAATTATTTGCCGTCTATGAAAAATTATAGATAGATGAAAAAGAGAAGCCCCTTACGGGGTTTTTCTTTTGCCTTATTATCGCCATTTCTCCACCCAATAGTAGTCTATTAAATCTGTACCGTAGTTTAAAGCTGCTTTGTTGCTATAGTAATTGGTTGTACCATGAAACACATCTATCCAGTACGGATATTCCGGCCATAACCGATAATTTATATCACCGGTATCAATAACTTTCAGAGTATAATATTCATTACCCTGAATAGTTATTGGTCTGGATAAAACTATATCAGTATTAAATGGAATTATTGGTACCCGAGGGTCACCGCCATATTGGCTGGGAACCAGGGGATGAACGGCGATGGTTCCCAGGGCATATTCTTTGCCGCCTGATGATATGGGTGCCTGAGCTGCCTCAGTATATGCAGTCGCCTTTTGACTCTTCACAGAAAATACCACATACCATTGAGGCTCAGTGCTGTCAATTTGCGGTACCGGGGTTTTATCCGGTTCAGGTTGCCTGATTGCTACGGCTATAATCATAATAAATAATAATGCTAATGAAGCGAGTATCATTCGATTACTAATTTCAATCATTTTAAAAACTCCTTTCTAAATCTATTTTTCCAAAGATATCAAATGCCTATGAGCGTTATATAATGGGAATATTGTTTAAAATATTTAGGTGTTATTGCATGATTATTATAATTAAAGCGAATATATAGGCTATAAATAATGTATGCTATAATGTTTTACAGGTTTAAGAAAGGTGTTTGAATAAATGAATGTTATCAATGATGGTATCGATGATAAGCTGTTTCAATATATACAAAAATCGATTGCGGAAACTCCTTATTACCAGGTATTAAGTATTTCCTTAAGCAGAATTGGTGCGGGGATAGCAGAAGTAACTGTGACTTCGATAGTAGAGCATACTAATCCTCTGGGATTAATACATGGTGGTTTAATTATGTCATTGGCAGACGCTGCCATGGGGAATGCTGTACGAAGTCTGGGAATAAGGGGAGTAACAGTTGATTGTTCAACAGCATTTCTTTCACCTGCTGCCTTGGGAGAACAGATAACTGCCCGGGGAAGGGTTTTAAAATCAGGAAAAAGTTTAATATTTGCTCATGCAGAAGTATGGGCCGGGGAAAAACTTATTGCTGATAGCAAAGCCTCCTTTGCCAATACCGGAACAATAACTTACTAATAAAGAGGAATTATTTATCAATGGATAATAGTTTAATAAAAACTAATAATTATACTGTATTTACCTTTACTTCTACATCAAATGCTCTTAAAGCTGAGAAATTATTGAAAGAAATCAAAGCTGAATTTTTAATTATGCCAACTCTGAGAGAGATATCATCCAGTTGCGGCTTATCTATAAAACTTGCCTCAGAAAACCAACCGGTTTACTATCAATATCTGATTGATCATAATGTAGACATTGACGGTGCATATAATGTGGAAAAACAGGGCAAAAAAAATCTGGTCACCAAAGCCAGGCTCTGATGTTACTGAAGGTGGGGAAGCAAGGAAACTTTCTTTTGCTTCCCATTTATCACGCTTAAAATGCCCTGTGACAAAATAACAGGATTTATAGCGGAAGTCTTTTAGCTTCCGTTCACAATATGGGGAGAGAATACTCATTATGAAAAGCATAACCAGTGAGATTGATAGTTTTTTTAATAATGAATCGCAAATTAGTCAAGTAATTGATAATTATCACTTTCGTGAAGAACAGCTCGATTTAGCTAATCAGGTTGCCCATTGCTTTATAAATGACGAGTATTTAGTGGCTGAGGCGGGAACGGGTATAGGTAAAACTTTAGCTTATTTATTACCAGCAGTCTTATGGTCGGTCAAAGAAGGGCATCGGGTAGTAATATCAACTCGTACCAAAGCCTTGCAACAACAAATTATTGAAAAAGACATTCCTGCATTGCAGAAATTATTGGCTTATAAATTTCTGGCGGTAGAAGCCAAAGGACGGGAAAATTACTTATGCTGGAATAAGTATATGAGTATAATGGGTGGTCGCAAAGCACTTAGTGAGGAAGAACAGGAATTTATTGCGGCCATTATGGTCTGGGCGGAAAAAACCAAAAGTGGTGATCGAAAGGAGCTGTCCTTACCGGGCAGTTTAATGAAACAATGGCCTTTTGTGGCAGCAGACCGTCATAGTTGCCGAAAAGATTTATGCCGCTATCAGGACAAATGCTTTCGTTTACACCTGATAAGACAAATGGAAAAAGCTCATTTGATAATCACAAATCATGCCTTGCTGCTTTCTGATCTGATGGCTGAGAATAATATTTTACCCGAGTATAAATATTTAATTATTGACGAAGCCCATAGCTTTGATCGGGAATCATTTGATAAATTATCCTGCCGTTTCTCTTATGATGATACTTTAATGGCACTGGAATCTTTATATAGCCATTCTGCTCGTTATGAGAAAGGATATTTACAATTAATCAAAGGTCGCTATCCGGAATGGACGGCACTGATTTTTGAAACCGGATTATTAATTGATAAAAGCATTGCCCTGACACAAAAAATATTTAGCCAACTGAACAGATTTTCACCGGGGGAAGGGGAGTATGCCCGCGTAATCAAATCTACGGAATTAGATGAACCGGAATTCCTGACCACACTTGAATATTACCGGGATTGGCAAAGTAATCATAACTTGATTATCAAACAATTAAACAAATTAAAAGAAGAATTAAGCGGCAAGGACGAAGAAGGAGAGTTAGCCTCTTATGTACGGCTGTTATATGAATTATCAGAGCAGGCCTTTTTAATAATGGAGGAGGATATTAATCTAACTGACCGCATAATTTGGTTGGAGTATAGTCACGGTCAGGTATCAACAATTTGTTCTTCTCTGGTCAAAATAGGGGATACATTACAAGAAAAACTATATCAGCAACTTGATAGCCTGATTATGGTTTCAGCCACCTTAACTGTTGAAGAACAGTTTGATTATTTTATTAATAAAATCGGATTAACTGAAGCCATGCAGGACTCACGCATAAATACCTGCTTAAAACCATCGCCTTTTGCCTATGATGATAATGCCTGTTTATGTTTAATACCTGAAATTAGCTCTACTGACAGTTATAAATTTAATAATGATATCTGTGAAATACTGACCAATATTATCTTAACCGGTCAGGGGAAATCACTGGTGCTTTTTACATCCCGTAAGCAAATGCAGCAAGTGGCACAATTAATACGTCCCCTGTGCCAGCAGTATGCCTGTCCACTATTTGTACAATACGAAGATGGTGAATCCGGCACGGTATTAAATGGTTTTATTGAAGCTTCACATGCGTTACTTATGGGAGTTGATACCTTTTGGGAAGGCATAGATTTAAAAGGAAATCTGCTTAATTGTATTGTGATGGTAAAATTACCTTTCCGACCGCCATCAGAGCCTTTCAGTTATGCTTCCGATTTATTTTGCCAGCTAAAAAGACAAAATGGCTTTAAACATTTCCTGCTGCCGGATGCAGCAGTTCGATTTAAACAGGGTATTGGTCGATTAATTAGAGGTGAAGCTGACCGTGGTCTGGTAGTATTACTGGATAACAGAATTATCAATATGCCATATGGCAAAGTATTTATTAACAGCTCACCCATTAAAAATCTGGTAACCGTCAACAAAGGAGAATTACAGGAGTTGTATCTATCCTGGCTTTAGATTCAAAGTAGCCAGAAATAAATAATAATTAATAATCCGGTAACTTTTTTTCCCCGTTTTTCATAGTATGAACTATAAGTTTCAGCTATTAATAAAAAGGGGGAAATAGCAAGTGCGCATCGTCTATATTAAAATACCCAGTGTTTTACGTAATATAATTGCTAAAGTATCCGGCAAATAATTAATTAAAAAATAATACAGGATAATATAGCTATATTTTACTAAAGATTAATGACTAAAGCCGGGGAGGTAAGGCTTATGCCCTATATTAGACTTATTACCGGGCTATGCCTTATTGGATTAGGATTACTGTTAGTATATTTTTCATGAATAGTGAGATAGAATGGAAGCCGGAAATACCGGCTTTAATTTTTAACTTATTCCTATCAATTTATTTCACTTAACCCTAATCCCAATATACCTCCTAATCCTCCGGCTACAATACAGGTAGTCAAGCTGTATAATAATCCACCCAGATTGATTAATGAAGTATCAAAGGCCAAAGTCGCAATTAACATTACTATAAAAAAAGCTATTCCCATACTGATACCTCTAACCAGACCTTTACTCCCATAATACTTGCTGACATAACATCCTGCCCAGAAAACGCTGAATATAACAATCAATTTACCTATTAGTGCCATAGAAGTATCCGGAATAGACGAATAATAAACGGTAATCCCTGCTAAAATGCATAAAACCAGAGATATCAGTATTGCTTTACTTATTGCCATTATTTCTACAGAGCCAGGTTTATTCATATAAATACACACCTCCTTAAACCAAAAATATGAACTTTATAACGCAAATATTACTTGTACATTGAGGAAGATTTTATATCCAATAATCAGCCTAAAAGTCATTTTATAGACATAGATATGTAAATAAAATGGAAAGTGATGGCTGTTAATGTGTATGAAGTCTTAATCTGGAGTTGTTTAGCCGGGATAGCAACTGTACTTGGTGCCATACTGTTATTTTTTCGTCAGGAATGGAGTAATCGGGTTCTGGCATCATTTTTACGCCTGGCAGCAGGGGTTATGGTGGGAGTGGTCGTCTTTGATCTCTTCCCATCGGCTATTGCTTATGCGGGCCTGGGAACAGCTTTAATAGGAATTCTGTTAGGGATAGCCATAATAGCCCTGTTTGATTATTTCTTTATGGCCAGAATTTATCCCGGAGATAGTCTAATAAGATTGGGATATTTAATCATGCTCGGTATTGCCATGCATGATTTCCCCGAAGGCATAGCCATAGCATTGGGATATGAAATGAAAGTTCGTACCGGCGCAGTTATCGCGTTGGGTATAGGTATTCACAATATTCCTGAAGGAATGGCTATAGCTGCGCCGCTTATTATGAGTGGTATGAGTCGCTGGCGAATTATATTACCAACTATACTGGTAGGAATTATTACGCCCTTAGGAACTATATCCGGGCAAATAATTATAAATTATCAGCCTCAACTATTACCTGTACTATTGGGAATTGCATCCGGAATTATGTTGTATCTGGTCTTTTTTCAACTATTACCTCAGGCAGGTAAAAAAGCAAAACAGGCAGATTGGAAATGGTTTTGGCTGGGGGCAAGCATTATTTTATTAGCAACCTTTATCTAATTTTTAAGATTAACCGCATAAAAACCGGTAGAGACTATGAAAATAAGTAAAAATAGATAAGGGGATATATAATGGTTAACTTGTTTTACTTATTTTTGGCGGCCTTATCAGGTGCAGCTATGGCTCTACAAGGTACTTTTAATGCCAGTCTGGGTAAAATTATTGGTTTGTGGGAATCAACGCTGTTAATTCATATAATCGGTGTTATAACTGTAATAGTAATTATGATAGCGGTTGGGTGTGGGTTAAACAATTACGGTAAACTTGGACAGGTACCCTGGTATGCATTTCTGGGAGGTGTACTGAATGTCCTGATCATTTATGCTGTAATTCGCTCCATACCGCAAATTGGAGTAGGTAATGCTACTACAGCTATTATAGTTGCCCAGATATCAACGGCAGTTTTAATTGATGCTATGGGAGCTTTCGGCATGAAAAAGATAGGTTTTCAATATCTGGACATATTAGGTATTCTGCTGTTAGCTGCGGGAGCTAAATTATTGCTTATGGATTAATCATTTCACCTCTAATTATATCTCGGGCAGCAGATAATTAATGTTATAATACGCCTAGATAGTCAACTAATGCCAGTCAACAGGGAGAGGAGACGTCAGGGAAACTGTCCATGCTATATATGTTTACCCTGATAAAGAGATTCGATATGGGAGGGCTTGTTGATGACTGTCAGGTATTTAACCGGACGTAACAGTACGGCAAAGAGTCAACACATATTTTCTGAAATAAAGCAGGCTTTACATAGTGGAACTGAAAATCGATTGATTTTACTGGTTCCTGATCAATTCACATTTCAAACCGAAAGAGATTTAATTTGCAGCCTGGATGTTCCAGGTATTATGCAGGTGGAAGTATTAAGTTTTAACCGGCTGGGGGAGCGGGTTATAAATGAAGCCGGAGGCAGGACGCGTACTACTATCGATGAACAGGGTAAACATATGGTACTGCGTAAAGTAATTAATGATAATCTTCATAACCTTGGCATTTATAGTAAAGTTGCTGAACACCCCGGATTTGTTGAACAGGTATCAGAACTGATTGCAGAAATTAAAAGATATCAGGTTAATATTGATGATATGGTAGCAGCCTGTACTTCAGAAGCAATGCTTGCCAAGACCAGCGATATAAAAGTTATCTATAATGCTTTTAATGACTACCTTCAAGGGCGCTATATAGACCTGGAAGATAAGAGCAATCTGGTTGTTGAAAAGATGACCAATTGCAGTTGGCTAAAAGATTCACATATCTGGATAGATGATTTTATAACCTTTACACCACAGCGATTACAGGTAATTGAACAATTGTTGTTATTGGCTGAAGAAATTACTTTTTCCTTCACGCTGGATTTATCTGCTTCACGCCGGGATGCCCAACTGTTTTCTCCCTCTAATTACACATATAAAAAGATTCATTCTCTGGCTGATAACCTGGGTTTAAAACAGGAACTTATAGTTGTTCCTGACATTGATGCGGATCAGAAAGTGGCACTGAAACATTTGGAAAAAGAATTATATGCTTATCCGTCCCGGGTATGGGAAGATGAGGTAGAAGGCTTGTCAGTTTTTGCGGCAGCTAATATTTCTTCCGAAGTAGAGCAAGCTGCCTCCCGGATTATTAAATTTGCCCGCGAGAATTCCTGGCATTGGAAAGATATAGTCATAATCTGTTCCGATATGGAAAATTACAGTTATCTTATCAGACGCATATTCCCGGAATACGGCATACCATTTTTTATTGACGACAAAAGAGATATTATGGACAACCCCATTATTGAATATTTGATGGCATTATTAGATATTCTCATCCGAAATTTCCGTTTTGATGATGTAGTGCGAATGCTTAAAACCGGCCTTTTGGATTTAACAGCTGATGATGTGGAAGAATTGGAAAATTATATGCTGGCCTATGGTATTCAGGGTGATAAATGGAAACATGATTTTATTTATGGCCCACCGGAGGAACTGGAGAAATTAAACCAGTTGCGTATTAGAATTGCCGAACCTATCTTTGAATTACAGACAAATATAAAATCGGCAACTTCCTATGCAGCTCGAACCCGGCAGCTGTATGATTTTCTGGAACAAAGGTCAATCCAGACCGGATTACTTAATTGGATTGAGGATTTACGTGAACAAAACCTGCATGAGCAGGTTTTACAAAACACTCAAGTATGGAATATTGTCATGCAAATCTTTGATCAGATAGTAACAATTATGGGTGATGATATTTGTACTCTAAAAGAATACCGCTCGGTACTGGAAAGTGGCTTTACCTCTTTTAAACTCGGAATGATACCTCCCACAGTTGACCAGGTAATTATCGGCAGTTTGCAAAGGTTAAAAAGCCGCGGAGCCCGTGGATTAATAGTATTGGGTGTAAATGACGGCAAATTACCGGCAGCAGGTAATCCCAATGGTATTTTGTTGGACGAGGAGAAACAGGGCCTGGAAGAAAAGGGCATTATTCTCTCCAGTAGCCGGGAACAACGTATGGATGAGGAAAGATTTATTATTTACAGTGCTTTGACCAGAGCCACTGATGAAGTAGTACTGTCTTATGCTTTGGCTGATGTTCAGGGTAAAGCATTACGTCCTTCATTATTAATTGACCGGGTTAAAAAAATATTTCCGCGCATAAAGCAAAATTCTGATTTAGTAGAAAACCGAATGAGCCAGTTACAATTGGTTTCAACTCCGATTAGCACCTATAAATATTTGATTGAAAATATGCGTCGATTCCTTGACGATAAACCTATTGAAGATTTCTGGTGGGATATATTGGGCTGGTATCAAAACAATCCGGATTGGGAGGCTTTGCATACTATGACCGGCAAGGCTTTCTTTCACCGTAATCAACTTCATTATGTAGAGCCAAAAGAAGCTAAGCGATTATATACCAGACCCTTTCGAACTAATGTTTCTCAATTGGAAAAGTTTGCTGCTTGTCCATTTGCTCATTTTATTCAATATGGAATGCGTGCTCGGGAACGAAAACAATACACAGTAGAATTCCCTGATATCGGTAATATATTTCATGAAAGCATATTGAAGTATGGAAACCGTATATCTGAGGAAAAACATGACTGGCTTAATTTAACTCAGGATCAATGTGAAGTGATGGTTGATGAGATTATGGAGGAATTGACAGCCGATTATGGCAACGGTGTATTTCAAAGTAATAATCGTTATATGAATTTGAAAGATAGATTGAAGCGGGTTAGCCGCCGGGCTACCTGGACAATTACTGAACATATGAAAAAAGGTGAATTTCAGTTATTAGGGCATGAGATAGCTTTTGGCAAGGGGAAAGATTTCCCGGCCATAGAGGTGGAGTTGAATAACGGCGAAATACTTTACCTGGAAGGAAGGGTTGACCGGATTGATTATTTTAACCTGCCTGATTCCACCTATATAAAAATTATTGATTATAAATCGGGTAATAAATACATGCAAATAGATGATGTGTATTATGGTTTATCATTGCAATTATTCATCTACTTATCGGCTTTATTAAAAAGTGATCATCCCAATTTTCAAAGTACTTTAAAACCTGCCGGAGTATTCTACTTTAAGATTGATGACCCTATGATAACAACAGAACAGATGGATATGGATAAAATTGAGTCGGAATTGCGTAAAGCACTTAAAATGCGGGGAATAACCTTAAAAGATGTGGAAGTGGTTCGTGCCATAGACCGCGAAATAGTAAAGGACTCAGAAGTTTTACCGGTTACCTTAAAGAGTGATGGTGATTTTAGCAAAAATTCATCGGTTTTATCAGAAGATGAATGGCATGTGATACTTAACTATGTGGAAGCTAAAGTTGCCGGATTAAGTGAACAAATTTTATCCGGACGAGTCAGTATTGAACCTTATAAAAAAAATAATAACGATAATGCCTGTACTTATTGTAATTACAAGGCTATTTGTCAATTTGATATGCTTTTTGAGGGTAATCAGTACAAATACCTGCAGAAATATAATATGGAACAGGTTTTGCAGTTGATGGAAAAATCGGAGGAGGGTTAAGCAGTGAGAAACTGGACGAATGAACAGCGGGAGGCTATTGAACTGCGTGACCGCAATTTATTAGTCGCTGCTGCAGCAGGATCAGGTAAAACTGCTGTTCTGGTAGAACGAATAATCCAAATAGTTATTAAGGATAAAATTGATATAGATCAATTGCTGGTAGTTACTTTTACGCAGGCAGCCGCTGCTGAAATGCGGGAAAGAATTAGCCGGGCTATCCACGAGGAATTGGACCAATCTGATGAACATAATCAGGAACATTTAAGACGACAATTATCACTGTTAAACCGCGCCTCAATAAGTACTCTGCATGCATTCTGTACTGAGGTTATTAAAGACTATTTTCATTTGATTGATATTGACCCCCGTTTTCGTATTGCTGATAATACTGAAGCATTAATTATTAAAAGCGAATGCATGGAGGAAATGCTGGAAGAGCAATATCAGAAGGCTAGTCCGGAATTTTTGATGCTGGTTGAAATGTTTGGCGGCAACCGTGATGATACCCCATTAAGTGATCTGCTGTTAAAGATTTATGATTTTATTCAGAGTCAGCCAGAACCGTTGGAATGGTTAAATAATAAGGCCCATGATTATAACATGACCAGAGAAGAATTTGAAAACAGCAGTTGGCTTAAAACCATTAAACAAAATATCAAAACCAGGTTAATCGCTGCCGAAGACTTATTTACCAGGTCATTACAGGAATCATTGTTACCGAATGGTCCAGCTGCTTATATTGAAGCTCTGCAGGATGACAATATAAAAATTAATCAATTGCTGGAAGCTTTAGATGGTGGAAATTTTGATGATTTTTATAATCTAATGTACTCAATTGATTTCAAGCGTCTAAAACCTGCCACCCCTGAGCATAAAGAGAAAGCAGAAGAGATCAAAGGGTGGCGTGATGAAGCTAAAAAGATTATTACTGATATAAAAAAGAAAATTATACTTAAACCGGTTGATGAAATGCTGGCTGATATTAACCAGCTTTATCCCTACATAAATTACATCTATTCTTTAATAATGGACTATACCCGCATTTATACCCTGAATAAATCAGAACGGGGTGTTTTAGATTTTAATGACCTGGAACATTATGCCCTGCAAGTATTATCATACCCTTTGGCCAGACAGGAATATCAATCCCGTTATCAGTACATCTTTGTTGACGAATATCAGGATAGTAATCTGGTTCAGGAGACTATTATCAGCTATATCAAACGGGACAATAATTTATTTATGGTAGGGGACGTTAAACAAAGTATTTATAGATTTCGTTTAGCAGATCCCGGTTTATTTATGCAAAAATATGAGGAATATAGGCGATCTGAACACAGTATCAATTGGCGTATAGATTTGGGAACAAATTTTCGTTGTAGTCAGGAAATAATTAATTCGGTAAATTGTTTATTTACTGAAATCATGTCCCGTGAATTAGGTGAACTTGATTATGATGACCGGGTTAAATTGAACTACGGAGCAAATAATAATAAATTTTATGACCCCAGTGTAGAACTTTGCATCATCGATGGAAATGACGATGGGTTACAGGACGAAACTGTAATGGCTGAGGATGATACAACAATTGATGAGACGTTAGCAGTAAGCGATAATGATGTTCCAATGGACAACATTGAAAGGGAAGCACTATTTGTCGCCCAGAGAATTAAACAACTACTTAGCGAAGAAGTATATGATTCCAGAACTGAGACTTATCGACCAGTGGAGTATCGCGATATTGTTGTTCTGATGAGGGCTACTGTTAACTGGGCCGGGCAGTTTGCTGAAACCTTTATGTCCGAGGGAATACCTTGTTATGCTGATGTTAACAGTGGTTATTTTCAGGCTATTGAAGTTGAATTGTTCATGAATCTTTTAAGGGTTATTGATAATAAAAGACAGGATATTCCTCTAATGAGCGTTATGCGTTCACCAATATTTGATTTTAGCTTACCGGAAATGATAATGATTCGGGCTGCAAGTAAAACAGCTGCATTTTATAAAGCCATAGAAGACTATCGCTTAAATAATGAAGATAAACTGGCGGAAAAGCTTAACAAGTTTATTCAACAGATTAGTATTTGGAAAGATGAATCCCGGTATATGAGTATGGATGATTTTATCTGGAGATTATTAATAACTACCGGATATTATTATTATTGTGCAGCAATGCCCGGGGGGCAGCAACGCCAGGCGAATCTGCGTTTATTACATGATCGGTCCCGTCAGTTCAGTCAAACTTCCATAAAGGGTTTATATAATTTTATTAAGTTCATTGATAAATTAAAGATCAGCAGTGGTGATATGGATATTGCCCGGGTGTTAGGCGAAAATGACAATGTAGTCAGAATTATGAGTATTCATAAAAGCAAAGGTTTGGAGTTTCCTATAGTAATATTGGCCGGATTGGGTAAAAAATTTAATATGCGGGATACTTCAGGCACGGTATTACTACATAAGGATTTAGGAATTGGTTCACGCTTTATAGACCCTAAATTAAGGTTTTCCACTAATACCATAACCCGTATCGCCATAAGTGACCAGCTGACTACGGAGAGTTTGGCAGAAGAAATGCGTATTTTGTACGTTGCCTGTACTCGTGCCCAATATAAATTAATCATGGTAGGGTCTATCAACGACTTAAACAAACAAAAGCATAAATGGATAAAACAACAGGGAGTATATCAGCTTGCACAAAGCCGCAATTATTTGGATTGGATTGCACCAGTAGTGGTGAGGCACAATAGCGCAGCAATACTACTGCCTGATTCATACCAGGATTGTCATCCCGTATCAATAATTGATGATTGCAATTGGAATGTGATAATAAACAGTCCAGCAATTAATGAATACCATATTGGCCCGGCAATTAAAAAAGATTTTATTAAACGCTGGAATTATTCAGAAATGCCGCCATCGGAACAGGCAGAAGAATTTAAAACTATCTTGGATTGGAATTATAGATACAAAGATGTACAAGATATCCCTTCCAAAATATCAGTTACTCAAATAACTGATTTGGAGCGCAAGAATCTGGTTGAATACGCTTATTCACCACCTGAGTTTAATATTAAACCTAGATTTTTAGATACAACTTCCGCCATAACTCCGGTACAGAAGGGTACAGTGCTACATACAGTTATGCAACACCTTGATTTGCAACGTTTGGAAGATGGTGCTGTCAGTATAAACCGGCAGATTAATGAAATGGTTAAGGCAGAAATTCTGACTGAACAGGAAGCTGAAGTAATTGATTCTCTGGCTATTAATAAATTCTTTAATACAGAATTGGGCCAAAGAATATTAAAAGCTGAAAAGGTCTATCGGGAAACACCATTTAACCTGCGCTGTCCTGCTTCAGATATTTTTAGTTTAGCTGCAGGCACGGATGAAAATTTATTGGTGCAAGGTGTTATTGACTTGTATTTTGAAGAGGACAATAAATTAATCTTATTGGATTTTAAGACTGACCGGGCATTATATAATCTGGAAAGATTAATAAAACAATATTCTATACAGCTTAAATGGTACCGCAGAGCATTGGAATCCATCCAGCAAAAAGAAGTATCTGAAATGTATTTATACCTTTTCGAAAATCACCAAACAGTAGCGGTTAATTAAAACTACTGATTATTTTTATGTTTTAACGGGTGAATCCTTCTATAAACAGCTGTTTTAATTCTTCCTCGCTGCTAAAATGGGCGGGGAGGTTGTCATCCAGGGTTTCCATAACCGCATCCAATAAAGCTCTAACTATTTCTTCACGCGTTACTAAACAACGCGTAGCAGTGTAACCGGAATTTACCAATCCAGTTATCCAATCAATCTGATCAGAATAAAGGTGAATTGGCATTTGCATTAATGGTCGGCGCTTTTTCTTTTTGGGATTGGAGTCTATAAATTCTGCATTTTCTTTATTCTCAACAATAATATTTTTGGTGGATATTTCGGCTGTAACAGGACTTTCCGGAGTGTAACCATGAAAATTTTCACGTGCTAAAGCCCATTGATCTCGAGCTTGTTTTTCAATTTGAGGATATTTTTTAATATTTTTATGGAAAATCGCCTGATTAAACCAGTTTACAGCTTCATTATAATTTCCTAAGCGTAAATTTAACTCGCCAATTAGATATACTGCTTGTACATCACTGAGATTACCAATTGAATCAGAACCATTTTTATATGCTTCAATATAATTAGTCAGGGCTTCCCGCATATATGTATGTTCCAACTCCTCGTTACCTATTTCCCTTGATATCCACGCAGCACCCAACAGTAATCCGGCCAACTCAGCAGGCGGAACCTTTTTAAGTTGGGCAGTACGAATTCCCATCTGCATGCTGATTAATGCAGTATCTACGTTTCTCTCTTCATTAAAATTAGGTGAATTATCAGCTTTTAATTTTAAAAGGGCACCTGCTAATTGTTTAGAAACCTTGTCTGGTAAATCATCATTAAAAGTATTACTTGAGGCTGCGTATGAACAACTTGAACATACTATTATAGAATAATGAAGTGGACTTAAACCACGATAAATAGTATGTAAATCAGACTCCTTTTCTACGACATAGCTGGCCGAGCTGCGCACTGCCATACTGGTAAAAGGTGTTTTACAAATTGGGCAGGTATACTTACGGGCAAATAACTTATCAGAATTAGACATATATTATAACACTCCAAACTTATTATAAATATTCTGAATATTGGGAATTGAGTTGAGTTGGTATATAATTATAATATTAGTTACTTTAATTATAATAGGTATTTTTTAATATCCTATCAAACGGAGGTCCTAAATTGTATAGGCATATATGTCATTAATGATTTCGAAGGAGGAATGAGGTATCACTAAAGTAGGCAACTATATGAATAATAATGTTATTTGCCTAAATCCTGATATGTCAATATTAGAAACTGCCCAAATATTTCTGGAAAATAAAATTGATGGTGCTCCGGTAGTAGAAAACGATAAAATTGTTGGTTTATTTACAAAAACCCATCTGATAAGGGCTTTGGCTAATGAGATGGATACGCAAAGGCCTGTAAGTGATTTAATGACCCATGGGGTTAAAGTTTTAGATCCTAACATGGATATTCGTGATGTTGAAATAATGTATACTGGCAGATATCCAGTGGTTGAGAATGGTAAAATGATTGGGTTTATAACCAAGTCTGATATAATGATAGCTCTTAATGAAATTATTGATGATATATCAGGACAACTGGAAACTGTAATAAACTCCGTTTACAATCCGGTTATTGCTATCGATAAAGACGGAATTATACGTATTTGGAATCGGGCTATAGAGAAATATAGTGATATGGACCGTTCGATGGTTTTAGGGCAACATATTAATAAAGTAATTCCCGAAAGTGCATTACAGGATATTATTAGATCCGGGCAAAGTGAATACGGTATTAAAATTAAAATAGGCGATAATTCATTTATTACCAATAGGGCCCCAATTATTAAAAACGGTGAGATATCAGGTGCCGTAGCAGTATTATATGATATTTCTGAATTAGAAACAGTCACCAGGGAATTGGAATATGTTAAATCTTTAAATAAAGAACTTGATGCAATTATCGATTCCTCATTTGATGGATTATATATTACTGATGGAAAAGGACTAACCTTACGTATTAATAGAGCAATTAAACGAATGACTGGTTTGGGGGAAGAGGATCTGGTTAACAAAACCATGTATGAACTGGTTGATAAGGGTATTCTGTCACGTTCAGCAAGTGTTTTGGTTCTGGATCAGAAAAAACCGGTTACAACTACATTAACTACAGTTACTGGGACCCACTTGCTGGTTAGTGCAACGCCGGTGTTTGATGAAGAAGGAAATATATTTCGAATAGTTACCAGTGTCCGTGATATCAGTGAACTTAATATGTTAAAGCAACGCATTGAACAATTGGAAGGTTTAAGAAGTCATTTTGAATTTCAAATGAATCAAATGAGGGTAAAATTATCCGGTGATTTAATATTTAAGAATCGTGATATGGAGAATATAGTTTATCAGGCCATGAAAATAGCTGAGGTTGATTCAACCGTTTTACTTTCCGGAGAATCCGGTGTAGGTAAAGAATTAATAGCTACCATAATCCAACGTAACAGTAATCGCAAAAATGGACCATTTATAAAACTTAACTGTGCTGCCATTCCTGAAAATCTAATTGAATCAGAACTATTTGGTTATGAAACCGGCGCTTTTACCGGGGCCCGCAAAGAAGGTAAACCTGGTTTGTTCGAACTGGCTAATGAAGGCACATTATTATTGGATGAAATAGGAGACATCCCTCTTCATCTTCAGGTAAAGCTATTACGTGCTATACAGGAGCGTGAAATAATTCGGGTAGGTGGAACCAAGTCAGTCAGAATTGATGTACGCATTATAGCCATAACCAATAAAGAGCTGGAAGTTATGGTGAAAAAAGGTGAGTTTCGTGAGGATTTATATTACCGGATAAATGTTGTTCCTATATATGTGCCTCCCTTAAGGGAGCGTAGGGAAGATATTCCATCGTTGATTAGACATTTTATGAATAACTTTAATCTTAGATATAATTATAAAAAAGATATGGAGGCAGAAGCAATTGAGGCACTAATGCGTTATAGCTGGCCGGGTAACATTCGACAATTAGAAAATCTAATCGAAAGACTTATTGTAACTACCAGTGCAGAAAAAATTAAACTGCAACATTTACCTGATTATATTCTTTCAATGGGCACAGATTGTGAGGAGTCAAAGGATCAAGCCATTACAGTTAATCAAATTATACCGCTTAAATTGGCAGTCGAAAGTGTTGAAAAGTTATTATTGCAAAAAACTTTTTCCATTGCCAATTCCTGTTTCAAAGCAGCCGAACTGCTGGAGGTTGATGCTTCCACTATTTCGCGTAAAGCACGTAAATATGATATTCCAATAAAAAATTAAATATAAATAGGCAAAAAAAGAAAGCGGGTGTTGGGATTGGGGGGCACCCGCTTTTTGGCAGGCTACAATTAGATGTCCTGTTTATTGGTTCTTGCCCAAATCTTCATTTTTTCTGCTTCTTTAATTAACTCATCACGGAAATCCGGATGAGCAACACTAATTAATTCTTCTGCACGCTGCCAGGTGGTACGGCCTTTCATTAAAGCTATGCCGTATTCAGTTGCCACATAGAAATTTAACGAGCGTGGGATAGTTACAATTGTTCCCGGGGAAAGAGTGGGTCTGATCCTGGATACTACTGTTCCGTCCCGCATAGTTTTGGTGGAAGATAAACAGATAAACCCTTTTCCACCTTTGGAGCGGAAGGAAGCAAATATGAAATCCAACTGACCACCCGTTCCTGATATTTGTCTGGTTCCGGAAGCTTCAGAAGCTACCTGACCATAAAGGTCTACTTCAATAGCATTATTTATAGCAAATACCTTATCATTCATAGCGATAACAGCCGGGTCATTAGTATAATGAACCGGATAACTTGCACATACCGGATTATGGTCCAGGAAGTTATATAACTTATCAGTTCCCATGGCAAAGGTATAAACCATTTTTCCTTTATCTATGCTCTTGCGTTTGCCGGTAACTCGTCCACTCTCATGCATATCAACAAATGAATCAACCAGCATCTCGGTATGAATACCTAAATCTTTTAGATCGGATTCAGCAATCATTGCCCCTATCGCATTGGGCATAGCTCCTATTCCTAATTGCAAACATGCTCCGTCTTCCATTTGCTCCATTACGACTCGAGCAATTGCTTCATCAGTCTCGGAGATTTTTGTGGGGGGCAGATTTAATAATTTTGGATTAGTCTGGCTTTCTACAATATAATCCACCTGACTGATATGAATACCTTCTCCATTACCGCCCAGACAAACCGGTACGGAAGTGTTAACCTCTACAACTACTCTTTTAGCCTTTTCAACTACATAAGAAGTAATCGAATTTGAAGTACCAATATTAAAATATCCGTTACGGTCCATAGGAGCAACCAGCACAAAGGCCACATCAATCTGTACAAATTCTTCTATTAATTTTCGGGCTTCATGATAAGTGATGGGAATGTAATTACATAGATTTTGCTCATGCAGGGCTCTTGAGAAACCTGAAAAATGCCAGTCATTAAAACGGAAATGTTCTCTTTTGGGATCAGCTTTAACGATTTCAGGGATCATAGTAATAGTTACCGTACGCACCTTGACATCTTCCAGTTCGTTAACTCTTCTGGCCAATGCTGCATCCAGATCTTTTGGCTGCATTACAAATTCACCATATTGAACCCAATCCCCGGACTTAACTATTTTCACTGCTTCATCGGCTGATACCAGTTTATCCTGATATTGGTCCATATAATCGTTTGTACCGTTTAACATTAACGCCATAATAAAGACCTCCTCCCAAATAATTACTCAAAATATACTCACATTTATATTTAAGTCTTTCTGCTACTAAGTAATAGCTTTCTATTTAGCTATTAACTATATTTATTTGATACCAGGGTTATTGAAAGTGTAATCCCCCCGACCCCCCCTTAATTTATAGATTAAACCCTGCCTAATTTGCTTTATTTGCAATAAGTGTGCCAATATAATATAAATTGAATTAAGCAGTTAACCCTTGCATTTATATTGGGACCTCAGCTTTTAAAATAGGTTAAGCCTCTTAATCTGCTTACATGAGACTAGTTCTTCATTGCAAATGATTAAGCATAATTGCAATATTGCATTGCAATTATGCAATATCAAATAAATAAGTTCTATAGCCATTTATACAGATTGCATAATTGCAAAGCCATATATAACTAGATAAATTTTATTTACAATCATTTTGGTGATAAAATAGAATGCAGTAAATTTAAGGGGCATATATTATTTCGATTATTGACAACGGGACTGAAAAGAAGAGTTAAAACATCCAGTAATATTGCCCAACTAATAAAAAAGCGTTTGAGAAAGTGGGGCTAAAATATGCTAAAAACTTTAATGGTAGATTACCCAATTAATTATACCGGTAAGGAATTATGTTCTCATTGGATTTATAGCAAATTTCATTTATTGGGTGATGCTATTGTTGCTTTTATTGGTGAAGCAAATGTATCTCTTGACAATATGGTGGATCTAACCGATGTAAAGGAAGGGGATTATATCTATTCACCATTAATGCTGCATTTCCTGGTTGAACATTTTAACCCTGATCTGGAACTGGCAATATACCGGCAAAGAATATTGATATCATCAATTAAAGAAGAACTTGAAATATTTGAAATTCCGGTAATCCGTATGGGTGATGATTTATTTGTTCGTCAGGCAAAATTATCAGTATCAGTTGCTACAGTTTCGCCTACATCAACACTTATTCATACGGGATTGAACATTAAAACTGAGGGCACTCCCATTAAAACTTCCGGATTAAACCAGTTGGGCGTAAATGATATACCATCCTTTGCCAATAACGTAATGAAGCGTTATCAGCATGAACTTGAATTAATTTATGAGGCACGTTGTAAAGTACGGAGTCATAAACGTGGGTTCTAATATAGTTCAAATTATGGAGAGTATTTAGGGTGAAGGTTTGCTGGTTGGTCCCGGCAAACTTTTATTCGCTTATTTGAATATAATTTGAACTGTTTATAATGTGATACCCAATAGTATCATTTCATTTGACTGCAAATATTATCCTTAACTTGTAAATGTATTTTGCTTCAACTAGAATATACAGGGGAGGAGACAGGTGATGGAAGAAGACAATGGAAAGCTGGAACTAATAGCTTTTAAAACATTTTCAGCTAACAGTGAATTGGTTTATATTATAGATTTTCTAAACAAAAACCTTAAACAAAAGAATATCATGTTTGGTTTAACCAAAGACAAGGAAAAAGAAGAAATGACCATAAATATTTATGAGTTTTAACTCAATATGGGAGTGGGTATATGAAGGAACAAATATGGGATTTTATTAAAGAAACGATTTCCATAATAGTCATTGCATTTATTTTAGCTATGATATTGAGAACTTTTGTTATTGAGGGCAGAATAATTCCTACCGGTTCAATGTTGCCTACTATCCAATTGCAGGATAGGGTAATGGTTAATAAGTTTATTTATCATTTTAAAGAACCGCAACGTGGAGATATAGTTGTTCTTGAACCTCCTGAAATACTTAATTCGAATGAAGATTATATTAAAAGAGTTATAGGTTTGTCGGGAGATACGGTAGAAATGAAAGAGGGTAAAGTATTTATTAATGGAAAAGCTCTCGCAGAACCATATTTGGCAGAACCTATTAATTACGAGTATGGTCCGGTACAAGTGCCTGAAGACAGTTTGATGGTTTTAGGAGATAATCGTAACTTTAGCTTTGACAGCCATTCCTGGAATGCCTGGTTAACCCGGGATCACTTAAAAGGTAAAGCCTTCATGATTTATTGGCCAATTGATCATATCAACTTGCTTGATCGGGGGGTTACTATTCAAGAATGAGAATTCTCGTAACTAATGATGATGGTATTTATGCCCAGGGCATAAATGAGTTGATAAAACAACTGAGCAGAATTGCCGAAATATATGTAGTAGCTCCCGACCGTGAAAGAAGCGGTACAGGTCATTCAATTACTGTATTTGAGCCAATTAGAGTTGTACCAATTAATTTACCTGGAATAAAAAAAGGTTGGGTAGCAGGTGGTACTCCAGTTGATTGTGTAAAGTTGGGGATTGCGAAATTAATTGATGAAAAAATTGACTTGGTAGTATCAGGAATTAATCATGGTCCTAATCTGGGTACGGATGTATTGTACTCCGGGACTGTTTCAGCGGCCGCTGAGGGAATTATTATGGGTTCTCCGGCTGTGGCAGTATCACTGGACTCCTATGCACAAAATATGGAATTTGACCTGGCTGCACGTTTCACGCGTAATGTTATTAAAACTGTTATGGACAAAGGTATTAAACCAACCACCTTATTAAATATTAATATACCGATGTTGGCCTGGGAGGATATAAAAGGAGTAAGAGTTACTCGTTTAGGGGTTAGAAATTATGATAATTTATTTGAGGAAAGACAGGACCCCCGTGGTAATACTTACTTTTGGCTGGGAGGAGGAGTAATGAACGAAGAACAGCCGCCGGACAGTGATGTAGCAGCAACTCAAAACGGATATATCAGTATCACACCTATAAATCTTGATTGGACTGATTATAAATTAATATCGGAATTTCGCACCACCTATAGCGAATATCTTGATCAATGGGGTACCCAGGATGTTAATATTAAGTCTGCTGATTAATATAATATTATTTTTTCTGATTTTTAATATAGGATATTTAAACAGGAAAAAGACCAATCCTGCCACTCCGGATAAACCTATAAGTCAGATGTACCTGTTTCCTCTTGCGATTGCTATTCTTTTTACTCTGATAATGGATGCATTTAAAGGAATCTTTTATTACCAGATGCTTATCTTTATAGTAGCTGCTATACTTATCTACCTGCTTTTCTATAAGGCGGGTCAAAAGAAATAATCGTGCACTGCCGACTAATTAAGTTTAAAATAGTTTTGATAGTTTAACTAAAATATAGTACCATTTTTACAGTTAGTTCAAAATGAGGAGGTTGTTTAATGAAGGTGTACCCCACCAGTAAGATTCGTAATATCGCCCTTGTTGGCCATGGAGGAACTGGAAAAACTTCATTGGCAGAAGCCATGCTTTTTAATACAGGGGCAATCAAAAGAATGGGTAAGGTGGATGACGGTAATACAGTTTCAGACTATGCCCCGGAAGAAGTGAAACGTCAGATTACTATTAGCTCATCATTGGTTCCATGTGAATACAGGGACCATAAAATAAACCTGGTAGACACGCCTGGTTATTCAGACTTCTACTTCGAAGTAGTTGGTACTATGCGGGTAATAGATAGTATGCTGATGCTTTTATCGGCAACTGCAGGTGTTGAAGTTCAAACTGAAATAGTATGGCAGGATTATCCCGATATTCCCAAACTGGCTTTTATCAATAAAATGGATCGGGAAAATGCCAATTTTTATAAAGTACTGGATCAAATGAAAGATACTTTCTCTGATAATATAGTTCCCTTGCAATTACCTATTGGAGCTGAAGATAGTTTTAAGGGAGTAGTAGACCTGATAAAAATGAAGGCGTATATCTTTGAACCGGGAACCGGTAAGGCCAAGGAAGAGGATATACCTGTTGATATGATGGCTGATGCCGAATCCTACAAAGAAGCTTTAATTGAAGCAGCTGCCGAAGCCAATGACGATTTATTGGCTAAATACCTGGAAGGTGAAGAGCTGAGTGATGCTGAAATTTCCCAGGGAATCAAGGAAGCTGCCAGCAAAGGCTCTGCTGTGTTTGTATTCTGCGGTTCAGCCTTAAATAACATAGCTGTTACCAGTTTAATGGATTTCATTGTAGATTGCGGCGCTACTCCGAATGTTAATCCTCTGGTTGCAGGTAAAGATCTGGAAGCAGAACCCATGACTGCGCAAGTATTTAAAACTATTGCTGACCCCTACATTGGCAGATTAACTTTATTCAGGCTTTTTACGGGTAAAATGAAAGTTGATTCGGTTATTTATAATGCCAGCAAAGAAAAAGAAGAAAAAATTGCCCAGATACTAATTATGACCGGAAAAGAGCAAACCGGTGTTCCTGAATTATCAGCCGGAGATATTGCTGCTCTAGCCAAATTATCATCTACGAGTACCGGTGATACACTTACCGTTAAATCCAATACCAACTTAATGCCGCCAATTGATTTCCCGGTGCCAACTTTAAGTGTAGCCATTGAACCTAAGAGTAAGGGTGATGAAGATAAGCTAAGTGGAGCAACTCAAAGATTGTTGGAAGAAGACCCCACTATAATTATAAAGAAAGACCCCGAAACCAAACAAACCATACTTACAGCCATGGGTGATACTCATATAGATATTCTCATTGAAAAGCTGACGCGTAAGTTTGGTGTTGATGTTATTACACGCGAAATGCGTATACCTTATCGGGAAACTATCCGCTCATTGGTAGAAGTCGAAGGTAAACACAAGAAACAATCTGGAGGGCACGGACAATTTGGTCATGTATGGATTAAGTTTGAGCCTAACCCTGATGGTGAATTTACTTTCGAAGAAAATGTGTTTGGCGGTTCGGTTCCCCGTCAATACTTCCCGGCAGTGGAAAAAGGTCTGCAGGAAGCTATGGAAGAAGGAGTTCTGGCCGGATATCCGGTTACAAATTTAAAAGCTACCCTGTATGACGGCTCGTATCATTCAGTTGACTCATCTGAAATGGCCTTTAAAATGGCTGCCCGTATAGCCTTTAAAAAAGGTGTTGAAGCTGCCAAACCTGTATTGCTTGAGCCCATTATGAATGTTGAAATCATTGTACCGGATGCCTATATGGGTGATATAATTGGTGATTTAAACACCAAAAGAGGCCGTGTACAGGGTATGGAACCCACGGGTAAAATGCAAATGATTAAAGCCCAGGTACCACTGGGTGAAATGGCTCGTTATACTATTGATTTAAAATCAATTACTCAGGGCAGAGGCAAATTTAGCATGGAATTCTCCCATTACGAAGAAGTACCTGCTCAAAATGCAGAAAAGATCATTGAAAAGGCCCGTCAGGAAAAAGAAGAAAGAGATAAATAAACAAATACTAAAAGAGGGTGTAAGCCCTCTTTTTTATTGGGAAGCAGGGAGCTGCCTCTTTTACATACGCTCACGTACACTATCAAATAATGGATCACTATATATCGGGGGTTGATTAATAAAATACCAATGGGTCTGATTGTTCGTAACGGTTGAGTGGATTTTATTATCATGCAGGGAATAACATCCCATTATCATTGCGCAGGATGCCACCAACATGCTTAGATAGAAAGCTGCGTTATCTGTCTTTAATATTCCTATAAAAGAAGCTTCCAAAACCAGTAGTGCTAAAAGGATACCCGCAAAAGTACATTTCCGTTTACTCATTTCATGCCTCCATATATATTGCTATATATGGATTATTTACCTGCCTGGATAGGATTTATACCAGCTGATTATTAATAAAATTACCTTTTATATAACATACTAAAATAGGTGTTGCATAATTGATATTTGAAAGAATAATGCTATGAAAGTTTGGAGGTTTAAATATTGTTTTCAGGCAGACGTTTATTAATACTTTTACTACTGGGAACCCTGGTATTAATTCCCGCCTGCAGCGGGGAGAAATCACCTGCCCAGAAACCTGCACCGCAAACCAAAAAACCGGAACTTCCTGAACAGTTTAAAATAGTCGTAAAGGAAACAGACGCAATAATTAAAGAAGCAGATAAGAAGATTAAACTGGATAATTATTCGATACTGGAATCATCTGATACTGGTCAGAATAAAGATACGGGTCAGCAAAAAGAAACCGGTAAAAAGGAGTCCGGACAGGGCAACATTAAAAGTATGCTTGATAACTGGCAAAAAGAACAAACCAGTTTAAAACAGATACATCGTAATTGGAATAAATTACAGGTAAAAGCAACCCAGGCCGGATTAAATATGGAATCGCGCCACAAGTTTGATCAATCTCTGGACCGATTGACTGATAGCATCAATGCTAAAAATACTGAGAATACCATAATTAAAGCAATTGAACTATACGATGGGTTTGACAGTATAGCCCAGGTATTTAATACTCCTATTCCTCCAGTTTATTATCAAACCAAATACGAAATTATGAAGGCTTCAGCTCTGGCTATGCAGGGGAAATGGGAGGAAGGTAAGAAGCAATGTCAGCATATGCTTAGAGAATGGAATACTCTTAAAATGCAAGCGGATAAAATTGATAACCAGGTGGTTTCCTGTACTGATGCATCTATCAGGGATTTATGTCGTGCTATAGACAATAAATCAGTAGGCCTGGTCAGTATAAAAACTGATATAGCCATTGAGAATATGAATAAACTATCTGAAGAGTTTAAACGCAATAATATGACAGGCAAAAAATAATCATGTTCGAAATTAAACAAACTCTTTAATAACCGCCGGAATGGCTTCAATTGCAACCTGGGGATTTGAACCTCCGGACAAAACAAATAAAACTGGCCTTCCATCAGCAAATATCTTTATTTTCTTAGCCAGCGATTGATATGCCGCGGTTGTTAAGTAAAAATCACCATAATCAAGACAATGTGAATCGTGTCCAAATATAACAAACAGGAATTCAAAATCCCATTTTCGCAACAACATAGTATCCAGAGCAGCAAGAAATTTTTTATCATCGGCATTGTCCAGCAAAATTCCATAATTATTCAGAACCTGGTCACTATACGCATAATCTTCATCGGCAAAGAAATTTATATGAATGATATTTGGATTCCTGGCAATTAAATCACGGGTGCCATCACCGGAATGTGGGTCTACATCGATAATCATAATTTTTTCTGTTCCTATGGATTGCAGCTTCTTCACCGCCATAACTACATCATTATAATAACAAAATCCCCAGCAATAATTATGTCCGGCATGATGGCCGGCTGTACCAACAAAACAAAAGGCAAAATCCAATTCACCCTGTGATAGTTTTACTGCTGCCTCAATAACCCCTGAGGCTGAAAGCAAGGCTACTTCATGCATACCGGAAGCTTTAACCCCCTCAATCAAGCGGGCAGAATGAGTGGCTTGCAACCATTGGTAACTTTCAGCATTAATTTCAGGTTCAATTAAGTATAACTGACCATTCTTTATCATATCTTTAAGACTATTAAAGCCGGGTTTAACCCTATGCATAAGAGTAATATAACCTTTGTCAGCAAAATCAGGATGATAAAAAACAGCTGCCTTCATAATTGAAAACTCCTATCATCAAAGAGAATCTGACCAAATCACCATACTATACACATTAGATTATATCACGGGAAGCATTATGCCTTTAATTAAAGAAAAACCGGAGTAATAACTCCGGTTATACATCCAGCATAGAAAATATTTAAGGTTTAAAAATATCAACTGAGACATCAGTACCGTCCAGTACAGCCTGTTCTATTTGATGCAGGATCTTCATGTGATTTCGGTGTTTTAATAACATTTGCCAATAAACTTTACTTAGTTCTTCATTAGCTGCTGATTGCAAATAATTTTCATATTGCAAAACTTTAGCCTGCTTTTGTTCTTTAGCCTCTTTTAACATAGAAATAAAACTATTAGCCTCCATTTTTTTACCTCCCCAATTCAAGATAAAATATTATACGATAAATACCTAACGTTGGTTACATATGAAAAATATGGAACCACAAGTAACGATTTTCCATACTATAAGATAATCCAATAAAAGGGAGGTGAAAATTATGACAAACTGTTGTTGTTATCCTTGCGCCCCATGCGGCAATCAGGTTTTCATTGGTCAGGTAAGAGCAGCAATAGCTGATGAACTCGGAGCTGTAGCCATGTACAGCCAAATGGCCAACATGGTAGATAGCCTGGCTCTAAAAGCGTTAATTATGGGTATCGCAGGCGATGAATATGGCCATGCCCGGACCTGGATGACTATTCTCGCCCTTTGCGGTTACTGCAGTTAAAAGCACAAAAACCGGAGTTTAAAAACTCCGGTTTTACTGTCTTTAGATGGCAGGGGAGAGAGGTCTCGAACCCCCAGCCCTCGGTTTTGGAGACCGATGCTCTGCCAATTGAGCTACTCCCCTGCGAATGCTATCTTACCAGCAGACTATATAATAACATAATTCCATTAGCCGTTCAATAGTTTGTATTAGCTGATGCATTGGTATTTTGATTCTGTTACTATATTTGATAGTATTAATTATGTTGCCAGTTTGCTACTTCTAATTATTGACTAGAATAATAGTAAAAAACCAACGCTAAATAAGTAACCCAGTAATACAATTACAATAGAACTCATAAATGATTGAATAATATCACGGCGGGAAAATCCAATAAACATTTTAATCATCCTTTCTATGCGGAACACATGTTCTGTATATATTTTAATAGGGAACAAGTGTTCTGTAAAGTGTTATTTTAGTTTTGCAAGTTTAATGCGGAACAAACATAAGGTTATAAGTAAACAGTTAATTATGTTTTTTTGTGGAGGGAATATTTTTATGAAGGTTCTGGTACTTATGGGAGGGACTTCAGAAGAGCGTGAAGTTTCCATGCGCAGCGGCAATGCAGTATACGATGCCCTGAAATCGGCAGGCTATGCTGTTGAAAGGTTAATTCTTGATCAGAATAATCTTAACCAGATTGAAATAATTAAACCGGATGTAGTGTTTATTGCATTACATGGCAAATTTGGCGAGGATGGGACTATTCAGGGTTATCTGGAACTTATCGGCATACCTTATACTGGTTCCGGTGTTACCACCAGTGCTATCTGCATGGATAAAGTTATATCAAAAAAATTATTTGCTTATGAACAAATACCTACTGCTGATTTTACAGTCCTGAGCAAATCTGAGTATTTAAAGGAACGCGAGCAAATCGAAAATAAGTTATTACAGATGATAGGATTACCTGTAGTAGTTAAACCCGCAACCCAGGGTTCCAGCATTGGAACAGTTATAGTTAAAAATCAAATGGATTTGATACCTGCACTCGAGCAGGCATTTGCTTATGACCGTGAGATATTAATTGAAAAGTTCATTGAGGGAACTGAGGTTACGGTTGCAGTTCTAGGTAATAATTCCCCCCGGGTACTGCCGGTAATTGAAATAACTTCGGAAAATGAATTTTACGATTATCAGTCCAAATATACACAGGGTATGTGTCATCATATTATACCGGCACGAATCGATGATAATCTAACCCGGCAAATTGAAGCGATTTGTCTGCGTACCTATCAGGTTATGGGATGTCGGGGGGTTGCTCGTATTGATATTATGATAGATAAAGCAGGTAATACTTATGTCTTGGAAGTAAATACTATTCCTGGTATGACTGAGATGAGTCTGGTTCCGGATGCAGCTAAAGCGGCAGGCATCTCTTTTGAGCAGTTGGTTGATGAATTGATAAAACTGGCTTTTCAAGATTAATAGCAGGAAATATAATATTTAAAAAAAGTAGTGTATTAACTATTGAAGGGATGACCGGATATGAATTTTCTACCGGCAGGAATTATTAATGATACTGTAGCTGATATTCATGCGAAAGCAGTTGAGTTACAAAACTTTATGGCAGCCCATGATCTTTATAATCTTAAACAGGGGTTAAGGGAAATAGAAGATATGGCTCTGAAATTGGCCGTATTTTTACAGAATTTATCCTGTCAGCCTTTAATTTATACCGGTACGGGGTCAACTGAAGAAGTAATCCGAAGATTGGAATGGGCATTAACATTTTCAGAAGAAATTGACCCGATAGAGTACTACAAATACAAGGAAAGAATTAAATAGCCTGTCCCTGATATAGACAATAGAACACCCGTGTAACCACGGGTGTTTTCTTAATTATACAGGGGTAACTGAATTGGTAACGTAAGGTATACAGCATTTCTGAAAATAATATACATGTAGTTTTGGCCAAAGCAGACTATTGGGGAATTCTGAACTATAAAATCCTACCAAACTGTTAAAATCTTCATTGCCAATGAGCATTAATCCATTATTGGCACAACATCCAGAGTACCATCCCCAGACCAGTGAAGTTACATTAAAATACAGTTTATCAAAGTTCCCCGGGCTGACGGTACTGCAGTCTACAGGATCTGGATAAATGGGAGGTTGATTGTTCCAGTTAACACTTACTTCTCCCCATGGAGCTAAAACATCAAAAAGGCATACTTCAATATCTTCCGGTACTTCATTACGGTAAATACTCAACTCCAGACAAGCAAAGCAAATCTCACTATTGGGCGGAATATAATTGCAGCCCAGACTGCATAAATCAAATTTTATCAAACTGCGATAATCATCAGGACAAGGGCAGGGTTGTGATGGACATTTGTATTGACTTACATAAAGATAGGGGACTTCTCCAAAGTTTGTAGTAGGATAAAATTCTGCAATATAAGCATCCTGACTGGGAAAAAAGCAAATTTCAGTGCAGCAGCAGCCATTGGATTGATTGGAAACATTATTCGCACAAGACATTTATAACCCTCCTTTCATTATGTTTACTACATTTTATTGGTTTATAATCCAAAAGGTTACACTCATGGTCTATATTAACTTTGCTCTATTTAGGATACTTAATCTAGCTGTTAATTGACATTGTTTCTGTAATGCATTGATAAATGAAACAATTAATCTGTTATAATGAGTCTTAGCATAGGGTGGGAGGCAAAGTATGGAGCATATGATGCAGAGTATTATAGAAAAAATTCGTAATGGGATCAGGCTTGAAGCAGCTGAGGGAATATATCTATATGAATCGGGAGATTTATTGACCATCGGGGAATTAGCGAGAGAAAAGAAATTACAGAAATCAGGACGCCAGGTTTATTTTAATGTAAATTGCCATATTAACCTTACCAATATATGTGTATCCCGTTGCAAGTTTTGTGCATTCGGGGTTGATAAAGATGGTGAAGGCGGCCCTTATTTGATGACACCGGAGCAGGCATTTGAGTATGGCTCACAAGCGGTAGGGCATGGGATAACTGAATTTCATATTGTTAGTGCCATGCACCCTGATATGCCATTTGATTATTATCTTGAAATAGTTAAGAATTTTAATCAGGCTTTTCCGGATATTCATATTCAGGCTTTTACAGCTGTAGAAATATTTTATTTTTCACAAATTAGTGGTCTTTCCATCAGGGAAGTATTGTCGGCCTTGAAAGAGGCAGGATTAGGTTCTATGCCCGGTGGTGGAGCAGAAATTTTAAATGATGAGCTGCGTAAACAGCTTTGTCCTAAAAAGGCTATGAGTGAAGAATGGCTGGAAGTACATCGTACTGCACATGAATTGGGCATAAAAACCAACTGTACCATGTTGTTCGGCCATATTGAAAGTTATAAAGATAGAATAGAACATATGATTCGTTTACGAGATTTACAGGATACGGCACCAGGATTTCAATCTTTTATTCCGTTGCCATTTTTACCTGAGAACACAAAAATGACAAAAGTTAAAAGAACCAGTGCCGTAGACGATTTAAAAACTATTGCTATTTCCCGATTGATGCTTGATAATATTGACCACATCAAGGCTTTCTGGATTATGCTCGGTTTACCCATAGCTCAGATTGCACTTGATTTTGGGGCTGATGATATTGATGGTACCGTGATTGAAGAACGGATTATGCATGCCGCCGGTGCTGAGACCCAAACTGGTATTACCAAAGATGAGATTATAGCCCTTATTAAGGAATCTGGATATATTCCTGTCGAAAGGGATACAGTCTACAATGTATTAGCTACGTTTTAGAGGGAGGTTTATAACATGAGACCCCGAGTTGGACATATACAATTTATTAATTGTTTCCCGCTCTTTTATGGACTTATTGAAAAGAAGTTTTTATTGGAGATTGATTTAATCAAGGGCAATCCAACTGATTTAAATCGCATGCTTCATGAGAACCTGTTGGATCTGGCCCCCATTTCCTCGATTGCTTATGCCAGAAATTTTCGGGATTACATTTTAATGCCTGATATTTCAGTTAGCGCTGATGGCGAAGTTAAAAGTATTTATTTGTTTTCCAAATTACCCATAGAAGAATTAAACGGGAAAAAGATTGCCCTGACAAACACATCTGCTACTTCCCATGCTTTGCTGCGAATAATAATGCATAACTATTATCACTCATCTCCGGAATATTTTGTTTCCGTACCTGAGTTAAGAGCTATGTTAATGGAGGCCGATGCTGCTTTGCTGATAGGCGACGATGCTCTGCGCTCCCGTTATAAGACTGCAGATCGTCTGTATATATATGATTTGGGGCAGGAATGGAAACGGTTCACCGGACTGCCGATGGTGTTTGCTGTTTGGGCTGTACGTCGTGAATTTGCTCAGAAGAACCCGGAAATGGTTCGAGTAATAAAAAACAACTTTTGTGACTCCATGAAGTTTAGTCTGGAAAACATTGAAGATGTAGCTGCCAAAGCATCACAATGGGAGGATTTTGATGCTGCTTATTTAGTAGACTATTTTAATTCTTTAAGATTTGATTTTGACCAAAAGCAACAGGAAGGTCTAGCCGAATATTATCGGCAGGCGTATAATATGGGGCTATTGGATGAGGTACCCCCACTGGAACTTTTGCCCATCTAGATGGAGGTAAATGTGAAAACAAACGCTATTCTTAACGAAATTACAGCTGGACGGCGTATGACTTCGTCTGAATTCGTTGATTTATATCGTCAGGCTGATATATTTGAACTGGGCAGAGCCGCCAGTTTTATCCGCGACCAAAGGTATCCTGAAAATAATATAACTTTTATTATAGATAGAAACATTAATTATACCAACATTTGTTCATGCCAATGTCGCTTTTGTGCTTTTTATCGGGAAAAGGAAGCACCGGATGCTTATGTTATTGACCAGCGCCTGTTAAATGAGAAAATTGAAGAAGCTATTAATCTGGGTGCTACACAATTAATGATCCAGGGAGGCTTAAATCAAGACCTGAATTTAAATTATTTTGAACAAATGTTTAGGGAAATAAAGAGTCGCTATAATATTACTTTACATTCTTTAACCGCACCGGAGATAGTCTTTTACGCACGGCAATCCGAGGTATCTGTAAAGGAAGCTCTGCACAGGCTCCATAAAGCCGGTCTGGATTCATTGCCTGGCGGTGGAGCCGAGATATTACATGATGCCGTAAGAACTCAGATTAGCCCTAATAAGATTACCAGCAGTCAATGGTTGGAAGTTATGCAGGCCGCTCATGAAATTGGCTTGAAAACTACTGCAACTATGATGATAGGCAGTGTAGAAACTATAGAGCAACGGGTACATCATTTAAACTTGATTCGTAATATGCAGGAAGAACAACCGGATGGGTTTAGAGCTTTTATTGTCTGGACTTATAAGTCAGGTAATAATGAATTACCGGGTAACCATGTATCCTCATGGGAATACTTGCGTTTTTTAGCCTTATGTCGTTTATATCTGGATAATTTTGATCACATTCAAGGTTCCTGGGTAACCCAGGGCAGCCGTATAGGGCAGTTGTCACTTTATTTTGGAGCTGACGATCTGGGCAGTATTATGCTGGAGGAAAATGTGGTTCGCTCAGCCGGCGTAAACAACCGAATCGCCCTGGAAGAAATGGTTGATTTAATTCGGGCTGCGGGTAAAATACCGGCGATACGCGATACTGCATATAACATTTTGCAAGTATTATAAGATGGAGAGATAACTATGTATGAATGTCAATTAGCTTTTATAGGCGGATCCAGTACTTTGAGTATCAATATACCCGAAGACCTCAATCTGCCTTTTGTTAGAGTAGTGGAAGAGAATATCCGTTACCAGACCCCGTGGGGAATGAGCCCGGAGTTTAAATTAATCTCCATAACTGCAGCAGATGGTGAGAGATCAGTTTTAACCTGTCGCATGCATGGTTGGCGTTCCGGTGTTAGTCGGGCTGATGCTTCCCGACAAGTATTCTGGGTATTAAAACAAGCCGGGGTTAAAAGGGTAGTTGTTGAAGGAGGAGTAGGTGCAATTAATCACCTGCTTAACCTTAGAGATGTAGTTATTCCACATGATTATATTGATTATTCCGTTCGTAAGGATGTTAGCCTGGATGATCATTATCTTTTAATAATGAGAGACTCAATATGCCCGGATATGAGCCTGCAACTTACCCGGATATTTGAAAGTAATTGGAAAGGCAGGGTTTTTAATCGCGGAATATATATTAATACTGATGGACGTCATTTTGAAAGTCCTTCTGAAATAAATGTTTTTAGAATGAACGGAGGAGATATAGTAGGACAGAGTATCTGCCCGGAAGTATACCTGGCGCGTGAAATCGGCGCATGCTATGCAGGGGTTTATCTGGTAGTAAATTATGCTGAAGGAATAATTGCTCCTTGGCAACATGAAGATTTGGCGGATATTTTTTATAATGAAAGTAAAGCCATGGGTAAACTGATTTTTAAATTTTTACAACAGATTGATATGCAACCAAATTGTTCATGCCGGGATTTACGTAAAGAGACCTTGTTAAAAGACATTTATTAAGGGAGGGTAATTATGAATCAGTCTAATAGAAAATCAATCAGCGGTACAACCAAATTAGTTATCCTGTTTCTGGTTTTAGCAGCACTATCTTATCTATCTAATTTGTATTTTGACTTTTTATGGTTTAAATCCGTAGATTATCAACAGGTATTTACCACTATATTTTTTAACAAAATTATCATTTACGCGTTAGTCTTCGTAATTGTATTTTTACTATTTTTTTATAATCTTCAATTAGCCAGAAAACATTTGAGTAATGTCGACGATGATCCAGGTTATGAAACTGATGATAGCGGAGATATCATCTATCTGAATGTAGATAAAACGCCCTGGAAGCAATTTCTTAATAGTCCAGCTGTGATATGGATATTTATCGGCGTTAGTGTTATGGCAGCTTTATTAATTAGTTCCATGGCGGCTGATAATTGGCTGGTCTTTCAACAGTATTTCAACCGTGTATCCATGGGAACTACTGATCCAATATTTAATCGGGATATTAGTTTCTATTTTTTTGATTTATCCTTCTATCATTTAATATATGGTATTCTGATGTCTACTCTGGTATTACTGACCATAGCAATTGCTGTTGTGTATTTGCTGAATGTAAATTCAGCTGTTTTATTGGGCAATTGGCTGGAATTTTCATTTGCCAAAGGACATCTGGCAGTGTTAATTGCAGCAATTTTTGGCTTAAAAGCTTGGGGTTACCGACTTAATGCCTTTGATATTTTGTTTTCACCAACGGGTATTGTTTTTGGGGCAACTTATTCCGATATTCATGCCCGCTTACTGGCCTTTAAAGTATTACTAATAGTTTCACTGCTTATTGCCGCTATAATATTAGCTAATATTTTTGTTAAACGTTTAAACTGGATTCTATATGGCATAGGTGCCTGGATAGCAATAGCAATCATTTTGGGCGGGATATATCCTACCTTAGTTCAAAAATTGGTAGTTCAACCTAATGAATTTAACAAGGAAAAAACCAATATTGAAAACGCCATTGCCTATACCCGTCAGGCATATTCACTGGATCAGGCTACCAATAAAGAGTTTAAAATTGACTATAATCTGGATATCGAGGCTCCGGAGCATCAGGATACTCTGAATAATGTCCGCTTATGGGATTGGCAGCCATTACAGACTACTTATCGTAATCTGCAGCAACTAAGACCTTATTATGTATTTAATGATGTAGATATTGACCGGTATACCATTGATGGACGTTACCGCCAGGTAATGCTGTCAACCAGAGAAATAGATCAGGAAGAATTACCGGAAAGAGCTAAAACCTGGATTAATCAAAAACTAATGTATACTCACGGTTATGGTATTGTAATGAGTCCAGTTACAGAAATCGCTGAGGAAGGGTTTCCACAGTTTTTTGTCCAGGATATTCCGCCCCAGTTTACCACCGATTTAAAAGTAACTCGACCAGAAATCTATTTTGGAGAAAAAACCGATACCTATGTTATTGTAAATACCAAACAGCAGGAATTTGACTATCCGCTGGGAGACAAAAACATTTACTCTACCTATAAAGGCAAGGGTGGTATTCCCATTGATAATTATCCCCGCCGGATATTATTCAGTTGGGTGTTAAGAGATTATAAAATGTTATTATCTTCGGACGTTAACAATAATAGCCAGATATTAGTTAACCGTAATATTGAGCAACGCGTTCAGAAAATTGCACCTTATCTGGCATTTGATCATGACCCCTATATGGTAGTGGATAGCAAGGGTAATTTGTTCTGGATGCTGGATGCTTATACCGTCTCCAACAAATATCCGTATTCTCAACCTTTTGATAACTATGGAAACAACTATATTCGTAATTCTGTTAAGGTTACCTGTAATGCTTATACCGGTGAAATGAAGTTTTATGTTGCCGATGATTCAGATCCGATTATAAAAACTTATGCGAAAATATTCCCGGGTATCTATAAACCTTTAAGCGAAATGCCTGAAGATTTAAATGCCCATGTTCGCTATCCCGAAGATATATTTTCCGTACAGGCTGAAATGTATCTGACTTTCCATATGACAGATCCATGGGTATTTTACAACAAAGAGGATTTATGGGTTATTCCTAATGAAATAGTTGATAATAAGCCGCAAAAGGTTGAACCGTATTATATTGTCATGCGTTTACCGGACGAAAATAAGGCTGAATATGTTCTCATGATGCCCTTTACGCCTAAAAGCCGTCCTAACATGGTTGCCTGGATGTGTATGCGTATGGACAATGAGCAATATGGCAACATGATGGTTTATGATTTTCCTAAACAGGAAACTATATATGGACCCGAACAGATAGAGGCACGTATAAATCAAAATACGGAAATTGCTCAGCAAATTACTCTATGGGATCAAAGGGGGGCCAGGATTTACCGCGGTAATCTACTGGTTATACCTATGGGTAATTCCATTCTTTATGTAGAACCTTTGTATTTGCAGGCTGATAATGGTAAAATACCCGAATTGAAACGAGTAATTGCCGGGTTTGGCAACAAAATTGTTATGGAACCTTCTCTTGATCAAGCTCTAATCAAGCTATTTGGCGAAGGTCGTCCTGATGCCCCTGAAACTCCTGATAAACCTGTAACGGTTGAACCGGATGCTGATGCGACTCTGCAGGAATTAGCTAACCAAGCACGCCAGTATTTTGACCAGGCAGAACAAAGAATAAAAGATGGCGATTGGGCAGGTTATGGTGAATCCCTGGAGAAATTAAATAATATCTTATCAAAATTGGAGGAAACTGTGGTTAAGAAATAATAGGGGGCTTTTATTAGGGGGGGGACAAATGTTATTAAAAGTTACAGATAATATTTCAATGATTCAAAGTGAACTTGGGTTTACTTACTGTAACTGTGTTCTGATTGATGATGATGTAAGAGCTGTCATTGATACTGGTGCTGACGCCAAATCATTGACAGCCGTTTCT
>Ga0123334_1000694_pt1 | contig 46105 bp, 46 predicted proteins | sample BiotimSIPDNA_FD_89706 | JGI IMG/M metagenome (GOLD analysis project Ga0123334, IMG submission 89706) | Anaerobic biogas reactor microbial communites from Washington, USA - Biogas_R1 time_0 SIP DNA | ecosystem: Engineered > Bioreactor > Anaerobic > Unclassified | place: Washington, USA...
CATTAAAACTTAACTGGGCAGGTGTTGATGTTGTTACAGATAATCGTACAAACAAGAACTATGTTTTGGAAGTAAATAGAAGACCTGGATTAACAGAGAGATCATCTGAAATCAGTGCTCTTTATGGATATTTAAAAGGGTTAGCTCCAATAAAAGATTAGAACAAGGATTACTTGCGGATACTCCGGCCCAGCAAAAAAGATACTTAAAGGGAGTTTTTGGATTGAGATAATTCTTTGGTTAACATTTATTGTCCCTGGATTAATATATTCAATTTGGAGATTAGGGAATCAGGTACATGAATGCCCCAAATGTAAGAGCCAATCAATGATTCCTGTGGATTCACCTAAAGCCCAAGAGATGCTAAAGAATCAGAAATAAGTATAGCGGAATTTGTTTTGGGAATTAACTTGATTAAGAATCATTTTATTTTATCTCTCGAGGAAGTAACCAACACATTCAATTCCTTTTAACTCTCAATTCGGATACAAAGACATCTAGAACATGACCAATTTCTCTGTTATACTTTACCATGTTACTAACTACCCTTAAACAAATGGATAAAAGAAATAGAGCAATTGTGATCCTCTCATTCCTTTTCCTTATCTCTATCTCTGGATATTTCTATCTAATCTCCACTCAAAAAGGTAAAACAGATGTACTAAGCGAAACATCCCAATCAAAAAGTGTCCTCCCAGAAAGAATCATCCCACATAATTTAAGATTAACAATCATCAAACCCGAAGACACATTCAAGGCAACCGAACCTAGAATGTTCAGTGCTCTAGCACAGGGGAATGGGAAATATGCAGATAGAATAAGGTGTAGATGGGAATTTTTTGTAAATGAGGGACGAGAAGATGGATATTACAAAATTATGGACAACATGGGAATACTTGCGGGAGAAACCAAAGAGGTTTGTGCTTTTACATCAGGCTTTATCGATGCTCCAGGTTCATTAAGGGTAAAGTTAACCATGGTTGTATTTGACTCAGTCAATGAAAACTTAGAAACAATCGAAGTTGAGAGAATGTTCACTGTTATCTAATCATACCTCAGTGCTTTTACGGGATCCAATTTCGCAGCCACCATTGCAGGATAGATGCCAGCTAAAATCCCAACAACAATACTTCCCAAAGTGATATAAAGAGAGTTAAGTATTTGGAAATGAAAGAACTGATTAACAGAAGTAAATCCCTGCTGTTTTAGGATCTCGACAATGAAAGGGTCTGAAATTCTCATTAATCCATATGTTAAACCTAGCCCCATAAGTCCACCAATCAAACCAATCATTGCTGATTGAGTTAGAAAAATAAAAAGCACCTGTGTATTGGAAGCACCGATAGCTTTAATGATTCCAATCTCCCTTGTCTGTTCATATATACTCATAATCATTGTATTTATTATTCCTATCGATGCAACGAAAGCCGAAATACTACCAAAAACAATTAATGCAATAGTTAAACCACTTGTTAAGGTTTTAATAAAGTCGACAATAGTTTTTGTTGAAATAACATTTAATCCAGTATCTTTCGTTATATATTCTTCAATCTGTGTCGTTTTTGCTTCCTCAGTCTTTACCAACAATTGACTATACCCAACCTTACTCAAATATTCTTCCTCACTTTCAAAACCTCCAATATCTACCAATATACCCAAGGCTCTCTGCGGATTAATCCAAAATGCATCAGCTTTTGTCTCAACCACTCCTTGAACCACAAATTCAAACTGTGCATCGATGGAGTTTCTGTTCGCTACTGAAACAAAAGATTGTCTAGTTGAGCGTTTCGCAATAATTTTTTTACCAATTATCTCATTTGGAGATATCTCAAAAAACGATGTAACAAAATCACTTACAAAAATTCCATTTAATTCAAGATTTGGATTTGTCCCAATAAATGATCCAAAGGCTTCATCAGTCCCTGGGATATCGAAGGCCTGAATCATCCCAGACGGATATGGGGTTTCATCTCCCTCCAGATACATTTCGAAACCATTAAGCACAAATATTGAATTTATACCTTTGACACCTTCTAATCCCTCAATTTGATTTTTAATATCTTCATTAATAATAACCTTCTCTTTCTGCTGAACTTTTTTCGAAGGAGCTGAATTCATATTTCCAAAAGCCATAAAATCAGTTGAAGAAACATACAAATCTGTAGGCTTAAAAACTGAGCTAAATTGGGTAAGAATAGCTCTTTGTAAATCCGTCATCCCAAAGAGAATAAATGTCATCAACATAACAGCTATCATTATTCCCAAGCTTGTTAGGAATGTTCTTAGTTTTCTCCTTGTGATTAAACTCAAAGCATATTTAAACATTCTTACCATCTACTAAAGTAATTACTCTGTCAGTTTTTGCAGAAATATTTTTGTCATGAGTTACAAGTATTACTATAACACTTTCAGTTTTGTTCAATTCCTTTAACAACCTAATTATTGATTCTCCTGTCTTACTATCTAGATTCCCCGTAGGTTCATCAGCTAAAACTACTTTTGGATTATCAATTAACGCTCTTGCTATTGCAACCCTTTGGGCTTGTCCTCCAGAGAGTTCTTTGGGAAAATGCTTTCTTCTGTTTTTCAAGTCAACCATTTCTAAAAGGGATTCTAACCTTTCATTTACATCAATATTCCTGTTTTTTACAAATTTCAAAGGGAGTAAAATATTTTCTTCAACAGATAGGGATGGAATAAGGTAAAATTGTTGAAATATTGTACCAACTATATTTCTTCGGTAGAAATTTGGGTTGTATTCTTTAATATTTTTACCATCAATAGATATTTCCCCTGTATATTCAAAATCTAAACCTCCCAGAATATTTAGCAAGGTAGATTTGCCTGAACCGGAACTTCCTACAACAGAAATAAATTCTCCCTTCTGTACCTCAAAAGATACTCCTCTTAAAGCTTCAACGGAGACTTCTTTACTCATTTTATATACTCTTTTTAGGTCTGATATTTCGATAAAGGACATAGAATAGGGTTTTCAAAATTGGGTAACCATATTACAATACAACAAAGAGTGTATTTGAGCAAGAAAGATTAAAATTTCATTGTAAATTACTCTTAATTGTGTGAGAATTGGTCATTAAGAAATAAAAACAAATATAGGGATATAACTTAGCTAGCAAAAAGACCCTTCTTAGAAATTAATTCCTTTAATAATATAAATTTTAATATGGCAAATAGCTCAAATTTGATTAACAAAAAAGTCCTACTTGGAATGAGTGGGGGTGTTGATAGCTCTGTAGCTGCCCTACTACTTAAAAACGCTGGTTATGAAGTGATTGGAGCAACAATGCAACTTCATGCTTACTGCAATAACGAAGATTTAATAAAAGATGCCAGAGAAGTAGCAAAGAAACTAGGAATTGAGCATCACGTTTTCAACATGAAAGAACAATTCAGAGGGTATGTCATTGATTACTTTGTAAAAGAATATCAGCAAGGAAGAACACCTAACCCATGTATTGCTTGTAACAAATATTTGAAGTTTGGAGCAATGGTAGACAAAGCGAAAGAAATGAACATTTCCTATATTGCTACTGGCCATTACGCAATTATTGTTAATGAGAATGAGAAATTTTTTCTTAAAAAAGCAAAAGATGAGAAGAAAGACCAATCATATGTACTTTACAATTTAACTCAAGAGCTTCTCTCTCAAACACTCTTTCCTTTGGGCAATTACTGCAAAGAAGAGATTAAAGAAATTGCAAAGAAACACAGATTAAATGTTGAAAAAAAACCAGAGAGCCAAGAGATCTGCTTCATTCCAGATAACAATCATTTCAGATTTGTCACAGAGAATGCTCCAAACACAATTAAGAGAGGAGAAATTCTTGATACCCATGGAAATATTTTGGGATATCATGAAGGAACAGCAAAATATACCATTGGCCAAAGAAAAGGATTGGGTGTTTCTTCAAACAGACCTCTGTTCGTTGTTGATATTGTGGAGGAAAATAATCAAATCATACTTGGGAGCAATGATGATTTGTTTTCTAAAGAATTAATTGCTTCAAATTGCAATTGGATTTCTGGAGAGTATCCAAAGAAGGAATATACTGTTAAAGCTAAAATACGATACAAAGCTCAAGAACAAGAGGCAACTATCTTCCCTCTTGCTGAGGGTAAAATAAAGGTTGTATTTACTAAACCCCAAAGAGCAATTACAAAAGGTCAATCAATTGTATTTTACGACAAAGATTATATTCTTGGTGGTGGGATAATATCTGAGGTGAATTAAAAAAATTCAAAAACCCCAAATGACAATTCAAATCAAAGTTAAAACAAAACAACAGGAATCGAAAGTTCTTCAAACAGGAGACTTTGAATATACTGTTTGGGTAAAAGCACTTCCTGATAAAAATAAAGCAAATAAAGAAATTGTTTCCCTCCTTGCAAAGCATTTCTCTGTGAATAGAGATGAGATACAAATTAAGACTGGTAAAACATCCTCGAGAAAAACAATACTGATTAAAGAGGAATAATTTGACATACACTCAGTATATTCCTAAGATTTAATATACATATTTAAATTCTGTATAAGTATAAATATGGCAACTCAAAGACAAAGGACTGCTTCAAAAAAAAATATTAAAAAAGCACTAAAAACGTGGAAATTAATGACTCACAGACAGAGAGCTTTAGCACAACCAAATGGGAGAAAGAGAGCAAAACCTGGTAGTACAGGAGAAGGAAACTATTACAGAATTGAGATAAGAGAGAAAAGTCAGTTTTCTTCATTTAGGACTCAAGATGTTGGAGAACGAGGAGGGATACAAAGAATTGCTGGGCACAGACCAAGCGGAAGTTGGGATACACAAGCATGGCTAATTGAGAAACCATTAGCCAATATTGTTGGCGATACATTAAAAAGCAGACACAAGGATGTTCAGGAAGTATTTGATTCTCTAGGTTCAAAACCAAAACTTGTAAAAGGAGATATATTCCAAGCAAAGCCAGAGAGAAATGTTCCAGAAAAAGACAAACCCACAGATGCTATGAAAAAAGCATACGAAGCAAGAAGAAAGGGTTAGAATTCTGCAAATATCTTCTTTAACCTTCCATCAACCCTCACCATATTCCCAGAGGGCAAGCAGATTTGAGGTGCTGTATGACCAAAATCCATATTTTGAATAACTGGAATTTCTTTGTTGTATTCTCTAATAGTATTTAGAATTGTTTCTCTTTGTTCTTTTTTGTATTCAACTTTCTGTTCGTCTGTATTCTGTTTACTAAAATCCCAAGCTTTTGGTCTTCCAACAAATATTGCCCTTACTCTTGAGAGAATTCCCCTCTCTCCAAATGCTCTTACCACTCTCCTAACATAGGAAGCTTCCGGAATTTCTTCACTACTTTCAAAAAACAGTACAATGTTCTCAAAATCCTCAAGAGATGGGATTTGAATATTGTGCCTTAAAATTTCATCAATTGACTCAATACACCCTCCCCACAAAACACCCTGCGCATCACCTTCTCCATCCCAATACCAACCCTCATTCCCCTGATATATCCTTCTTGTATTTAACAAAGAATCATCAAACCAGTTCAGACCAATGTCATTGAATTCTTTACTAGATTCTAACTCAAATTCACCTATCTCAAAGAGTGCATGCTTTAAATATTTGATCGTAAACTCATCCATCTGAACTTGCATCGCAAACTCTGTAAAAAGAGCTCCACCGTAAAATGCAGGGACACCACATGACCAAAGATGATTAATGAAATGTGTATTGTCACTAAACCCAAAGTATGGCTTAGGATTGTTCTTAAAGACATCCTTAGGTAAATTCTTTATATATGTAACTTGATCATCCCCACCCAAGGTTGAAATTACAGCCTTTATCTCAGGATTACTAAAAGCATCAATTAAATCCTGTGCTCTTTCTTCTTTCGTTGCTCCTTTCTTTTTTGTAAAATTCATCTCTACTGGTTCAAGTTCAAAAACTTCTTTTACTCTCTTTAAACCTAATTCATATACAGCTGGCCAAATAGCCGGTGCTACCGTAGAAGGAGAGACAATTGCAACCTTGTCGCCTTTGTTTAATTTCGGTAATTTTGTAAATTGCATAACTAAATGATACCTCAATTGACAATCGTATTAAATACTGACAATATTAATATATATTTAATTTGAACTTACATATTTACATATGGAAGATATTCAAAATGAGAAAAAACCTTTTCTCAAAAAGGAGAGTACAACCCTAAACAAGAAGTGGGTAAGGATTGTATTAATAGTATTTTTAATCCTTTTGGTACTTTGGTTACTCTACTCAGTCTTATCATACGAAATTGATTTGTTCCCATTAAAATTTACTAAGATACAATAATTTTTTAATTTATAAATATGAAAATACCAAAATTTAAACCTTTAGCAGAAGGAAGTGAGAAATCAAAAAATGTTTTTAAATATATTTTAAGTGGTGGGTTAATTGTTCTTTTAACAGCACTGGGGTTGGAAGTATCAAACAATGATTATGACCTTGGAAAAATTCTTGAGGGTTCTTCATGGAAAGATGCGAAAGTTATGAGGGACAAGGATGGGAATGTAGTGACAGATGGTAGCGGAAAGTATACTAATGACTACAACTGTGATGATTTTGATTCTCAGGATCAAGCTCAAAGATTTTTTGATAAAGTGAAAGCTGATACAGGAGAAGATCCAAATCGATTAGATGGAGACAAGGATACAGTGGCTTGTGAAGATTTACCTAAGGAGAAGAGCCCGGAGAATGAAATCATAGATAAAGTGGTTGATGCTATTGGAGAGTAGATATAATTCTATTTAAAGCTATTTGCAAAAGAAGCTCCTTTTCTAATCCTTGATTCCAAAGGGCTTTTAGTTGGCTTTGTATTGTTGACCCAACAATGAATGAACTGTCCTTATGTTGTGCTTTCACCGGGAAATCCGTACCTAGTAATATCTTTTTAGCTAAGTTCGGATATCTGTTTACAGCATCTGAAATAATTCTTGCCTTGTTTTTGTTTATGCATATACTGCTGTCTAAATAGATGAAAGGATATTGCAAAGCTAACTGAAGGGAATGGCGGATTAGGTATAGTCGCGAGAATAATGGAGATTCATTTTCTTCAAATTTCTTCCAGTAACTTTCTGCCTGAATATTTTTACCATCACCATAGCTTACAATTCTTGGATGTGCATATGCACCACAATGCCCAATTATTATTGGGACCACACTATCTCTCTCCATCATCTCTTCTATTAAACTATCAATCGTATCTGGAGATGTTAAATGCATGGATTCTACCCTGTCATCGAAATGAATCAATAAGGGTAATGATCCATACTCTTGCGAAAGAGAAATTGCTTCATTCAAATTCTCAAAGGATATTTGATAATCATCATATACTGGGTGCAATTTAATCCCCTTAATGAGACCCTTCTTATAAAGATCTTCGAATTTCTTTCTGTTAATTTCTTTTGGATTATGTATAAAATAGAAAGGTATTAAAGAGCAATTGACTTCCTTCTTCTCTAAATTATTAATCAAATTTGTTATCGTTTCTTCATTCTCAAATATTACACCTGCTTCTACAATATTCTTATCTGACAAATAGCTGACAATCTTTTCACCATCTGGAACCTTCCATTTCCTCCCTTCCATATTGTCTATGTGCATATGGATATCTGAGAAACTTCTATCAATAATATCCTCAGGCAAATTCCCTTGTTCTTCTTTGTAAACTGTTGGAAGAACATTGTCAGAAAGCATAAAATCATAATGTTGTTTCTGTTGGGCAGAAAAAACAGCTAGTTCATTTTCCATGTATATTTATTGTTAATAGGATCTTGCGAAAAGGGCAAGTTTTGCACCATCTTTACCTGTATAGAAGCATTTTCCACTTTCATCTTCATGCTCAAATGGGAAACATCTTACTGTTGCCATTGTCTCAGTCTTTAATTGCTTTTCATCCTCACTACTTCCAGCCCAATACCCAAGAACAAATTTCTTGTTATCAATTGCTTTCTTAAAATCGTCATAAGTCTCTACTCTCTCAGTATTCTCTTCCATTCTCTTTAGAGCATTTCTGTAAAGATTCTCCTGTATCTCTTCTAACAGGTTAAAAATCTTCTTTTTAAGTTCATCTCGTTTTACTGTGATTTTCTCTCCGGTATCTCTTCTTGAAAGTACTACACATCCTTCCTTTATATCTCTTGGTCCAATTTCAAGTCTTACCGGGACACCCTTCTTCTCCCATTTGTACAACTTCTCCCCTACTCGCTCATCAGAAAGATCTGCTTTTACTCTAAAGTCTACTTTCAATTCATTCATGATTTTTTCAACTTCACTATTCACTTCATTTTTAAACTCCTCTTTTGGCCAAACAGGGACAACAACTACTTGAACAGGAGCTACCTTTGGAGGCAATACCAACCCTCTATCATCACTGTGTACCATGATCAATCCACCAATACTTCTTGTACTCATTCCCCAACTCGTTTGATAACAGTACTTTGTATCTCCATTCTCATCAGTAAATTTCAAATTAAAAACCTTTGCAAACTTATCTCCCAAGTTATGAGATGTTGCAAACTGAAGTGCCTTACCATCTTGCATCATGGCTTCTGTTGTATATGTAATATCTGCACCAGCAAATCTTTCAGAATCTGTTTTCTTTCCAGTATAAAGAGGCATTGCTAAAAATTCCTCGGCAAATTTCTTGTAAATACTTAACATTAACTGGGCTCTTTCATCTGCCTCCTTAGCTGTTGCATGGGCAGTATGACCTTCCTGCCAAAGAAATTCTGTACTCCTTAAAAACAGTCTAGGTCTTACTTCCCACCTTACTACGTTTGCCCACTGATTTATCAATACTGGTAGATCTTTGTAAGAGGTCACCCATCTAGAGTAAGCATCGTACATTATGGTCTCAGATGTTGGTCTAACAACGAATGGTTCTGTCAATTCTTCTCCTCCCGCATGTGTTACAACTGCGACCTCTGGAGAAAATCCCTCAACATGTGATTTTTCTCTCTGAAGAAATTCATAGGGGATGAAAAGAGGAAAGTATGCATTTTCAACTCCTGTCTCTTTAATTCTTTTGTCAAACTCTTTTTGAATATTCTCCCAAATTGCATACCCGTAAGGTTTGATAATCATGGTACCCTTTACTGGTCCATGCTCAACTAAATCAGCGACTCTGATTACATCTAAATACCACTGCGAGAAATCACTCTTTCTTGGAGTAATCTTCTTCTCATCATGCTTGTTGTTTTCTCCCATGTTAAGATTTTGCTTATATATTAATCTAATTCTAATTGAAAAAACCATCAAAATCAATCAACACTTTAGCAAAAGAATTCTTTGATGATATCCTTATGCTCTGAAGTTAACTTCTTCTCTTTCATTTTGAGTCCAAATTCTTCCACTCCCCATAGTCTAATTACTCTGTAAGTGTAACTTTCTGGAAATATCTTTAAACCATGTTTAACAACATATTTTAATTCCTCTAATGAGTTCCCCGGCAGAGTCATTTTCCCCCATGGTTCAAATTGAGCTTCTGAGATTTCTAAATCAAAATGGTTTCTTTCCTGAATTTTCTTTAACCTTGATAGAGGCATACTCCAAGGGAGATAAAAAGACAAAGCTTCAATTCTTTTTAAGAACGGACTTATTTCTGGAATCATTGAGTAGTAATTAATACCAAGGGTAAGCTGTTCCCATTCATACAATTTATTCTCTACGAAAAGGTCAAAAAGATGCATTAACTTTCTTAAATCCTTTCTTGCAGAACTATCCATCATTAACTTGTTCTTTGGAAAATATTCATGAAGGATAGTTGCGATTTCTAACAAGTATTCATCTGACATAAGTAATCGCTTATGACCAAATCTGTTGTAACATTCATTTTCTATCTGAAAAGAAATGCCTTTTTCTTTACCATATTCTTTTTTAATTAATTCAAGAAGCTTATTAAAATATTCAATTGCATACTTTGCTAATTCAGAATCTTTTTTCACAACACTTCGTTTTTTTACATTAATATATTCGGGAATATGTTCTTCCGGCCATCTCATAACCTTGATTGGACCTACATTGAGACAGATACTACAATTGTTTTTTAAAAGATACTCAATATATTTCTCGTAAAATTCCAAACTTACTTTCCCATTCTTTTCAACTGTATTCCATCGAAGACCTAATCTAAAGTCTTGTATATTCAATTTTTCTCTGACTATCTTCAAAGTCTCTAGTGGATTTCTGTCTCCCAAATATTGCGAATATTCTGGGGAGAAAGAAGTACCCCAAACAATCTCTTTGTTCATATGCATATTTTACACGATATGGAGGAATATATATAATGAAATATGATACTTACTGGGAAGGAAATTAAGAAACAGGTAAAGAATGGAAATATTGTGATTAAACCATTTGATGAGGAATGTATTAAGCCAAACAGCTATGTATATCATTTAGGAGATACATTAGTTGAAGTCTTGGATGTAGGGGACAAGAAGAGGAAACCGAAAACAAGGAAAATTAAAATACCACAGAAGGGATATGTTTTAGAACCTAGAAGGCTTTACCTTGGAACAACGGTTGAGACAATTGGAAGCAAAGAATATGTAACCTCCTTAATTGGAAGAAACAGAATTGCAAAATTAGGAATGTTTCTTCAGATTACAGCAGATCTAGGTCAATTGGGGAAAGAGCATAGGTGGACACTGGAAATTACTGTCGTGCAAAATTTAAGAATATATCCTAATATGGAGATAGGCCAAGTGACATTTTGGGACACTAAGGGGGAAAAGAATATTGAAGATGTTGAGTTTTACGCAACAAAGAATGAACCCTTCCCAAGTCAGCTATATAATCAAAAAGCAAAATGATTCTTACAGGAAGTCAAATAAAAAAAGAAGTAGAAAAAGGAAGGATCATCATTGATCCATTTAGTGAAGAAGATATTGAAACTAACTCATATGATTTCCATATTGATAATGTTTTGTATACCTACAAAGAGGATGTCTTGGATCCTACTAAAGACAACGAGTTAGTAGAAGTAGTTATTCCTTCTCAAGGATTAACTTTAAGTCCAAAGAAAATATATATTGGTAAAACTGTTGAAACAATAGGTAGTAAATATTTTGTTCCAATAATTAAGGGAAGATCTTCTACAGGGAGACTTGGAATATTTGTAAATATTACTGCAGATTTAATAGACTTAGGTTCAATACAAAAACCAACTTTAACACTACATGTTGTACTACCTGTTAAGATATATCCTAATACAAAGATAGGACAGGTTACATTCTGGGTGGCTAAGGGTATAGAGAAGTAAAAGCCTAGCAACTGTTTTTAAAAGTGTTTAGTCACTAGGCTTTGTTGGAGAGAAAATAGTTGAAAGAAAAGCTTAATCTGCAGGATAACAGTATAAAGATACATTATAAAAACTATATTCTGTTCCTTCTACACTTGTAGCTTCAAAATAACGAGTCGCCTCGTTATAAATGGGCAATTCAACAAATTGAATATATTTAAAGTATACATCTCCTTGCTGCCCAACTAAGCAAACATATCCTCCCTTGTCTTTTTCAGACCTAAAAGCTTCAGAACCATAATCTGAAGTACAGCCGACTACCCCAATCAGGAGTAACAATACAGTTACGATAAAGAACAACTTGCTTTTCATCTTATTTCCTTTCTAAAGAGCTATGGATTTTTGTAGAAGCATTTGCCTCATACTACTTATATTATACCATACCTACTATAGGTCCCTCAACTTCTTAAATTACAAAAATGATATAATGAAAGAATGAAAACAGATTTCAAAACACTAAAAGAGCTACACGAATACTACGCTGTTCACAACGCTTGTGGATTAAAGGAATTAGCTACTCAACCAGTATATGAAATTACCACACCCTCCTCAGGAATTCTTCTCATAGGAGAAGCTCCAGGAAGAAATGAAGATTTACAGGGTAGACCCTTTGTTGGTTCTGCTGGTAAATTCCTAGACGAGCTTCTCAAGAGTATTGGATTCTCTCGTGAGGAAGTGTATGTAAGCAATGTTGTAAAGTACAGGCCACCAAACAATAGAGAACCACAGGAAGATGAGAAAGATGCTTGTAGAGTTTGGTTGAATGCTGAATTACTTTTTGTAAAACCAAGAGTAATTGTAACCTTAGGTAGGCATGCATTAGGAAGATTTGTACCAGATGCAGGAATTACTGCCTCACACGGTCAATCATTTGAACATCCTACTGGCATACCTGTCTTTGCAATGTATCACCCAGCTGCTGCACTCTACAATCCTAACTTGAGAGATGTACTAAAAAAAGATTTTAAACAATTAAAGAATTTCTTAGATAACAGACCTAAAGTCAGTAAAGCTAAGCAGGAAGAGATTGATGCAATTTTACAACTCTAATTCTTTTTGTGACTCCATTCACTGTCATAGAAAATTTTCTCTACACCCGTTTCGTAATCATTACAAATTTCACTCTCCTTAAACCATATCTTTATCTCCCTCTCTGCATTCTCTACTGAATCTGACGCATGTAACATTGTCATAGTAGACCTATCTATAAAATCAGCCAGTGCATATGTATCTAAGGAGTAATCATTTCTAATAGTGCCAATATCACCCTCTGCAGGACTGGTGCTTCCAAGAATCTTTCGAACTTGAGAAATAACTCCGAAACCCTCAAACACAATTGCAATAATGGGACCACATGTAAGGTAGTTAATATTTCTCTGCCTAATCTGTTTCCCTTTCTCAAGTGAATTCCAATCAGACACATCCTCACCTCTTGCTATTGCACCCTTTTTTGCTTTCTCTCCAGTTTCAATTAAATATGCTTCCTTTCCTTCGTAATGTTCTCCCACCTGCTCTTTTGTAGCATTAACCATCTTTATCGCAGTAATCTTTACACCCTTTCTTTCAAATCTTGAAATAATTTCTCCTACTATCTGTCTTTGAAGTACATCTGGTTTAATCAAAACCAATGTTCTCTCTTGTGTTAATTTTGGTTTACTCATGTGGTAAGTATTGCTTAAATGTTAGATAATACAAGGATATCAAATATATGAAAGAAATTACAGAAAAAGAAAAATTTAAAGAACTTTTTGAGAATATTGCTTCTGAAGAAAAGTGGAATCAGAATTCCTTGAACAAAATACTTAGGAAATTCAAAAAAAATGATGGACAACTTTACAGAAATGATGAACTTGTAAAGATGTTTGTGATTGTCAAAAAAGATTTTTCAAAAAAGAATATATCCTTAATTGAGAAAAGGATTCGATTGAAACCTACTAGAACAAATTCTGGCGTATCCGTTGTAACAGTAATGATGATGCCTTACTACTGTCCAGGAAATTGTATCTTTTGTCCGAATGACAGAAGTATGCCTAAGAGCTACATAGCTTCGGAACCAGGTGGTCAAAGAGCATTGAAGATGAAATTCGATCCATATGCTCAGGTGTTTAACAGATTAATCGCACTCAAAAATGTAGGACACAATATTGAGAAAATTGAATTGATTGTTCTTGGAGGGACATTCTCCGCATACTCTGGAGAATACAAAATATGGTTTGTAAAAGAGATGTTTAGAGCATTGAATGATATGAAAAAAAGTTCTAAGGAATATATTGAGCCAAGGGATTCTGGTTTTGAGATTTCATCCTTTGAGGAATTAGAAAAGGAACAAATCAAAAACGAGAAGGCATATTGTAGAAATGTTGGATTGGTTTTGGAAACTAGACCAGATTTTCTTTCAAATGGTGAATTAATATATTTAAGAAGACTTGGAGCTACAAAGATACAAATCGGAATTCAATCACTTTCTGAAAAAGTATTAAGAGAGAATGAGACGGGGAGAAGTGTTGAGGATACAAAGAGAGCTTTTGAGTTGTTGAGACTGTTTGGATTCAAAATACATGGTCATTGGATGCCTAATTTGTATCTTTCTACTGAAAAGGAAGATATTCGAGGATACAAGGAATTGTTTACAACTCCATATCATCCTGATGAGATGAAGATTTACCCTACCTCCGTTATTCCGAATACTGAGCTTTTTGATTTGTACAAGAAAGGTAAATACAAACCATATACAGAAGAAACTTTAGTTGAGGTAGTAAGTGAGTGTATTGCCTCCACTCCAAGATATTGTAGGTTGTCACGAGTGATTAGGGATATCCCTTCTCAAGAGATTGTTGCTGGTAACAAGAGAACAAATCTTAGGCAAATTGTAGAAGAGTATTTGAGAAAGAAAGGTATTGAGCCTGAAGATATTCGAAGTAGAGAAATTAAGGGGGAGGATGTGAGAAGAGAGGATATTGTTTTAGAAAAGATTGAATACAATACTTCTACAGGTAGAGAGGTTTTTCTTTCTTACAATATTAAATCAGAAGACAAGATTTGTGGTTTTTTGAGATTGTCTTTACCAAAAAAGAACATTTCAAAGAATCATCCTCTGGAGGAATTGAGTAACAGTTCCATTATTAGAGAGGTACATGTGTATGGGAAGGTTGTGGGTATAGACAAGGAGAGTAAGGAAGGAGAGTCTCAACATTTGGGTTTGGGTAAGGAATTAGTTTTGTTAGCTGAGAATATTTCAAAAAAGAAAGGGTTCAAAAAGATATCTGTTATATCAGCAATAGGTACAAGGGAGTATTACAAGAAGTTGGGATACAAGAGAGATGATTTGTATATGTTTAAAGGGATTTGACATGAGGTTATACATACTTAAAAAGTATTTTGGCTTATGGCCAATTGTATAACCTCATGGGTTTCGTACTATTTAAGATGGATCTATCATGCTGATAGATTTTGCTCTTGAACGGATTGTTAGTTTCTTTCTTGTGGATTTTTCCCTAACAATATCAATTAAAAAGATTTGATCTTTCTTAAAATCAATTGGTAAACCACCCTTCTCGAAAAGAATTGAATAACCCATTCGATTATATATAGGATTCCATTCTTCATCTTTCCAATATCTCCATTTGATTAATAGATTCTCATCTTTAATGTAAATTTTAATCAAAGGGGCTGCATGGGGATCAAATAACAAAAGAAATCTCAAGTGTTTTTTCTTGACAAGGAATTCCTTATCCAAGAGACTGTTGTTCACAACTGTAAAATACTTAAGTGGACGCTTTGCAATTCTTGTGGTACTTATTGCCCAAATAAGTAATACAAAGCAACATACGGCTAGTATCCATACTAAATCTATCGTTTTCATCTCACCTCCTGAGATATTTTCTAATCTGCTAGTACGATTTTAAAGAACATGTAATTATATATAAAAATATTGGAAAATTCTATAGGTCATCAAGGTTAGAAATTTGATAATATTTTTCCTACTATTTATTTCTGAACATTAACCCTACCACCTACAAAATATGCAACATATACTTCTTTCTCGTCCATAAATATTTTTTCTACTTGTCTAAAATCTTCAATATTTCCTTCTATACTGTTTGTATATCTTAAATTTCCTTCAACATATTCCTCTGGTCCTCTATGTACCAATTCTCCATCAGGACCTTTTGATAATGCTTTTCTTAAAAAATCATAAATGTCAGAAAAATTAATACCCTTAGCAACCTTACCCCAATATACACATCTAAAAATATCCTTACCATTTTCCCATATTGTTTCATTACCGGAATATGGTTCTCCTCCATAATATTCATCTTCATATGTAAAATCATCAATAGTAAGTTTCAGTACTTTCCCATTCTTTTCATTTTCTACATACTTCGAATTAGGATCAGCATATCCTTTGATATTAAAATCTCTTAACAATTTTTTCAGTGTGTTTTTATCTAACATATATTTCTAATTTGTAGGTTGTCGGACTTGCACCGCTATCAGGAATAAACCTTTAGATGACTCAACATCGCAAGTTATTTTTCAATAACTGGGAGAGCTTCTCCAACTCTCAACCAACCTACTATTAATTATACCAATAACTTGGGAATGGTGGGTGTACGGGGACTCGAACCCCGAACCAAACGATTAAGAGTCGTTTGCTCTACCAATTGAGCTATACACCCATAAAACAATCAAGATTATAGTAATATAACGCAGATTTTTCAATACTTAATCTATACTCTTCTCTTCACAATAAGATTTGGACAAAGTACAAATGAAGTCTCTTTCTTTATCTTTATACTCCTGTATTCGTCTGGCTTCTGCAAAACATATCTCTTATCTGCAACCTCAATGGTATAAATCCCCCTATCTACCAAGAACCTGTATCTCCCTCTATCATCAGTAACTCTTGTTGAAACTACCTTCTCAAATTCACTATCAAGAAGATGCACAGTAACGCCCGCAAGCAAGTTCTTCTCTTCTCCCTTAACATATCCATACTTCTCTTTCTTTCCAAACAATGAAAAAAGCAACAAAACTAAAGAGGGAATATACATAAACAAAATTAGGTAGTTCCACCATATAGGATTCACCTTAACAGCATAAGCACTAAATGCCAGTCCTAATACAAAAACTCCAAAATGTAGTGGTTTCCAAAACCATTTACTTCTAGAAAAGAATCTCTCACTTAGGATTTTTACGGTACTTAACTCTGATTGGTCAAGAGGGATTGAAAATTTAGGTATATTACCATCCTTGACTTCAAAGATTCCTCCCCTATATATATTCTCCAAAGGAAAGTCTGTCTCTCCTACTACGATAGATGACGGGTATTTGTAATCCCTCCCAGTTACTTTAATGTAGTATTTCCCACTTTCCAAATCAGGACTTCTAAATCTTCCTTTGTAGTCAGATACATCGGTCCAAACCAACACGTTTTTCTCATTAAAGATCCTTATAATTGCCTGCTTAATTGGATCTTTTGTAACTGAATCATATACATATCCAGACAGATTACCTTTTACCCTAAATCCTATTAAACTCAAGAACGCCAAGGATGTTTGTACTAGAAGATAAGGAATAGTTCCAAGCATATTGATAATTAAACCCATACCAACAGCCACATTTGTAACAACAGTACTTACTGTAAATACCTGTGCAGTCTTCTGATCTAATTTACCGACAGTATTTTCCAGTACTTTTTCTACAGACTGCTTCACCGGCTCTGTAACTTTTGTAACAAACCAATTTGTTGGTTTCTCAGGCTCTTCAGTTGGAGGATTAGTGGGTTCCTCACTATCTTCACCTCCCTCCTTTTTTTCTAAAACAGAGAAATTTACCACAACCCAATCACTTACTAAATCACCATCTCCAACAGCCCTTACTCTTAAGAACCACTCTCCTAACCCAAGGGGAGTCGAATGAGTAAAGGAATTAGAATCAATCTCAATAGATTGCGATTCACAACCCTTAAAATTTAAATCCAAGCACCATTCTACAATATACTTCGTTATCAATGTCCCATCTTTCCCATATGAAGGAACCCATGTCCAAGTTGGGGTATTATCATCATCTTCTGATAATTTTACAGGCACACCGGGATTTGATGGTTTCTCTGCAACAGGGGGTTGCTCCGGAGGAATTACAGGAGGAACATATGGAATTGGGAAATTTACACTTGCGCTATTATCCCAACTCATATTACCCATATTATCAGTCGCTTCAATATAGAAACTGTAAGCCGTAAAAAGATTCCCTTGTGAATCCTTAGGCAAATCACCTAACAAAATATTTACAGTCCAAACATTGCCATTCAATACTGTTGTGAAAGGAACTGATACTTTCTCTCCAGAAGGTAAAATCACCCAAATCTCTCTTGAGGCGACACTCATGTTATCCTCAATTCTGTAAGTAATTGTAACTGGAAGGGTGGGGTTAAAGTTTTCAGTTGTAACATTAGAAGGCTTAACAACACTCAAAAGGGTAATCTCAGGTGCACTTGCTTCTTGCACAGAGTATACGTAGTTTGACCAACCACTCTCTCCCCCTGATTGGTTCCTTGCTTTTACTCGGTAGTAGTAAATCTGACCACTTGAAAGGTTACTAAAAGTTGTACTCAAAGTAGAAATCCACCCACTACTCCCAACGATACTAGAAAAATCTGGACCAGTGCTTACTTCAACATAGTATTCATACGAGTTTGTTCCAGATATTCCCCATGACACAGTATTTGAAGTCCCAACGGTATACTGAGGCTCAGAAACCATTGTCGGAACTGCGACAGGAGTTACATACAACATCTCACATTGTTGAATATCAACAGAAATACCACCAGTTATATCTCTACCACAAACACGATAAGTACCAGCTACCGAGGCACTAATCTCCCCACTTGTTTTTCCATTTGTATCGGTCGGAGGAGGTTGCACTATGAAAACACTTGAAGAATCACCATCAACATATATTTGAATTGTTCTATTAACCTTAGGAGTACCGTCTCCATTGTAAGCGGTTATTAACACCTCTGACTTCTCTGCAATCTCTACATTCTGAGGACTTAAACCTAATTGTGAGAATGTATCAGTACCAACAGTAACAGAGGTTTCAATATTTTGGGCCAAAGAAACTTTATTCAAGACAAAAAAAGAAACAATCACAAAAAACAGTACTTTAATGGCAGTTCTTTTATTCATTAAATTTCTTCTACTATTCTCTTAATATATTCATCCAAAGCATTAGTTAATACTTTTGACTCGTAGGGATTCTCTCCCAGTTTCTTGTCTCTACCTATACTGTAACAATTTTCACAGACTAGAGCAAAATTTCTTGTATCTAAATATACAATATCGTCTTTACTTCGACAATATTTACATTTTGTGAAATCCTCTAAAAACCCCATCTCTTTCAAAAAAATTATTCTAAGTTTATTAGTTGAAGCCAAATCAAGACCCTTTTTTAAGGCTCTTTGCAGACTGTCAAAAAGCGGTGGATACTGCTCTCCTTCTTGAAGAAATTTGTTTAACAAAAAAAGAATCCTGCGCACATTTTGAACATGAAGATGCTCAATATCAAGAGTACTCTCAAGCTGTGATTCAGTAAGCAACGGCATTCCTTTTCCTTCAAAAAAAGAGATACTGCTAGTACACAAAGTTTGCATATTCCCCCTGTTTTTACTATTTATTTTTCTAATACCCTTAGCAAACAGTGTAAATTTTCCTCTCTCTCTTCCAAAAACTGTAAGGATCTTATCAGCCTCTGAGTAATTAACAGACTTTATTACAGTAACAATATCTCTACTCATATGCGCCTTTCCTTGTGATTACGACAAATGGTGTTTTGAGAAGTATCTTTAGATCAATTAAAAAATTCATTTCTCTCACATACTTAGCATCCATTTTAAATCTATCATGGAGTACAATATTGTTTCTTCCAGAGACTTGCCATATCCCAGTTATACCTGGTCTAATAGTATATATCTGTTTTAAGAATCTTTTGTCTTTGGGATATTTCTTCAAATGCTGGACAATCTCGTAGTCATATGTTGGTCGTGGACCAACTAAAGACATATCTCCTAAAAAAACATTTATCAATTGGGGCAATTCATCTATATCACATTTCCTCAAGATTCTACCTATCCCCGTGATTCTACTGTCTTCTTGACTGTTCATTTTGTTCCCATTCTTCACCCATTTTGTTTTCAATTCTTTGTATTTAGGATTATTAAGCAACTGTGAATGTGCATCTGGAATCATTGTCCTAAACTTATACATCTTAAAATTACAACCCTCCTTACCTTTTCTTAAAGGTTCTTTTACAAATATACTCCCTCCATCATTAACCCAAATCAAAAATGAGGTAAACAAAAGTAAAGGTGAAAGAAGAATTAAGAGAAGTATTGAAAAAAATATATCAAAAAATCTCTTAATGAATTTGTAGTGTGTCTTTGACATAGTTTTGAAGCTTGTAGATGAATATCTCAGATGCAAAATTCTGAGACTGTTTAACACAGTTGTCTTGTGTATATTTTTCTGGCTTAAATTTCTTTAAGACACTTACAAGAGAATCAACTGAATATTTCTCAAAGAATACACCTGTTGATGGATTTTCCAATGAGACTGTTTCCATTGGGCCCCCATCTTTGTATGCAATGACAGGAGTGCCAAAAGCATTCGCTTCTACTGGTACAATACCAAAATCCTCTCCCCTTACAGGGAATATCAATGCTCTAGCTCTACTTAGGAGCTCATATTTCTCATCCTCAGAAACATATCCCAAGAATTTGACTATACCCTTTGCAGCTAATGTATCAACTAACTGCTTCATTGCTTCTAAATCATCCCCTGTTCCTGCAATCTTAAGAGGAAGATCTAACTTGTCACAGGCTTTAATAGCTAGATGAACCCCTTTGTACCTCTCCACTCTACCTAAGTAAAGAAACCAGTTTTCTTTCCTATTAACTTTTGGATATTTCGCAATTTTACTTACCTCAACTGGAGGATATATTACATCTGCATCAACACCGTAATACTCTTGAACTCTTTTTTTAACTACATTTGATATCGCTGCAATTCTCTCACACTTTTGAGCAGCCTCTCTATCCCATTTTCTCCAAATATCCTCAAGTGCAGTATTCATAAAAAAAGAATATATACCAAAAAAGAATTTGTTTACACCACTTAGCTGAGATTTCTTTTTTAAAGTTCTATCGTCTTTTTGCCAAAGAAATTTAGGTGGAGTCATACAGATATCAATATGTTTAACTCCTTTTTGATTAGCAAATTTTGCAAAGTGCGAGGAGAGAGAAATAATTACATCAAAATCCTTAAATCGAAATGATTTGTATGCCATTGGGAGAAAAAGAAGATATATATATCTAAATTTGTCTCTCCAAGGAAGCTTTTGAAGAAAGGAAGCATTAATCTTTGTATTTTTGAAATTCTTCTTTACTAAATCTTCATCATAGTAGGCCGTAAAGAGTTCTGAGTTAGGGAAGGCTTCTAAAATATATCTCATATGTAATTCTCCTCCCCCCATTTTGTAAAGAGGCTCATATACTACTGCAACTTTTATCTCATTGAGCCAATTGGGATGATTCTTCTTCATGAATTTGTTTAATGTATTCTGTAAAATTATTTAGGAATTTCTCTTCTGAAAATTTTCTTGCCTGATTTACAATTTCCTTTTTATTATACCTTCTTTCATCTAATTTCTTAAGTAATTCTACTAATTGCTCTTCATTCTCAAAAAACTCTCCACTTTTACCCTGACTGACTGTTTCAAGAACCCCACCATATTTATAGGCAAATACTAAAGTCCCTGCAGCCATTGCTTCAAGGGGAACTAATCCAAAATCTTCAATCCCACAAAAAAGAAGAACTTTCGCTGCTGTATATAGGGCTTTAACCTCATCATCTGAGATAAAGCCAAGAAACTGTATTCTGGAATCTCCCTTTGCAATTTTCTTAAGAAATTTTAAATCAGGACCCTCTCCAACAATTACCAAGTTTTTACCACTTCTCTGTGCAGCCCTAATTGCCCAATCAACTCTTTTGTAGTCGTAAAGCCTTGAAACAACTAAAACAAAATCCTCTGGAACAGAGTATTTTTCTTTTACCTTTTCTATATCGTTTGAAGTTACAGGCTCAAAATATCTCTCCTCTATGCCCGGATAGAGAACTTTTGGGATTACTCCATATGTTTTTCTTATCTTTCTTGCTACAAATTCTGAATTTGAACTCCAGTAGTCTACTCTTTTAGAGATTGAAATGTCCCAAACCCGAAGATAGGTATTTAAGATATTTGAAAGCCACCTGTAAATCTTGTGAAATTTTGATGCTCTGGCATTTAGTTCATTATCCCAAAGACTCCTTGGAGGTGTCATTACCATAGCTAGATGAGGTTGATTAATGCCTGTTATTACTGCCTTAGCTGGACCAGCAGAAATTGAGATTACCAAATCATATCCCTCAAATGAAAAACTCTCGTAAGCTAGGGGATTAAATATTTTTAAATGTCTACTAAATTTTTTACCAAATATTTTTGTATATTTCTGAACAAAGCTAGTGTATACATTATTTTTAAGCATTGGGTATTTTTCTGAGTAGAATAGAACTGTGAAAATGTCTGCTTGGGGAAATACTTTGAGTATGGAGAGCATTTCTCTATCTGCACCACCAAAAGATGTCATCTGATCAGCTACTATGGCTACTTTTGGAAATATATTGTGAAGATTTGACATGGGATATTATACCCTATCTTCAAAAAACAAAAAGATTTATTAATTCATCAAACTATCTCATCTATCAAACCATATTCCAAAGCTTCTTGAGCTGTGAAATATGTACCATTATTCCCATTTGCATGCATAATTCTTTCTACATCCTCCTCTGTAATATCACTTTTGCCAGACTCTTTGATTCGATTTGCAACAACTCTTATATATTGTCTCTCATTAATTTTTCTTTGAGCGAGCTCAAATTCTGCATCTTCAATTCTCCCTTGCATGCCACCCGTGGTCGGATGAATCAACATTGTTGAGTTTTCTGGCATTCTGCGGACATCTCCTGCCTGGATTATGAAAGCCCCCATCGACATAATAGGACCATAACCGGTAATGGAAACAGAAGCCTCATTTCTTTTAGAAAACTGACGTATCCTATCAAAAACGGCAAAACCATAATATACTTGTCCACCAAACGATGCTAAAGATATGTCAAGAGAATCTTTACTTCCATTTCCTTTTTCAATACTTCCCCCATTACTCTCTGTTCACTCATAAAGTCATCCATTTTGGATAAATCCTCAATAAGCGTTTTAAACATATCCCCATCGACACTTCCAGTAATCTGAATCTCTGCAGAGGGCCGTCTTAGTCTTTCGGGAGTAATCAATCCTGAAGGATCCTGAGAAAAACCGGAGGGTGTTTTATACGCATCCCCCATTACTTTCCCGGATTTACAAAATAAGCTTAAGAATTATAATGACATTATAGCTCAGGAATCTCTCCATCGCCAAATCCGAAATCTTCTGCACTGACATTCTCTTCTTCTTCAGAATCTAATTGGTCTAATGCCTTAGCTAAATCGTCATCCGCAGAAACAGGCTGATGCTCAACAGCTTCCTCATCATCGTCTGGGAATATTACATCAAGTGATGCATCATCTGCATCAGTTACAGGGTCAATACCATCATCCAAAGACTCGTCTGCACCCATAAGAATGATATTTGGCTCCTCTTTATCTATTTCTACTACACCTTCTTCAGTCTCTAATCCTGAAACACTTTCTATTTCTGTTCCATTTTCTCTCCTTTTGTTAATTCTCTCTAAAAACCTCTCCGCATCATCACCAAATTTCTCAACGACATCGATCACCTTCATTGGTTCGTTACACTGTGGACACAACTTTATATCATCCGTCTCAAAACTACAGTGAGGGCAAGAAAGATATATTACATGAACACTTCGCCTTGTTGGAATCAACTCCTCATTTTTTGCTTTTTTTGTAGTTCCCATACTGTATATCTAGCATAGTATAGGGGTTATAGTGTGTCAAGGAACCCATAGCATACGGTTTTTACCCGTATTTGGGATAGCAACATTTTTTGTATTTTTTCCCACTACCACAAGGACAAGGATCATTCCTTCCAACTTTTTTACCCTTCTTTATAGTTTTTTGCTTTCCGACTTTCCCAGGTCTATTGTCTTCATGTGAGGCAACTTGAGGAGTTTTGGTGGGTTCATTTGAAACTAACCTAACTTTGAAAAACCTTGTTACTACGAACTCATCAATCTTTCTTAGCATCTCATCAAACATCTCAAAACCTTCATTTTTGTATTCTACTAGAGGGTCTTTCTGTGCAAGATTTCTTAAAGAAATTCCTTCTCGCAAATCTGTCATAGTATCAAGATGTTCCATCCAGAATTTATCAAACGATTGAAGTATTAAATATCTGGACAGTGCACTCATGGCCTCTATGCCAATAGAATATACATGGATAATAAATGCATAAAGAATTGCTCTCTTAAGCTCGGTAATGCTCTCAATTCTTGGAAGAGAATAAAGCTTTTTAAAGAAATCCTCCCTACTCTTGTAACCTAATTGCACTGCAGCAATGTCTATTAGGTTCTCAGTCACTAAGTTGATAACGTTGGTATATATGCTTCTCTCTTCGATATTATCAATCTTCATATCATCTTCCAATGAAGATGCAACAAGGTAATCTAAAAATTCCCATGTCTTTTTTAATATCCACTTATCTAAGGGCGAGAGAGGGTATTTTAGCTGATCCAAACCCTCGATTCCCCAACTCCCTTGCCTGTTAAGAGCAAACCCATCTAAAGAGTCCTGTACCATCTCAATATCTACCTCTTTAAGAGATTTGAAATCGCTTTGCAAATCTTTCTCTGTTAGTTTTTTTTCATTTTTCAAATCAATTTCAAGTATTTTCCTTCTCAATGTATATATGATTTCCCTCTGCTGATTTAGCACATCATCATACTCAACAAGTCTTTTTCGGATATCATAATTTGTTGACTCTACTTTCTTTTGTGCATTCTCAATTGACTTCCCAATTACTCCTACGGATATCTCCATGTCATCATCCAATCCAACCTGCCCCATGATTAACTTCATTTTGTCTCCTCCAAATATCCTCATTAAATCATCCTCAAAGGATACAAAGAATTTTGATTCCCCTGGGTCTCCCTGCCTTCCAGAACGCCCTCTTAACTGGTTATCAATTCTCCTTGATTCGTGCCTCTCAGAACCAATGACATACAACCCTCCGACCTCTTTTACTCCATCACCAAGAGCAATGTCAGTTCCTCTACCCGCCATATTTGTTGCTATCGTTACTGCACCCAACTGACCTGCCTCCGCAACTACTTTTGCTTCTAATTCATGCTGTTTTGCATTTAAAACATTGTGCTTAACTCCTTCTTTTCTTAACATCTCAGAAAGAACTTCCGATTTCTCCACAGATGTAGTTCCTACTAGTACCGGTTGTCCCTTGGAATGCCTCTCAACTATTTCCCTTACAATTGCTTTGAATTTCCCTTCCTGAGTTCGATAGACAACATCGTTGTAATCCTTTCTTACAACAGGTTTGTTTGTAGGGACAACGATTGTGTCTAATTTGTATATTGAAGAGAATTCCTCAGCTTCTGTAACAGCCGTCCCTGTCATTCCAGAGAGAAATTTGTAAAGCCTAAAGAAGTTCTGCAATGTAATTGTAGCCATAGTCTTGGATTCCTTTTTGACTTCTACACCCTCCTTTGCCTCGATTGCTTGATGAAGTCCTTCACTGTACCTTCTACCCTCCATTGCCCTTCCAGTAAACTCGTCAACTATAAGAATCTCCCCATTTCTAATCATATATTCATCATCAAGATGGTAAAGCTCCTTAGCTTTAAGAGCATTGTCTAAATGGTATGCTAACTGTGCATTCTCGTATACATTCTCAACCTTAAGCATTTTTTCTACAGCATCCATTCCCTCTTGATTTAAAGAAACAGCATGAGCTTTCTCATCTACAGTGTAATGTTTCTCCTTTTGGAGTGATTTAACTAAGGATGCAAACTGCTTGTACAAATCGTTTGCCGTATCTGCACTTGTTGAAATAATCAGTGGTGTTCTAGCCTCATCGATTAAAATTGAGTCAGCCTCATCAACGATTACAAAATACCTTGGGCCCTGAACTCTTTCTTCCAGACTTCTAGCCATGTTGTCACGAAGATAATCAAAACCAAATTCACTGTTTGTTCCATACACAACATCACATGCATATGCTTCCTGTTTACTACACTCGACAAGATTTACCCCACTCATATGGTCATACTTCAACCTTCCTGCTTCTTTAAATTTCAAATCTCTTTCCTTAATCAATTTCTTAACCTCATCCCCCTTTATCTTTATCGCTTCCTTATCATCTACAAATCTGTACTGCTTCCCAGAGTTAATAGCTCCAACACTCATGCCCAAAGCATTGAGAATATGGCCCGTCCATTCGGCATCCCTTCTTGCAAGATAGTCGTTAACTGTTACAAGGTGAGCACCTCTACCAGTTAACGCATACAGATACAATGGAAGATTTGCAGCCAAGGTTTTTCCTTCACCAGTAAATAGTTCTGCGACTTTGTTGTCAAACAAAACATATCCAGCCATAAGCTGAACATCAAAATGCCTGTGATTAGCAACCCTTTTCGAAGCCTCCCTAACAGTTGCAAAAGCTTCGGGAAGAATACTGTAAAGCTTCTCTTTCTCTAAATCGAGGTCCTTACTTAATTCCTCATCCTTAAGTGTTGTAAAATCAGTTCTTGAGGTTTCCAAATTTACGCCAATTTCTTTTCTCAAATGCTCTGTTCTTGCCTTCAACTGCTCGTCTGAGAGTTTTGACATTGCCTTCTCCCTACTATTAATCTCCTCAATGATTGGCTGTAATTTAGCCAACTGCTTCTCATTTGAGTCAAATATTTTTGTTAAAAAGTTGAACATACGATTCATATTATACCACCCATATGAGTCTTTTCCGAATTAATTTTGAATTAATATACCTGAAATATATTCTACAAATGAAAAGGTTTTTCATATTTACACTCCTTCTCTCTTTCGTGAGTTTAGCACTGCTCTCTTTTCCGATATTTCAAACCAAAGGCGAGGAAGAAGTATATCCTGGGATAAACGAAGAAGATGCAGGGAAATTTTCTGATTTTGAAATTCTCTCTCCAAAGTATGGAGATGTTTTCTCTTTTGAGGAGGATATAGATATTCAATGGAAAAACAAAGATACACAAAAAGAATATGTATATTACGTTTATATATACTTCCTAGAAGGACAGTTCCACATGGGTTCTACGTTTACCTTAACTCAAGATGATGGAGCAACTATCCGTCCGATTGAAAAGGGTGTCGTTGCATTGCAGGTATATCTTTTTGACAAGGAGTTTTTCTGGACAGAGCAACGGTCAGAACATACATATGTTTCTGAAATTCTTGTTTTAGGTATAGGGATGGATATCCCCGAATATTGGTACAAAAGGTTTTACAAAGAGAAAGAAATAGAGGAACCTGCCCCAGCTGAGATTCCGAAGGAGATAGTCGAGGAAATTGAAGAGGAGAAGCAAATAGTTGTAAAACCAAAAGACGCAGAAGCAAAAAAGGTAAATATCCCTTCTGTAAAAGTTGTAAATGAGCCAGATACGTATGATTGGAATTTCCCACAGCAACAAGATGTTAAAGGTGCTGGCAGGAAGAGTACAAAGTGTAGATACAAGTATATACAAAAATACAATCAAGCGACAAAGATTGAATGTACAATCCCCGACCTAGAGAACCTCTCTTCAGAAATTGTCCAGAAGGAGACAGTTCGAGATATTCTTGTTAAAGGTAATATCTTCAGAGATATGGAGATCGTTGTTGATGTGTATGTTTGTGAAAGTAGTATATTCAAACCCAAAACATGGTTTGGATGCGAGGAGGAATATCTAGAAACAAAATATCTCAACATTCATCCATATATTCATATGAATATCCTTCTTGATGACAAAACATACTACCCCCTTGCTTACTATCTTAATGTAAATGATTTCACACTCCTCTCTCAAATTACAAAAGTAAATGAAGTAAAGAAGGTTCAACTTGATTACTCTTCCTTCTTTAGAATCCAAGAATACAATATATTTGAGAATTTCAAAAAAACATATGATGTTCCAATACTTGAGCAAGACAAAAACGAGTTATCTAAACCCTTTTCTTTTCCCTTTCAATCAGCTGTGGGAGTATCCCAATGGCATGGATATACTCAATATCAGAAACCACATACGGGTATTGATTTTTCTGTTGCAAAGAAAGAAACCTTAGCCATTGGCAGTGGCCTTGTTGTTGGCAAAGGATGGGACAGCTACTATGGGAAATGTCTGTCTGGTGGCAACTATCTTACAGTTAAGCAAGATAATGGGATGCATACAGTATATTTTCATCTTGACGAAAGTTTTGTTAATGTAGGTGAAAACGTCAAAAAGAATCAAGTTATTGCTAGGACTGGTAATTCTGGTTTTTGGAATTGTCAGCCTCTTGCATATCATCTACATTTTGAGCTTAGGACAAAGCGACTTCAAAGTACACATGTTAATCCAGTTGAATATATTGACCAAGATTGGAGTAAAGTCCTAACAGTAGGATACAAACAGAACCCCGGAAGATTAAGTGGAGATAATCCACACCCAGGTAGTTAATTTGGTAGAAAAAAATATGCTAAATACTTTAGTAAAAATTCTTTCATCAATTATTCTCTCTACCCAATTCTTTCTTGTTGAGGGGATAACATCTCCTCAGCAAGTATTAATACCAAATCAAGAAAGTATTCTGTTTGTCCAAGATGATCAGATTGTTCAATATGACTTAGATAGAAGAAAGTATGAGAAGATTGGGAAGAGAAAACAGAATGAGCTTGCTGGTATTGGGGAAAATGGAGAATTACTGCTTTGTGAGTTTGAGCATTTTACAATTTACTCTGAGGATGAATTCTCAAGCATATTTAAAATAAAGAATTCAAAAGGAGATATTGAAAAGGAGTTTAAATTCTTTGAAACAATCAGACCTGTGTATATGAATGAAGAGTATGTGATTGCTGTTACAGCTGTTGATTTTTTAGAACAGCATACCTACAGGATTGAGAGGGAAAATGGGAATAAGAAAGAGATATTTGTCCCTAGAAAACAGATATTTAGACCTAATATCCCAAAGGATATTTTAATTAGAAATATTTATGAGTATGAGAGAAAGGTATATGTCATTGAGGACCTATTTGGCAATGTATATATTTACAAAGCTTTGGATGCAATGAATATTATCAAACCAATATTGATGAGAATCTTTAATCCTGTTCCAAGAAGAAACCCAACAAATGATGCCCAACCTGATTTGAGACTTTGATTGAAGCTCTTTTTCGCAAGGAGATATTCTGCTAGTACTGCACCTACAAAGGGTCCAATTAACATCCCTGGGATATTTGCAATCAACAAACCCAACATTCCTCCTAGGAGTGCACCTAAGGCTCCGTAGTTACTTGCTCCTGATTTTTTGGATACAAGAGCTAGAAGTAAGTTGTCAACAACAGTTGAGAGAATACAGAGGGAAAAAAGGATTAGCAGAGTGAGTACCGTTATCGTTTGAAAGTCTCCTAATATTGCAACAATGAGTGCGGAGAGGAATATTAGCCAGACTCCTGGTAGAGAGAGAATTGTTAGTATTAGACCACCAAGTGCAAGTAGGCCTGCTAATATCAAGAAGATTGTTGTTAATACAGTACTTCCTATATTTCTACTTTCTCAAATATATTAAAGGTTTGCTGAGCACATTTATCCCAAGAGAATGAGAGGGAGAGATCATATCCTTTCTGTACTAGAGCTTGATACTTCTGTCTATTTTTATATATATCATATATTGCATTCCCCACTTCCAGTTCATTTAGACCATCTACTAAGACAGACACATTTTTAAATATTTCTTCATATACAGGATTCTTATGTAATATTGTTGGGGTTTTTGATCTTAGAGCTTCTGCAGCAGATATTCCAAAACCTTCATAGAGAGCAAGGTGGAGGAAACCGAGAGAATTGTTTAGCAATGAGTATGCATATTTGTCTTCGTAAAAACCAGTGAATGCAACATTCCTCTGCAATTCATTCTCCTTTATATATTTGATTAACTCCGCTACTTCCGGTTTTGATGTGTCTTGGAATTTACCCCCTGCTATTACAAGGTAGGGAGCATTCTTTTTATCTACTCCTTCCTGTTTTAATTTGAAGACAAATTGTCTGTATCCCTTTATCACCCCTATTGAATTTTTACTTCTGTTAATACCCCCACCTAAGTATATGAAGTAGCCTCTTTGTTTGTAGTCGTGGGGAAGTAGTCTGTCCGTGGATATTTGTTTTTCGTTAATATCAATCCCTAAGTATGTTACATGTACATTGTTTTCTGGATATTTGGGATAGTATTTGAGGAAGTCATTTTTTGTGGTTTGGGAGTTACAGATAATGAATTTACACTGTTTGGATTTGTTTAGAGTTTTCCAGTATTGAAATTTTCTAATTAGGTTGTGTATGGGAGATTGTTGTGAGTACATGTTAAAGAGAGGTAGGTTCATGTCATGGACAAAGAGTACTGTAGGTAATATGTTAGATGGAAAGTTTCTCCAGAAGTACGGACAGAGGTATATACTGTCTTTTCTTTTTATCTTCTTTATTACTGGTAATACCTGAGAGTAGTATGTTATATCATTCTTATACCCATTGACTTGATATTCCCCTATGTCTACCTGTTGAACATTTTTGTATTTGCATATGTCTTTATCTAATGTAGATATTTTGTTTTTGAACCTTAGTATTGAGAATTGAGTATTAGGATAGTTTCCTAGTAAGGAGAGTGTAATATTTTTTGTATATTGACCTACCCCAGCGAAAGCAAATTGATCTTGGGTTGTAGTAGTATCAATTATGATGTGCATAGGGATATATTACCTATTTTTTTCAGAATAGTCATCTTTTTCAATCCTTATATCTGAAACGTATTCCTCTAACATTTCGTAAGATGTTGGAACCTTCTCAAACTTTGTATTTATCAATTGGTTTGAAGGTGAGACCACTGGTCTTGGAGGAAGATCTTTTTTCTCAACAGGAACTACTGGCTTCTCAAGACCTTGAGCCTTTAGAATCTCTAATCCAAATTCATATCTAGAAAGCATGTCAGAACTACAAGCATGATATATTCCAGGTTCTATCTTTGATTCTACTGCCTCTTCAATTCTTTCTGTAAGATATCCTACATATGTTGGGCAACCTTTCTCATCTACGACAATTCTTAAAGGCTTTTCTTCTGTAGCTTCTGTTTCTGTTACAAATCTAATGAAATTTTTTGCACCTGGACCATAAAGCCAAGATGTTCTGAATATGTAGTTTGCTCCTCCACAGTTTTCAATATATTCTTCTCCTCTTCTTTTACTTTTTGCATACTGATTAAGAGGATTAAACTCTCTACTGTTTTCATCAAATACTCCATCTCCAAATACTTCGTTGGTTGATACGTGGATGAAGGGGATTCTAAGTTCTTTAGAGATTTCAGCCATGTACTTTGGTGCTTCTGCGTTTACAGAATATGCAATTTCTGGTTCAGATTCTGCTTTATTTACATTTGTATATGCTGCACAGTTTATTACAAAATCAGGATTTTGTTCATAGACAAAAACTTTTAATTCTTTCTCATTCGTGATGTCTTTCCCAACTACACCCTGTTGTTGGTTGTCAAAAATATCACTCTTGATAACCTTGTAGCCTTTTTTCCCAAAGTAGCTGGATAAAAATGAACCTAACATTCCACTAGCTCCAAATACAAGTATTTTTTTCTTTGTTTCCATTACTCTTGATTTGTAAACTTAAATAGGTCTTCATCGGAAAGTTCCCCTAGTAAGGGTGCTTGAGCATCTTTGTCAGAAAGAATTGGTGTGTCTGTTCCCCAAGGAATATTTACATCAGGATCGTTCCATACAAAAGATCTCTCACTTTCTTTATTATATTTCCCACTAACTTTATACTCGAATTCTACATTGTCTGTTAATGCCAAGAAACCGTGAGCAAATCCTTTGGGAATGAAAAACCCTTTATGATTATCTTCCGAGAGTTTAACTAAATGGAACTGTCCAAATGTTGGAGAACCTACTCTCATATCGACTGCAACATCTATAGCTTCACCCCTGACAACTCTAACAAACTTATCTTGAGGATGTGGTTCTATCTGCCAATGCATTCCTCTTAGCACAAATTCCTTTGAATGAGAGTGATTATCTTTTATCCAATCGGTGGGCAAACCTGCTTCTTCAAACTTACCCTCATCATATGTCTCTTCAAAGTAGCCTCTTTCATCGTAGAAAGCTTTGAATGTAACAACTACAAGGTCAGGAATATGTTCTACTTTGTTGAATTCCATAAGAATATTTTTACAAATTATCCCATATTATATCAGAAGAGGATAGTTTGTTCTATTTAGCTAACTCCACCTTTGAATCATCACCAATGAAGAGAGTGTCTGCTTTAGGATGAGATTCCTTTGTTGTTACCTCTGCATTCCAACCGATTAAGCAACTGTCTAGCCTTTGATTTAATTCATGTATATTACAGTTACCCATTAGTATACTGTTTTCAATTTCTGCATTTTTTACAATGCTACCATCCCCTATAGATGTGAAGGGACCTATGTATGCATTTTCAATTGTTACATCTTTTGCAATTGATATTGGTCCTCTTAAAATGGAATTCTTTACAACAGAGCCCTTCCCTATTTCAATATTTCCTTCCATCTTACTATCCTTTACCTTACCGTCACACTTATCTAAACACTCTCTTTCGAGTATCAGTCTGTTGGCTAGGATGATATCTTCAGGAGCTCCTGTATCTTTCCACCACCCTGTTACTTCAGATGCAGTGAATGTGTATCCATTTTCTATTAACCAGTTATTGATTACTGGTGGGTAGTATTCTGGTTTGCCTGTTCCTTTTGGATCTATGGGTTTTGCATAGTCAAAAGCTTTGAATACAGCAGGTGTAAAGAAGTATATTGCAGAGAGGACTAGGTCACTAACAAACTCTTTTGGTTTTTCAACCGTCTTTACTATTTTGTCTCCTTTCATTACGGCTACACCAAAATTTTGGTAATCGGGTCTTCTAACTACTAATACGTGTGCATCTGATTTTTTCTTTTTGAAATCTTCATAGTGTTGTTTAAGACCTCCTGTTAAGATGTTGTCCCCTGCGGAGAAGAGAAATTCATCATTTCCAATTAATTTTTCTGCTAATTTAATTGGATACATCATTCCATTAGGTTCTGGTTGTTCTATGTAGTGTAGTTTTACTCCCCTACCAAACCTTTTACCGTCTCCTAGAAGTTCAGGCATTTCCTTATCACCTTTGTTTATATTTATGATGATATCTTTAATACCTAAATCTACAGCATCCTTTATTATCCTCTCTATCATTGGTCTATTACCAATAGGTAACATGTGTTTGTTTTTGGTATGTGTAAGAGGTCTTAATCTTGTACCTCTACCTCCTGCTAGTATGAGTGCTTTCATAGTTAATTTGTTTAAATTATTTATCTAATCTTGTAGATAAGTATCTATCTGCTTGTTTATCTGCTACTGGTTTTAGTGGCTCCCACCATTTCTTATTATCCATATACCACTGTACTGTTTCTTTTAACCAATCCTCTACACTCTTCTCTGGTTTATATCCTAATTCTTTTTCTGATTTGGAGTTATCTATTGCATATCTTACATCATGACCTTTTCTGTCGCCTACATGTACTATTAATGATTCTGGCTTATCTAAATATTCTAATATCTTTTTTACTATCCATATATTTTCTCTTTCACCATCTCCACCGAAGAGATATGTATGTCCTATTTCACCTTTTGTAATTGCTAACTCTATTCCATGTGCATGGTCTTGTACATGAACCCAGTCTCGAATCTGTTTGCCATCTCCATATACTGGTATTTCTTGATCTAACATAGCTCTGGTTATGGCTAAAGGCATGAGTTTTTCTGGGTGCTGATTTGGACCGTAGTTGTTTGATGTATTTGAGATTGTGATTGGTAGTTTGAAGGTATGATGGTATGCCCTTACAAGGTGATCTGATGCTGCTTTAGATGCAGAGTATGGGCTTTTGGGTGCATACGGTGTTTCTTCTGTGAATTTGAGTTCAGGTTTGTCTATGGGTAGTTCTCCAAAGACTTCGTCTGTTGATACATGGTGGAATCTTATATTACCGTTTTGTACTGCTGCTTCTAAGAGATTTTGTGTTCCCATTACATTTGTTTTAACAAATATTTCTGGTCCTTCTATACTGTTGTCTACATGGGATTCTGCTGCGAAGTGTACAATTAGATCTATTCCTTTTGTAATATCCATTACTAAGTCTTTGTCACATATATCACCTTTTACAAATTTGTAGTTGGGGTTGTTTTCTACTTCTAAAAGGTTTTCCAGATTTCCTGCATATGTTAATTTATCTAAATTAGTAATATTGTCCTCTGGATATTTATCCATCCAGTATTTTATGAAGTAAGAACCAATGAAGCCGGCACCACCTGTTACTAGGATTTTCATATTATTTAATAGGTAAATAAATTTAGATATCCTAACTTATATAGGATACTATGTTGGGAGGGGGAAAAGAAGAGGGCTGGTAAAACAGTTAAAAGTCTTATAAAATAACCATTAATATGAACAAAAAATACCAATACAACGATGGGGATGATATAGAAGATTACATCCTCTCTGTATATAAAAATAATCCAAGCGAACAGGAAATTGAAGAGATTCTTGTTTCTAACAACACTTGGGCTGTTCAATATCATCTTTCGCCTGACAGAAAAAACCTACTCTCTTGGTACAACTTCAAAGAGAAAGCATCTATATTAGAAGTGGGAGCTGGTTGTGGAGCAGTAACTGGGGTTTTTCTAGAAAAGGGAATGGATGTAACAGCAGTAGAGTTAACAAAAAGAAGGGCTGATATTATTAGAGAAAGATATAAAGACAATAAGAACCTAAAGGTTTACGACGGTAATATACACGAACAGAAATTAACACAAAAATTTGATTATGTTACATTAATTGGAGTACTAGAGTATGCTGGTAGATTTACAAAAGGAGAGCAACCATTCCAAACAATGTTAGAGGAGAATAAAAAGTTTTTAAAGAAAGGTGGAGAAATAGTAATTGCAATAGAAAATAAACTTGGATTGAAGTATTGGAAAGGTGCTCCAGAAGATCATGTTAACAGAATTTTTGAAAGCATAGAAGGATATCCTAACTATGATGGTATTAGAACTTTTAGTAGGAAAGAACTAAAAGACCTCCTAGAAAGTCTTGGATTCCAAGATATTAGATTCTACTACCCCATTCCTGATTACAAATTTTGTTATGAGATTTTTTCTGACAACTATCTCCCAACAGAAAAGAACAGGATTACTCCTTCGTTATTTCCGAGCCCCCACCCTTCTGAAAGTTACAATTTATTTAATGAACGATATGTTGCGGAATCACTTCAAGATGCAGGTATCTTTGAAAATTTTGTTAATTCATTTTTAGTATTTGCAAGGAATGGATAAAACAATAATATATACGAAATTTAGCAAAACAAGGAAAAAGGAAGTTAGTCTTAGAACTACTATATCCCAAGATAGTAAAGGTAACTTAAAAGTAGAAAAGAAGGGAAACATTCACTCCAAGGAGGCTATACAAAATCTTATAAATACTTATCAAAGAATAAAGAATATTAGTAAGAAGTTCGAGGTTGTACCTATCAAACAAACAGGTGAGTATACTGTTGAATTTCCTTTTATTAAAGGCGTCTCGCTGCACGAACAGGTTTCTTCGGCAAATTCTAACAAAGAATTTGATGCTCTGATAACATATTATATGGGATTATTAGATTCAATCCCAACAGTAAAATGTTCTTTAGGGAAAGATTTTGAGAATATTTTCGGTAAAATTGAAAAAGGTAAAGAATATATTTGTTTAAAGGAAGGCATTTTAGATTTTAATCTGAGCAACTTGGTAATAGACTACGGTGGAAAAACTCATTTCTTTGATTATGAGTGGTGTTATGACTTTCCAATACCTAAAGATTTTGTATTATTTAGGGCTCTCTTGGTTTTTTATACAAACAGCACTTCTAGAAATTTTCAGTCAATAGAGGATTTTTTAAAGGAGTATATAGAAAAGACAGAAGATATCAAACAGTACTATGCTTGGGAAGGGCATTTCCAGAACAAAGTGGTTGTCAAAAGACAAAATCATCCTGTATACCCACTTTCAAGTATTGATGTCGATGTTTTAGATATGAAAAAAGAAATTGAAATTAAAAAAGAAGAGATTCAATTACTAAAAGAGGATATTCTCAAAGCGAAAGAAGAAAAAGAGACATTTGAAAAAAAGATTACTTCAGAAATTGAAGAATTCAGATCCTTCAAGAAGGGAATGATTTGGAAGATTTTAGAAAAATATCGTAAAATTAGATATAGACTACAAGGCAAAAAGTTAGATTAAATCTTTTCGGAGCTTTGAACTAACTGTTTTACTAGAAGAAGAATAAATCTCCTAATTCTAAAAGGTATTAATTTCTCAAAAATCTTCTTCAAGATAGTAACTCTCTTAGATTCTTTTTCAGGCTCTTCCTGCACTTTCTTCGCTTTACTCCAATAATGAAGGTAGTCCTTCTCAAGAGAGGACTCTTTTAAAAAAGCTTTATAGAAGGATTGATTCTTTTTCCATTCCTTAATATTACTACTAATATTGTCCTGGTGAACTAAATCCCTAAAAAACAATGATGTTGACCTCTCCGAGAAAGCGAACTTACCTTTATCAAAGTATATTAAATCTAAAAACATTCTGTCTTCACCTGTAGATACATTGGGAATTTCATTCCCAAATATCTGATGAGGAAGTTTAGTCCTTCTTACAAGGTAGCTGTTGCTAGTTATATAACTCTTTTCATTGAAATGGCTAAAGTCATGGAAGAAAAACAATTCTCTGTTATTCCCTCTCTTAGAGATTTCATTCATAATTACACCTGAATATGCTACAGCTAGTTCTTTATCTTGCTCTAACATCTTAACCAAAGAACTAATGTGATCTTTAAATAAGATATCATCATCATCACATATACCAATAAAATCTGCAGTTGAAGAACTAATACCGTGATACAAATTAAAGCTCCTATCTTTTCTTCCCTTCATTTCTAGAATTCTATATCTTAAAATAGTAGGTACTATCTCTGCTATTTTCTTTTCAAACTCTTTTTTATTGTTACCCCAATATACAAAAGTTATTATAAGGTTTTTATAAATCTGACTAGCAAAAGACTCAATTGAATGTTGTAATCTAGGTCTATTTCCATCAGTACGAACAATAATTTCGACAGAAGACTTTTGCTCTTTTAAAGAAGACAACTGTGATCTCCCTTCGTAAGATGCAAAAATATCCTTTAGTAGTTTCTCTAAAGTAAAGTTTTTATTAAAAATCTCGTTAGCATGTACAGCCATCTCCTTTGCTTTTGATTTGTTTTTTAGGACCCAGTTATATTGATAATCTATCTGTTCTATTATCGATTCAGTGTCTTGGCTTGTATCAATATATCTGACAGAATCACCAAAGTGTTCTTCAATAAACGGTAGTTTGTCAGCAAAGATTAATACACCTGATGCCGCCATTTCGAAAACTCTCATATTAGGGATGTTCTCCTTAAGATGATTTTCTCCGTGAAAACATAATCCTATACCGTTACTCCTATAAACATTACGTACATAACTAAAACCAAACGGTACTTCACCACAATAATTTCTGCCCTCATTGATAATATATTCCCAGTTTTTTCTGGGGCCATAAACTGCAATCTTATCACTCTTTAGAAACAATTCACTATGTCTCTTTAATTGCCAGTTCGAACCAATATAGGTGACCTTTTTAAAATCAGATACAGGAGAATATTTAGAATATGTAGAGGTAGGATATATTTCATAAATCTCTCTCTTAAAGGGCGATTTGAAGCATAAGCTTGATAGAAAATTTTTTATTTGGGCAGATGCAACTGCAAAAGCATCATAGGACTTTATATTTTCAAGAGGGTAAACCCCATCTGCCCTGTCTGCTTCCAGTATAAAGTCTGCTGGATTCCACATACACCCTATTGTATATGCATCAAATAACTTTGGTGTAAAATGATGAAGAGGGAATACAATATCTGGTTTAAATTTCTCAATCTTATCGTAATCATCTGTATAAAGACCTTCTACCCCTATTTTCTTGGCTGCATTCTCCATCCTATAGCCTAGTTCCCTCTCTGCATGAGGTTTATCTTTCCACCCTATAAAATCTTGAAAAACTACCTTCATAAAAATGGTCTGTTAATCTGAATTAAGATTCATTAGATATATAATATACAATATATGATAAAATGGAAACATCAAGATGTGATGAAAGAGAATATAATTAACATACAAATCATTCTATATTTCTCCTCTGGCCATTTGCCTAAACTTTTAAGTAGCATCAAAAACTTAGATGTGAAAGATCAGAAGGTTTGTTTTTTTCTAGTCGATCAATCAGAGAATGAGAATGAATATAATAAAGTCTTAAAAGAATGGAAGAACTTTAAAGAGATAAATGGTATTAGTTTGAAATTATCCAAACAAAGGAATTACGGTTTTGGTAAAGGCCATAATGAAATATATAGGAAAAACAAGAAAGTTTATAAAGATTTTTTTATAATCCTAAACCCAGACAGTATTCTACATTCCGACCTTATAATAAATATCTCACGATACTTAGACAGTCTTAAGGATATTAGATGGGGGCTACTGGAACTCAAGCAATTTCCGAGCGAGAATCCTAAGAGTTATAATCCGGTAACCTTAGAAACCAACTGGGCTTCAGGAGCTGGCACGATAATAAATTGTAATGCTTTTAAAAAGGTTGGGATGTTTGATGAGAATATATGCATGTACGGAGAAGATGTAGACCTGTCAATACGTATGCGTATAGCACATTATCTGGTATTAACGCTCCCTAATGCTAAATTTACACACTTAACAAAAGATACCGACATATCAAAAGAAAGTGATTTTACAAGAGTAAATAAGCAGGCAGCAGAGTTATATTTGCGATATAAGTTTGCTAAAGATTCTGATGTTAAAGCATATATGAAATTGTTTGGGGAGGAAGACCCTCATTTTGAAGAAATTGTAAAGAAGTATAAATCAATGAGAAGAAAGCTTAAGAAGAGAACTTTCTACAAAGATTTTGTTGATAAAAATCAAGACTATACTAACTTTAGATGGGTTTTATAAATGGTAAAAAAATGGACTGTAATAGTCAGAACACAAGGTAAAGAGGTAGATTTAGAGTTAAAGAATACTCTTAACTCTTTGATTGCACAAACATATGAGAATCTGTCAGTCTTGTTAACAATACATAGCGATAACGAGAAATCAATAGAAAATACAATTGCTTTCTTGAAACCTTATCGGGAGATGCTTAATATCAAACCAATTGTTGTAAGAGAGAAGCAAGGAAATAGGTCATACCCATTAAATGTAGCACTAGAAAATTTAGATTGTGAATATATATCGTTCCTAGATGATGATGATATATACTACCCTAACATGGGAACAACATTAATAAATGCTATGGAGGAAAAGAATAAGACATTCGCATTCGGAAGGAGTATTGATGTTATAGAGAGATTAGAAAAAAACATCTCAGGAGAAGAATACTTGTATAAAGTTTCAAAATCTAAAAGAGCATATCAGGAATTTTCAAAATCATTATTAATCTTAGAAAACTTCATCCCCTTTAACACTTTTGTTGTCAAGAGATCACTCTTAGAAGGAATACAATTTAATGAGGAAATGGATTATTTAGAGGATTGGCATTTTTTGAAGCAACTAATGTTCAAAAAAGAATTTTCTTTTGTTCAATTAGAAACACTTGTTTCTGAGTATAAAAGGAGAAATGATCATACTGATACATATAATGAAGAGAATTACGGAAAATGGCTTGAGTCAAGGGAAATAACTGATGATTATTTCAAAGAGAAAGAGATAACTGTCAAAAGTGTAGATTTGGCACCCATTAAAAGTTTTTATGAAGAGTTATTTGAAAATGAAAAGAAAAAACAACTTGAAAAAATTACTGAAAACCCTGGGTATAAAATATGGAATAGAGCTATTAATAATAAAATATTAAAAAATACTGTTGTTAAATTCGTAAGAAAGATTAGAGAATTATTACAAAAATAGCTTTTTCTTTCTTACTATCAATAAAACACCTGCAAGAATACCTGTGGATAGAAATGAAATTACTATACCTGGCAAAAGATACTCGTTAGTATAAGTTAATTTAACTACATCTATAGGGTTTTCAACAAACACATTTAAGCTACCTATAAACCCTTGGAAAACTTCCCCCTCCTTGCTGCCCCAACCCTTAAAATAATTATCCGTTAAAATGATAACCCCACTACTATTAAGCTTAGAAGTATCTAGAGACATCTTACCCTCTGAATAATCAATAAATGGTACTTCTTCAAACTCTTCAAAAATGTCATTAAACTGAGTTAAATCTTTTGGGTTTTCTATCTTGAAATCCTTTAACTTCTTAATACATTCGTTCTTGTCAAATCCACTGCAAGAATAAAAATAGGCTGTAGATGTTTGATCCGAAATCTCATGAATTAATAAATCTCCTTTATTATATACTTCTTTGTATACATCTACGTTCTCACTCTCAGAATATATCCTACCTACTAATTCAAAAATGTCATTACGACCTTCCAACGTTGTCTCTTTCCTTAAATCTCTAAGAGAGTATACAGCTAGTTTCCAATTCCTTGAATTTGCTATTTCTAACTCTATTTTAGAACCTTCTATTAAAGGTATCCTTGGTGTTTGAATTTGAAGTATATTATTATTAACAGAACAAGAAGACTTTAAATCTAGTATAGGAAGAACTGTAGATTTTGACTCCTCATCAATAACGGTTATTTTGATATCCTCTGCTTTGAAAATTTCTTTATAATTGACATCACATTGACCATTTAACTCGATAAATTGAAGAACTTCTTCTCGATCCAATGTAATCGTATATTTAATTGGTTTCTCAATAGATATATAGTCACTCACATATGGTTGAAGAAATAGCGGATCAGTATCAGGGCCTAGGGATGAAGGTGCTTGTACAATGTATTTGACCCTATTAAATCGTAAATAATTCTTTAACCCTGGAGAAGAAAGTAAAACTTTTTCCCTACTAAAAAATTGCATCGTACCTGCTTTTGCAAATATACCATTTTCTATTGGTTGCATTGCTTCATTAAAAGCTTTTGTCCTCCAATCATGTCCTGTTAAAGAATTAATACCGTAATAATAGTTCGTATTTGGCAAAAAAACTCTTTCTATTGCAAACATTCTATCTTGCTTCTCCATGTTATCCTGTAAATACTCTATCCCTTCTGTTATTGGAAAGATTTCTTCTTTTTTCTGATAAGGTAGGAATTTGGAATTGTAATAGTACAAATCAAATGCACTAAGAAAACACAATGCAACTAAAAAAACTGCCTTCCAATGCTTCTTCTTAATATATAATGTTGCAAGTATTAGTATCATAGCTACTATTGCAACAAGAAGAAAATGAATAAAGTCCTGTTTAAGGATACCTCTATCCATAAGTCTTAGATGCTTAATGATACCATTACTATAAAACATGAACGTTCCTAAGATACCTATCCCTGAGATTATCCAGATTTTAATTATTTTCTTTTGATTCTCTTTCTTTGTAAATGCGTTTACTATATGCGAGAAGGAGAATATACCTGCAAGAGAAACAAAAAATGGAAGAAGAAAAACCAGTCTAGTATTAGGAGTAATTGAGAAAATCGGAAGTTTAGAAAGCAAATTATTGATATTAAAGAGATTGAAAATAAGGCAAAAAATTATAATAATGACAAAAAGAAAGCTGAATAATTTGTATTTATCTTTTCTTCTACTTTTCAAAAATATCCAAGGTGAACCAAAAAAGAGCATCAACAATGAAACGAAGCCTGATGACATAGAAGTTTCTATCCAGTTAGAGCCACAAATCCAAGTAATTGATGTTCCATTACCACAATAGTTGGGATATATCCATTGTAAAAAATGTTGCTTTGCTAATTTCTTAAGACCGTGAGCTCCTCTATAATCCAAATCAAACGCCCTTAGATTAACAAAATTAGGAAGTAAACTCCATGCCCAAAGTCCTAAAATAAGAATATTTATAATAGCAAATAACATAATAATTCCTATCTTCTTCTTCTTCTCCATCCCCTGTTTAAAAATAATTAGGGTTATGAAAAAGAAGAAAGAGAATATAACTCCATACATAATCGAAGAAGGAAAAGCACAGGTTAGAAGCCAAATAACGGGAAGGATATAGAGCAATACATTCATAGGACTAAATTCTTCTTCTAGACGAAGACATGCATAAAAAATAAACGGTAGTGCAATAGTCCCTATAATAGCACTTCCATAAGTATAGGATATTACTGGTATACTAAATGCAAAAGCTGCAGAACCAACAAGGGCGACAAATTTATGAATATTCAATTTTTTCGATAACAGAAGCATTCCAATAAAACCTATGAAAGGTTTTATAATAAACAGTAATGTAGAGCCCAAGAACTCACCAAAGGACTTTACTAAAATCAACATAAGTGGCTCATGAATACTTACAATTCCCATTATACTTGAAGCTGGCATTCCCCAGCTAGATCTTACGTTATAACCATCTATAAGCGAATTAAGACTAGCATTTTTCACATATGAGAAACCAGCGACCCAATAATCCACCCAATCTGAAACAATTGCATTCCTTACACCTTCAATAAAAGATGGTTTTACAGTCGCCCATGGATACCAGATATAAAGAAATGCCCCTGCACTTATGTACTTCCCCTTTAGAAAAAATTCGTTGAAAAACAATATGAAGACCAATACGACCAATAAAACCAAGATAATTCTCAATACTATTTTTTTATTCTTTAGAAAGAATCCTTTTATTTTCTTCCAAAAAATCTTTTTATCATACATATCTTCAAATCTTTCTATTTACTTGATACGGAGAGTTTTCTCTTAATTATACCCATCAAAGCCCATAACCCCACAAACAACCCCACCAAACATGATAACATTACCCCCCTATCCAATAATGCTAATTGCATAATCTGTTCATTACTAATGCCAAGTATATCAGATGTTATAGAAAATATCCCCTCTCTAATACCTAAAGATCCAGGAGTAATACTTACTAATAAAGAAACGCCTGACAAACAATTATAAAGAAGAACCTTAATAACAGTAACATCTATACCTAGAGCTTTAAATTCAATATAAAACAAACCAACCCCTACAACAAACGCTATCAAGGTTATTAATATCAAAGAAACTAACAACCTCTTATTCTCTACAATCATATTCCAACCATCTAATATATTTCTAATAATACTCAAAACCTTATCCACTATCTTATTCTTACTACCTTTGATTTTTTTTACAGGGAATTTAATAAAACTTAGTACTAACATACTTACAAAAAGTCCACCAAAGAAAAGATATAACGGTATAGATACAACATCATATTTAATTGTGATAACAATCAATGATACTAAACCAACAAAAGCGTTAACCAAGAAAACTATAATATAATAGCCATATAAGGTAGATACAAAATGCTCATATGAAAATTCAAATTTCTTTTTTAAATATACAGACCTAATCACAGCACCGCCCCGCATAGGTAAAAAGTAATTACCTAAAGAAGATATTATTGACACATAGAATGATTCTAGTATGGATATCTTCTTATTAAATGATTTTAAAATAACCTTTATAAAAATACCATTAAGATAAAATATAATGCTATAAAAAATAAGAATCCCTAATAGAAGAAGAGGCTGTACAGACAATACTTTCAGAAGGTCTTCTTTATTGTTAATAAAATAGTAAATAAAGAAACCCAGAATACCTATCGTAACTACAATTTTTATATGCTTCAGTAAACCTTTTATTATTCTAGAAAAATATCTTATATAAAAAACATAACCTCCCTAATTATATCCTTACTAAAACTATGCTCCAAGGAAGAGGATTTTCAACAGCAACTACTTCGAACCCTCTACTCTTAAGAAACTTCAAAAGAGATGTTTTACTCCAATGCTGTATATGGCCAGGGGTATTACCTAGACTACTCCAATACTTCAAACGTAACATATTTAATATCCTCCAAATTGGCTCCCTTGGTACACCTATTATCACATACTTTTTCCCAACCCTCTTTAGCTCTGCTAATGCATCATTAGGAGATTGAAGATGTTCCATAACTTCTAATAAAAAGATTAGATCTATTGACTTATCTTTTCTTTCCAAATTATATATATCTTCCTCTGTTACAACAAAAGCTTCACCTAGATTCTTCTTGGCCTCTGCCACGTTCTCTTTCTCAAAATCAGAAGCGGAAAAATCCACGCCTTTAGGGAGCATATCTCTAATTCTCTTTGTTGAATAACCAGCACCACAACCAACTTCAAGAACTCTAAAGTTTTGTATTTCTTCCTTATCTATTTTCTTAAGTAATTTATCTATAGCTTTAAAATAATTATCCAAGAGCATGTTCCCTATCTTTCCACTTTGTGTATATTTTTCAGTAAACTCTCTCATACATCTTTTATACTAAATTTAAAACAACAACCCTCCCACTAGGATGTATCTTACTAAACAGAGCTCCTCTCTTGCAATCTTTATAGTTATCTACAAAGTCATACATCAATTTCTTATCAAACACAGATAAAACAACATTCTCTCTGTGTTGAGCTGTATATATTAAGGTGTACGAGAGATTCCTCTTGCCCATCTCAGCCATAATTGGAGCCATTTTGATAAACTGAGCTCTTGTCCCAAGAATTATATAGATAGGTTTCTTACTTGTTTTCATACTTTTCCTTTTTTAATTCATAAAGTATTTTCTCTTGATTAACCCTAACCCTATTAAACATATCCGCCAATAAACCAACTATAAAAACAAGTAAGCCAAAAACCAAAAAACCTAACCCTATAAACCCAACAGACTTATACGGAGAAAACATACCTTTAGTAAAGTAGTGTACAAAGAGAAATACTTCAAATCCCAATCCCATTAACAACATAATTCCCCCCATACCTCCGAAGAACAACATAGGTTTGTAGTCTCTAAGAGTTCTAATAATAATCTTAAGAGTTCTAAACATATAGTTCAGAATACTGTTTGCTACCCTAGATTTCCTCTCCTTAAAATATTTAATATCTACTGGATATTCAATAACCCTCATCTCTTTAAATACCATATCCATAATGGTTTCTTGAGTATATGTAAAAGAACCTAAAAGGTTTAACTTTAACAGAGCTTCCCTATTGTATGCCCTAAAACCACACGATACATCCCTAAACTTCTTTCCACTAATTAAAGATATTAACCTTGACATCTGTTGATTACCCCAATATTTTGTTTTTGACATGTTCTCTGGTATCCCACTATGGAATCTGTCACCTGTAACCATATCTGCTTCATTTTTTAATATCGGTTGAATGATATCTGGAATCTGTTTGCTATTAAATTGCCTATCTGAATCTATACTTACTAATATGTCTACCCTGTTATCCAATGCATACTCTACAGCACTATGAAATGCACTCCCTACACCTCTATTTGTACCATGACTTATTACATCTGCTCCATTTTCCTTAGCAATCTCAACTGTTCTATCCGTACTACCGTCATCAACAACTAAAACCTTAACCTCATCTATACCCTCTATCTTTTTAGGTAGGTCTTTAATTACCCCACCCAAACCTTCTTCTTCATTAAGGGCAGGCATGTATATTAGTAGTTTCATAGAAATATTTAACAAGTTAATTTATCTCCCAATCCCTCTATATATCACTTTCTTATTTCCTATCTCATCCTTACCTAACTTATTAACCCCATCTACAACAACCTTAATATTCTTTCTCTTAAGTATCTCTTCTGTTAAATCTCCAAACTTATCATGATATGTGCCTAGGATTATACCATCTACATTATCTAATACCTCCTCTAATGATTTAACATCTGACATATCTGGAATATATGGGTCATAGGATATCACCTTTGCTCCCATCTCCTTTAATATATCTAAAATCTCTAAACTAGGACTCTCTCTAAGATCTGCAACATTAGATTTATAACTAAGACCTAACAAAGCAATCTTACTTCCTTTTACAGACTTCTCTATCTCATTAAGTCCTTCCTGTAATCTAGATACTGTATATTCAGGCATACTGTTATTAACCTCTCTGGCCATCTTCAAGAATCTATGGTCAAAACCAGACTCCTGTGCTCTTTTAATTAAGTAGTATGGATCAACTGCAATACAATGCCCTCCAACACCCCTACTTGGCCAATGTGCCATAAAAGAGAAAGGTTTGTTAGAAGCACCTTGCAATGTCTCAATTAGATCAATACCCATAGCATCAAAAGATTTTGCCAATTCATTAACATATGCAATATTAATATCTCTAAAAGCATTCTCTACTATCTTAGTTGACTCTGCTACCTTAACTGTGGAAACCTCATTAATCTCTGCATCTAGAAAGGATC
>Ga0123334_1000701_pt1 | contig 45949 bp, 39 predicted proteins | sample BiotimSIPDNA_FD_89706 | JGI IMG/M metagenome (GOLD analysis project Ga0123334, IMG submission 89706) | Anaerobic biogas reactor microbial communites from Washington, USA - Biogas_R1 time_0 SIP DNA | ecosystem: Engineered > Bioreactor > Anaerobic > Unclassified | place: Washington, USA...
ACCCAGAGAAGCCCTGGCAAATTTTCCGGTGATTGCCCATGCAAACGCAGTCAATAACCCCCGGGCAATGTTCAGACGGGCAATTGATGCAAATGCTTATCGCAATGCTCCAGTAGATACCGGTGGGTTTAATATGTACGATGTTGCTCCAAACGCTGATGGAGCAGCCGCGCTGGTCCTGGTGAGAGGTGACAAAGTTCCAAAAAACCTCGCGCATAAAGCGGTTAGACTGGCAAGTTCTTCATACATAACCGATCGGCTTGCCCTTCACGACCGGCAGGACTTGCTATTTTTTGAAGCAGCAGCGGTTTCAGTGCAGCAGGCGCTGCTTAAAGCGGGTATCAACCTGCCTGATATCGATTTTTTTGAATATTCAGACAACACAACCCTACACGCAGTCCTTTCGCTCGAAGCGGCAGGCTTCGCTTCGCGTGGTGAGGGCTGGAAGCTGGCAACAAGCGGAGCGCTTACACTCCAGGGAGAGCTGCCCGTCGCGACAATGGGCGGTCATAAGGCTCGGGGCTTTCCGCTTGGGGCTTCTGGTGTTTTTCAGGTTGTCGAAGCCTGTCAGCAGCTGCGTGGTGAAGCTGGCATGAACCAAATCAGGCATGCACGAATTGGAATGACTCAATCTCTGGCGGCAACCGCCTCGGCTGCAGCCACACAAATCCTGTCTTTATAGGGTTTTTTTCATAAAACAGACAAATCAGAATAATAATTCTATAAGAAACTGTTCAAAGGGGAAAAATTCTTTTCATAATCAGTTAAAATGATTACAGAAAAGAAAAGATATTAACGTATGACACAAACAAAGTACATTACAGATGATCTGGCTGCTATGCTGAATGTCTTTCCAGATGAAATTGCGGAAGCAGTAAAGCAAAAAGATCATTTTGACGATTTATTGGAAGTAATTCTCGATCTGGGTCGTGTACCAACTGCCCGCTTTGTGGATGGCGAAGTTTCGCTACTTGAACGCCTGGTAGACGAAACGGATATCAACCACGTGGTCAGCCGCATCAGTGAATTTGACGCCGACAATCGTGCCGGCATGGAACGCACCCTGCATCGGATTTCAGCTATCCGAAACCGGCGGGGGGAGGTTTTGGGGCTAACTTGCAGGGTTGGACGTGCGGTATATGGAACAATAGGCATCATCGAAGATCTCATTGATTCAGGGGAAAGCATCCTGATTTTGGGAAGACCCGGTGTCGGGAAGACAACCATGCTGCGCGAAGCAGCCAGAATTTTGGCAGAAAAGAAACGCGTGGTCATCGTTGATACCTCCAACGAAATTGGTGGAGATGGAGATGTTCCCCATCCCGCTGTTGGCAAGGCACGCCGAATGCAAGTGCCAAAACCTTCATTGCAACATGAGGTAATGATCGAAGCTGTAGAAAACCATGCCCCAGAGGTAATTGTGATCGATGAGATCGGACGTGAACTCGAGGCACTGGCTGCGCGCACGATTGCAGAGCGTGGTGTTCAGCTTATAGGCACTGCTCATGGCAATTCCCTCGAAAACTTGTTGGTAAACCCAACTTTGTCGGACCTGGTGGGTGGTATTTCTTCGGTAACTTTGTCTGATGATGAGGCTCGCAGACGTGGTACTCAAAAGACGGTATTGGAAAGAAAAGCCCCGCCGACTTTCACCATCCTGGTTGAGATCCAAACCCGCGATCGGGTGAACGTCCACCGAGATGTTTCCGCTTCGGTGGATTCCGCTTTGCGTGGTTATCCACTCCTGCCAGAAGAACGCTACCGCGATGATGACGGTCGGGTCCATTTTTTGAAGCAAACCAGGCAGAATATGCCCACCGTCTCCCAGTCAATGAGACGAGGGTATGGCATGGATAAGAGTCCATTTCAGCGCGGTAACGGCTCGCCCGTATCCGCACAACATCAGGGTTTTCAACCTGGACAACCAAGACATGCTGAACGATTTGAAGATTTTGTTGCTCCGGAAAACGATACAGATATAGCCTTTTCAAACCAGGCACAGGAAGGCGAGAAAAAGATTTTCCCATTTGGAGTAGCGCGTAACCGCTTGCTTCAGGCGATCAAAAGCCTGGGGGTTTCAGCCTACGTGGTCAAAAACCTTGATGAAGCCGATATCCTGGTGACCCAGCGGCGTTATTACCGTGAACGTCTGCAGCCAATTGTCGAAGCAGAAGAGCGTGGAATTCCAATTTTTGTGATTAAAAGCAATTCGGTTGGTCAGATAGAGCAATTCCTGGCGGATTCATTTGCACACAGGCAGAGCCCTGCAAAAATGACCCTGACACTAGAAGCCGCACACCAGGTGGAACAAGCTATTATGATGGTGCAGGCGGGAGAAAGGTTTATCAATCTTGACCCTATGCCTGCTACAATTCGAAGAGAGCAGCACGAAATGGCGAAACAAGCCCACCTTATCTCTCGTTCTTTTGGGAAAGACCCCAATCGTTATGTCAGAATTTATAGGGATTAACTGTGTTTATCACTTTTGAGGGTCCTGAAGGCAGTGGAAAAAGCAGTCAGCTTCCAGCTTTGGCTTCTTTTTTAGAAAGTCGTGGTTACGATGTAGTTAGCACACGCGAGCCAGGTGGCACAAGAATTGGCAACCAGATTCGCGAAATTCTGATGCGCATGGATAACACTGAGTTGCATCCGCGCACAGAAATTCTGCTCTTTCAAGCCGCCAGGGCTCAGCTGATAGAAGAACTGATTCTCCCCAACCTCGCAGATGGAAAGGTTATCCTTTGCGACCGTTACGGCGATTCGACCCTGGCATATCAGGGGTATGGACATGGTCTCGATTTAGACCGGTTGAAAATGATCCTCGAATTTGCTACAGGTGGACTGAAACCTGACCTAACAATTCTGCTGGATGTAGATGTCATGGTTGGCTTGAAGCGTAAAAAAGCGAAAGAAGAATGGAACCGGATGGACGCTTTTGAGTTATCATTCCACGAACGGGTTCGCAGAGGATACCATGAGCTCTTTAACCAGGAACCAGCACGCTGGAAAATTGTTGATGCTTCGCAGTCACAAGAACAAGTGCAGAAAGATATCCGCCAAATCGTCCTGGAAGCTTTAAGATAAAATAATCGGAAACAGTGAGGTAAATAGACTTCATTGTTGAAAGGAATTTTGAATGAAAAAAATCAGCAAAATATTATGGGTTTTGATCGTCCTGAGTATGGCAGTCAGTGCCTGCCAGGTCCAGGATATAACCCCTCCCCCTGTTGAAACCACAGAAACAGATGTTGCCACTATCGAACCCGGAGAAACCGAAGACGTTATAGTTGTGCCTACCGAGATTCTGCCCGTGGTCGATGAAGATGGTCGCATGTACTGTACTATTGTAGAGCCACTTTTCTCAGAGCTTACCGAAGAACAAAAAGAGCAGCTTGCAATTTTTCCCGAGGTTACAGATGAAGACTGGACCAAAGGTCCGGAAGATGCTATGTTGACCATAATTGAATATACCGACTTCTTCTGCCCCTATTGCCAGATGGCGTTTAGCGAATTCGAAACGTTAATGGAGAAATATCCTGAAGATGTACGCCTGGTATATCGCGCCTTACCTCTCGAATCACTTCACCCCACCGCTCCATTGGCTGCCTATGCAGCTGAGGCTGCTGGTATCCAGGGTAAATTTTGGGAGATGTATTCAGAGATCTTCTCAAATCAGACCGATCTGTCTTCATTGACTGGTGAAGAGCTCACTGAATGGCTTATGGAGACTGCTGAAGAATTGGAGTTGGATACAGACCAATTTGATGAAGATTTAGAAAGTGAAGCTGTGGTTAATAAGATTTCCACCCAAACTCTTACAATGTTTGATAATGGTGTCAGCTCTACTCCTACGGTATTGATCAATGGTCGCCCGATAGGTGATTGGCGAGCCAGTTATCTGACGAACATCATCGAAGTGTTGAAGGTTGAAAAAACCCTTCCAACAGAATGCCCCGAATTTATAATAGACCAAAGCAAAACTTATACCGCCACCATTACGACCAAAAATGGCGATATGGTCATCGAGCTCTACGATGACGTAGCACCATTGGCAGTAAACTCATTCGTCAGCCTTGCCCGCCAGGGCTTCTATGATGGCATCACATTCCACCGCGTCTATCACGATTTTATGGCGCAGAGTGGTGACCCCACCGGCACTGGATGGTCTGGAGCTGGTTATCAATATCGTGAAGAAATAAGCCCTGATCTGACCTTCGACGAACCATATATGCTCGGTGTCGCAAAAAGCAGCGTTGAAGCAACCAGCGGCAGCCAGTTTTTCATCACTTACGTACCCTATCCAACTCTCAATGGTGGTTACACAATCTTTGGGAAACTGATCGATGGGTTCGATGTGTTTGCGAAAATAGCTGAAAGAGATGCCGACAACGATCCTACTGCAGCTGCTGGTGACGTCATCATTAGCATTAGCATCGTCGAAAAATAGTGATCAATAATTCAATTGAGCCCGGAATGCAAACCCGGACCAGCCCTAAATGGTTGCATTATCTCAACCTGATCTGGAACGGGGTCGCTTCTCTGGCGTTTGGCTTACTCGCAGTATTAACACTGAGAAGCGTGTTAGAAGACGGGCTCAATCCTTACCTTGGTCAGGTTTCAAACCGGGCATTCTATCTTTTGATTTACACTTCAGGTTTCTTTGCGCTGGTGTCTCTGGTTGGCTTCATCGATAGCTTGCGCAGAGTGACTGGCAAAAAAAAGATCAATCGACCAAACTCCTGGCGCTGGCTAAAATTTTCAATCATCCTTTTCCCAATATCGCTTTATCTAATCTGGACATGGGAGAGTTCAACATCTCTGCCAGACTGGATTTTTTCAATCCTTGTGTTTGTTGGGGTGTTGGTTCCCGTTGTCTGGATTACCCGAATTGCCAGCACCAAATTGTGGGGAACCCATTCAGGGCGAAGCGCATCGCTGATGAGCCTGACCGTCAGTATTTCCGCCCCCTTTATGATCGTCATCCAGGGGCTGGTGATGGCTGGGTTTGTTATGCTGTTGTTTATTACAGACTTCAATGTGTTCACGACAGCCGCACTCTCCCTGGATATTGAAGCGTTATTACAATCATCAATGTTCATTTTCCTTATGATGTGCTTCCTTGTGTTGGTAGTGCCAGTTATTGAAGAGTTGTTCAAAACCCTGGTGATCTGGCCCTTGCTTGGCATGAACATCTCACCCATTGAAGGTTACCAGGCAGGTTTAATGAGTGGTGCCGCCTTTGCCTTGTTTGAAGGGGCACTTAACGCTGTTCAAACAGCGGCGGTGGCTGGAAATGATTGGATATTCTTTCTTGTTGGACGACTGGGCGGCACTTTGATCCATATCTTCAACGGGGGCTTGATAGGATGGGCGTTGGCAACCGCATGGTCTAAAAAAGAGCATCTAAAGGCTGTTTTGGCTTATCTGATAGCGATGATAATCCACGGCTTGTGGAATTTAATCGTGTTTGTAACTCAATTCGTGCCAGTTTCACAGGGGGTTGAGACAAATGAAGCTCTGTCGATCGTTGCTATGACGGTCATGTTTTTGTTGGTCTCAGTCGGCTTCGTGTTTTTTGCAAAACACGTGAATAAACCGGGAGAGCCAGTGTCTTATGTCTAAAGAAAAGGAAGTATCACGAGAACGTCTGATGCCAATCCTGCACAGGTTGGTGAACATTCTCGTCAATCTGCAGATAGAAGGAGGGGAAAACGTGCCGGATACTGGGGGATATGTTTTGGCAACCAGCCATATCAGTCGGCTCGATTCCGTCTTTCTGTTGTTATCAACCACCAGAAAAAATGTGATTCCCATGGTGGCAAAAGATTATGAAAAAGCGCCTTTCTTTGGATGGTTTTTAAACAAAATTGGTGTAATCTGGCTTAGCAGAGAGGGTTACGATTTCCAGGCTTTTAGAGAAGCTTCGTCCTACCTGAAAGGCGGAGGGATCGTCGGTTTGGCTCCTGAAGGCACCCGTTCCACGACAGGCGGGTTGCTTGAGGGCAAACCAGGAGCCGCCTTGCTGGCGATGAAGAATAAGGTGAAGATTATCCCGGCAGCAGTACTCGGCTCAGCAGACATGGTGAAGAGTTTCCTGAAGTTAAGAAAAATGAATGTTAAGGTGATTTTTGGTCAACCATTTGATTTGTCAGGAATAGATGAGAGTGGCAGGGAAAAAGACTTTTTAGAGCAGGCTACAACCGAAATTATGCTGCGGATCGCCATGCTTTTACCCGAAGAACGTAGAGGAGTCTATTCCGATCACCCCAGGTTGAGAGTATTATTAGAGTCACAAGGGTTGCCGAAATAATTTTATAATAATGGAGTAAATCATGATCCCAATTCGCGACGAGTTAAAAACTCACCGAACACCAATTGTCAACTATCTGCTGATTGCAGTCAATGTACTTGTATTCATTTGGATGTTCCTTAATCAAGGCAGGTTTGAAAACATCGTTTATGAACATGGACTGATCCCAGCCAGTTTGTTTGATGGAATTCAATTCAGTGAAATCGTCGATATCTTTACCAGTATGTTCATGCATGGCGGCTGGATGCACCTTGCTGGAAACATGCTTTACCTGTGGATATTTGGGGATAATATTGAAGATCGCCTGGGGCATCTCCGTTATTTGCTTTTCTACCTGGCTGGAGGAATTGCAGCTGCCTTATTGGAAGTTGTTATTACACCCGGTTCCCGGATCCCGATGGTCGGTGCAAGTGGAGCCATAGCAGCAGTATTGGGAGCATATATGGTGTTATATCCCAACAGCCGTGTCTACACTTTTATACCGTTAGGGTTTTTTGCCCGCTTGCGTCTGATGCCGGCAATTATCGTCCTGGGGATGTGGTTTGTCCTCCAATTGTTTAATGGCGTAGGCTCGTTGGGATATGTCGACCAGGGCGGAACGGCATATTTTGCACACATAGGCGGTTTCATTTTTGGGCTGGCAATCGGCTGGTTGTTTAAGAAACGCGGGCTCGAACCTCAGCCTGCTCCACCCAGATGGAATTGAACAATATGTGCTGGTTGCGATAAAACACCCTTATAAGGTATTCGCTGCATCAACTCCTGATCTAATCGAAGCAGCCGCAACAATCCCGGGTGCTATTCCTGCGACAATAGCCCATAGTAAAAGAGGTTGACGTCTTGAAAAGGTCAATATTAACAGGTTAATTGTCGGAGCCAAAGCAATAAGTAAGGCGCAACTAACCGCTAATATATTTGTGGGTTTGTAATTTAATTTTAATTTGACCAGTTTGGTAAGAAAATAAAAAATGCCCGGAATGGCGGCTAAAATTCCCATAGATAAAATTTCTAAGAAACCTCCAAAAAATCCGTAACCCCGCAGTCCAAACTGTATGTGTTGCACAAGTACGGGAGTATATTTAAACAATACATACCCATACCCCGCCGATAATGCAAGCAATATAACCGTCATAATAAACTTTTTCATAATTATGCTCCTTTAGTTGTTTACATTATTTTTATTTTATCATCTTCACGTGTGTTGGCTTCTGAAAAAAAAAGTATTTGTCCATTCACAACCTGAGTGTCATATAAGATTATTTTGATGTACAATGAAGCTAAATTACATCTGCGTAAAAATATTGTGTTTACACCTTTTGTCGCGGAGGCAATGCGGTAAATTTATATTAGTTGGTGGAGTTATTATGAAGTATGCTGGAACAATAATGGCGATTGTCGGATTGTTTTTTTGTCTCAACCAGTAAGCATGGTTTTATCTTTTTCATTAATTAAATGTCTCAATCGGATATAATTTTCTGAACAAAGATCGCCAAGTGTGTGCTTGAGGAGAAACCATGCAATTAGGAATTATTGGATTGCCGCAATCCGGTAAAACAACTGTTTACAAAGCCCTGACAGGAGCAGACATCCCTGCCGAGATGTCTTCAGGGCATATGGAGGTACACACTTCAGTTGTTGACGTTCCTGATTTCCGGGTTGACCAACTATCTCAGATCTATAACCCCAAAAAAATCGTTCGTGCCAAAGTAACTTTTGCCGATATCGGTGGTCTGGATGGCAGTGCTGGAAAGGCAGGTCTACCTGGTCAGATGGTCAACCAATTGGCTCAGATGGATGGTTTTCTACACGTGGTGCGCCAGTTTGAAAACGCCACTGTTCCCCACCTCGCAGGAGAGATCGACCCCGTCCGTGATATCCAGGCGATGGATGTCGATTTCATTTTGAACGATCTGGTAATGGTCGAACGCAGGCTCGAAAAACTGCGGGAGGAATTCCGACGGGGTGTCTCACGTCCGCGGGAAGCGATCCAAATTGAAATCGATATATTTGAGCGGCTCGAATCAACTTTGAGCACTGAAAAACCGCTGCGTCATTACAATTTTTCTCCTGAAGAAGACAAAATTGTTTCAAGTTTTGGGTTTCTCAGCCGCAAGCCACAATTAATTGTCTTCAACCAGTCTGAAGACCAGGAGACAATTAATTATTCAAGCCCCCATCCCCATACCACGATAGTCAGCTTGCCGGCAAAACTTGAGATGGATATCATGGCTCTTGACCCTGAAGACGCAGCAATTTTTATGGAAGAATTTGGCGTATCCGAACTGGGCATATCCCGCTTGATCAAGATTTCATATGATTTGCTCAACGTACATAGCTTCTTCACTGCCGGAGAAAAGGAAGTTCATGCCTGGACGCTGCGCAAAGGCAGTAATGCCCGCGAAGCTGCCGGAACAATTCATTCAGATATGGAAAAAGGCTTCATCCGTGCGGAGGTGATCTCGTTTGCAGATTTGATGGCCTACGGCAGTACTGCTGAAGCACGCAATAAAGGGCGTTTGCGGGTGGAAGGAAAGAACTATATTATCGAAGATGGAGACATCATCGAGATCCGTTTTAATATATAGTGTTTCGACTGCTAAGTGAAGATTACTTTCCCAACAACCTGCCCAAGTCACCAAAGTCGACTCTCGAGGTTAAATCAAGGCTGAGCGGTGTGACAGAAACCAACTGATCCAACAACACCGTTCGCAGGTCACTGTTACTCTCGATCTTTTCTTCATCCAGGAGCATTTCATAAGATATATGCTTTTTTCCACTAACCGGATCGGTTGTCGAAGTCGCCTCAAAATAACGCTGCCTGGATTGGGTGGTCAGTTTCCATGGGGTTTCGAAAGTTGCACCAGCAGGGACATCGACCTTGAGCACATCAACATCGAACGGCATTCGCTTCCCGAGAAGCTTTTCAGCGAAAAGTTTCGTAAAATGGGCAGCCACTGAAAAATCAACGCCATCAGAGAGGTTGAAATGCTCATGAATCGAAGTCTGAAGAGAGACTGCCAGGCTTGGGTAGCCAAAGGATGCTCCTTCCAGCGCAGCTCCGATGGTTCCACTAATCGTCACACCAGAGGCAACATTCTCTCCATAATTAATCCCTGAAACCACCAGGTCGGGCACAACCGACATCAAACCCAATACTCCGTGTAATACAGCCTGGGCTGGCGAACCACCCACAGCAAAAACTGGCCAGAGCTTCCCATTTACGAGCACTTCACGCTCATCAACGATATGGTCTGACTCCCGGGGCAGGGCTCTGCCCATAGCTGTTTGCTGAACCCGCGGAGCTACCACATGCACAAAACCTAATTCGGACAACACCTCAGCTGCAGCCCATAAACCAGGTGAATCGATACTATCATCGTTTGTTAATAATATTTGGGGGCGTTTATTTTCTGTCATGCAATGATTGTACCCGAGATGATTTCTAAAACTTTGATTGTCCTGAGATTTTTACAAGCTCCACCAGATTACTGATGTCTGGCATGCTGTTTCCGCGCTACCAATTATTGACTACCTGATAACTGACCACCATCCGGTCTGCTAACTCAACCTGGGTCAGGTCTTTGGCTTTTCGCAATTCAGCTATCTTTTTACCGATTTTTCTACTGTCAAACATTTTTCCTCCAATTGATTGATATGCCCACAGTTTACGGCAAATCCCCCTCGATTCCTATCAATCAACGCTTGAGTCAAACCAATTCAACCACTGCTTGAGCCCCCTCAATTATAATGGGCATATGATCAAGCTTCTCCATTTTTCCGATGCCCATATAGACATGACCAATTTTGGTGCCCATGACCCCGAGACCGGGCTCCCCGAGCGGGTGATGGATTTTCTGCGCAGCCTGGATACAATCATTCAGACTGCAATCGACGAGCAGGCAGACCTGGTGATCTTCGCTGGGGATGCCTATAAAGACCGCTCTCCTGCGCCTACGTTTCAACGAGAGTGGGGTCGCCGGATCATGCGTCTGTCCAAGGCAGGCATCCCAACCATCCTGCTCACCGGGAACCACGATATCTCTCCGTCACAGCGCAAAGCCCATGCCATGCAGGAGTTTGATACGCTCTCTCCTGAACACATCATCGTTGCCAATAACCCGCAGCTGCTGAAACCGGAACAATTGGGCGGTCTGCCAGTACAGGTTTTGGCATTGCCCTGGATAACACGCGCCGGGGTTATGCAGGCGATCACCGGCGGTGAAACTGGTGAAGATGATCCAATCAAGGTGATTGAAAGCGCTGTGAAAGACTGGATCAGTGCTGCTCTTTTAAAAACAGACCCGGGCTTACCGACGATTCTGACTGCTCACGCCTCTGTAAGCGGAGCAAAGTTTGGCAACGAACAGGAAATCAAAATCGGTCGGGATGTTGTCTTGCCCCTCGGGTTGGTCACTGACCCACGCTTCGATTATGTCGCCCTTGGGCACATCCACCGCTATCAGGATCTCAACCCGGGCTCCCACCCGCCAGTTGTTTATCCTGGTTCGATCGAAAGAGTTGATTTTGGCGAGGTCAATGAAGAAAAAGGCTTCGTGATTGCCAAAATCGAAAAAGGGCAGACTAATTACGAGTGGCGTAAGCTCCCTATCCGCAAATTTATTGACCGAAGTCTCACACTGGAAGACGAACACGATGTCAACGAAAAAATTCTCGATTGTCTTCCCTCCCAGGAGGAGATGAAAAACGCTATTGTGCGGCTAAAAGTGACCTTTCCACAGGGTTTTGAGGTTTTAATCGATGAATCTCGAATACGGACTCATGTGAAAGACGCTTTCGAGTTTAAACTGGTGAAAGACTCTCTCGCACAGGCTCGCAGCCGTCTGCCCGATGGACAGGAAACCAGCAGCATGACCCCCCTTGAGCTGCTGGATCTATTTTGGAAAGAAAAAAATGAAGGTGATGACGAGCGCGCTCTACTCTCAGAGCTTGCCCAGGACCTTATCAGCCATCTTTACAGCGGGGACGAACCCTTGCCCTGACAATCAAATCGTTTTGTTGCCTCTTTTATGGGGTCCATTCATCATGGATAATTGCAACCAGGTACAACCCTCCATCGCTCGAGCGTTGAAAGCCAAGTCGCAAAGAATTCCAGTCTAAATGTCCGTATGTTTCTGTTCCAGGCTGATAGTATTCCAGGTAAACCGCCTCCGGAAACACCTCAGCGAAATTATCGATTGTATTGCTCGCCTTTTGGGTTGGGTCGCTCAACACCTCCCAAGCCGGGGAAGGGTCTTCAGGAGTTACATATCTGTCCCAATAATCAACAACTGTCCTGTCGATACTAAATCCACTGCCAGCCTCTGTACCCCAGGTATAAACAGTGTCGTTTGAAGCAAAATTTATCACATCTCCGCGGGTAAAAAGCAGGTCGGTTGTAGTGTCAACAAAACCATAGGGCGAAAACCTCACGCCAAGCAGCGGATGAACATAGGTAGCCAAAGCGGAATAGTCTTTGACTCGTAATACATGTAAAACTTCAGCAGCAAGGCTGGCAACAAATTCCGGGTTTTCTGGCTGCGGGGTCGGCTGCGGCTGCAGGGCAGCGATTTGAGCATTCAGAGTTTCCACCTGGGATTCAAGGTCAGAAATCTGGTGTTGAGCTTCCAGCAATTGGTCTGATAACATTTGGTTTTGTTGTTTGAGCAGTTCCGCTTCGCTATCAGGGGTTGGTGTGACAACCTGGCAGCTGGTGGAAATGATCACCAAAACCAGGACGATAACCCATAGTTTTTTCTTCATGTAATTAACTCCAAACAAGACTTTGATTTATGCCTCCTGGTATCAGGACGAATCTACTTTACGTTTGTTCCATCAATACCGGTCTGACCGGGTTGCGCGTTCAGGATCGCATCCAGCATTCGCGCTAAACGCACGGTTTCCTTTACATCGTGCACTCTCAGTATATTTGCGCCCGTCATCACTCCCCAGGCGTTGGCTGCCAAGGACCCCTCAAGCCGGTCCTCTTTTGGAAGGTTTAGCGCATGCCCGATAAAACCTTTGCGAGAGACCCCCAGCAACAGCGGGTAGCCAAGTTCAGTCAACGCGTCGAGGTTTTGAAGCAGATAAAGACTTTGGTCAATCGTTTTGCCAAAACCAATCCCGGGATCGAGGATGATCCTGTCATCCCTCACCCCAGCCTCTTGAGCAATTTCAACCGATTCTTCCAACCAGCCAGTCACTTCGCTAACGATGTCTGCGTATTCTACATCTTCATACCGTCCACCCAGATCGCCAGTTACCGCACGCGCGCCAAATTCCCGATTGTGCATTAACACAGCTGTCGCCCCAAATTCTGCAACAACATGCGCCATTTCAGGGTCAAATTTAAAGCCCCAGACATCGTTGATGATATCAGCCCCTCTACCCAGACATGCCCGGGCTGTGGCAGCTTTGTAGGTATCAACCGAAATCAACATGTCGGGCAACTCACTGCGAATAAGGTCTAATGATGGCAGAAGCCTGAGCAGTTCTTCCTGCGAATCCAACTTCACCGCCCCGGGTCGGGTAGATTCTGCTCCCAGGTCAAGTGCGTCCGCACCTTGTTCTGCGAAACGCAGCGCTTGCTGCAAGGCAGCTTTTTCCACATCAGCCTGGCTCAGCAAACCATCGCCCGAAAAGCTATCCGGGGTTAGGTTTATTATGCCCATCACATAAGTTTTTTTGACAATATCGGGAAACAAATCGGATTGCATGGCACCTCAGGGGGTTTGAAACCTGGATTCAACCAAAAACCTTATTGAATCTATCGGTCCATCCAGGGAATAGACATAAGTTTCGAAAGGAATTTTTTTCAAGCGATTCAAAGGCAAATCAGCCTCCCAGCGTCGCAACCCGACCGGGACGCCTTTTTGATCATAGGCAACAACCAACAGCCACAAGCTTGCCAACTCCCGGTCGTCAGCTTCAACTGCGATCTCACCGCTCACCTCAGCGACCAAGCTTTTTCCGTCAAACTCAATCTGCTGGTCAGTTACCTGAGCCAGGGCATAACGATCGTCTTCTGGCATCATGGGCAGCCAGAAGTTTACTTCCGCCTCAATCCGTCCGCCTTCCGGAACGTCCTCCGGGAGATAAGCCATCACCGGCAGAACCCCATCGACATCAAGAACATTCAATGGGGTAAAGGCTGTCATTTCCGCTGTCAACCTGTCGTTTTGATCAAAAATCATGAACAGAACAGAAACATTTTCGAGAGCTTCTTCGCCCTGGTTTTCCACCTCAGCAAGGCAATAGGTCCCACCGAGAACAGTTGGATAGCAGGCTGCTTCACCCTTGATGCCAGCAGCTCCCTGCCAGTTTAAGGTCGGCAAATTTTGCGTCGCGTTCTCAGGTAAGAATTCCTCTGCTTCATTCGGGTCGATTGGGATTATCAACACCGTGCCAACCCCCATGGCATTTGGGTTCACATCCGGGTTGGCTGCCTTTAATTCGTCGAGAGAGATGCCATAATACAATGCAATACTGAACATGTCGTCCCTCTCACCAACAGTGAAGGTCACCGGCTTCGGCGTCGCTGTTGGGCTTGGAGTGGCGGTGATAGTTGGGATTGGGGTTGCTGTTAAGGTTATGGGTAGGGCTGTCATTGTTGGCACAGAGACGCCTGGCACAAGAGTGCGGGTGGGCAGATGCTCAATTTCAACCAGGCAGCCGTTTACAACCATTAACATCACGAGCAAGGAAAATAACATCCCTATTTTCTTTATAACCATCATTTTCTGATTATATCAGCGTTAACAAATCTTTTTTCTCACCTGTAAAGAAGAAAAAATAAAAAAAAGCCTGTTCAAAACGAACAGGCTCTCTCCATCTATATCAGTGGTTTTTATGCTTCGTGGAATTCACCTTCGACCACGTCGTCATCACCGGAATCATACTGCCCAGGTTGTGGACCAGCACTTCCGTCAAAACCGTTTTGCCCTGCACCAGCCTGGGCACCTTCTGCCGGATCACTTTGCTGATAGGCAGCGTTACCGATTTTTTGCATCACTTCCTGCAAAGCGTTTGTAGCGTTTGTTATAGCGCTCACATCATCGCCCGTAAGGGCTCCACGGAGCACCTGGATTTTTGCTTCAGCGTCATTTCGCATGGCGACATCAACTTTTTCTCCAAGGTCACGCAGCGTTTTTTCGGACTGATAGGCGACACTGTCACCCATGTTACGGGCTTCGATCAGTGCCTTACGGCGGTCATCATCAGCCTTATTCATATTGGCTTCCCGCACCATGCGCTCTACGTCACCCTTATCAAGGTTGGTAGAAGCAGTAATTGTCACATTCTGTTCTTTGCCGCTGGCTTTATCCTTAGCAGCTACCTTCAAAATGCCGTTAGCGTCGATGTCAAAGGTGACTTCAACCTGCGGTATCCCGCGTGCAGCCGGAGGAATGCCATCCAGTCTAAAGCGACCGAGTGTGTTGTTGTCGTTTGCCATCGGGCGTTCACCTTGCAGGACGTGGATATCAACAGCGGTCTGGTTATCTTCAGCTGTGCTGAAAACTTGTGTTTTTTTGACTGGAATCGTGGTGTTGCGTTCAATCAAGCGGGTCATGACACCACCCAGGGTCTCCAGACCAAGGGAAAGTGGGGTCACGTCCAGTAAGAGCACGTCTTTAACATCACCAGCCAACACACCGCCTTGAATGGCAGCACCGACCGAGACGACTTCGTCGGGGTTCACACCCTTATTGGGCTCTTTACCGTTGGTCATCTTCTTGACCAGTTCCTGGACCATGGGCATCCTCGTTGATCCACCAACCAGGACAACTTCATCGATCTTCTCAATATTCAGGTCTGCGTCTTTCAGCACCGCTTCAAATGGTTTTCGGGTGCGCTGCAGCAAATCTTCAGTCATTTGTTCGAATTTCGCGCGGCTAAGTTTCAAAAGCATGTGTTTTGGACCGCCTGAATCAGCTGTAATATAAGGCAGGTTGATCTCGGTCTCAAGCACAGAGCTGAGTTCGATTTTTGCTTTTTCTGCTGCTTCGCGCAGGCGCTGTAAAGCCTGGCGATCACTGCGCAGGTCGATGCCTTGTTCTTTCATGAATTCATCTGCAGCCCAATTAACAATCGCATTGTCCCAGTCATCACCACCCAGGTGAGTATCACCGTTAGTAGCTTTCACTTCGACAACACCATCGCCAACTTCAAGCAGTGAGACATCAAAAGTGCCACCACCCAGGTCAAAGACCAGAATGATTTCATTTTCTTTTCTCTCCAGCCCATAAGCAAGGGCGGAGGCGGTCGGTTCGTTGATGATGCGCATCACTTCAAGCCCGGCAATCTTGCCGGCATCTTTGGTTGCCTGGCGTTGACTGTCGTTGAAATATGCTGGTACAGTAATAACTGCCTGGGTAACTTTCTCACCCAAATAAGCCTCAGCGTCGGTTTTGAGCTTTGCCAAAACCATGGCAGAGATTTCCTGCGGGGTGTAAGTTTGTCCGTTGACGGGCACTTCGATCCTTGCATCGCCGCTGGGTCCTTCCACCACGTTAAATGAAACCATTTTGCGTTCTTGTTGAACTTCATCATAGCGGCGTCCCATAAAACGCTTTACAGATGAAATTGTGTTTTCGGGGTTTACCACTGCCTGTCGTTTGGCGGGTATACCAACCAGGCGTTCTCCGTTTTTGTTGAACGCGACAACAGAAGGCAGCAAACGCGCCCCTTCGGATGTCGTAATCACAGCTGGCGATCCGCCTTCGATAACAGACACTACACTGTTCGTTGTTCCTAAGTCAATTCCAATAATTTTTCCCATATCTTGCTCCTCATCTGAATAAATTCAGTAATCTTTAATTTACTATGCATACTATAACGAGGAATTGCAAGAGAATTGTTAATATCAGGTCGAAATTTTAATAAAGATCTTAAAAACAGAGTTGGTCAGGTCAGTTTGACATGACGAACCAATATTAACATTATAGAGCGGCACCAGAACCAGGCGCTGAATAGTTACTCCTCTGCCAATGCCATCTCCCAGAGACCGATCACCTTGCGATTGCGTTTTTCAAGCGTTTGGGTCATATTTTTAATTTTGTTGATAATATCGCTTGTTTCCCAATCGTTTTCTTTGATGGTTTCTTTCACCGCTCTGAGTGTATTCGCAGTTAGTTGTGATTGTGCCAGCATATCCACAAGGTGCCAGGGTGAATGTGCATCACGCAAGACTTCTTCGGTTATTCTTTCCAGGACGCCCAGCACTTCTTCCATCATTCGCTGCCCTGTTTTCAGATCAGCTGCCTCGATATAAACCCGGTTGATCGGTTCAGTGCCCGAAGCCCGCATACGCAGGTAATAATGATCATTTCCGTTCTCATCTGAAAGCTGCATCTCCACCAGCTCATAACGAATACCTCCCAGGTAGTCGATCTTAAGTCCGGCTATTTCAAGGTCGGATTCTGACACTATCAGGGGCATATCCAGGTAGTGGTCGATAAATGCTTCTTTAGCTTCCAGCGGTGCATCCACATCTGCACGCCCCGCATGAGAACTGGGGTCGTCAGAAGTGCCAAAAGAAGCCCACAAACCGGGCAGGTGAATCAGCTCATCCCAAATTTCTGCCAGGCTATGAAGTGGTTTCTTTTCCCTTGTTCCGTAATAGGCGATCATGTCGAGAATAAGAAGATTTGCCCATGGTCCGTCTTTGTCGGTGATATGACCTCGGGTTGTCAGACCGCTGGATTCTTCCCCACCGATCAGGATCTGATCACGCCAGTTATCCGGCAGTTCTTTGAGGTAATTGTAGGCATTGTCCATCCTACGAATCTCTTCGATGTATTTGATACCCACCGGGACAGCAAAGGCGTTTTTCAGGGCACGGGTAGCGATGTCGCCATGTCTTGCCTGGTAGATCTTTTGCCCGATATAACCAGGTAAGGCTCCCGATGCAGGTTTGTTGGCATTATTGTCAGGGATCATGCCTGCCAGAACCTCGATGAGAGGTGAGCCAGTTTGCGTGGCGATTACTCGCCCCGTTAGTTTGCGATCGACCCCCAGATAACGGATCAACATGGGTAAAATTTGATTGGGTCGGAAATAAGTGCCGCCCTTATCCACAATCCCAAACCGGTCGGCATCAGTATCCATGCCAAAGCCAACCTGAGCGCCGGTTTCTATCACCGTTTGTTTGAGCAGCCAGTTAAACGGTTCCTCCGGGTTGGCATAATCCTGCCCACCGAGGTCAGGGTCTACTTCGGCATGCACAACGGTATAGCGTATGCCAGCTTCCCCAGCCAAGCGGGTCAGATATCCACGCCCCGAACCGTGCATCTCGTCAATTACAATGCTCTTGTCGGCAAAGTATCGGCGAATACGGTCAAAATCGATCGGGATACGGGCGTTTCCGTTGCCGTTGTTCTTAATCCAGTCCACATACAAGTTTAATGGATCAAAACCCTGCACCAAGCCGCGCGAGCGAGCTTCTTCAACATCAGTTTGCCCACCGGATTCATCGACAAGCTGCAGTTCATTGATACGAAAAGCAATAAAATCAGTGACATTAGTTGGCGCAGGATAACCCAGTCGGGGGTTGAATTTAATCCCCTGCCATTCGGGTGGGTTGTGGCTCGCGGTTGCGATGATCAGACCAGCGATGTCTTCTTGCGGTACCACCTCGGTTTCATAAAAGGCAAGCGCTGGTGTCGGCACATCCCGGTTTCCAATATGCAGCTTGAAACCATTTGCCAGGCAGGTTTCAGCTGCCCAACGGGTGACAACGTCCGAGTTTCTGCGCGTGTCATGCCCCAAAACAACTGTTCTGCCAGATAAGTCTTCTGCTCCAACAAAGGCTGGAACATTTTTATTATTCATAAAGTCACAAATTGCCTGCACAACCTGACGAGCCCGGGTTTCAGTGAAATCATTACCCCAGCGCCCGCGCACTCCGGAGGTGCCAAACCGAAGGTATTTGCGGTCATAAATCTCGCGTAAGAGAGATTTTTTACCAGCCAGTCCAAGCAAAACCGGGTCGGCAGTTCGCAACCGAAAAGCATATAACCGGTCAAAGATATTCCCGATCTGAATCACACGATAAGGCATGTAGCGGTCCGGGTTGTTCTGATCGTTCATACTATCGAGAAGCGGCAAAATTTCCCAATTGATATCCTCCCGCAGTGTTTCAAAGACTGGAGTCCCAAGATACACTTTGGCTAAGCCGATAGCCTTTCTGCGCAGGTCGCCTGAGAGGGGCAGGTAATCAGATTCGATGAGCTGCTGATAAGCTTTGCCTTTGTTATCTTTGCCCTTATAAAGCTCCAGGCGCCCTTGTGTTGCCGTCGCTGCCAATGTCAGCAACAGGCTGAAAATACGGGATGAAAGTGTCAAATCTGTTCCAACAAGTTCAGGTTCAGAAATCAAAAGCTGCTCAACCTGATCAACAAACACAGACATTGCCTCGATTGCAGCCTTCCAGGTTTCTGGCTGGTCTGCAACTAAAATCTCCCGGTTCAGGCGATTGAACCGCTGTCCAAGACTTGTTTTAAAACCTGTATCAAATGAGTTATTGGTCATCTGTCTCCTTAATCGGTTGAGGGTCGCGGTAAAAGTCCGCCCTGGGCGACATTCAGCACTTCAATTTTTTCTCCAAGTGGAGTATTTGTTAACTTTTGAATCAGGTCACAAACATCCCAGGCAATTCTGGCAACTTCCTGGGAAGTGTGGCGCGAATCCGCTTCAAGCATCAGACGGTATTTTGATTCTGTCCCTGAATAGCGTGAATTCAGTTGAACCAACCCTGGCAATTCTCCAGGTATCCGATCCAATCTTTCCTGAAACTGAGGAAGACTTCGCAAATCTGGTTTTGAGGCAACATTACAAGACGCTACAACCTGGTTGTATTTTTCAATTCGGTTAGCAAATTGAGACAGCGTCAGACCGGGAGTCTGCCTGAGGATGTCCAGGAGGACAAGTGCCGTTCGTATTCCGTCGCCTGTCCTGTGGTTTTCATCGAGCAGAATGATATGACCGCTTTGCTCGCCTCCCAAGCCCAACATCCCGTCAGAAGTGTTATTCTCTGCTAATTTGAGCAGGGCTTCGGTGACATATTTATCCCCAACCGGGGTTTGCAGCAGAGTGAACCCCTTTTCTTCGGCATATTTCTTCAAGGCACCATTTGCCATTGTGGTTGTTACCAGGGTATCTGCCAACAATTTGCCAGACCGATGCAGTTCATCCGCAAACAATGCCAGCATGTGGTCTCCATCAACCAGGTTGCCTTTTTCATCCATCAGGATAACACGATCGGCATCGCCATCGAAGGCAATTGCCAGATCTGCCCGCTCTTTCCTGACTATTTCTGCCAACTTCTCAGGTTTTGAACGTAAGTTTTCTGAACCGGAATGAACATTGATGTTGATTCCATTATTCTCGATATTTAACGCCACAAGGTCCGCTCCCAACCGCCGGAAGATTTCAGGAGCGGCTTTATAGGCGGCTCCGTTCGAACAATCCAGGACGATTTTCAGACCTTCAAGGGTTAAACCAGGCACGCTTTCAAGAATGTCCTGTAGATAGACTTCAAACATCGTTGGCGCAATTTCACCCAGGCACTCATCGTCAAATGCCCTGTCAGAGCTGGTGATTAACTCAAGGTTGCTTTCGATGGCTTGCTCCTGGTCGGTGGTTATTTTCATACCCTCAGCGTTCAGAATTTTGATCCCATTCTCTGAGGCAGGGTTATGAGAAGCGGATATAACCGCACCTGCCGCTGCTCCAATGAACCGGGTTAGATAGGCTATGCCGGGCGTAGGCATAATGCCTAAGTCCATTACGCGGACACCGCTTTCACGCAGACCGGTCGCCAGCGCTCGTTGTAGTGCAGGTCCCGAAACCCTTGTATCCCGTCCGATCACACATATTGGGGTTGTTGTGCGTTCTGCAGCCAAAACCCGTCCGGTTGCCAAACCAAGCCGGTAAACAAAACCAGGGGTCATCGGCTCAGTTCCATAAGTACCGCGTATTCCATCAGTACCAAAATAGCGATTTGTTGTCATAAAAAAACCTCGTTGTGAAATTATTCAATCACCAGGTCTGCCACGACCGACAGATGGTCTGAAATTGAGTGTGTTAGCTCATTGTCGATTACGTAGGCTTCATAGCTCAATAAGCGTCTGGCTGGGAAGAAGAATATGTGGTCCACTGCCCCTGCTGTGGGATGGGTAGGGATGTTTTTAACCGGGGCAAGATGAACAAATTTTTGGTCTCGCTCCAGCATATCTTTCAACGAATATTCATCGATCCGGGCATTGAAATCACCCATCATAATCAATGGGTGCTCGTGAATGAGGACGTGCTGCTCTATAAGCCCTAAAATTCGGCTGATTTGTTGAGAACGGGTCAACTTTGCCGCATCGAAGACTTCAGACCAGGCATGGTCACCCCGTTCACCTACGAGGGTGGTCAGATGCAGGTTGATCACGAAAGGAAACGGTTCTTTCTTAAGTCGGGTGAGGATGATGTAGCGTGGGTCGGTGTCGCGTGTACCTTCGTAACTCAATGGCTGGAAGATCGGCACATTTCGGGGCACACCTTCTTTTTCAACATTTCCAAGCCGGCTAAATGGCACGTGTGAGAAGACAGCATTACCTTTAGACCAGTCCCACCAGTCGTTAAAAAGACCGTTTATCATAAGGTCTTTTTTGATCTGCATATGTTTTTTCATTGAGAGAGTTTCGCCATAATAAGAGTAATCAAAGCCACCATCAAGGCTAATGCGTTCAACCATGCTATGCAGGGAACCATCTGCATCGGTATATTGAGCGACTTCCTGAACCCCCAAAAAGTCAGGTTTTACGGTATCGATAAGCGTGGCTAACGCTTTCGCTTTCCCTGAGGAAGTCTCCGTTGTCCCGGAAAAGTTCTTGACACCTCCGCCCAAATTTAACGTCATTACCCGAAATTTTTGCATCTTATCTCCCAAGCGATTCCATCAATATTAACAGGATTATACCAACCATCCCGGTGTTCTGAAGGTAACCAGATTAATCAGGCGAGCTGGTGTCGGAGAGGGGCAGTTCTATTACGAAAACCGCCCCACCATCTTCGCTGTTTTGGGCAATCAAATTACCTCCATGCAGATCCACGATTCTTTTGGAAATTGCAAGACCCAGCCCTAAACTTTCTGGTCTCCCGCTTTCAGCCTGGATGATGCGATAGTAGCGTTGAAAGATGGATTCGAGTTTTTCAACCGGTATGCCCGGACCCTGATCCTTGATCGTGATCACAACCAAGTCTGCCTTCTTTCTAAGCTGGACTTCGATCATGCTGTTTACGGGAGAGTGTTGATAAGCGTTCTGAAACAGGTTTTTAATCACCCGGGTCATTAAGTGAGAATCGATATTGACAATGGTTTTTTCTTCATCTGGACTGAAGCTATATTGAATCGATTTCTTAGCGAAAACTGTAGAAAACTGCGCTAACAAATTTTCAACAAATTCATTCAGCCAAACCGGCTCTTTGTTCACTTCCTGATTGCCAGTTTCAGCAAGGGCTAACAAGCGCAGATCTTCAACGAGCCAGATCAGTTGATCGTTTTGCTCTTTGAGAAGTGTGATCCCTGATTGATCAAAAGGATAAATCCCATCTTCAAACGCCTCAATACTCGCCCTTTGAACACTCAGAGGTGTGCGTAAGTCATGAGCAATATCCATAAGCATAACTCGTTGGGTCTCGTGGTTTCTCTCTAAAGTGACCGCCATATCATTAACCGCCTGCCCCAGATCAGACATATCCTGATATGGCTCCAGTGGGACCCGATAAGAGAAATCTCCTTGTGATATTTGCTTCACAGCTTCAATACTGGTCCTGATCGGTTTTAAAATGTTGCCAGTGATGACAACAGACAAAAGATATCCGACAACAAGACCAACGGTCATCGCGCCAAAGATAGCCATAATGATATGAAAGAGAAGTCGGTGATTCTGTCTCACCAGGAGGTGATCCAGAAAATTACCCGAGAATAGATATCCAACTCTTTTACCATCAACCGTGACGGGGATCGCCATTCCCCGAATGTTACGACTGACAAATGTTCCTATATAAGCCTGGTTTTTAACCATGATGACAGTTCCGTCCTGGTCAATCAATGCCAGATCATAATGATCAATGTCCGGTGGGGTTAGCTCCGCAAAAACCTGGTTTGCATCAATTTTGTCAATGTCATTCCATCCATCATTGTTCACATAATAATTATGGAAGTAGGTTAGGAGCGGTTCCACTTTTTCAGCCTGGACGTTCACCAGGTTGTCAGCCAATGCCAGTTGTACGAACCAAACACCAGTCAAAGAAGTTGCTATCAGGGTAATTAAAACTACAATAAAAGCGCTGGAAAGCATCTTGTTACGCATATCTTATCCTTGTTCACAGGCTCGATACCCGACACCAAAAACTGTTTGAATCAGCCTGTTTTCAGGCTCGATTGCTTTTAGTTTTCGCCGAATGTTTTTGACATGAATATCAATCGTGCGTTTGTAGCCTTCAAATCGTCTGCCCTGGGTTGCCTCCAGTAATTCAAGCCGTGTAAAAACCCGGTCTGGTTCCGAGATAAGAAGGGCAAGCAGTTCGAATTCTGCCGGTGTCAGTTCCAATGGGCTACCGGCAAACTCTGCGGTATGCCCGGGTAAATCCATGTATAGCGCACCCAGGCACAAATGGGAAGGTTTTTCTGCTCCTCTTTCCAACCGGCGTAAAACCGCCTTTATCCGGGCAACCACTTCGCGAGGGGAGAAGGGTTTGATAATATAGTCATCTGCGCCAAGCTCCAGCCCGATTAAACGGTCAACCTCCTCAATTCTTGCAGAAACGATAATGACAGGCACCTGGCTTTTTTTGCGAACTTCACGCAACACATCCAGTCCATCTATATCTGGCAGGTTTAGATCCAGCAAGATTAAATCTGGCATTTCTTTATCCAAAATATCCAGTGCTTCCTGGCCTGATAATGCGCTCAAAACGGCATAGTTATAATGCATCAGATAGTCCTGCAATATCTGATTTAACTTTTTTTCATCTTCGACAACAAGTATTTTGTTCATAAAGCCCCTCTCCATAAAATTAGAGATAATCCGCCTGGCGGAATGATTATCTCATAAAAAGGATGTTGTGAATTCACAGCTATATTCATGTAATCAGGAATGATAGTGGCTTTGGTCGCAATAATAGTTGCATTATTGACGCATTTGCCTCCACAGGTCTCCTCTGAGGTCTTTGCTCCGAGGTCTTGACCTGCAAGAGGGAATGCGTGTATACTTTGTGAACTTGCCGAAGTGGCGGAACTGGCAGACGCGCACGACTCAAAATCGTGTACCCTCGGGTATGTGGGTTCGATTCCCACCTTCGGCATTTATACCCCCCACGAATTATTGTGGGGGGTATTTTTTTCCGGTTTTGGTCTGCTCGTCCGGAATTTATTTGGTTAATTAACGATAAAGTGAGAAGATCGACATCTTTTTGCTTTGCAAAGAGGATCTGAGCAAGGCTTCCATTTCAACCTGGTTAGATTTTCTCTGCGGGTGTTGGAAAGATCATAAGATTGCAGTGCAAGGCGGATGTTTTTGGCGGAGCTTTTTACAAAAACGGTTCGTTGATTATCAAAGACGTGAATACAGCCGTTTATTTTTACTAAAAGATACACTTCCTATTCCTTTCATGTTAAGGTGCGCAGACCAGCCAGGCAGGCGCGGACGCTTGTGCTGACCAAAAGGGAATGGAAGTGGGCAGATTATATCATCGTTTTCAGAAATAGTTGATAATTCAACTAACTTGTAATTACAAGTACATTATTATAACCTGAATTTTAAAAAAGGGGGATTTATTCACAAATTCTCAAAAATCGTTGCTTATTCAATTATTATGTGCTATACTAGCCAACAGCATTTATTGAATTTCTGGCAGCGGCTGTAGGGGACCGTTGCAGAAGAATCGCCAGTGATGAGGGAGCTAATTAGTGGCGATTCTTTTTTTAATGAAAAAAGGCGACGCTTACGCCATCCCCACCCTCGTTCTCACTGCCCCGTTCCCAGCGGGTTACAAAGTTTGAGTTGCGCAGCGCTTCACGGACGGTTTCGCGGATTGCACCAGTCCCTTTACCATGTATGATGCGACAGAAGGGCATACCAGATGAAAAGCACTTTTCGAGGTAGCTATCCAGTTCATCAACGGCATCTTCAACGCGTCTTCCACGTAAATCCAACTCCATTGACGGAGGATTGATTGTGGGCAAAGAGGTGTGGCTGGTTTTTTCAGCCAAAGGTTTGGGTTTTGAGGTGAAGGAGACTTCCTGTAATTCTGATCGGCGAGAAATCTCATGCTCTTCCAGCCGCAATCGCAAAGCCCCAGCCTGGACCTCATACTGCTTACCGTCGATCGCTGTGATTACACCCTCAATACTGAGCTTTCTGATATATACTTTTTGACCTGTTTCCAGGGGTCCAGTCACTTTTTTTGGCAAATGAGTTTGCCGTCGGCGTCGATATTTCTTTTCGGTTTGAGTCTGTACCAACTCTTCAAGTTTTTCCGTAACTTCGGCAAGCTCAATTTTACGTTCCGGTTCACTGCGCAGGCGATTTAGCGTGCGTTGCAGTTCCCGGACCTGATCACGCAGAGTTTCGAGTTCAGATTCCGCCTGAGCCTGAGTTTTATCAAGAATAACCTCGCGTTCATTCTCGAGTCGTTCCAGTTGCGCTGCCAGATCGGCTTCTTTTTGGGCTGCAGCCAGGCGTGATTTCTCGGCGGCTGCAAAGCTTTCACTCGCCAGGTTGCGCTGACGGTGAATCTCTTCAAGCAGATCATCCACTTGTAAATCTTCGGGGTTGATATCTTTACGCGCTGCATCAAGAATCTCGGGGTCGAGCCCCAGCTTTTGAGCGATGGCAAGAGCATTCGAACGCCCTGGCAGCCCAATCATAAGACGGTAAGTTGGGAGCAGGGTTTCGGGGTCAAACTCGAGGCTGGCATTGGTGACTCCGGTAGTGCCGTGGGCATAGGTTTTTAATTCGGGGAAGTGAGTGGCAACGAAACAGGTGATCTTTCTCTTGAGCATAAAATCCAACACTGCGCGGGCAAGCGCCGAACCTTCCTGCGGATCGGTACCGGAGCCCAACTCATCCAATAAAACCAGGGAACGATGGTTTGCGCGCTTGAGGATTCGAACCAGCTGGGTGATATGTCCAGAAAATGTCGAAAGGGATTGTTCAATGGACTGTTCATCGCCAATATCAGCAAAAATATCCTGAAAAACTGACAAACGGGACCCTGACGCAGCCGGGATGTGCATGCCCGCTTGTGCCATCAACACCATCAGACCAATGGTCTTGAGTGTGACGGTTTTCCCACCGGTGTTGGGACCGGTAAGCACAACCGCAAAGGTCCTTTTGTCAAGTTCAACGTCAATCGGAACCACTTTATCAGGGTCAATGAGAGGGTGACGCGCACGCATCAGCTGCAAAACACTGCCGGGATGACCTGAATCGGGTTGGGGCTCAAAAGGCAGCAATTCAGGTTCAGTAGCCTGCAAATCTTCTGCATAACGGGCACGCATGAAGATAAGGTCCAGATCTGCCATAACCTGGCTGGTTTCGCTGAGAGCATCAGCGTGCAGGGCTATCTCGCCGCTTAACTTATGCAGCACACGCAAAACCTCATCTCGTTCATCCAATTCGAGCTGCCGTAACTTGTTGTTCCATTCCACTACCGCCAACGGTTCAATAAAAAGCGTGGCACCCGATGAGCTTTGGTCGTGGATGATTGATTTGATCTGACCTTTATGCTCAACTTTAAGGGGCAGAACATAACGCCCACCCCGCTGGGTGATTAGTGATTCCTGCAGCATCCTTGAGCTGTTGGGGTCATTGAGATAACGATTCATGCGGTCCATCAAGCGGGCATGAACAATCTTGAGTTCAGAACGAATTTGGGCGAGGACAGCAGATGCGCTGTCGAGCACTTCGCCCCTATCGTTGATGGTTTTGTTGATCAAATCGATCAAACCGTGACCATCCGAAAGCCTCTCAGACATCTCAGCGAGCAAAGGGGCATCTTCGGCTTTTTCAAGAAGGGTGCGCCGGGCATTACGGGAAAGGACGAGACTATTACGGATGGCAAGCAAGCTGCTGGCTTCGAGGGTCATTTGGTGTCTTGCCTGGTCTGCCAGCGGCTGCATGTCGACTGCCCCGCGAAAGTGCAGATCATCGGTCAGGAGCAAAAGCAGGCGTGCCTGCCGGGTTTGCTCCTGGAAGATTTGGGCTTTTACAAGGCTGCTGGTCGGGCGAAGTTTGGCTGCCAGCTTGTCTGACAAATCAAAACTGGCATAAGAGCGCAGCTTGTCCAACACTTTATAAAACTCAAGCAAAATCAGGCTTTTCGGGTTCATCGCAAGAAGTTTATCACGAAGTTAAGTGTGCTTTCTTTACGTTAGGTAACATACCAATAGTTGTATTTCTCCCACCATGGGTGACATTTGTCACGAGTTCTTTGTTAAGTGCAAACGACGCACCAGGCTGGAGACTAGGAAGGCGGCAGATGCCAGTAAAATGATTACCGGACCAGACTGGATATTGGTTTGAAAAGAGATCACGAGCCCCAGAAAGCAGAAAAAGAAGCTGAGTAAAACCGAAGAAAACATAATCGTCCGCACATCTTTGAAATGGTTCAGAGAGATCGCCGGAGGTATCGAAAGCAGAGCGATCACCAGGATTAACCCAACCATCCGCATGGCAACGACCACGGTCAACCCTATCAACACTAACATCGTCAGATAAACCAGGTTGACCGGCACGTTGGTAACCGTGCTAAAAGTTTCATCGTAAGAGATTGCTATCAAACTCCGGTAAGTGAAAAAAACAAAGGCAAGCACAAGGAAGGCGATTAGTGCCATCAAATGTAGATCGCCTGATGAGACAGCTAAAATGCTGCCAAACAAATAACTCATCAGGTTTGCTTTGTAACCGGGGGTCAGGGAGATGAAAATAATCCCCACCGCCATACCAATTGACCACATAACCCCGATGAGTGTATCTGCACCTGATTTCGATTTTCGCTGCGCCATTCCCATGATGAGGGCAGCTACTGTGCTGAAAAGCAGTGCTCCGATCATAGGGTCCTGACCAAAATAATATGCAATACCGACCCCGCCATAGGCTGCATGGGCGATGCCTCCACTAAGAGAGACGATCCGGTTGAGAACGACCAGCGTTCCAATAACACCTGTGGCAAGGCTGATCCAAAAACTGGCGATCAGGGCATTGCGCATAAACTCATAGGAAAAAATGGTGCTAAGATGATTAATCATGACGGACCTCATGTTGATGACCGGGCAAAACCCGGTGTGGAACGCCATGAGCGATCAGGTCTACCGGGCAGCCATAACCGACTTCAATCATCTCAGCGGTGAGCTCTTTGTTACCCTGGTATACGAGGCGCCGGTTGATACAGCCGATCGTCTTTACAGAGGTTGAAATTGCGGTCAGATCGTGGGAGATGAGCAATATTGCGATGTGGTCATTTAATTCTGTCAAAAGATCATATAGTTGATTGCTGGAGTGGCTGTCTACGCTGGAAGTTGGCTCATCCAGGAGCAGGATTTTTGGCTCGGTTGCCAGGGCGCGCGATATATATACACGCTGACGCTGACCTCCTGATAGTTCGTTGATTGTGCGTTTGCGGAAGTCTGCCATACCAGTCTCTTCAAGAGCGGTTTCGATGGCTTCTTTATCACCAGGAAGCAGGCGAAAATTCCGCACAAGGTTGGAACGCAAGCGACCCATAGCAACAACATCCCACACGCTGATGGGGAAATGCTTGTCTTCTACCTGGAACTGGGAAACATAGCCGATGTGCTTCCGCCCCCGGGCAGGTTCCCGACCCATAACAGATATCGTTCCTTTTTCCGGTTTGATCAAACCAAGGATCACCCGGATAAGGGTGGTTTTACCTCCGCCGTTGGGTCCGACCAAGCCAATAAAGTCATCCTGGAACATATCAAAGTTAATATCTTCAAGGATGGTATCGGCTTCATAGCCTGCCCAGAGATTATTAATTGAAATGACAGGTTCGTTTTCCATCTTCTCCTTAATTCAGCGCTTCCTGCAGGTTTTCACCAATGAAGAGCATATTGGCTGGCCAATCGTATGCCATTGGGTCTGTCTCGACAATTTTTGTAATACCTGCATATTCAGCAAGCATCCGGACGTTAAGCGGATTGGTGCCGGTTTGGGTAAAAAGGGTATGAATACCGTAGATCTCTGAAGCGTTCAGAATTTCGGCAAGTTCAGCGGGGCTGGGTTCCTGTCCATTCACTTCAACCGGGATCATCTGGAGCCCGTAAGAATCAGCTAAGTAACCCAGGGATGGATGAATGATCAAAAATTGTTTACGAATGGTTTCCGAAAACGCCTGGCTGAGCTGACAATCGACCTGATTAATAGTAACGAGAACTTCACTGAGATTTCGTTGGTAAAAAGGAGAATTTTCAGAATCAATGGTTTGTAGAGCAGCAGCGATGTTTTGGGCAATTTGCTGCATATTCTGCGGAGAAAGCCAGATGTGGGGGTCGAGACCGTCATGTTCGTCATCTTCAGAATGGAGATGGTCGTCGATTGGGATGCGGATGATTCCTTCGGAAATATCGATCACTTGCAAGGTGCTGTTTGCATCGATGAATTTTGGGATCCAAACCTCCTCAAATTCGACGCCGGCTGTCAGGTAAAGATCGGAGGCGGCTACGGCAATCATTTGAGAAGGACTGGGCTCGTAGGTGTGAGGGTCGTCCCCGCTGCTTGTGAGCGATTGGGTATGCACGTGTTCTCCGCCAATCTGATCGACCAGCCATTGAATTGAGGGAATGCTGACAGAAACATTAAGTTTGTCATCCCCAGTTACAATCGATACATTATTGGTCTGGTTGCTGCAGGCTCCCGCAAGCAGCGAAAAAACAAGCAGAAAGAGGAAGGGTTTCTTCAAGATAATTCTCCGGTAGGTTCGGTTTGCTGACAGTCAGGACAGAGCCCAAAAAGCTGCAGAAGATGATCGCTGACCAGGAAAGAGGTTTGCTCTTTCACACGCTCGACCAGATGGTCAATGTCGTTTGAAGCGGAAAACTCGATAGCCCTGTGGCAATTCTGACAGACTATGTGATGATGATGTCCGATAGTGCTGAGCATATAACCAGGGTTTAGCTGAGGATCGTAGACAATCGTAACCAACCCGAGCTCTGTCAGAAGTCCGAGTGTGCGGTAGACACTGACGAGACCAAGAGCGCAGTTATTTTGCTGCAATCTATGGTGGATTTGCTGAGGGCTTAGTGCCACATCTGCGGATTCCAATAACTCAACAACCTGTTTTCGAGGTCCTGAGAGTCGGTAACCATTCTGAGAAAGAATTGCTTTGTAGTCCATCTTATCCTTATTGAAAAAGTTTTTCAATTGGAGCGTTATTATAGCAAATTTCCAATCAGTTGAAACAAGCTTTGTACAATTCTTATTAGAAAACCCTCCTGAAGCTAATCCGGAGAGATTTTTTATCCCTGGCTTCTGATATAATCGCAAGGCTAATTACATTGAGCAGATGGAGAAAAGATGGACACTATTAAGAATGATAATGTTGTACAAATCGCATATAACCTGACCGTAGAAGGTGAGGAAGTTGAATCTAATTTATTGGAATATCTACACGGACATGGGAATATCATTCCCGGGCTGGAAAAAGCGCTGTTTGGCTTGGAGGAAGGCGAACGCAAACATGTAGTGGTGGCTGCTGAAGAGGCTTATGGGGCTTTTGATCCTGCAATGGTTTTGAACGTTAACCGGAATTCCTTCCCGGACGATTTCGAAATACGGCTGGGTGAGCCAATGAACCTGCGCGATGCTTCTGGAAATGTCTTTCAGGCTGTTGCTACCGCTCTGAGCGAAGATTCGGTTGAGCTGGATATGAACCATCCAATGGCTGGTAAAGAGCTTGAGTTCCAGGTTACGATTCTTTCGATCCGCCCGGCAACTGAAGAAGAAATCGACCATGGTCACTTACATTATTCCAACGGTGGCTGTGCAGGTTGTTCTTCCGGTGATTGTGGACCCGGCTGCGATTCTGATTGCTGCTGATTCTTAATCAGCTTACAAAAACGGACAGAAATTGAATTGCCCCCAAAAGTTGGACAATAAATCAAACCAGGGAGGTGTACTATGGCAGACTCCCTGGTTTATAGACCTACTTTGCTAACAAACTAAACGTGTATTCACCTATCTCCGAATCAATGGCAGGTAGATAAAAGTATCATAACCCTTGTAAAGGTTGATGTCCAGTTTCGCAACATCATCCTTGATGGTGCTGGTGGTGCCCAAAGTAAGATAGCCATACCAGGCTTCAGTTGCTTCATAGGAGGCGCCAAGATTCCAGTTTACAGTAACATTGAATGGGTTCAGTTTTGCAATCGGACCGGAAGGAGTGCTAACAGTAAAGTTATTCGCACCGGTCTTCGGAACAAAGGCATAGGCAATCTTCACAGGGTCAATTGCGCCTGCTTCTGAAGCTTCATAGTTCTGAACTAAAATCCAACAAGGATTACCGGTTGGCCAGTCTGGTTCGATTTCATTAATATATTCAAAAGAACCTGCCTCAGCTGAATAAACTTTCTGAAGAGTTGAATGTGGGTTGGAACCATTACCCATATAGATATCAATATCTAACGAGGGAGTTTCCAAAACCTCGACAACCAATCGCTGGCTGTCCTTCGGACAAGTGGTTTTAATGATGCCAACTTCGCTCTGATTGTCATATGGATTTAGGTTGGTCGTATCCTGAGGCACATTGAGAGTTACGATTGTGGCAGGGGTCAAACCAAAATTTGCATTCGACATATTGGTGATAGCTAAGGCGTTCTTCTGGTCTGCAAAAATGTGAGATCCATTGGCGGAACCAATATTTTTGCGCAGTTCTTCGGGCAAAGTTGAGCCGGAAACTTTGCCTTTGACAGCCAGGCTCATTGCTGTATTTGATACTTTTTTATTATTACTAAACCTGGCATCGGTTGTGAATTTAATCCGACCAAACTGCCATTGATCGCCTGTAGGAGTTACATTAACTGTAATAAGCTGGGTCCCACCTGCTGGAATGGTGAAAGTGGCGGGGGTTACAGTGATCGCAACACCTGCTGATTTTTCAACTGTCACGGTGTAAGTCGCTGGTTGGTTCGAAACAGATTTTACCCTACGGGTGAATGTACAACCACCCAAACAGTTGCTGTTTTGATAGGAGGGGATATTCAGTTTTCTGAGATCGCCACCTTTATCAGGGCTTGCAGCAAGGTAACCGGCATATGTTTCTTCCATGACCAAACCGGTCAGGGCAGCTTTGTTCAGGTCTAATCGACCGTTGCCCATCTGGAAGGGAGTTGCATCCGCTGAGTTAGAGTCTTTCATGTCAGGGTTAGCGGTCATAATCAGAGCGGAGCGAATTGCCGCAGGGGTCCAGGTTGGGAACAATGAGCGCATCAGCAAGGTAGCCCCGGCAACATGCGGACTTGCCATTGAAGTGCCAGACAGAAGGTCCTGTTCAACATGGCTTGCATAGGCACCGGAAAAGGGGGCTAAAATGTTGCTGCCGGGAGCTGAAAGATCTGGTTCGAGCATGTCAAAATTGGTAACAGGACCGCGTGAGCTGCCATCGTTTATGACGTCTTGCCAGTCAGCCTGAGTTCCGGCACCGATTGTTTTATTAATGTCGATATACAAAACAGAGGGAGCAACTTCTTCCATTGCCAAACCGGCTTCCAGGGAAATCATTCCAGCAGGAATTGGATTGGGCAAAGGATTTTCTGCACCCATAACAATAGGAACACCGGGAATGTTGTTGTAAACAAGACCGAAAACGGCACCGGCGTTTTGCATGTTTGTTAACTTAACTGAAAAGTTACATCCACCACCGCGTTGAACGATACCAACTTTACCGCTCAAAGATCCAGCAGGCCAGGGGGCACAACCATATTTGTTGTTACTATAATTACCGCCCCATTCCAACATTTTGATATCCAGATCGGCTATCAAAAAACTGGCGGCCTCTTCATCAGCTATAACAGCAATCGATTCTATATGGCCTTGAAAGGAGGTAATAGTCACAGGATAGCCGAAAATTCGACCATGTGTCGAGTTGCCGGTTACCAACGCCCAGGGGGGGAGTTTGTAGATTGTTGAATTGCTAGGTCCGTTGTTACCAGCTGAAGTTGCTGTGGAAATTCCAACTTTAAAGGCTTCGAGGAAGGCAAGTTCGGTAGCATCACGCCACGGATTTCGGGCGGGACCGCTTCGCGGACCAATCGAATAGTTCAAAGAATCAACGCCATCCTTAACTGCCTGGTTGACTGCCGCGGTAGCTGCGCTGCTGTAACAACCCTCAGCATTACATACTTTGTATGAAATCACGTTAGCGCGGGGAGCCATACCTGAGATCGTAACAACCGCATTACCGTAGTCGACTTGAACAATATTACCGGCTGTTGTGCCGGCTGTGTGAGAACCATGGTCTTGAGTGTCGTGACCATTATTGGTGCCGAGCATATCCCAGACACCGATCAATTTGTTGTTACACTGATGAGTGGCTGAGTGTGTGGCACAAAGACCTTTGTAGACCCCGTTGCCATAAGGATTGACAGCAGTCCAACCCGGATCCTGAGGAGATGAGGGTTTGAAACTGGGGTGTTCCATGTTGATACCGGTATCGATAATACCGGCAATAGTGCCTTCACCCTTACTGCCAATACCGTTCACAACGGCAGAACCATTCCAAATCTGATCAGCGCCAATGAAATTCGGGCTGACATCAGTTTCGAGCTGATAGATTTCGTCAGGATAAACTTCTTTAACTCCTGGATGTTCGCGAAGCAATATTGCTTCTTCCAGGCTCATTTTTGCCGAGAAACCGTTTAAAACAGCATCGTAGCGATAAAGAACTTCAAGGTTGCGACCAAGCCACGACTCAGCCTGGCTGATAAAGGAATCCAATCCGTTATTGATTTTCTGCAAATAGGCAAGTGATGAGGGGGAATTCGCATCAAGCTTTCCGCTGCTATCTTGCATGATAGCGTTGCCACCACCATAAACAGCTAAAGAGGGTTCAACTAATTGAACGGTGAAACTCGTCGCGGTTTGAGCACTGTACAGCCAGGATTGTTCGAATTCGTCGAGAACCGGATCGTTGCTTAGAGGAGCTTGCTGCTCGGGAACGGTTGCAGCTGCCGGGCTCACCAGCAATGCGGCGAGCAGTAGAACAGATAAAACTTTGGTTACAATTTTCTGCATACTAAATCTCCATTAATGCATCTAAGAATTGCGAACGCCGATGGCGTTCGTTTACAAAGGTGGTATAAGATCTTACTGTCAAGATTTGGTGATTTTGAAATAGTATTCCATTAAAATAAAATTATATCATTTGATATTTTTAACAGAAGATTTAAAAATTTATGGAGGTCCCAATCACAAATATCCGATATTTACATCAGGAAAGGGGCCTGTGCCTGCGCAGCAAGGTATAACCTCTTCCGCAGATTCACATTAAATAACACCACCGTACGGGCGGGTCCCGATTACGAATGCCAATATTTTCTAACCCAGCCAGACCCGCCAGTGCAGGAACAGTCGAAATGCTTTGAATCCGGAAAAAAATTTGCCTCAAAGAGAGTGGGGTTTGCTGCTTGGGATTTTAGGTCGTGGGACAAGGGCTATGGGCGGGTTTGGCTGATTGGTTGATTGCAAAATGCCCTCGTCCTGAACCCGCCCGTACAATGATCACGTTTCCCCCTACCTCCCGTCATTACGAGTGGAACGAAATAATCTCGATCTGTCATTCTGAGCAACGCGAAGAATCTTGTATGCCAAAAAATTGGATCCTTCGTTCCTCAGGATGACAAAACCCAATGAGATCGCTTCGCAACTGAGACTCGCGATGACGCGCCCCTCGTCGTCGCTGCGAGCCTCCGTTTCACGAATGGCAGGAACTTTTGAATCACAATAAGGGGCGTGGCAGTCTGCCTTTAATCCTTTGTCAATGCCAATAAACTGCAGATTGCCACACCATGTAAACAACCGTACGGGCGGGTCCCAATCACGAGCTCCAATATTACCTGACCCAGAAAGACCCGCCCAAAAAAAGTCCATAATTCACATTGATGGATTCATGATTCAACCAGGCGGCTTTGACAGTTAGGTTGAAATTACGAAAATGCTTTGAAAAGAGAATAAAGGCAGATCGCCGCGCTTCGCTCGCGATGACGGGGGTGAGGCAGGTTGCCACACAGTTTTTGCTGAACAGAGTCTATCCCCAAAAAGTCCCATAATTTACATCGATGGATTGATGATTCAATCAGGGCGGGTTTGGCAGATTGGTTGAAATTACGAAGCTCATGTATTGAACCCGCCCCTACCGACAATTTTCAATCGAAATAATTTCAATAAAATATCAATAGCGTACGGGCGAATCCCAATCAAAAGCGCTCGTTATTATCATCAGGGAAGGGTCCCTGTGCCTGCGCAGCAAGGCATGATCTCTTCCGCATGAACTTAACCAGAATAATGTTAGCGGAACGGGACAAGCCTCGTTCCCTACGCTCCCAGCATCATGACCATGTTCCCTAAGACACGATCGCCTTGTCCTTACAACTTTAAATCCACATTTGTTGATATAAAAAGTCTAGTTTCTTTACCTATTTCCGTCCAACAAACGGGGTGAACTACAAATTTCTGTCCGTTTTTGTTAAGAAAAAGATGCTAAAGGTCACTAAGAAAAACCCCTATGGTTGGTTAATCAGGCGGGCGATTTCTACAACCACTTGTTTGGCTAACTCAAGCTCCTCAACAACGAGATATTCAAAGCGCCCATGGTAGTTGTAACCACCGGTGAATATGTTGGGCGTTGGCAAACCCATATAAGAAAGCCGGCTGCCATCAGTGCCGCCCCTTACTGCCACTTCGACCGGCTCAATTCCAAGATTTCGGTATGCCTGACGGGCGATATCGAGGATGTGTGGATGGGGGCTGATCATCTCGCGCATATTGTAATATTGGTCTTTCAGCTCCAGCTCAAAAGTCCCGGCGCCATAAATCTCGTTTATATAATCAGCCGCTTTTTGCATCAGGACTTTTTTCTGTTCAAATTTAGACCGGTCATGATCGCGGATGATGTATTCCATGATTGCCTGGTCAGCCTCCCCATTTAATGTAACCAGGTGGAAGAAGCCTTCGCGCTTTTCAGTATTCTCCGGACGGTCAAAAACAGGGAGTAGATTGTGAAAATTGATGGCAACCTGCAGGGCGTTAATAAGCTTGTTTTTTGAATCCCCGGGATGTGCGCTTTTTCCGTTGATCCTGATCGAGGCACTGGCTGCGTTGAAGGTTTCGTAAGAAAACTCCCCGACCGGTCCGCCATCCAGGGTGTATGCGAAATCGGCACCAAAAGCGGGCACATCGAAGAATTCAACACCGGCTCCAACCTCTTCATCAGGGGTAAAACCAACCCGGATTTTCCCGTGGGGAATTTCGGGGTGTTTGATCAGTGTCGCGAGGGCAGACATAATTGCGGCAATGCCAGCCTTATCATCAGCACCCAACAGAGTGGTGCCATCTGTCACAACCAGGGTTTTTCCGGTGTGTTCAAGCAGGTTGGGAAATTCAGTGGGGGAAAGGTGTGTGTTCAACTCCGCGTTCAGCAAGATATCCCCTCCGTCATAGTTTTCGACGACACGAGGTTTAACGTCTTTACCTGACACCGCCGGGCTGGTGTCCATGTGAGCCAGAAACCCGACAGTCGCTGTGGGGTGATCAGTGTTTGAAGGCAGCGTAGCGGTCACATAACCATAGGCATCCAGAAGAACGTCTTCAAGACCAAGTTGGTGCAGTTCAAGCTCGAGCACACGGGCAAGATCGAGTTGTTTGGACGTACTTGGATAGCTGGTTGAGTTGTGAGCAGATTGGGTGTCAATTTTTACATAGCGCAAAAAGCGTTCTAAAACGTCGGTCATGTTTTCCTCCGGTCTGGTTTTCTTCATTTTATCACCCGATAATATGAATGAGAGCAAATAAGTTAAAATAGTCACAGCATGAAAAGAAACGAGTTACCAAACAACCTGATTATTATCTTTCTGGCAATCAGCCTTGTGCTTATCCTGGGCTTTTTGCGCTTCAGCGATGTCAAAGCCCCTCAGGAAACTCCCACCCCATCCAGAAGCGATTTGGGAGACTATGGCGGTTACCAGGTGGTAAATCGCTACCCTCACGATCCAGGCTGCTATACTCAGGGTCTGATTTATCGTGACGGTTATTTTTATGAGAGCTGCGGTTTGTATGGTGAAAGTAAATTACGTAAGGTTAATCCGGAAAGCGGTGAGGTTCTGCAGGAGGTAAAGCTCGGGCAGCAATACTTCGCAGAAGGCTTGATTGAACTGAACGGCTTGCTCTATCTGCTGACCTGGCAGGAAGGAACTGCGTTTGTTTTCAACCTGGAAACCTTTGAGCAGGTGAATCGGTTTGCATACAGTTCAGAAGGGTGGGGGCTGACCAGTGATGGTTCGGCGCTGATTCTTTCGGATGGAAGCAACAAGCTTTATTGGCTCGACCCCACCAGCGGCTTTCTAATAGACGAATCTCACATCCGTTGGCAGGGTCATCCCATAGATTATCTGAACGAACTGGAATATATCGACGGGAAAATCTATGCCAACATTTATCTTTCTGATCGAATTGCGATTATCGATCCCCAGACAAGCATGGTTGAAACCATGCTGGATATGCGAGGACTGCGCCCAGATGAAAATCTCGCTAATATTGGTGAAGTCCTGAATGGAATCGCTTTTGATGCTGAGAACGGACGTATCTTTGTGACCGGAAAAAACTGGGCATGGATTTACGAAGTGGTGTTCCATCCGATCGCCGAACCGGCAATCCCCACACTAACGGCCACAACGACCAAAGTTACGGTTCCATTACCTGGCTTGATAGGACCATAAAACGGGCTTCTTTCAAACCAGGCATACACTCCGAAATGTAAAATGGTCCGCTTCCTTCAACACAGAAGGATGAGCTGACGATTCCACAAAGAGCTGCTTTTACGACATCGAAATCTTTGCGATAGCTTTGTAGAAATGCTCCATCGAACACATCCAGCATGCCGGTAGGATCACTCACCCTGGTTGGGAAAGCCGGCAAAATCCAATGCTTGCGCCCTAAACGAGAGAAGAGCATGACCGTGCCATCATTGGCATGAATAATAATGTGTTCAGGTCCATAGCTTGCCAGAACCTCAGCGACCTCCCACAGATTAGCGCTTCTCCCCTGGAAAAGTTTTAAACCCTGGGCTTCGGTGATCATAAAGATTGTCACATCTGAGAGTAATTCGCGGATATTCTCCCAAAAGATCGGATCCATATAACAAGAGGCTGCCCGCATGCTCAGCGTAAAAATCATGCCGCCTTTCAATACAGAAGGCAGGATGCTGTGGGAGATGTAATCAATCGGGCTGATATGCGCGGTTGAAGCCTCCAGGAAATGAGAAGGGAGATCGGTGATGTGGAAGCTATCAGGTCGATAATCGGTTTTGCTGCAATAAAAGCGATCGGGCGGTTTGTAGTTGAGCAGTTCCTGAGGGAAAACCATCTGACGGTCAGCAAAATATGAAATTGGATTCTCGAAAAAAGGTTGTCCCGCCTGGTTGTAAGTGACAAAAAAACGATCATCAAAGGGTTCACTGCTTATATGGATACCGGAAGTATCAGCACCAAGGAGTTCAAGCTGCTGCAGCCATTGTGAAGGGTATTTTTCGTTAACACGCGATACCAACCCGGGATTGCCCCCCCATTGCAAAAATGCCGCAGCAGCGTAAGCAAGATTGCCGCCAGACTGATTCAGACTTGGGGCAGCATCGGCCGGCAGGATGAATTCCCTGTTTAGACGGCCAATTAAAACCGCATCTGGAACGGAGTTTAGTAGAGCGTCCAATTATTCTTCTTTATACGAGTCAAGAATCTCCAGCACTTGCTGACGATAACTGTCCAGGTCGGGGGCGGGTGCTGGATACTCCATTTTCATGTTGACCAGTGTGTCCCGCACGATCGTGGCGATCAGCAGGTTGCGAAACCACTTTTTGTTACTGGGAATGACATACCAGGGAGCCCACTTTGTACTGGTTTTATTGAGCATGTCCTCATAAGCTTCCATGTATTGATCCCAAAGTTTTCGGTCTTCCAGATCTCCCGGGTTGAACTTCCAATGTTTATCTGGCTCCTCAAGACGAGCCAAAAAGCGACCAGCCTGCTCTTTAGGGTCGATATTCAGGTAAAACTTGAGGATTACAGTGCCTTCGTCAACCAGCATACGTTCAAACTCGTTCATGTGGTGGTAACGCTTTGACCAGACTTCTTTTGGCATCAGGTTAAGCACGCGGACCGGCAAGACATCTTCATAATGAGAACGGTTGAAGATAACGATCTCACCTTTTTTGGGGGTCTGGGAATGGATACGCCAGAGATAATCATGGGATAGTTCCAGGGACGAAGGAGTTTTAAATGGAGCGACCCGCACACCCTGTGGGTTGACGTGTTCGAATACGGCACGGATGACACCGTCTTTACCACCGGTGTCCATCGCTTGTAAAACAACAAGCAGACGGTTTTTTCCTTCGGCATACATCAATTCTTGCAAAGTTTCGATTTCTTTATTTACCTCAACCAGAGCCTTCTGACCGTCTTTTTTCTTGCCGTCAAATTCGCTGCTGTCATTGGGGTCGATATCTTTTAGTCTAATTTTCTCGTCAGGGGAAACTAAGTATTTCTTATATTTCATATTCTCTCCTCATGGCTGCCAATAGTATTATAGTGCCTTTACTGAGAGTAATCGAAGATTAATCAAACACCCTGTCAAAATTGAACAGGGTGTTTGATATGGATTGTCCAGATATTATTCGTTGTCAATTACGGTTTTAGGGTTTTGACGGTAACACTAATTTTCTTAGGTTGAGTTTCTGGTTTCTTTGGTAAATGAATCACCAGAATCCCATTTTCTGTGTCTGCAGAGATGTTCTCAGCATCAATCACGCTGGGCATGCTGATGCTGCGATAAAAAGTCCCATACCTGCGTTCCCGAATATGATACCTGGCGTCTTCGTCTTGTTCCTCGATAACGCCTCTGATTGAAAGGGTGTTGTCATCATAGGTGATTTCGATTTTCTCGGGGTCGAAACCAGCGACACTTGCTTTAACTACGTATTCCGAGTCATTTTCAATGACATCAAGCGGAAAGCCCGAGGGAAGCGGTTCTGATTCCATTTCCAGCAAATGGTTCATCGCATTTTCCAGGTTATATCTGTTTCTCCAATATGGTGTTCGTCTGATCATGTAAGCCATGTTATCCTCCTGTGTTTTGTTCATTGTGCTTAAATCATAGAATGGATGTATTAGAAGAACGTAAAAGGAAAATCAACAGTCTGTTAGAGACAGCTTAGTTTGGACGGGAAGAGCGCAGCGCTGAAATTGCGGGAGACAGAGCTTCCAGCTCTGGCTGGCGTGCGCCCAGAGTTGAGGTGATGATTTTGGGTAACTGACCGATACCGAAACCAGTTGCCTGGCTGAGGGCTTCTGTCATTGGATCCAACCAGATGTTACCCAGGAGGTGATATGGATGACCGATAATGATTGTATCCGGGCGCAGCATGTGGACCATACTTTCGAGACTGCGACCTGCCCACATAGCAGCCTCGTGTATTACTTCGATTGCGTAAGGATCCTGGTCCAGCGCACATTGAAGCAAATCCCGCAGGGTTAACCCTTGCTCCCAATGGTTGGGATGGCGCAGGTGTGCAAGATTCAACAGTCCACCCCCACTTGCGATGTCATCAAGGATTCGAAATTGTTCACCAGGGGTTTGTGAACCATGCAGCCTGATGTTCCCAATTGCGCCTGTATTAGCACCCGCATTTCGATAAAGCCGGCCTTCTGAAAGGAGACTAACCCGAATCCGCGGGGTAAAAGTCAGATAAACGGCATGTTCCAGAGCCTGGTTTTTGCCAAAAAGCAATTCAGCCAGCATGCCAGCGTTCGCCTTGTTTTCAGCATAGACAGGTAAATTGAACCGTAACCCCAGCTGAGATCGCAGGGATTCAGATTTCCATTGAGAAAACTCCATCGATGAACTCAAGATGCCGGTGTGTGCGTCATAATTGCCGGCAACCGAAACAGAAACGACATCGGGCAGCGGCAAGTGCTGCGCTTTAGTGATCATTAACAAGCGATCTGCGTTATTGCTGACTTCAGAAAGGAAATATTGAAAGCCTTCGCTAACAGGAGAAGGGAACTCGAGTTTTTCACTTGCCAAACCAGACAGGTTGCCATGAACAAGGAGGGTGCGTTCGCTATCGATATTGATGCCAAGGATATAGCCACCCACACCATTTGCAGAGGCGTTTACATTGCGGAACATAGCTCTATTATACGTGCCATTTTGTGAAACAGAGTATAATCAGAATCTGAAGAGATTCTGATATGTTATTTCAAAGGAAAATATTATTAATAGCATTGGTTATCAGCCTTATTTCGGCATGCTCACCTAAAAGCGAGGGCGGGATGACCCCGACCCCTGCGCTAACTGAGACTCCAACTGCTACTTTTCAGCCAACAGCAATGGCTACAATGGCAGCAACCGAGACGCCCCTGCCCACCGCAACTGCGACAATAGTGCCAACCCCAACAGAAACCCTGATCCCCTTTTCAGGATTTATGGATTTATTCAGATTATTTCGCACCTGGTATAAGAATTATCAGACTTACTTTTACTTTCTGAACGCAGGAATTGAGGATATGCTTTACGCTTCTGCTGATGAATTTGAACTGGAGTGCCGTCCAGACCCTCAATTCCCTGTTCAGATGATCTGTATTTATGACGGAGTGATTGAAGGTCGTTCAATGATGGACTTCAAATTTTTTGTTGACCGCGCCCGTACCGTGCAAGTATTTGAGGCTCGTTATGACGCAAATCTGGTGGATGATACCATCTATCACCACCAATTTAATTGTCCTGATCGCGGTAAAGACGTAACCTGTGTTTCGGAATATCGACTGTATGATGGGATTTGTTATTATGCCCACACCTGTTATGATGCGTGCGGGCTTTATTACTCTAAAGATAATTTGCCAACTGTGTTTAATGAGTTCCAGGGATTTACAGTTCCTTGTTATTGAGTGATACTATCTTTATGAAGATAACGAAGAATCCTTTGTTGACATTTCTCGCTGTTGGCTTGTTCAGCCTGCTGCTGGCTGCTTGCGGACCACGTGTCGATGTAAGCGCGACTGAGACAGCCAGCGTGACTGATACACCAACCAGCACACCCACACCGACCCGGACCCCAACCGCTACGGCAACATTTACGCTCACGCCAACTGCCACGCAAACTTCAACACCAACCGAAACTGCGATACCAACAGCCACGCTTACACCAACCTGGTTCCCCAATCCATACATGATCTGGCCCCGGGCTACTTTTACGCAGTTTGATGTGTGGTGGGGAGGTAACTGGTGCCCTGAGCGGGGAACCAACGTGAACTGTGAGATTGAATATCGTATTTATGGTAGTGAATGTGTGGTTGGAATGAGCTGTACGGATGCCTGCGGAAGCTATTATGGTGTGGATACGATCCGCGGTCACAGCGGCAGTTATATCTTCACCGGACCGTGTTATTAAGCCACAATATTTTCCAGTCTCCATCCAGTCTTGCAACTGAAATCCCACTGTGGAGTATTCACCCCCACGCCAGAGCTGACTGCCCGACTGATTTGGCCCAGAGCCCGGTTTGGACCGGGCGATGTGACCTGGAGAGACTATACCTGCCCCCAGGAAGGGCAAAGACTATCCTGCGAATTTGAATATCGCAAAGACAGCTCATTTAATTGCTATGTTGGTGGGACTTGTTATGATGCCTGTGGATGGTTTTACTCAGTAAATACTATTCCACCAGGAGAGGGTGAGTTTTCCGGACCCTGCTGGTAAGTCAACAGAACAACTGTAAAAAGGGCAGGATCGTGAACTGCACCCCAAAAGTTGGACAATAAATCCAACCAGGAAGGTGCACTAAATCGAAACCAGTCCTTTTTTTTGTCAATACTTATAAATTCCGCCGCCGATGAACTCGCGGATCACTGAATCTTCGGGAACAAAACTATCATCCCCAACCTCATCAATTTCCTGGAACATACGGTCAACCCGGTCTGCTCGTTCCCAGGCATCCTGACGGAGTGGGTCATTTTTATATTCATGTGCCCAACGAGCAAAATTTTTGGCAAGTTTTGCTTTAAATATTGGCAGCTCGTAAGGCATGGCGCTATTAACGACAGTGTCCACAGAATTTACATAAGGGATAATGTGGCGCATTTCACTTGAACGGACATAATGCCAGTGTAGCAGTGTTTGGGTTGGGTCGTAAGCGCGGTGGGATGCATCGCGCAGCATACGCCGCATCAGCCGGATATCTGTCCAGCGGGCATAGCGGCCATTTTTGAGTTTCAATTGCAGCAGTGGTTCAATATAGAGCTTGAACTTCCAGTTATCCGGAATATCTTCGGTCATATCCGGATAAAGACCATGTAAGCTGTCAATCAAAACGATTTCATTTTTATTCAGACGCATAGGAGTATGATCCGGGATGCTTTTCCCTGTTTTGAAATCATAATATGGGATGCGAATATCTTTACCTTCGAAAAGCTCAACCAGATTTTGGTTGATTAACTGCATGTTGAGCGCTTGCGGGGTCTCAAAATCGTAATCGCCAAATTCGTCTTTGGGATGCATTTCGAGATCATGAAAATAATGGTCGATATTCAAGGTGATCAGCTTAAACCCTTGTTTAGCCAGCCGTTCGCCTACTTTGATCGTTGTTGTGGTTTTGCCGCTGGATGAAGGACCAGCAATGAAAACAACCCGAACTTCATTCCTGCGTTCGAGGATCATGTTGGCAGCATTTTCGACATCTTCACTATACGCTGCTTCAGATGCAGTAGCCAGTTCGGGCAAACCACCTGTGCGGATGTGATTATTGAGGTTCTCACTGGTGTGAACATCATGTGCGACAGACCAATCCAACACCTGCCAGAGTTTAGCCCAGGGGATGTTGCCTGAAGGAGTGCGGTCAGAATCTGAACGTTTTGCCCGTTGTCGGGCGCGTTCATCACGATAAAGGATATAAGCTTTTGCCACCCGGGTACGACCATTTTCAATCAATACCTTTTCGACCACATCCTGGATCATCTCAATATTAGGGATTTCACCTTCAGGTAGATTTTGTTCTAATTCAGACACAACCTGGGCTGAAAGTTCTTCGGCTGCTTTTTTGTCACGACCTCCTACGGCAACAGCTGCGCGGTAGATGGCGTTGGTGATGCGTTCGGGGGTGAAAGGAACGATGCTCCCGTCTCGTTTCTTGACCTGGGTAAGTATTGTCATGTTTGCACTCCTCAAAATCAACCGATAATCAAAAATTATAGCATGGGGATGCTATAATAATTGACATGACAGAACAAATATCTCGAACCCACCCACTGATAATAGCCCATCGGGGAGCTTCTGCCCTGGCTCCTGAGAACACCCTGGCTGCTTTTCGATTAGCAAAAGAGCAGGGTGCTGATGGAATCGAACTGGATGTAAGGCTCTCGGCAGACATGCGCCTGATTGTGCATCATGACCAGTCTGTCAACCGGACAACCAATGGACAAGGCAAGGTCTCTGAACTTTTATGGGACCAAATGAAACATCTGGACGCTGGCAGCAAGTTTGGAGATGCTTTTGCAGGCGAACCGATTCCCCTGTTAGAGGACGTTTTCGAAGAATTGGGCGGACAATTTTTAATCAATGTTGAATTGAAAAATAATTCCACTCCAAGGGACAACCTGTCAGAAATGGTGGTTAAACTTATTCAGAAGACCAACCTGCAAGACTCAGTTTTTCTTTCTTCTTTTTCAGGCAACAACTTGTTAAAAGCTGAAGCCCTTGCCCCTGAGATCAGACGAGGCTTGTTGGTTTTGCCCGGGTTAGCGGGCAGCCCATACCGGGGCTTTTTGGGCAAAAGGTTTCACTATGACGCATTGCATCCGTTTTTTGCTGATGTAAAACCAAATCTTGTGGAGCGAATGCACCTGGAAGGCAAACAGGTTAATGTCTGGACAGTGGATAATCATAAAGACCTTATGCGCATGAGAGCACATGGCGTTGATATGGTTATCTGTAACGATCCGGGGAACGCCAGGCGGCTGTACGAGGCGGCATGAAAAAACGCCTGATCAACATTTTGCTTTGCCTGGGGATCCTTGTTGGCGTTGCTTCTACCCCGCAAGCAAATGCATCGCCAGCCAGGCAAACAGATGTGGCTTCGATCATGGCGATGATGACTCCACGCGAAAAGGTGGGTCAGCTCTTTCTGATTACCTTTGACGGAACGAGCCTGGGTGTTGATACTGAAATTTATGACCTGATTACTAACTATAGTATCGGTGGTGTGGTACTGACAGCCGAAAGGGATAATTTTGTCTCTGATGAAACTATCCAGGCAGCCTGGAACCTTACCCAGGGTTTGCAACAGCTGAACTGGCAGACAAAACAAGCTGAAGAAGCAGGGAACCCAAACCAGGCAGCGTCTTTTGTGCCTCTTTACGTCGGCATGAGCCTGGTGCGTGATGATAACCGCACTGCGCAAATTCAAACCGGAATGACAGAATTTCCTTCACCGATGTCTATCGGTGCAACCTGGTCAACAGAACTGGCAAATGAAGTAGGGATTGCGATTGGTGAAGAGCTTTCTGCTTTAGGCGTTAACCTTTTTCTTGGTCCGGCACTGGATGTTGTCGACTCCAAAGATTCGGTTGTAGCCAGCTTTGCCAATACCCAGAGTTTTGGAGGTGATCCTTATTGGGCAGGAGAACTTGGCAAAGCATATGTTCAGGGTATCCACCAGGGAAGCAATAATAAAATGAACGTGGTTGCCCAACATTTCCCGGGTTTGGGAAGTGTGGACCGCCTGCCATATGAAGAAGTGTCAACAATTCAAAAAACCCTTGAACAACTAAAGCAAATTGAACTCGCCCCTTATATGAGCCTGACGGGCGACCCGGACCCCCAGCAGCAGGTTGACGGGCTGATGGTTTCTTCGATACGTTTTCAGGGTTTTCAGGGCAATATCCGCGCAACAACCTTGCCGGTCAATTTTGATCAGACTGCCCTTGAACAGCTTCTTTCCCCCGAACCCATTGCCACCTGGCGTGAAAATGGGGGGCTGACTATTAGTGATAGTCTTGGCAGTAATGCTGTGAGATTGTTTTTCCGCACGAATGAAAATGAATTTGATCCGCTCACCGTGGCACGAACGGCTTTTTTGGCTGGAAACGACATTTTGTTTCTGGATGATTTTAAAGCACGAAATGATGAAAATGACGCTGAAACCATTCGCAGAATCATCGACTTTTTTACCCAAAAATACCAGGAAGACGCTCTGTTTGCCACCCGGGTTGATACCTCAGTTAAAAGAATTCTGGAGGCAAAGCAAAAGATTTATCCGGTTTTTGATATAGACTCAGTTTTAGTATCTGAAGACCAGTTAAATCTTGTCGGAAGTCATGC